>Ga0163153_10007209_pt1 | contig 12072 bp, 8 predicted proteins | sample OliLakLV19MP6IB1_FD_148629 | JGI IMG/M metagenome (GOLD analysis project Ga0163153, IMG submission 148629) | Freshwater microbial mat bacterial communities from Lake Vanda, McMurdo Dry Valleys, Antarctica - Oligotrophic Lake LV.19.MP6.IB-1 | ecosystem: Environmental > Aquatic > Freshwater > Lake... | reverse complement strand
GGTCAGCGCTCGTTGGAGGACGGCGACATGCGACTGCCGGCAGCCGAACGCGCCGCCGCCCTGCGTAAAATCCTTCGGAACAGGCAGGCGATCACCCCACACGGCCTCGAACACTTCCGGCTCGACGTAGGGCCAACCTTTCTGTTCAAGCTCCTGACGGAACGCGGCCAGGCGATCGGGGCGATGACGGAGATTGATGACGATGACTCGGTCGAAGAAGGCGTGAAGCTGGTCCTGCGATAGTGGAGTTGGATCAGGGGCAGCGACTTTCGTCGGCTGGCGATTGCTGTTTTGATCCCCAGCATGTTCACCATTGGCGGGCCACTTGTTGAGGTAGCAGCGGCCGTGAATCAGCGAGACGCCGGCGCAGCCGCAGGAGCGGCAGTTGACGGTCAGCACAGTCAGGCCACGATTGCTGTCGCAGTGCTCGCAGAACGTGCGGCGGGATTCCACGAGCTTCTGCTGAGAAGCGGAGAGGAAACGACTGAGGTCGCCAGCCATCCGTTGGGTTGCAACCTCGGCTTCATCGTCACCTGCAACGTTCATTTTTTCATTTGGCTGGCTTATTTTCTCTTGCCAGCGATTCAGCGGACAGGAGCCTCCGCTCAAAGAGATTATGTCTTTCATCCCTGCAACACAGCGGACGGAATCTGAAAGCAAACCACGCTGAAAATGACAACTCCCACACACGAGGCGACGAGCGATCAACAGACTGACGCTAACGGCGGTTGTCATGGAGTTTAGCGGATCCTTTAACCGGGTCTAGACTCGCCCAATGTCTGTCGGCCACCAAGTAAGGTAACGCTCCAACACCACAATAGCGATGTCACGGACAGCACGGCTGCGGTGTATGCGCCGCTGTAATGGTATGCCAAATCGATTGGCAATTCATTCTTATATCGAACTAAAACGAACCCCGTACTCCAGTCTCCTTCGCATCCGGTGAATAATACAATTATTGACACAGCCAGCATAATTGCACTTGCAAGCGCCAAGACCTTGTGACTGTGATAGAGTAGTTCCCGCAATCTTGATGTCGGGCCAGCCCATTCAATCATCACGGTGAACGTGGCCGCTGGAACGAATACCAACATGATTGAAGGCCACATAGAGCCGCCATACCCAATGGGACCAAGGAACACTTTAGTGCGAACAATTATCGGCCATATGTGAAGCAGTTCGGTTACGACGGCAATTGCCGCCGCAAAGATGCTGCCAAACACCACTGACACGGCTATTGCCGCAGCGTGATCACCGGCAGTTTTTAGTAATAACCATGCGTCGCCAGCTCGAATACGCATCACCACTAACAAGGCAATAATAGCAATATATGCAATGGAGTATACCTCCAAAGTTATGATTGACCTGTCTAGGTTAGGCAAGTCGCCGCTGCGCCATGTATTGGCCTCGTCGAATCCAAGCACGCCACGGAGCCCGGCAATATTAACTAGTATTCTATGTGGAACGATATCGCTAATGGGGAACATCCATAGTATAAACACAATGATCGCAATCACGAATAAGGCGATGTGCAATATGTGTAGACTGGTCCGCATAGCGGGCGTACTCAGTTTGGCTTTTTGACTATACCGGGTGTCGTCTTAATTGTTGTACCCTGTCCACTAGGACAAGTCGGGTCGTTTTCACAACAACACCATTGCGCATGAAGCATTCTGACAGCGGGCCCGAATGCGGGTATGCCACCTCCCCACCAAGGTGGTTTCGCGTTGCTAGCCAAGATTGCGCCCGCACGTTTCATGGCACCACGCCCCGCAGTTCCTCGAAGCCAAGCAAAGCCCGGTTCTGTTCCGGCCTGCATTACCGATTCACAGATGAACCAAATGACTCCGATACTAATAAGCTCACCCTTGAGTTCTGGAACAGCGGCTGGTTTTAGAAAGCTACCTAATTGTGATTCCACATCGTCAACCGGGCCGATGCGATTAAAGGGGCCGCCGCTGACGGCTCCCTTGTATCCTTTGGGAGTTGGTAGCGGTCCCCACGCCTCGTAATATTCATGAGTCTGAGTCCATTGGTTCGCAAGTGGTGTTCCGCATTTTCCATGTTTGATCCATACGCGAACATGCTGAACATACCAACCCGCACCTGGACATAGCGGTTGTCCGTTGACCTGTGCAGGTTGGTCAAACCGAAAGGTAACTTGCCATTGTCCGCAGCGCGGCTGATTGATAGCTACAGTCGTAACCTTTAGCTGAAGTCCATAGGCATCTATATTATTGACGGGTGAGCACTGTGCATACTCGTAAAGGCTGTATCCGTCAACATATCCAAGAATGTCGCGTGCGCTCCATTTGCCGATTCCAGAATGCAACACACGGTGTCGGATGAAATAGAGCTGACAAGATCCGTCGAATTGATATCCAGTAAATAGAATCTCCCATTTGACGCTGCTGATTGCTTGGTCGTCCCAGTTGGCATTCACATAAATAGGAGTTCCATACGCCTCGTACTCGTAACGGTCTTGGATACCTCCAATTGCGTTGGTGATAGTTGTCACATTCCAGTTTGAATCCTGAAGGGCATAGAGTCGCTCGTTGAGCGTGCCGTCCAGCGGGGTTGTGGTATCGCGGTCGCGCAGGATTAGGTCGTCGATGTATCGAACCCCCCAAACCTGCTGCCGTTCGATGTTCGCTGTGTCAGGCAGCGTGCCAAGCCGTTCTTCAATGACCTGCCAGCTAACGGTGTAGTAAACATGCCGGGTTTCATCGAGGATGCCGTTGGCATAGGTCTCCTTGACGATGCGGTAGTTCCGTCCGTCGTAGGCATTCTCCTGTACGACTTGGAGCGCGTCGGAACCTGAACTGGAGGACGAGTCGCTTGAGCTATTTGATGACGAACCTCCGGCGGCTGGTTCGAGCACTTTCACCATGCGGTTCCAGGCGTCGTAGACGGCTGTGAAGCTGTCGGTGGGATCGACGGGCTTGGGGAAGCGGGTGGTGTTGCCGGCGGCATCGTACTGTGGGGTGGGCCAGACGGGGCCGGCGGCTGCGCCAATGGCGGTGATTTCGTTGACCTGGTTCTGGGTGCGGGTCTGCTGGAGGTCAAAGGTGCCGTCGCCGCTGTCGTCCTGGTTGAACTGTGACCAGTTGCCGAGCTTGTCGAGCGTCCATTGCTGCTCGAACACGCGGTCGGCGTTCGGAATGACATGGCTGCCGTTGAGCAGGCCCTGCTTGAAGTCGGTCAGACGGTTCAATCCGTCATATACATACTGTTGATCGAACTTCTTGCTCAAAGCACGGGCGACATCGTTCTGTCGCCACAATCTGTTGCTGTTGCGATCATAGCCGTGCTGGATGCGGGCGACGTCGGTGCTGGTGGCGTAGTTGATCCAGCGGTGGTCGATGATTCTTCCGAACCTGTCCAAGCCGGTATAGCTTCCGGGAGTTCCTCCCCACAGGTCGAGCTTGACCTGCGGCTGGGTGTAATCGACGACGACGACGGAGCCCATGCCCAGGTAGTTGTAGGCCGCAAGCTGGGTGAGGTTGCCGTCCACATCGACAATGGCGGCGACTCGATTGAGCTTGTCGTCCATGCCCCCGGATGAGCCGTAAGAATAAGCGATCACGCGGCCGTTGGGATAGGTCAGCGAGATCGGGCGGATGCGATTGGCCTCGTTGTTGCCGGGGTCGTATGCGTACTGCACCTGCGGCGTTTCACATTCGACACAGCCTTCGTGCGATTGCTGATCGACGATGAGCTGGCCGAAGTCGTTGTAGGTGAATTTCACCTGGTTGAGCACGACGCCTTGGGCGCAGCCGTCGCCGCACGCTCCGCAGCAGGAGTCGAGCGCGGGATCAGGCGAGCCGAAGCTGGTGATGCACTCCACCATGCCGCGCACCTCGTAGGTGGTGCCGATGCCCTGCACGGCCTGATCGACGCCGGGACCGAACGCCACGACGCGGTCCTGCGTCTGCCGGCCAAGCTTGTAGTAATGATAGGCATGAGTCGTGCCCGCCTGGTCCTTGCGTTCGGTGGTCTGGCCCTGGCGGTTGTATTTCATCTCGACGCGGCTGGTGGACGTGTCGGTCGGGTACTGGATGGCGCGCAGGAGCAGGTTGGAGGCGACCTCCGAGTCGTTGAGCGTCGTGCCGTAGACATAGGTCGTGACCTGGTTACCTGTGTCCGCATTAACGGCGATGATGGTCGCCTGGTTGCCGTCGGCGTTGTAGGTGAATTGGGTGGTGCGGTTCTCGTCGGGGCCTGTGCCGCCTGAGACGAAGTTCTCGATCACTTTGACAGTGCGGCCGGCGTCGTCGAACTCGCGCTTGGTGACGAGGGCCTTGGGGTCGGTGGTCTTGAACGCTTCGCCGGTGTCGGCGTCGTATTCGGTGGAATTGACGAGGACATCGTCGGATCGCGCGGGCGTCACATCTGGACGCGTGAAGGCCGCGCCGCCGTTGGTGCCGTAGTTGGCGGTGGCGATGGGGCGGTCGATGCCGTCATGCCAGGAGGCGACGTAAGTGGCGCGGAAGGTGGGGCTGCCGGCAGGCGTGCCGGTGTCGCGCTGGAGGCTGGTCACGTAGAGGACGTTGGACACACCGTCGAACGTGGCCTGGGTCTCCTCAATGATGACATCGTTGCCCGAGCCATCGTCGTAGGCGGAGAAGGAGCGATTGACGCGGCCGAGGCTGTCGTATTCGCTCTTCGTATAGACTTCGCCGCTTCCGGGGGCCATGGACTTGATGACGTTGCTGGCCGGGTCGTACCAGTTGCCGCCGATCAGAGCGTTGCCCACGATGCCGGTCTCAGGGTTCACCGCGTAGGTCTTCGTCTCAAACACGCGGTTGCGATCGTCGAACGACGTTTCGCTGCGGGCGATCAGATTCCCTGTCTCAGTCGTGTCATAGCGCTCGCTCGTCGTGATGCGGTCTAAATTGTCGTAAGCGGACTTGGCGAAGAAGTCGATTTCCCCGTCGGTGGTGACGCGACGGTTACGGAAGTCGTAGGTGAAAGCCGTGACGCGGTCGTGGGCGGTCTGGTCGTCCACGTGCTGCGTGACCTTGGTGAGATTGGAGTCGCCCCCGGCAGTGCCGTGGTCGTATTCGTTGCGGTTGATCTCGACCATGTCGGTGCCGGCGTTGTTCGTCGGCGACCAGTCCTCCCAACTGATTCCCCCGATCGGGGTGTCGTGGGTGCCGACCCAGACACATTCGAGTCTGCGGATTGGGTCATAGACGTTGCGATTGATCGTGCCGCCGGGCGTCTTGGTGCGCACCTGAAGCCGGCTCTGGGGATCGTAGCCGACGAATGATTCATCGTAGTTGGTGCCGGGGGAACCGGAACCGGAGGCGGGGATGGTGTGATAGGTGCGGGTGTATTCGAGCTGGCCGGCGAGGCTGTAGAAGTTGTGTGTCCAGCGCGACCAGTCGGACTGATCGAACGTGTCGGTGGGCTGGAGCTTGCCGGTCCCGCCCCCGGGGGTGGTGCGCGCCGAGGCGATGGAATCAATGACGCGACCGGCTTTGTCGAGTTTGGAGATCTGAACCGGATTCACCAGCGTGTAGGTATAACTGGGCGCGGAACCCGTGGCGTAGCCCTGCGCTGTCCATGTCTCGTCGAGATCGCACGATTCCTTGTAGACGGTCCAGGTGGCGCGGCGGACGGTGGTGGCGACGCCGTTCAAGTCGGCCTGATGCGACGGGCCGAGCGTCTGCGTCTGCCGGCCCAGCAGGTCGAATTCGTAATTGGAGATGAGATTGAGCCCGCCGCCGGAAGGCGTGACCCAGCCGGAGGGCGCGCCACTGGTGACGGTGGTGTCCACATCCTCAATGCGCTGGACCACGCGGGAGGAGATGAGGCTGTACGTGAGGTTGGTGATGAACCCCCGTTCATCCATCTGCCATGTCAGGTTGCCGTACTGATCGTGATAATCCTTGCGGGTGGCGCTGGTGCCGTCACCGTGCTGATCGACAGGAACGACAGGCAGCGTCGTAGTGCGCTGTTGGACCTGCGTCTTGTTGGTGTACCAGGTGTAGGCGTGACTGGTCTTGATCCGACGCGTGGGATCGTTCTCGTCAGGATAGATGTACTGATCAGCGACGGGATAGACCGTCCGATTGCCCGAGCCGGTGCCCGTGCGTTTGATGTACGTCGCTTCCGTCAGCTTGATCTCCGTGCCGAGCTGGCCCTTTTTGATCTTGGTGAACTGAACATAGCCCGCCACGCCGCCGGGCGTGGTCGGCGTCGCGGTGGTCGAGGTGTAATAGTTGGTGATCTGGATCAGCCCATCGTGATCGCGCAGGTATTGGTAGCGCCCCGTGCCGGCGTCGAAGTTCAGCAGGTCATTCTTCGTCTCGTCATAGCCGGTGATTGCCGAAGGCATCGCCGCCAGAATCTGCCGGCCGCGATTGTCGAACTTGTAGAACATGGGCCACTGGCGATCGGGCTCCGACTGATGCCGCAACACGGTGAGCATCGGCTGTCCGAGCCAGTTGGCGTACTGAATGTTCTGGAGACCATCGGCCATCGTGCGGGTCGTCTTCCACTTCCACACGTTGTAGCCGTTGGCCGAGTTGTTCGGGTTCTTGCTCCGTGAGTAGGTTTCGCCGGTGTTTCCGGTGCCGCCGCCGCCGCCGCAACTGGAGCAGTTCTGCGTGAAGTCGCTGGTGATGGCGCGATACGTGTCGCTGATCGGATTGTCGTCATATTCCATGTACCGGTTCGCATAGGCCGCCAGCACAGCATTGCTCGCTGTCAGCGGATCAAGGCCATCCAGTTCCATCCGGCGGTAGCCTTCGGAACTCAGTTGATACTTGAGCGCGCCGTCATATCCCTTGGCCTGGCCAGCCTTGTATGTGCGGAAGTAGCTTCTGCCGACACAGCGCCACGGCGGACTGAGCGAGGCATCCGGCTCCTCGATCACCGCGAGCTTCAGCGCTCCAGGTGATCCGTTGGCATCACCCGCTCCGTAATAGCTGAGCGTGGCCTTGCGGATCGTCGTCCACGCGCCACCGTTGACCCGTCGGCGCAGGGTCGCCGTGTTGATCGCGTTGGAATCGACGAGGATCGATTCATCCGTCGTGTCGCCGTTCTCCGTCACCGACTGTCTTACCTCGGCGATCGAGCACCCGGAATACGACTCCACCGTGATGGGTATCTCCGATGGCGGAATGAATTCCTTGAGGCGGCCCTGGGGATAGGTCGTTTGCGTGAAGTCGTGGAACCGATAGATGCTCAGCGAGGAATCGCGGCGAACCGTCAGTACGAATTCCTCCGCGCCCGCGTCATGGTCCAGTTCGTAGGTGGTCTCCGCGTTGTGACGCGGTACATACGTCGAACCCACTTTGTCGAACCATACGAATTGGCCGTTGATGGAGGAGACAATCGTGTCGCCCTCGTCCAACTGCACCAGGCAGGGCCATTCCAACACGTAGCAGCCGGTGCCCGCCGGACCATCGCAGAACGGATACCAGCGCGTCGCGTGCAGAAGCGTCAGCGTCAACATGCCATTGGCGCTGGCCAGAAGCTGCGTCAGAATGGAGGCCGCGCCGAAGGCGGCTTGTATGCCGGTGTCAGTCACATCCGGTTCGCCACAGCACGGTCCGCATACGCACTGCTCATCAGGGATCGGGCAGCAGCAACCACCGCTCGAACTGCTGCTCGACGATGAAGAACTCGACGAAGAACTTGAAATGCTCTCAGATCCTGACCCAGATCCAGATCCGGACCCGGACCCCGAATCTGAACTGGAACCGGAGCCGGAACCCGATCCGGAACCAGAGTCATGCGACCCCGAACTGTCGGATGAACCGGACATCTCGCTGCCGGAGCCGCCGCTGAACTCATCGCTGCCGGAAGAGGAAAAACTGCTCATGACAAAACTCCGGATGAAACGAACAGATGGAAATAGAACGGCTTCGGCGTATCCCCTCGGATGAAACGCTCCGATCCATATCAGTCAGGACGAGAATGGCATCGAATCTCGCGATTGAATGCACATCTGTCCGGATATCGCTTCTTCGACAGTCCAAGTTGTTGCAGGCAGCGAGAGGCGCCGGTACGGCTTCAGGCAAGGCCCCAAATTACAACAACGTCTTATCAGACAGCCCCGGCCCTGTCAAATATCAGTTCCATGTGAGCGGCTGCGGCTGAAAGAACATCGGGAACGCACCAGTGCTACGCAATAAACCGTCGCAAGATTCCCCGGTGTTCGTTCCCGATGTACGTGGTCTCGCCATCGTGCCTCGCAACCGGCGGCACGAGCAAAGCGAACTTCTCGTCCGCAGCCAAGTCGCGCCAGAGCCAGTCCGTCGGAATCTCTATGCGGCTGAGGATGTCGTAGGCACGGCGCAGCCCTGGCGGGCTGTACCAAGTGAACATCGAACCCCAAGGCGGCTTGATGATTCTCACCGCACCATCAGATTGCTCGCTGAAGGTGTAACGCGAGTTTGGCTCGTGGCAGGCGATCACTTCGACTCCCGTGAATGCCGCAGCTGCGGTTTGGACGCGGCGCAGGATTTCGTTCGCGCCTGCCCCTGGAAGTGGCACGCAGTCATCCTCGAAAATCATCACTCCCTCTGGTCCACAGAACTCCATCTCCTCGCGCAACACCAGCGCATGCGAAGCAGCGCACGCGATCTCACCAGCGGTGAGTGGACGCCCTGTGCGGCGCTTCGCGGCAGCCTCGTCGTATGGGAAGTGCATTCTGCCAGCTTCAACTGCTCGCCGATCAAATGCGGAGAAGAACCGGATGGGGAATCCGAGGCCATCGATCCAATCCTTCGTGAATCGTTCACGGCGTTCGGTCGCTCGCTCAAGGTTGATGCATCGCATGCGAGGCGTTGGCAACCAGGTCTTGATCTGCCTCGGACTGCAGATGGGCAATCGCGCGCGGCTTCCCCCACTCGTGAATGCCCGGGGTCATGCTGTAGGTGCCGGACCTTCCCCCCCAGAGCTGGTCATGATGACCATTATGATCGAGATCAACAAAATTCCCATGAAAGTTCAGCGCCGTTTTCTCGAAGTGACCGTCACCGGTGTTGATGTAGAGGAATCCTTTGATCGTGTGTCCCTCGGTGCCGATGGCGTCCATGGCGTTGTCGCCATTTACGTCCAGCCAGACGGGATCTCGTGCGCCGAACACCCACCGGGCTCTATACCCGTCCGGGTCGAGCGTGAAGGTTCCGTCTCCTTTCCCGAACCAGATCGCAGCGCCGCCGCCATGATGGCCGTAGTACATGATATCGAGGTGACCGTCCGCGTTGATGTCCACCAGAGACGACATCCACGGGTATCTGACCCCTTCCGCAACTGTCTCGGACTGGATCTTTACATTGTGGGTCAGGCCGGATTCTTCGGCGGGCACGGCGACAAAGGGCAAATTGATGTCCTGGGCCTCTGCGGTGGCCACGGCCACGACATACAGCAGCATCAGAAGAGCGTTATAGCGCATCACAGTAGTTTCTCTCATCAGTTTTCTTCACGAGGCTCTTTGGAATAGGGAATAGAGGGATCAGGCCCGAATGCCATTCACTTAACCCCTAACTCCGCGCCAGCAATATAGTTACGTCAACTTGCGCGATCCGCAGCCTCCTGAGATCATGGTGTTGTTCTACGACACCTACCCCAGGAGGCCACGGATGGCACCGATCTTGTCCGCGATCGCCCGGCTGCGAAATTGCAGCGAGCAACATCTTCCCTTTAATCCGCCGCTCGAACAACTGGCACCGCCCGCCACGCGCCGTCATCGGCTGCTGCCTCTGCGTGTGCTACTCCATTGTTTCCTCATGCAGATCCTTCACGGCAACGTCGCCATCACAGCGCTGCGACAATACACCGGCATCGACTTCGCCCCTTCAAGTTACTGCCAGGCACGCGCACGTTTGCCGCTGACACTGTTGCATCGTCTATTGCTTTGGTTCGCGGGTCAGGCAGGCAATACAGCAAGGCTCATCGGATCGCCGCAGCCGCGCGTGCTTGTTGTCGATGGCTCATCCTTTTCGATGAGCGACACGCCAGAACTTCTCGAACATTTCGGCAAGCCCGCCGGCCAGAAAAGCGGGGTCGGCTATCCCACCGCCAAACTTATGGGCATGATCAATGCAGCCACAGGTATGTTCGTTGAACTGCTCTCGCTGCCGCTGTTTCAACACGACATGCGGTCGGTCATCGCACTTCACCCGATGCTCAGAAGTGGTGATATTCTGCTAGGAGATCGCGCATTTTGCAGCTTCGCTCATGTTGCGCTGCTCAGTGCCAAAGGTGTGCATTCTTGTTTTCGTTTGCATCAGCGCCGCAAGTCGCAAGGCCAGCGCGGCATCGACCGCTGGGAGAAACCCGAGAAGAAGCCGAACTGGATGAGCGATGAACAATACACATCGCTACCTTCGTTCGTGAATGTTCGTTTGGTGAGTTACACGCTGCGCCAGCGCGGCTGCCGGACCACGAAGATCACCATCGCCACCACGCTGATGGACGAGCAGCAGTGGCCTGATCAAAGCATCATTGATCTATACGGCCAGCGCTGGGATATTGGAACGTGTTTCAATCATCTGAAAACGACAATGAAGATGAACGTGCTGCGCTGCAAGTCGCTCGATGGTGTATTAAAGGAATTGGCGATGATGCTCATCGCATACAATATAATCCGCCTGATGATGCTACAGGCAGCAGCGCGACAAGGCGTCAGCGCCAAACGCATCAGTTTCATCGACACGATGCGTCACGCCACGGTTCGCCTGATGGGATTGCCTGGCGTGGCGACACTGATCGTCAACCCCGACCGCGCCGGCCGCAGACAACTGCGCGTGATCCGAAGGCGAATGAAACAGTACCCGCTGCTGAAACAATCGCGGAGGGAGGAAGAAGCGAAATGGGCTGAAAACGAGGAGGAAATGGTTAAGTGAATGGCATTCGGATCAGGCCCCTCTATCCTCTCTGGCCAATCATCAAAGAGGCCTGCCCCCTTCGACTTGTCACTTGAACATCCGTACGTGTCTCGCCATCAGTTGTTCTGTGTGTCGTTGTCCTTGCGATACACAGGCTGCAGCACGAAGCGCTCGATCACTTCATCGTGGTCAATGAAATCCAACTGAATCACATCGTCTCGGAGTATCTCGCTTACTACCACGAAGAGCGGCCGCATCAGGGCAAGGACAACATGCCGCTGACGGGTGATTGGTCGGCACCGCCGTCGGAAGGCGCGATCCAGTGCAGGATGAGGCTGGGCGGGCTGCTAAAGCATTACTTCCGGCAGGCGGCGTGAAGCAGGATCGGCGGCGGAACTTTCCAATTGGTCGTTATGCAGCGCGATCGGTGCGCGCTGCTGATGATTCGCACCTGTGAGCGTGCACTTTGCTAGCCCGTTCAACCCTTGCATGGGCTGAGATTTCAGCCGGTTTCGGGTGCGCCAGAATAAATGCACAGAGAGGAGACGTTTCATACTTATGGATTGCACAAATGCTCAGATAACGCACGTTTGCTCCTGGTTGGAAACGGGTCGTCATTGTGGTCATTGTGCGACCGTCGATCTAACCGATCAAACGTCGTCACGCCACGCGCCAAGGGCTTCCTCAATTGAGGAGGCCGTTATCACTGTCACCTTGGTGTCTGTGACCTTACGGAGCAGGTCGAGATAGATTATTGGATGCCACACAGCTACCACCCCGCTTGGAATTGCGTCCGCCTCCTCCCGCAACACGCGTAGCCATTCGCGCAGGGCCGTGATGCGACCTTCGTCATCCTGCTGCTCGCGGAAGATGCGGATCAGGCCGTTGTCGATGTCGGTGGCGGGGTCGCGCCAATAGCCGGTGTGGAACCCGTGGGCGCGGAGTTTTTCGACGACGTCGCGCGGGCACTTTAATAGCACGATGCAGTCGGGGCGGTGGGATGGTTGAGCCGCTGGAGCCGCGGCTGGCAATTGCCGAATGGCGTCCTCCACGGTGGCGGCCTCGATTGCCCAGACGGGGCCGCGGGTCGTCTGGCGGACCATCTCGGCGGTGATCTGCGGGTGCCAGAGGGTGCAGATCAGGCGCTGTCCGCCGTCCATTTCGTTGGAGCATTCCCATTGCAGTTCGCCGATCCACTTACGGAGGCCTTCGATGATCGCATCGG
>Ga0163153_10007208_pt1 | contig 12073 bp, 7 predicted proteins | sample OliLakLV19MP6IB1_FD_148629 | JGI IMG/M metagenome (GOLD analysis project Ga0163153, IMG submission 148629) | Freshwater microbial mat bacterial communities from Lake Vanda, McMurdo Dry Valleys, Antarctica - Oligotrophic Lake LV.19.MP6.IB-1 | ecosystem: Environmental > Aquatic > Freshwater > Lake... | reverse complement strand
ACCGTGCGGTAACGAGGTTCATAAAGTTGATGCACGCGATCACGATGATGAAGATGGCGATGATGGTAAACATTTGCACATAATCACTCATGCCACCGGTTTCAATTCCATTTTCAAAATTGCTATGTAGACGCCAGCGTAGTAATGGGTAGAGAAAATATTCCGGTTTGGTTTCTTTTTCGCCATGCTCTTGCAGCATCATGCGAACTGAGTTTTCAACAGCGGCATGATTGGCGGGGTCATTCAGTTCTACAAACACCTGGAAAGAATAGTTGCCCCAGCTGGTAGTATTATCGCGCACCCATTTTTGAACCTGTTCGCGAAACTTCCAGGGCATGACAAAATCAAACTCGAAAGAGGAGTTGGCAGGAACATCTTTTAATACGCCCGTCACCTTCAATTCATGTTCATTGTCAACACGGATCACCTGGTTGATCGGGTCTTCATCGCCAAACAATGCCTTGGCCGTGGACTCACTGATAACGATAGAACGCGGATCATCCATCACTTGCGTGGGATCACCTTTCACCAAAGGGAACTCGAACATTTCCAAAAACTCTTCACTGGCCCAATATCCTTTTTTGATGAGACGATTGTCATTCACGGTAAGCAAATGTTCACCGCCCCAATCCATCACCAGCGAACGCTTGATATTACTGTCGGCAGTTTTGAATGCCTCGTAGGTGGGCAATGGCACAGAAGTCCACGAACTAATTTTTCCATCGAAGAAGGCTTTGACCCATACCTGATACAAACGGTCGGCTTTGGGATGAAATTTATCGTACGAGGTTTCATCTTTCACCCACAGCAGAATAAGAATACTGCACGTGATGCCAATGGCCAGACCGGCAATGTTGATAAATGAATAAAATCCGTTTTTAAAGAGGTTTCGTATCGTAATCAGTACGTAATTCTTAAACATGGCGATGGGGTTGCCTTGGGTATACTGACCGTTGGTGAAAAGGTTAACAAAAAGCGAAGCTTAATTTTCGAGCCGATCACAACTATAGAGTGAACACGTGGGTATTTAGTTGCATCAGACCTGTTTTCCTTTTTTTCAACGTGCAACCTGACTGGTACTTTCCCTGGATAACCATTGTTCCCAACCAAAAACCCTTCTATCTTTCTACATCTATGAACATCTCATTTCTCAGGAAATTTCCGGCCACCTTGTTGCTCATAGTCATCAATGGGGTGGTCTTTTTATACTGTTACTATAGCATTGGCACCTTCACGGATCCATTTTGGACACAGGGGCTTCTCTTTCGGGGGGCTGAGTTTGCTCCGCTCTCGCTGGGCAAAGAATGGTATCGTCTTTTCACTCATTTGTTCATGCATGGCAATGTTATGCACTTGCTCTTCAACATGTATGCCCTCTTTAGTGTGGGCAGCGAAGTGGAGCAGATTACAGGGACAAAAAAATTTCTGTGGATCTATTTTCTAGGAGGCTTCACGGCCAGCCTGGCAAGTTTATACTTCAATCTATTCACCATCGGTGTGGGTGCATCGGGTGCCATCTTTGGTCTTTTCGGATTTTCTTTAGTGGTTCAAATTGCCGAGAGCCGGAAAAATGATCATCCCGTGATGCCGATCCTCATCAACTTCATTATTTTTTTGGTGGTGAACTTGTTTTTTGCTAAGGCACTCAATGCAGATAACTCCGCCCACATGGGTGGTCTTGCCGGAGGACTTATACTCGGTGTAATCTCTTTATTCAACACATCGTATCGCGCCATGGTGGCGGAGTATCTGCTTCTGCCAGTGTGTGTGTCTTTGTTCATTGCGTTGCCGCGATACCCGGTTACGTACTTTAATTTCTTTCAAAAGGTGTTACAGATCGAGGACTCTACATCACACCTATTCACGAAGAAGAATCTTTCGGATGCAGATTTCCTTACGGGATTCAAAAAACAATATGTGGAGTGGGATACAGCGCAAGCCATGCTGGAGGCACACACCTACTTACCGAAAGAACTGCATTCCGACACGGCCAAACTTAAACACTATATCGTGTTGCGAAAACAAGAAGCAGACTTCCGTATCAACCTGATTGAAAAAGAATCGTATCGCTATTTCGATAGCATCGCCTGGGTGCAGGAAAAGGTGAGGCCCTATATGCAGCTTGAACATCCGCTAGCCATGCTGCGACCGATCAAAAAAGAACAGATATCCGATTCAATACCGCCTTCCCAATATGATCAGGTGCAAGTGTGGTACAATGATGAATGGGAAGAACTGCCCGGTCCTCCCGGCTCCTATTATCGCATTGGTCAGCGCGACTCACTCGGTCGGTGGCAGGGTGCCGTGCGTGATTTTTATAAAAATGGTACAGTGCAGATGAAAGGATCGTATGATAATAATGAACGTGATGGTATTTTTCTTTACTACAGTGATCACAACACCTATGAGTCTGCGGGCCGCTATGATCACGAGAGCGCGGTGGGCAAGTGGGAGCGTTTTCATTATAATGGAAATTTATTAAGTGAAGAGTATTACATCGATGGCTACTTCATGAAAAACATGTGGGACTCATTGGGCAATCAACTGGTGAAAGACGGAGCTGGAAAGTATATTCACCACTACGATAACGGAGTGATTTCTGAAGAAGGTGAGCACAGAGATGGTCGCAAGCAAGGCACGTGGTATGGCCGTCATGCGAATGGATCCATGTACTTTGAAGAGTTTTTTAACAACGGCAGATTAGTGAGTGGCCGGTCGCGCACCCTCGATGGACAAACCTATGTGTATGATGAAACTAGTTTTTATCCTATGCCCGAAGGAGGCAACGCGAAGTTGGTACAGTACCTTACCCAAAGAGTGAAGGAATTGAACCCCATTGAGCACGGGCGTGTGCATTTGCTATTCAGGGTGACAACAAACAGTGTGATTACTGATTTTGATGTTCTGAAAAGTCTGAATAAAGAACTTGATGCAAAAGCGATTGAGTTTATCAACGAAGGCCCGAAGTGGATACCGGCACGAGAACACGGACACCTGAAACAAACCGGCTGGGGTACGGTGAGTGTTGAGTTTTAGCAGTGCAAACACACTCTAATTATGCATGTCATTGCGGGCAAGCGTGAAAATTTACATTAAGAAATTGCTCATTTACTTTAAATAAAGTATGATCATGGTGTGGCACGACCCGCAATCCCATTAAGTGGCACTAGCGTATTTCATAGCATCTTCTCCAGATTATTTCATCGGCATTGCCATTGATGACTCTCTGGAATCATAACTATTATTTCATTCTTACAGCGAACTCAGAAAGTTCTCTGCATTACTGCGATGCGTTTTTAGTTTCTGAGGATCCATTTTTTTTACCAGATTGACAATCATACTCATGCGTGGATTTTTTGCGAAGAGTTTCTGGTGCTGATCGATGTAGCGCCAATACAGACCATCCCACACTTCGCACCACGGGCCTTTGGTGTAGTCGCTCATTTTTAAAATGTAGTTACTGCCCGATACGTACGGCTTGGTGGTCATCATTCCGCCATCGGCATACTGACTCATACCATAAATATTAGGCACCATCACCCAATCATAGGCATCGATGAAGAGTTCCATAAACCAGCGATAGACTTCATCAGGATCGAATTCACACAAGTGCATGAAGTTGCCCAACACCATCAGGCGTTCGATGTGATGACAGTAGCCGGTCTCCAGAATTTTTTTGATGGTTTGATCGATGGGTTCAATCCCCGTGGTGCCATCATAAAATGATGTGGGAATCTTGCGCGTAAAGCCCCATGCATTTTTGGTGCGTTGTTTCACACCCTCGCGCAGGTAAATTGCCCGCATGAATTCACGCCAGCCGATGATCTGCCTGATAAAACCTTCAAGGCTATTGAGTGGGTAGTTAAGCTTCTTATGAAACGCAAGAGTTTTATCGATGATCTGTTGTGGAGTAAGAAGTCCACTATTCAATGCCGGTGTGAGCACGGAATGAAATAAGATTGTTTCATTTTTTACGATGGCATCTTCATAGGCGCCAAAGTCTTTCATGCGGTGAGCGAGAAAATCCTCTAATACGTTTTCTGCTTCTTTATGCGTAGTAGGCCATGGAACTGAATGTATTGCACCATAGTTTTTTTGGAAATTCTTCTGTACATAAACTTTCGCCTCTTTGACAAATTCATTTTCTTTTGGCGCGTATACTTCAGGCAACTTCAATCCCTTAGGTATTTTCTTCCGGTTGTCTGCATCAAAACTCCATTGCCCTCCAACAGGCGCATCATCCTCTACTAAAATATCCAGCCGCTTGCGTTGCTTGATATAGAAATTGGCCATCAGGTATTTTTTCTCTTTCGAGAAGAGCAAATCAAGTTCTTTTTCAGTGGTGAGAAAATTGGGCGAATCATATTTTTTCAGATCAATGTCAGTCTTTTTTCCATGACGCTGAATTCTTCTTTCCAGCAGGTAATCAGTAGCATCCACATAATGAACAGTACCAACCTTTTTCTTCTTCAGTAGTTGAAACACGCTTTCCAGATCGGCATCTACACTATCCACATACGTAACGGCATATCCTTTCTTTTCAAGATGCAGCTGATAGTATTTCATCGAAGCGCGATGAAGCACCAGTTTTTGTTTGTGAAAGGGATATTGGTTGAAGTAAAGAGGATCTTCCAACAGATATACACCCCGACCTTTTTCTAGGGCGGGATGCTGTGCATATAACTGATGTGGAAAGACGAGGGTGATTTCCATTGGTAATTAAACACCTGTGGGAGTGAAGTGTTTTTTTTGATGGTAACTTTTTGTGGGGTTCACTATGCTTTTCATAGAAGCTGCTCCGTTCACTTCAACGGGATTCCGGCTCGCGTATTGAAGTACGGTGTTGTGTTTTATTCCGGGTAAACTTGGCCGGCATGACATTTCATAGAAGAATGCATACTCTTTATTCCATTCATTCCGGGCTGACTCTTAGCCAATATATATCGTCCATACAGGACTTGAATGTATTTCTTTCGGATTTCTACCAAAGGTCGTCCTTAACGGGACTTTAAGCAAGATCGTGTAAAATCAATTCCCGTTAGGGAATTAATATCGGTAGTGAAGCATGTGCCCAATAGAAAAAAATCCCTTAGGGATGACATATAAGATTCTCTTTCGCATGGTTGTTTCTTAACAATCCGACATAATTTTATCCATCCTGTCCACTTTCGTGGTGATGCTTAGATCACTGCCTGCTCCCCAGTTAGATTCCGTCACAATGGTGGAGTTATTGAGTTGTGTCATCTGACCAATTTTTTCTTCGATGGTCATCTGATTTCAGAATTCATGATCAATATCATTATTCTTGATGGGATGACCGTTTACATTTCACGTTAACAGATGGAATTGAGATAATTCTCATTAACTTTAATCATGATCGTTCAGTCTTCTGAAAGGGAATTGATCGGCATTCATACTTATAGCTGTCTATGATTTCTGAGCTGTTTACAAACTTATTGCTTGCTCTTGTTTTCGGTGCAACGGTTGGTCTCGAGCGCGAGAGTAGCAATCCCAACGATCCGCACGTAGGCGGCATCCGCACGTTCTCACTGATTTCATTAATGGGGGCACTGGCTGGTATTTTCTATCAGAATCAGTATGAATCGCTGGCATTGATCATTACCATCGGTTTTTTTCTTCTGCTGATTTCGTATTATATAACGGAGGCAATGCACACCAAAGATTTTGGAATCACAAGCGAACTCTCCGCCATCGCCACGTTTCTGCTCGGGCTTATGGTGATGCTCAGCATCATTCCGTTACAGATTGTCGTGGCAATTTTTGTGTTGGTGGTTTTTGTACTTTCGCTCAAATCCAGAACGACACAGCTGGTGGCGGGTCTTACCAGGCAGGAGGTGCAATCATTCATCAGCTATGCGATCATTGCTCTGGTGGCATTGCCCGTACTGCCCGACTATTCCTACAAGCTCAACGATTTAAAAATATTGTCTGACATCATGCACGGATTAAACGTGGAGTTAGGACAATTCGATAACCTGGACCTGATTAATCCAAGAAGAATCTGGATGGTCGTTGTGTTGATTACAGGCATTGATGTTTTTGGATATATACTCGGAAGAATTGTGGGTAACAAAAATGGTTTTGCGCTCACCAGTTTTATGGCCGGCTTTGTTTCGTCCACATCCGCAACACAGTCATTGGCACTGCGCAGCAAGAGTGCTCCCTTTGTAAATCACCTGGTAGGGGCCGCCATCCTGGCCAACCTCGCAAGCTTCCTGCAAATATTTTTATTGGTAGGACCACTCAACACCAGATGGCTGATGGTTATTGCACCCAGTATTCTGATCATGGTAGTAACAGCCGGTATCATTGCCTATCTGTTCTTTAAGCAGAAAGAACCGAAGAAAGAGGAAGACGCTCAAAGTAAAAAAGCAACCGCTATATTTTCATTGCTGCCTGCGCTGAAGTTTGCAGGCTTGCTGATTGTGATTAAGATCGTTACCAAGATCTGTTTAATTCTCTTTGGTCAATCAGGTTTTATTATCAGTTCGGTGATTGCTTCCTTCGCAGGTCTTGATGCCATCATCGTGAACCTTGCCGATATGGCTGGTAATTCCATCACTTTCGAGTTTGCATTCCTTACTCTTTTGATGGTGAATGCCACCAACCTTCTTAGTAAGTCATTGTATTCTTACCTTCAGGGCAACCGGAGTTTTGCGTTGAAGTTCCTGGTGTCGGCAATGATCATTGCAGCAGCCGGTGCGAGCTGGTTGTTATTTATGTAAGACGAAAGAATAAGGCTTTAATAATCACAACCCTTTAATGGATTGGATGGCCGCCTCGGCTGCATAGCGCACATCGCTGTTGCGACTGATTGATAAAATACGTTGAATGGATTTTTCAGCGGACGCGGCATCCTTCCCAATTTTTCCTAACAACGTGATCAACTGAAACTGAAGTCCACCATCCTGATCAGTTGTTTTATCCAGACGGTTGATGAGTGGTTTTACTGCCGGCTTCCCGATTTTCGCCAGTGCTTCCATGGCCGCCTCGGTGTCATTGCCGTAGTGAGGAAGCACGCTGATCATGTATTCAAGCGCTTTCACATCGGCTGTTTTGCAGTTGCCTAATACTTCTATTGCCAGAGTTTGAATTTCATTCATAGTGCCGCGATCTTCCAGGCTTCGTTTGTTTAATAACCCGATGAGTGTATTCTCAATTTTCTTCGGAGGAATATCCATCAGCACAAGTAGTTTCATCACGCGAAGTTGTTCCGACAGGTTGTTGCCTTTCAAAATCACATCGGCTTCTTCGAGCGAAGGAATCACACCGGGTATGCGGATGTTATACTTCACACAAAAATTGATACGGTCATCTTTCTGGCTTGCGTAGGGAGTCAGTAGCGCATAGTTGGAAAACTTGTCATGGCTTCGCTGTGTGAGCAAGCGAAGGTCGGCATCCGGAAATTCTTTTCGGATTATTTCATTTTGACCTTCGTTATAGGTCATCTTAAAATTCCAGACAAAATCATAGAGTTGCTCATGTGCCTTTGGGTATTCATTCTCATTGACGAACGTGGAAAGCCATCCGATGAGTTCTGTCTTGCGCTGTGGTTGCGCTTCTTCTTTATACATCGATGATAGCTCGCTGAACAACGTGACCTTCAGTTTATCATCGGTTATTAATTTCGCAGAATACGTTTCATACACATGTTGTCGTAATGGTTGATTGCTTTTCAATCCTTCCATCATCTCCACAAAAGCAAGTTCAAACGTAACGGGCCGGGGCAATCCCAGTTTATTTGCGGAAGCCACTTTAAAGTAAGAGGCGATGCGGGATTTCTGTTCTTCTTCAGGATTCGTTGATTTGGCGATCAGGTAGTTGATGTAATTTGAAATAGCGTAATTTCCTACGCGTGTGAGCGCAGTAAAGCTGGACTTCCATTCGGGTTCATCGACCAGGGCATCGTTGGTGAGATAACGAATGATTTCATAGGCGCGTTCGTCACCAACCGGATAGGCGATGGTGTCCAGGGTGCGAAGGAGAAAGGTTTTATATTCAGTAGGGTCAAGCTTGAAACGGGTGAATGAATACATCACATCATAATGCAGTTTTCCACATTGGTTGTCGAAAGGAGTTTTTAGCGCTTCATTAATCACCGCAGTAATTTTTTCCGGAGTCGATAGATCATTTAAACGCGGGCGAAACTCTGCTACACGATCCTTGCAGATTTCTTCCACCGATTTTGATTTGGAGATCACGTTTCCGTTCACCGAGTTGTTGATCGTGATCTGCACCGGTGTGGTGGCAGTGTTGGTTGAGTTGGATAGCGTGTTCGTAGCCGTAGTAGGGAGAAACAAGGCCGATAGATTTTTATTCATTTTGATACGGCCCACATAGCTCATAGTAATCTCACCCGATGACACATCAATGATGCGCGCACTTACTTCGATGTATGATTTCAATTTGGTGTAGGTGCCGGAAAGCAATGCATCGATAGGCGCGAGCTGGCCAATCTTTAAAGCCGCAGCAGGCTTCATCAGGTCGGTGAGAATAAATTCATGTTCTTTCAAAATCGCATCCATACGTGTGCGCTCAAAGAGTTTCAGTTTTGCCGGATGACCGGAAATAGAACCTATGATGGTTTCCGTCAGGTATTCGCCAAAGGCTTTCGATTGTTGTGCGGAAGAAGCAGTCGCGGTAAAGGGTACTACGGCCAGATTTTGAGGTACACGGGGCGATGGAGCATTAACAATTTTTTGTGAGAGCTCCGTAGTAACGGCCGCATAGCTCCTGGGCTTTTGCGCATGCAGCGAGATGGGCAGCATGATCAGCAATAATACCGGCAATGAGATTTTTGGTAATGTCAACATGTTACCAAAAATACTTATTCGGATTCAAAAATGTTACATCCTTTTTTCGATCGGGTATGAAGCCAAATAATGATATACTTTCTATTTGCAATCAGCCATAGATTGTCCTAGTTTCAAGCATTCTATCAATGCTCATGAAAAAACTCTACTTGCTCATTAGTTTACTCTCCGCGTTCAGTGTTTATGCCCAATCCACCGATGACTATACGCGTTACGAACTGTTAGATCCTGCGTCCAACAGTTTTCGCATCTTATATGAAGTGTCGGCCACCACACCGGGTGCCACCTTTTTTCACAACACCCTCCGCAAAGGCAGTGAACACAAAGTGGATCGTGTCATCGATTTAGCAACCGGAAAGCCATTAACGTGGACGATTGTAAACGGAGAAGCAGCAAAGAAAAACGAACTCGCTGACGCGGATAAAGAAACCGATTACCTACAGATAAAATTGGCTCAGCCGGTAGCAAAAAATTCTGAATATCGTTTGTTGATCGATAAGACCTATGCGGATACCAAAAGCTATTATGCCGAAGGCGACAAAATTATTTTTCTGCGCTCATTGGGTATCAAAAGAAATTCAATCGTGTTGCCAAAAGGGTATGAGTTGATCGCTTGCAACTATCCATCACAAATGATGATGGAAGCCGATGGTCGTATAAAAATCAGTTTTGTCAATCGTGGGCCGGAAGCCGTGCCGCTTCGCATCGAAGGCAGAAAACTTTTAAAGCCGGTAATAGTGCCCACCACGATGGCACAGGAAAACATTCCACCCGGTCAAGGCCGGGATAAATCAAAAGTGCGGATGGGATTTTCATTTCCTGAACGCGCTTATCAAACCCGCGAGATTGTTTACTTCTTACAGCAACCCGAAACCCATTCGTTCCGATTGTATCACGACTATACTGAAACCCGTGAAGGCGTTAATAAATATTTAAACGTGGTGCGTGCCGGCAGCAAAGCTTCGAATCCTTCTGCGTTTAATCTTGACAATGGCAAACCATTGAAAGTGGAAACACTGGTGGGCCAGGCCATCAAAGATAAAGGAATAGATATCGGTGATGATTACTCACCTACCGCAGAAGTGATTGTGATCTGGTTTGATCCGGTAACGAAAGGCAGTTCCACCCGCATACGCATCGAAGAAACCTACACGGACCCTAATCGCTATCTTAAATCAGATAACGAGTTAGTTTGGGATCGTTCCTTCGGTCGCGCACACAACACGATCACGTTGCCCGAAGGCTGGTGGTTAACCGCCAATTCTATTCCGGCTACTGTGTTTTTGAACGAAGAGGGACTGGTGAGTTTATATTATCTGAATGATGGACCGGATGATATTGATGTGTTTGTGAAGGCGATGAAGAAATAAATAAAACAAGACGATAGCCTAAACTCAATAACGATTAACCCAAAAGTTCTTTTACTTCTCTTTCGAGCGTGGGTAGATTTTTTATGGTAATACCCCACAGGATATCTTCAGAAACCGAATCGTATCCATGAATAATTCTATTTCGGGCATCAACTATTTTACGAGTATCACTTATTTTAATATCTGGGTCAACATTAGAATCCGGCTCATGGCCTCTCCAATAATCTCAATATTTCGTTCTACGGCTCGTTTTGTCTTTAAGTCTTTTTGGAAATCTTTGAAATTCTTTAAATCCGGAATGAAAGAATTGATTTCTATAATGGCTTGTTCGATGTCCTTTAGCCATGTCTTTACCTCAACGTCCATAGATGAGAATTTTTGATCTGTCAATATTCTCCCTCAGGAAGGGATTTTTAATGGCTTTATGTTCCAGAAGATCAATCGATCGGTTTAGGATTTTCTCCAGTTCAAATTTCAGATCGAAATAGTTATTTGTATACTCAATGGGGTCGGTTGTCACAAAGTCAACCATAAGATCAACGTCACTCTGTTCATCGAATTTTGTCGTATTGACCGAGCCAAATGAATACAGACTTTTGACATTATAATTTTCACAAAGTCTTAGAATCTGATCTTTATAGGTTTCAATTAATCCCATGATTCAAATTTAGTCATTTTTCACTTTAACAAGAATAGTGCCCCCTCCCTCACCATGGTGATAAATCATTGGCATCACATCCAACCTCAATAAATCACTATATTCACCCACCGTACTTTACTTTTCTCCATCATGAAAAAACTCATCTTCCTCCTTTTCCTCATCCCCCTTATCACCTTCTCCCAGCCCTCAAAAAAAATCACCCGCATCGATTCCGTGCTCACCTATCTGCATCAACGCCAACTCTTCAACGGCACGGTGTTGATTGGCGAAAAAGGAAAAGTATTGTATAAAAAAGCCTTCGGCATCAGCAACCCACAAACACAAACGCCATTAACGCCAGCATCCTCTTTTAATCTCGCCTCGGTATCCAAACAGTTTTATACCATGATGACGATGATACTGAAAGAACAAGGCAAACTGAATTATGACGATGCCGTACAAAAATACCTGCCCCTCTTCCCTTACAACAACATCACCCTCCGCCACCTGATGAATCAAACCTCGGGCCTGCCCGAATACTTCGACATTGCTGCGGGCGACATGACCTTGCTCGATACACTCAACAATCAATCGATGCTCGAACTACTCGCAGCAAAAAAACCCGTACTCGTATTTCAGCCGGGCGAACGGTGGCAATACTGCAATACCAATTACACCACACTGGCTTCGGTGGTAGAAAAAGTATCGGGCACCACGGCCGACAAATTCTTTCAGCAATACATAGCCGGTCCGCTCAAGTTGAGCAACACGTATGTCTATCACCTCAACATGAAATCCTATCCACCATCACGCGTGTTTGGGTTACAATTCGAGGGAGGTAAACCAGTGCTTAATGATCTCGTTCGCTTCGATGGCATCGTGGGAGATGGCAACGTGTATTCATCCGTAGAAGATTTATATAAATGGAACCAGGCACTCTACACCGAAAAGCTCGTGAAGAAAGCTACCTTCGCAGAAGCAATCACCCCCGGCAAACTCAACAACGGCAATGCCACGACTTATGGTTTTGGTTGGTTTATCAGGGAACAAAATAAAATCGTTTCGCACACCGGAGGCTGGGTGGGCTTTGGCACCGAGATCATCCGCTACCTCGATAAAAATCAAACGATCATCGTGCTCGACAACTCCTCTAACTTTCGGGCACATAGTCTTGTCAAAAATATCTGGGAAGACAAACCCATCACATTACCGGTCACGCACCTGATCAC
>Ga0163153_10007207_pt1 | contig 12074 bp, 10 predicted proteins | sample OliLakLV19MP6IB1_FD_148629 | JGI IMG/M metagenome (GOLD analysis project Ga0163153, IMG submission 148629) | Freshwater microbial mat bacterial communities from Lake Vanda, McMurdo Dry Valleys, Antarctica - Oligotrophic Lake LV.19.MP6.IB-1 | ecosystem: Environmental > Aquatic > Freshwater >... | reverse complement strand
TAGGTTCGGGCCGAGTTAGCTTCGCCCTGATACCAGATGGCACCGCGGAAGGCGTAGGGAATGATCGGCTCGATCATGCCGTTGAAGAGATTGCCCGGCCGGTTCTGATCGAGCCGCGGATCGATCGGGGCTCGCGGCGCCCGCGGCGGAGTCTTGCCTGCGGCTTTCGCGGCGACGACCGCTTTCTTGTGTAGGGCCAGCCGCTTTTGATGTTGGGCGTCGGCTGCCGCTTGGTCCCACGGCTCGGCAAGTTGCGGAGACCAGCGAGCGTCGACATCTTTGTACATCGGCAACTTCGCTTGCGCGGGAATGCTCGTCCAAGCTTCGATCGTCGTGCCGCCGTACGATGAGTGGATGAGCCCGACGGGTTGCCGGAGCTCCTTATGCAAATCGCGCCCGAAGAAATAGGCCGCGGCCGAGAAGCCGCCGACCGTTTCGGGCGTCGAGACGACCCAGGTTCCTTTGCAATCGGCTTGAGCCACGGGCTGCGGATTGCGCGGGACGGTAAACATGCGAAGCCGCGGCAAGTCGGCGGCGGCTCGTTCTTTTTCGTAGTCGAGACAGGTGGCGACCGTCTTGGCCATATTCGATTGACCCGAGCCGAGCCACACCTCGCCGATGAGAACGTCGTTCACCGTGAGTGAGTTATTGCCGCGGACCGTGAGCGTTTGCGGCTCGGCCGTGCTCGCGAGCTTATCGAGGGTGATTCGCCAGCGGCCGTCGGCGGCGGCTGCGGCCGATTTCGATTGTCCGGCGAACACGACGGTGACTTGCTCGTTCGGGTCGGCCCAACCCCAAACGGGTGCGGGGAGCTCGGCTTGCAGCACCATGTGATCCGAAATGATGGCCGGCAGGCGGACGTCGGCGCGGAGCGAAACCGTCGAGCAGACGAGTGAGGCGGCCAAAGCCGCCGCCCGAATAGAAAAGCGAATGGTCGTCATGGTAAGATCTCTATTTCGCAGGCGGGGTGATCGAGTCTCGGCCGTCGGTCAGCCACTCTAGATTGAACCGGGCGAGAGTCAACGCGCCCGACTTGTACATGCTTTTCGCCGGGTCGTTGCCGCGGGCGTAGAAGCAGAGGATCGTACCGTCGCTCAGCACGGCCAGGTCGGAGTAGCCGCTCACTCCGGCTTCGAGCGTCTTATTGACCGGCCAGATCGTTCCTTCGTCGTAGCTGTCCGGCGGGCATTCTACTGGGACAGCCGGGTGAGAGATCGGAAAAGTGAAAGCGGCCGCGCGACGTGGGTGTAGCAGTAAGAGCGCAAATGGAGCGCGTCGGCGGATCCGGTTGGCGGATATTTTCGAGGAAAATTTTGACGCTAGAATTGGCGGGTTTTGACGCGAATGCTGCCTCAAGCATTCCGAGGCCCGGCGCTGAACGGCGCCAAACACTCGCAAATCATCACGTAACTAACTTTCCGGACGGAGCCGACAATGCGATTGACGGAAGACGAGGTTCGCCGAGGTTTCAAGCACTCCGACAAGTACGTGCGATTCGCGGCGTTGGACTACTTCGCCAGATCGCACAGCCGGAACACGGCCATCATGGGGGACGTGATCGAAGTGATTGAACGGCTGGGAGTCCGGAACGCCTTCACGTATTCCCACCCCATGGCCGATTTGGCCCAGACCGAGCATTCGATCGCCTGGGTGCTGGAGCGGCTGCGACACGATCCCGAAACGGAGCACGAACAAGACTTCGCCGCCCATCTCGCCCGGCTCTTGTGCCGCGCCGATCCCGTGCTTCTGCTACCGCATTCGGAAGCGGTCCTTTCAGTTCCCGCTTTGGAGGAAAGCTCGGTGCGTCGTCTGACGCGTCGATTTGAACTGGCGGCGATGCCGGCCGATCAGCTTTGGGCACGGCTGGAAGCGATTTGCGAAGGGGAGCGCAAGCAAGCGTATCCGCGGAACGTTCTCTTCGGCGAAGCGATGGACGTTGCCGACACCTTGGCTCGCCACGTTTCACAAGCCGACCGCATGATGCAGGGTTTGGCCGTCGAGATCGACCCGGAAGGCGATTTCTATTTAGGTTGGCTCGAAATCTTCCTGATCCGAATGGCCGGCGAAATGCGGTACGAGCCCGCCACGGGCCTGCTGGTTAAAAAGCTGCATGTCGACGGCGGTCTTCACAATGAGCAGTGCGTCGAAGCCCTGATCAAGATCGGTACCGACACCGTCGTCCAGGCCGTGCGCGACGCCTATCGACAGGCCCCGGATTACTTCCGGCTCTACGCGAGCGGCATTTTCGGTGAAGTTCATACCGACCTGGCGGTGTCGGCCGGCTTGGAGCTGTTGGCGTGGGAGCCCGATTTCAATCAACGAATGTGGCTGGCCGTCAAACTACAGGGTCAGTTCTCGAGTGAGGTGGTCGACGCCGCTCGCGCGTTGCCGCTCGACGGTCATGGCGACTCCTACGATTTGAAAGTCGATCTGGTGGCAGCCTGCAAGCTCATGGAGTACGAGGTACCCGAATTGAAGCGATGGGAGCGAGAGATTGCCGAGCCGCGACGACCGGTTGCCGCGAAAAGATTGCCGGCCTCGGCCTTGAAGGCGCTCGATGCCGGTTTGCGCGGTTCGGCGCCGGCAGCCGGCAGGAAGGTCGGGCGCAACGATCCTTGTCCCTGCGGCTCGGGCAAGAAGTACAAAAAGTGCTGCCTCAACCAATCCGAGGCTCGAGTGTAGTCATCAACCTCCGGGTGATGATATCGCTCGCAACGCGAGCGACCCCTGGAGTCAGGACTCGACGTTCGTCTTAACGACGTAGGTTAGATATTGCGGTTCGTGTCGTGCTCCATCCCGCCAAAGCCAAGTATTGCGGCAACCGGCACACGGAAGCATTTCAATCGGCATCGCCCCCCTACTGATCGCTTGCAGCCACTCTCGTTCAGCACCATGCGGGCCGGCGCTGCCGTCATCGTATGGCATCGCTGCGATATGGCTCCTAATCGCATCTTCAGGATGATTGGCGTCGTGCTGAGTTAAATGAATAGAGCCGCCGGAATCGGTAATACAGGTGAATGTCGTCATGACCGTAACCTTGTTGCCACGCAAGCTTACCCGTGTCGTATTTGGTCCGCGCTTCCCGGCGACCGGGAGGCAGTATCTCGACGACATCTTCGATCTTCATGGAGTACTCCACAATCCCCGTCCCTCGGCCGGTCGGGGAATGGAATGAAGGGGAGCTGATCGTACGCGGCTCGGCGATCGAATACCGAGTCAACGGCCGAATCATCCGGACCGTGGATCTCGCCGACGACGACTTCCAGGAACGGGCCGGCGTCCTGGCGAAGAAATGGCTCGACCGCAGAAACCGCGGCTTCCAACTTTCGCTGATCCCACGCGGTCGCTCGGTTGCCTACCGCGACATCGCGATCAAAGACCTGACGAACGAGAAGCCGTAGCGGCAGGCGGCCGTTACAAGCTCGTTACAGCTCGTGCCCGGCTTTTGCCGTAAAAAATGGGCGGGCAGGACGTCGGGAACTTCTGCCGATTCCGCGTCGTCTAAGACCATGGAACGTCTCAGACCGTAAGTACGACGCCGCAACGTTTTGGGCGCCGGGTCAGCCAGCTTCAAAATCTGCCGAAGCGTCGAGTTTTGCCGTCACCGCCCAGCTCTCAACGGGCTCCGTCTCCAAGGAGAGAAGAAACGATGCGCACCTACCATCGGTTCGCCATGACCGCCGTCGGACTTGCCCTCATGGCGCAACCCTTCGCGCCGCACGAGACCGTAACGGCGGCGCCGCCGCAGAAACAAGCCGCGGTCGCCGCAGCCGACCAAGAGACAAAAGGGCCGGCCGGTCCGCGCTACGTCGACTTGGCCATTTGCCTCGACACCTCCAACTCGATGGACGGCCTGATCGATTCGGCGAAACAGAAACTCTGGGCCATCGTCAACGAGCTTTCCACCGCGAAGCCGAAGCCCATCCTGCGCGTGGCTCTGTTTCAATACGGCAACGACGGACTGAACTCCGAAACAGGCTGGGTTCAAAAAGTATCGGACCTGACCGACGACCTGGACACCATTTACGGCAAACTCTTCGCGCTCCGCACCAACGGCGGCACCGAACTGGTCTCGCGCGTCGTGCGCGCTTCGCTCGACGACCTCGATTGGCATCAAGCTAACCGACCGCTACGGATCATCGTCGTGGCCGGCAACGAGCCCGCGACTCAGGATCCCCAGTACAAGCTCGATGAGGTTTGCAAGTCGGCGGCCGACAAGGGGATCGTCATCAATACGATCTTTTGCGGTTCCGAAGCCGAAGGCTATCGCACGGGCTGGGCTGACGCCGCGCGCCGGACCGACGGCAAGTACGCCGCCATCGACGCCGATCGCGGTACGGTCGTCGTCGAAACCCCTTACGACAAGCCGCTCTCAGAGCTCGGCGTTGAATTGAACAAGACCTACCTCTCGTACGGCAAGGCGGGCGGCGAGGGTAGCGCCAATCAATCGGCACAGGACGTCAATTCCGCCGCCTCGAGCGCACCGGCGGCCGCGGATCGCGCCGTTTCCAAAGCGAGCGGCTTGTACCGCAACGCCCGTTGGGACCTGGTCGACGCGATGAAGGAAAAAGATTTCGATCTGGCGAAAATCCCCGAGGCGGATTTGCCGGAGGAAATGCGAAAGCTCTCCCTCGACCAGCGCAAGGCCTGGATCGCCGAGCGGGCCAAGCAACGCGCCGAGCTGCAAAAACAGATCACCGACCTCAACGTCAAGCGCGACCAGGCGGTGAAGGAAGAACTCGCCAAGAAAGGCCTCAACGACAAAACGGCCTTCGACGCGGCCCTACGTGGCGCCGTCCGCGAACAAGCCGAGAAACAAGGCTTTGAATTCGAGAAGAAGTAGCCGTTCGCAAGTCGACTAATAATCGCTGATCGAGCCGTCGGGCAGTCGGCCGCGAGTCGGCCACTCGGGGGTGTAGGGCTCTTTCGACAGCTTGTCGAGGAGCCCTTCATCGATCTCGCAGCCGAGGCCCGGCTCTTCCGGAATCGTGGCGTAGCCCGCCTCGTCGACGGTCCACGTCTTCCGCACTAAGCCGGGGAGTCGGTTCGGGTAGTACTCGTGGATCAGGAACATTGCCACCGAGGCCGAGACGTGCAGGCTTGCCGTCATGCCCAGATCGCTCGTCACGCAATGGGGCGCGAGCGGCACTTGATACGCTTCGCCGAGCGTAGCGATTTTCTTCAATTGCGACATGCCGCCGGTGTGCGCACAGTCGATCTGCAGGATGTCGGCGACCCCTTCCTGGAGATAAGGAACGACATCCCAGATGGTGCGGGCCTGCTCGCCGACGGCCAGCGGAATGCGAATGGCTTCCTTCAGCCGCTTGAACACTTCGATGTTGCCCGGCACGGCCGGCTCTTCGATGTAGAGCAGCTTGTACGGCTCCAACAGCGGCGCAAGCTGCATGAGAAACGGCGGCGGAAGCGCGCAGTGCGCGTCGAACATGATCAAAGCGTCGGGCCCGAACTTTTCGCGCGTGCTCGCCACGAGCTTCACGATGTTGTCCAACTCCAGCGGCGTGGCGCCGAACGGCTTCGGGCCGGCGCCGACTTTCGTCGCTTTCTTCGACGGGTAGCAGAGAACTTTATCGCGCAACGGGCCCCCCATCAGCCGATGAACCGGCACGCCCCAGAGCTTGCCGGTGATGTCCCACAACGCCATGTCGATGCCGGCGATCGTGTGCGTCATGAACGGCCCGCCCCGCATATCGCGATGCGAGCGGTAGAGTTTTTGCCAAAGATATTCGACGCGCGTCGGGTTCTCGCCGTCGAGCAGCTTGAAGAGCGAGTTCGCCAGCACGATCGCCGCGTCACATTCGAGCTGGTCGATTTCGCCCCAGCCGGTAATGCCCATGTTCGTTTCGAGCTTGAGGAAGACCTTCGAACTAGCCCGCTTGGCCGTCAGCTTGGTGAGCTTGATCTTCGTATTGCGGTCGACGACGGAAGCGGCGCCGTCAGCGGCGGCGGCGACCTGGTCGGCGATCATTGCGCCGGCGGCGACGGAGCCGAAGTTGCCGATCCATTCACGACGGTTCCACATCGAAGGTGCTCCTAAAAGACGAGTGCGGGGTGGGTGCGGCGCTCGGGCAGAGGCAGGGGAAGGGGCAGGGGAGAAGTGCGGCGCGAAGCTGCGGCAGGGGCGATGATAGATGCCCGGCGAACCACAGGCTACGTTCCTGCCGATCATTTGAGTGCGGCGGAATTACTTGCCATGGGCTCAACCGGGCCGATGGCACAGTTCCACTTGTTGCCTGATGGCACGGCTCCGCTTGTTGAAGGAGCGGGGTACACCGCCTACCCTAGCGACCGTCGGAACTATTTCGACGCGCCTGAACCCGGCCGCATGTTTGCCCGGAGCATCCGATGTTCACGACCGATCTGCCCGAATATGTCATCGACCTCGACCGGGCCGAGCCCGACCGCTGGCGAGAGGTGATTGCGGCGGAGGCCGACGCGGCCCGTCAGCTCGTCCAGGAAGCGGAGACGCAGTTCCGGCTCGTTCCGGAATTGGTCCGTTGGTGCTTCGCCCGGGTTTATCGGCGCACCGGCGGGTTGTACCACGGCGAGATCGCGGCCTGGGCCGAGGCGCTGGGGGTTTCCGTGGGAACGGTCACGGTGTTGAACTGCGCGTACGAGTTGAGTCACCTCCGCCCGCCGAAGATCTTCGGTTGCACGGCTGGCGTCCGTTGGGTCGAGGGGCTGAATGGCAGAAGGCCGGGTGGGGGGATGGTCCACGTTCGCTGCCTCGACTGGCCCCTCTCGTCGATGCGCCCGGCCACACGAAAATTCCGGTTTCGCCGTGGGTCGCGGGAGTTCGTGGCGATCAGCGTGCCGGGTTGCGTCGGAGTGCTCTCCGGCATGGTTCCCGGCGGGTACTCCGTGACGATCAACTGGGCTCCGCCGGCGGCCTTCCCGACCTTCGAGTTCGGCCCCGCCTTCCTGCTCCGCAACACGCTCGAAGAGTGCGACACCTACGACGACGCCGTGCGGCGGCTCTCCGAAACCACTCTCTCGACGAGCGTTTTCTACGTCGTATGCGGCACGGAAAGAGACCAAGGCTGCGTCATCGAACGGACGCAGCAAGGGTCGGCGGTTCGCCGGCCGGCCGGACCTCCGTTGGTTCAAGCGAATCACCACGTGGCCGACTGTTATGCGGCGAACAATGCGGATATCGCCAAGGACCCGCCCGAGGACCTCTTCTCGCTCGAGGGCAGTAAGAAGCGCGCAGACCTCCTCAGCACGGCCCTCTCTGAGATTCCGGCCGGCTGCGACCTGGCTGGCGTCGCGGCGGCGCTCAACACGCCATCCGTCCTGAACACGGACACTTGCCAGCAGATGGTGTTCCGTCCCGCGGACGGCGACCTGCTAGCCTGGCGGACCGTCGGTTAACGTGTCAGTCGGTCCAAACCATGAGACTTGGTCCGTTGCGAATTTGCCCGCCCATGTAAGTCGCCAGGGATTTTGCGTCCACAGTGTCCGACGGTGTCCGCAATTTCAAACTTCCGGTTCACGGGCTAAGGTTGAAAGTTCGGCTCAGATAGATTGCCGTGGCAAGATCGTCCGACGCGTCCTGTGTAGCGTTTGGATCGTCCGGGATCGCCAACTTTTTTCGTCTTTCAAGAACCTGGCGGCTGCTATTCCTTGTTGTACATGGAGATGACGAGGTAGCCTGCCGCAAAGAGGGTACTAGGCAATTCTCTAACTAATACTCTGTCATGCTCTCTAAACACATCGTCCATTTCCCGCCACTGAAGTAAACATGGATGTTGTTTCTTAGAAAAGTCCCGTTTAGGAGCATAGGTCCACTCCTCGGAAAGGCGCTCACGACTCCACCGGTCGTGTTCCATTCGGGAAAGCAGATCGATGTCGTCCTCTGGGATCGGAACTGGGGCAGAACTCTCACCCGCGGCCACAATGTCGTAACCACTTAGAGTAATCATCGCAATGAGGTGCCGGCTGCGGGTTCTAAACGGGTCCCGCAGATTTGATGGTAACGTGTGCCAGTTGGGTCGTTGACCGTCTGGCGATAGCTCCTGCGCTGGGGTTGACTTGTAAAGGCTCTGAGCAATCAACTCGGTCATATCTGGCGCCAGCACTACGTCCGGAAGAGTTTTCTTGAGCTTTTGAATGTAGCGCTGTTCGCCCATTCTCCATTTCAGAACCGCCTGCGTGCTGCTCAACACCAAATCGAGCCCGGCCGGCAGTTCGGTCTCTTCGAGATGAATTGCGATCACCGTCTTTGTGAGCTTGTCCGCGAGGTTGATTTCGTTTCTTACGTTCTTTGATTTCACCGCGTTTGGCGACAGAAAGACGATGAACATTGCGGAGCGCGAGAGTGCCTTCGCTATCTCTTCGGTCCACTCGTTACCCGGGTCGATTCCTTCATCGAACCAGACGCGACACCCGAGTAATGAAATCCGTGATATCTCTGGGTAAACAGCTGAAGCATCCGCGTGTGCGTAGCTGACGAACACGAACGGATCGTCACCTGTATAAGCCGTACATGGGATATCGATGCTTACGTCACTCATGGTCGCGTTAATATCCGATGCGAACGATCGCGATCAGTTGCCCGCTCGGACATCGAGCGAGTCGGAATTGGATTGTAACTTGATCGAGACGTGCGAGCCAAACTGCAGAACGATCGGCTTACATGAGCAGACGAGTTCAGTTTCGTCGCCGCCGGCGAAGAACTCAAGTAACAGGGGCGCAACGTGGCGACGTTTCGATGCTCCAACGCAAAGGCGCAAGAGCGCAAGGGTGCCATGGCACAAAGGGTGCTCGCTCCTGGCGTCTTTGCGTCCCTGCGTTGAAAACCTTCGAACAGCGGTAAGGGATCCGAAATCGGATTAATGGCGTAGAGGGGCCATCAGATCGATCGTAGCGGCCCGGGCGACAAACCCGTCGAAGAGATGGTCCCACCGGACGATCGCATCCGCGGGAAGTTGCGATAGTTCCGCGACCAGGCGTTCGTGCCAATCGTTCGATGTACGCGAATCGGACTGGCATGCGCGCTCGACAATGCTCCAGAATGCGTCTTCAGTCATGACTATCCTGGAGAAGATGAAATGCTCGCCCGGCCCCATGTCCCGCGCCCTCTCTCAACCACTGCGGCGACGGGGAGCGCATCGAACGGCCTGTGGCGCGCTAGGGAACCTGCGTCGAATAGCTGTAGCACTTATTCTCCGTCGCCGAAGCCTCAAAACACCCTAAATTCCAGCCTCAAAATAATCCGCGAAGTTTCTCGCCAGATGCATCTGCTTTCGCGCCGCCGACTTCTGAGTAAGTGCTACACCCGCCGCTTGCTAGCGAATCCGGATTCTTGTTCTCGCACGTCGTCGCACCCATAAAATATAAATGGAGAAGCCGGATCGCGAGCAGTCAGCCAGGAGTTCTTCGCAAGCGTCGGCCCCGTCACGACGCGAACTATCGGAAAAACTTTGCGTAATAAAAGCTGGCGCAGCACTGTCCCGCGCGGACGCTCCGTCCGCCGTTCTTTGATAATTCGGAAGTTAGCACCTCGGCTGCGCCACACGCCCGAGACCGCCGGCCACGGTCTTCGCCGTCGTTGACGGTGGATGATCCATGGTTTCGCTGGTCGCCTGGACGAGTCGGACGAGTCGGACGAGTTGGACGAGTGTTCCCCGCCCGCGAAAACCTCAGCGGCGATTGTCCAACTCGTCCACTCCCTGACCCCTCCCCCCATTCGGGAGCGCCAAGACAACGCCAAGGACGAGCAACCGCGGCCGCCGAGCCCGCAACGATGGGGCGATGCGGGGAGACCGCAGGCGGTAGTCTGTTCCTGGACGAACTCCTGGACGAGCTTCGGACGAATTCCGAAGCTCCAAACGCAATACAGGACAAACTGGACGAACTGGACGATGTTGCCCCGGCAAACTATCTGGCCCGAATCTCGGACGCATTTTCGGACGCATTCAATCCCGTGTCGGACGCATTCGTCGCGCCAAACGCTACACAGGACGCATCGGACGCATCGGACGCATTTGCCACGGCGATCTATCTGAGCCATTGGCGAGCGGTTCGAATGGAAACTCGTCGCTCACACCGAGAGATGAATAACCGGCCTGGCGATGCTCCAGGCACTCGTCGACCTCACGGCTCGACGCTCCGATTTGCGTCGACGCGCGAATCGGGCTCGATCGACCGTTTGAACCGTCGCGAAACACATCGGGCTGACCCTTCGGCAGGCTCAAGGCAGGCGGCCTCGACGCTCGGTTTTCAGACCCTCACCCCTCCCCGAAACTCGGGAAGAGGGGTGAGTTATGCCTTCAGTTGTTCGTCATGCCGCATGCCGCTGGGGGGTTGGTCGGCGCGGTGCACATTCGCCAGGGCGGCTTTGCCGCCGGCGTGCTGCTCCACGTCGTTGTCTTCCCACTCGATCGAGACCGCGCCACTGAAGCCTGCTCGGTTTAATTCCACGAACAACTCTTCGAGCGGGGCGGAGTCGCGGGCCGTGCCGGCCGTCACAAAGTTCCAGCCGTTGTGCTTGTCGCCCATCGGCTTGTGGCCGCCGAGCAAGCCGTTGCGGGTGTAGCCTTCGATTACCTGCACGCCCTTGATGTGCGCACAGTGGATCCGCTCGCCGTGCGTGCGGATGAAATCGATTCCCGACACGCCCTGCCACTCCATGTGCGAGCAATCGAAGTTGAAGCCGACCGCTTTTTCAAAGCCCGCTTGGTCGCAAGCGGCTAAATATTCGGAGGCGCTCGTGATATCGCCCATCGCCCGTTCGCTGGGATGGCACTCCAGGTCGTACGTGGTGCCGTACTTCAAGCAGGCTTGGAAGACCGGCCTGAAGCGTTCGATCAAGAGTTCGAGGCTCACTTCGTACACGTCCGGTATGGCGTGGCCGCCGAGCGACTTCGGTAGCGGCGGGAAGAGAAACCAGTGGCTCCAGCAATGGGCCGGAGATCCGACGAAGCCCGAAACCGGAATCGTCCGATCTTCGAGCTTGCCGACGAAGTGCGCCAGCCGCACGATGTTCACGAGCGCCGTCGTGGCTTGCTTCCGCGCGATCTCGGCGACATCGTCGGGCACGTAGTAAGGATCAGTGCGAGGCGGGGTGTTGCCCTGGGCTCGCCAGTCGGCGTAGGCCTTGACGCTTTCGCCGCCGAGGAACTGCAGGGTCTTGGCGCTCGGTTCGTCGCCCAAGGCCTGGCCTTGCAAGTGGGCGGCGATCGAAAAGATCTCGAGCCCCCGGCTCTTGGCTTTGGCCACCCGTTCCTTGGCATAGGCTTCGGCGCCGGCGTCGTCGCCGCAGCGTGCCAGGTCCAACTCCCACGAGGCCTCTTCCCAACCGTCGAAGCCGGTCTTGGCAATCCAATCGAGCCAGCCGTCTTCCGGTACGTTGCCGAACTGGCCGCGGACCAGGCCGATTTGATGGTGCGAGTGCTTGCCCGGGCGATGCGTTTTGGTCTGGTGGTGGCCCATCGTTCGAAAATCCGGGGGTCGGTGCGTTTACGGGGCGGTATTTCACGGCGAGGAAACGAGCCGGCGATTATAGCGACTCATCGGGACGGTGCGACCCGGGCGCCCGGCCGGCGGAAAACGACGCTGGAATGCCGGGTTTTCAGGCGTCGGGTCATTTCCGTACTCCGAAGTTTAAAAGCAGAAACCAAAAACGAACGGGTGCGTCCTGCGCTTTGTTCGGTCGGATCGCGGGCGGGGCGCCCGTGGCACACGGAGCGCGGCTTGCCGCCGCGGGGACATCATGCGGAGACATGATGACTACATTAGGGCGCCTGAAAGAACCGCGTTACTTCGGAGAGTCCGTCGAACAGGAAGAGCAGGGCCGTGTAGTGCCCGGCGTCGTACCAGACGATCCGCGGCCGGCCGGCCTTTTCCCAAACACTTCGCGTGCACTCCGGCGGAATTACCTCGTCGCGCGAGGCGTTGAGCATCAGCATCCGCCGGCCCCGCAGGCGGTCGGCATACTCGGCCGGGTCGATCGGTTTGAGGATTTCGAAGAACTGTTCTTTCGTGCCGCCGCCCGCTAGCCAGGCGTCGCGGGCCTTGCGGACCTCGCGGCTTTCCCAGCTGACGCGGCCCAAGTC
>Ga0163153_10007206_pt1 | contig 12076 bp, 6 predicted proteins | sample OliLakLV19MP6IB1_FD_148629 | JGI IMG/M metagenome (GOLD analysis project Ga0163153, IMG submission 148629) | Freshwater microbial mat bacterial communities from Lake Vanda, McMurdo Dry Valleys, Antarctica - Oligotrophic Lake LV.19.MP6.IB-1 | ecosystem: Environmental > Aquatic > Freshwater > Lake... | reverse complement strand
GGTCGTAGACGCCCTTCGTCGTGAACATGCGGATCGGCTCGGGCAGCAGGTGCGCGAAGTCGGGGCACGCCACTGGCTCTGGGATCTTGCCGCTGTCGCGGAACTGCTGTCAGGCCGCGATCACGCGCGCGTCGTCGAACCCGAGCGCCTGGTCGTGACAGGCGTAAGCCCACCAACCATGCATGGACTAACCCTGCCCCTGCAGCTCCTGCACCTTCGCGAGCAGCTGGTTCAACGTGGCCTGCGAGTAGCCCCGATCGTGGAAGAACGCGACTTTGCCGTCGCGGTCGAGCAGTACGATGCGCCCCGGCAGGCCGTCGTCGTTGCCCGTGAACGCGGCCACCTTCGCCGCATCGCCGTAGAGCGTGACAACACCGATCCAGTCCTCCGACGGGATGCCGCGGCGCATGCCGCCGTCGATGAAGCCCGAGAACATGCGCGGCATCAGGCCCGGGATCGTCGGCAGCTCGTAGGTGCGCACCTTCCTGCCCGCTCCGTCGAGCCCCTGGATCCAGCGGTCGAGGTCGAACTGGGTGTTCTGCTGGTATCCGATCAGCAAGAGGAGCGGGGCGCCGCGGCCGACCTCGGGGAACATCACGGGCGCGCCGGCGAGCGAAGTGCCGGTCACGCTGGGGAACACCATGCCGGACGGGTCGCGCCTCGGCCAGGTTGTCGAGCAGGCGGTCAACGAGAACGACGTCACGGCGAGCAGCACGGCCACGGATGTCAAGACGAGCGGGCGGAGGCGCGGCATGGTCTCCTGTTCGCCGCGCGGTGCCGCGCGGATGCGCCCGGCGTCGAACGATGCTCGGCAACGGATCGAGGGAGGTTTGCTCGCGGCAGGCTGGTTTCGCGGCTGCGCGATCCAAACGACGACGTCGCCGCCACCGAACCGCAGCGCGCTGCGCAACTACACACGCTGCTACAGCTCGGGCGCGGGCGCCTGGACTACAAGGCCGCGGGTCGGTGAAGGAAGTCGTCGGGCGGATGGGGGCGGGCGCCGCCCGCTGGCCTACGCTCCCCCAGCAACCAGACTCCACCCATGACCTCACGACGCCCGAGCTTCCTGCTGGCCGCCGCTGCGGCGGCGACGCCGTTGCTCCTCGAGATTGGCCTGCCGGCTTGCAGTCCGCAGAACAACCCGGACTTCACGCGCGGTGGCGCGATCCCGGTGGCCGCCGACCACGACTGGGCGCTCGGCGCCACGGGGGCTCGCGGGTGGATGTTCAGCGAGAAGCTCGTGACCTCGGAGGCGCGGCAGGTCGTCATCACCGCGGTCGCCAAAGGCTCGCCAGCCGATCCGAAGCTCGCCGTCGGCGACGTGCTCCTCGGTGTGGGCGGGGAGCCGTTCACTCACGATCCTCGCGCGGAGTTCGGGCGCGCCTTGACGGTGGCAGAGTCGGAGACCGGCGGTGGCAGGCTGTCGCTGCTGCGGTGGCGAGGGGGCCAGACCGAGACGGTGGTGGTGGAACTGCCGGTGCTCGGCTCGTACTCGGCAACCGCACCGTTCGACTGCGCGAAGTCCAAACGCATCCTCGAGCGAGGCTGCATGGCGCTCGCTCGGCGCATGGCCGAGGCGTCCTATCGGCCCGATCCGATCCCGCGTTGCCTCAACGCGCTGGCCCTGCTCGCGAGCGGCGACGGCAAGTACCTGCCGATCGTTCGCCGCGAAGCTCGCTGGGCCGCGGAGTTCTCGACCGACAGTTTCCAGACCTGGTACTACGGCTACGTCTGCATGCTGCTTGCCGAGTACGTGATGGCGACCGGCGACGAGTCGGTGCGGCCGGGGCTGGTTCGGCTGGCGCTGGAAGCGGCGAATGGACAGAGCCGGGTCGGCTCGTGGGGTCATCGCTTCGCGCAGGCGGACGGGCGGCTCGGCGGCTACGGCATGATGAACGCTCCTGGTGTGCCGCTGACGATCGCGTTGGTGATGGCGCGCGCCGCCGGCGTGCAGGAGGAAGCGATCGACCAGGCCATCGCGCGCAGCGCGGCACTGCTGCGCTTCTACATCGGCAAGGGCGCAATCCCCTATGGCGACCACGATCCGTGGATCGAGACCCACGAGGACAACGGCAAGTGCGGCATGGGAGCCGTGCTGTTCGACCTGCTCGGCGAAGAAGCCGGCGCCGCGTTCTTCTCGCGCATGAGCCTCGCTGCACATGGTCCCGAGCGCGACACCGGCCACACTGGCAACTTCTTCAATCTGTTGTGGGCGCTGCCCGGCGTGGCCCGCTCAGGTGGCCACGCCACGGGCGCCTGGATGCAGGAATTCGGTGCCGCCTACTTCGACCTTGCGCGGCAGTGGGACGGCACGTTCCGCCATCAGGGGCCGCCGGAGGCGGCCCGCGACTCGTACGCGGACTGGGACGCATCCGGCGCGTTCCTGCTCGCCTACGCGCTGCCGCTGCACAAGACCCTGTTGACCGGCAAGCAGCCGGCGAAGGTCACCGCGCTCGATGCGGCACAGGCGGCATCGGTGATCGCCGACGGCCGTGGCTGGAGCAATCGCGACCGCTACAGCTTCTATGCGCGTCTGGATCAGGAGGAACTGCTGCATCGTCTCGGCAGCTGGTCGCCGGTCGTCCGCGAGCGCGCAGCGATGGCCCTGCAGCAGGGCAACCGCGCGGTCGTTCCAGACCTCGTGAAGATGCTGACATCGCCCGTGCTCGAAGCCCGATACGGCGCCTGCCAGGCGCTCGCGCAGCTGCGCGGCGTCGCCGCCGCCGCCGTTCCGGCGCTGCAGGAGTGCCTCGGCCACGAGGATCTCTGGCTGCGCGTGAAGGCCGCAACGGCGCTGGGGCTGATCGGCAAGGCGGCGATGCCGGCCCTGCCCGCGTTGCTCGCCGCGCTGGCGCGCGTGCCCGCGGACACCGATCCGCGTGGCATGGAGCAGCGCTACCTCTGCTTCGTGCTGTTCGACCGCCGCTCTGGCATGTTGCAGCGTTCGCTCGAAGGCGTCGACCTGGCTGCGCTCTCCGTCGCCATTCGCGCGGGGTTGCAGAACCAGGACGGCCGCGCCCGCAGCGCCGTCAGTTGCATCTACGAGCAGATGTCGTTCGCGACGCTCGAGCCGCTGCTGCCCTCGATCCACCGGGCCATCATGGAACCGGCGCCGAGCGGGATCATGTTCGCCGATGGCGTGCGCACTGCGGGCCTCTCGCTGCTGGCCAAGCACCGCATCGAAGAAGGCATCGACGCATGCGTCTACTACCTCCGGCGCATGAACCAGCACGGCAGCGAAAAGCGCGTGCCCGAGGTGCTGAACATCCTGCTGGGTTACGGCGCGAACGCGCAGGCCAGCATCCCGGAACTCGAGCGCATCGCCGACTACTTCGAGAACGACGAGCAGGACTTCCCGAAGAAGCTCAGCCGCGCGAAGGCCGCGGCGGTGCGCGAAGCGATTCGTACGATCCGGGCCGCCACGGAGCGGCCGAAGCTCGTTCGCATCCAGTAACCGGACCATCGCGAGGCAGGGCACCGTCCATGAAGAGTTCGATCCTGAGGATGCTCCGCACGGCAGCATTCGTCGTTGCGGCGCTGTTTCTGGAGGCGCCAATCGCGGCGCAACAACGCATGCCCGAGCGCGATGTCGTGGACGTGCCGGGGATCGGCGACGGCCTCTGCGTGCACAACATGTTCCAGTCGAACATGGTGCTGCAGCGCGACAAGCCGATCCGGATCCGCGGTTGGGCCAATCCGGGCGAGCAGGTACAGGTGGCGTTCGACGGCGAACAGCAGCAGGCTGTCGCGGCCGCCGACCGCGCGTGGTCGGTGACGCTGGCGGCGCGACCCGCGAGCGCGAAACCGGCCGTGATGACCATCGTGGGCAAGAGCCAGACGCTGAGACTCGACAACATCCTGCTCGGCGACGTCTGGCTGCTCGGCGGCCAGAGCAACATGGAGTTCCCGCTCGAAAGGGTCGAGAACGGCTGGCTGGAGATCGTCGCGGCGCGCTTCGATGCGATCCGCATCCTGACCGTTCCCGCACCGCAGGGGCCCGAAGTGCGGTCGGACTTCGCGCGCCTGCACGAGTGGAGCGACTGGTCCAAACGTCACTTCCGCAAGGGCGATTGGGACGTCTGCAGCCCGGAGGTCGTCGTCGACCTGTCCGCGATCGGCTACGTGTTCGCGCGCCGCATCCACATGGCGACGAAGATCCCGATCGGGGTCATCGATCTCTCCCGCGGCGGCACCACCGTGGAGACGTGGACGCCCGACGCGGTGCTGCGGGGCATCGACGCGCCCGAAGTGAAGAGGCTGCTCGCGGGTTGGGACGAGCGCGTGGCGACATGGGATGCACAGCAGGATCTCGCCCAGCGGTTGCGCGCCTTCGCGGCGCGCGTCCGGCAGCGGCAGGAACGCGGCGAGGCGATCCCGGCGGACTGGCAGGCACCCGACGATCTGAGGCCAGGACCGGCACAAGACCAGAACCGACCAGGCACCTGCTTCAACAGCATGATCGCTCCCATCGCCGGCCTTGCCGTCAAGGGTGCGATCTTCCATCAGGGCTACAACAACGCCAACGGCGGCTCGGCCGGCGCGGCGATGTACTACCGCGTCTTCGGCGCGATGATCCGAGCCTGGCGCACCGCGTTCTTGGAGCCGAAGCTGCCGTTCGGAATCATCTCGCTGTGCACGGAAGGGCCGCAGCAGACCCGCAACAACTACGTCGAGATGATGTTGAACGATGGCATCTACATCCGCGAAGCGCAGTACCAGACGTTCCTCGACTTCCGTGCAGCAGGCGATGAGAGCATCGGCTATGCGAGCAGCTTCGATCAGCGGCGCGCCTGGTACCACCCGCAGTTGAAGATCCCCGTCGGCGAACGCATTTCGCGTTGGGCGCTGGCGACGCAGTATGGCCTCGGCAAACAGATCCGCTGGTTGCCGCCCATGTACACCAAGATGGAGGTGCGCTCTGGCACCATCGTGTTGCACATGGACGGCGATGTCTCGGCTGCGGACACCCATGCAGCGATCGAGGGGTTTGCAATCGCGGGTGAGGACCGCCGGTTTCATCCGGCCGAGGCCGTCTGGCAGAGCACCGGCAACGATCGCGTCGATCGCCCGCAGCAGGACCGCAAGGTCCTCGTGCTGTCCAGCCCGCACGTCCGCGCGCCGATCCACTTCCGCTACGGCTGGGGCCGCAACCCGATGACGAATCTCCAGTCCGCCGACCACAACGACCTGCCGTTCGCCACGCAGCGCAGCGATCATTGGCCGATGGAGGAAGTGCCCCTCGGGGTGCTCGGCGACGAACCCATCAAGGACGGCAACCTCACACCAAAGCAGCGGGCGCGCATCCTCGACGTCCTGCGCAAGGAGGACCTGCGGCGGCGCCTCGCGGAGGCGAAGGCGTTGATCGCCGAGCACGGCGACCTGGGCGACCCGCCACCAGCGTCGGGGCCTCCGGGGGAGGCACGTCGCGATGGTCGGTGAACGGCCGTCGACCGGCGTGCACCGTCCCAGCGCGCGATGCCGCGCACGTCCGTCGATCCCGACCGCCAGAACGAGCCGCCGACGACGAGATCACCATTCGCGCGCCCCACCACGAAGAACACGGTGCCGCCCGCGTAGCCGTTTGGCGGAGCCCACCGCAGCAGATGCCGATGATGGCGACCCGCCTCACCGATACGCCGTTTACGACATGGTCCCTGGCGCCGACCGCGAAGTCCGCGCGGCCGTCGGCGCACCTGGCCCCACCCGCGGATGCACTTCGCGGCGTGAGCGTGGTCGCGGCGGCTCAGCGCGGGCCCGTGATCGCGGGCAAAGCAGCCTTCTTGAGGAAGAGGATCGCGAAGCAGGTGTCTACTTCCTCGCCCCACCGGCCGTTCGGTGCCTGCAGTTCGAGCAGCATCGTCGCGCCGTCGAAGTACCAGTCCCGGCTCTGGATCCACGCTATCTGGTTCAGTTCGCAGGCGCGCTCGAGCCCGTAGAGGTAGTAGAGGTACCAGCCCTCCCCGGCGCCCGGGTTGTTTCGCACGTCATAGTGCGAAGCCAGCCATGCGAAGCCGGACTTGATCGCACCGCGCAGCTCAGAACCCGACACGTCCGCCGGCCGCGCCTTGCCGCTCAGGACCACGTCGCAGAGCGTCAGACTGCACAGGCCGGCGGTGGTCATACTGCCGGTTGCCTGATTGTCCTTGTCCTTGTAGGACCAGCCCGCGGCGTCGGTCGCAGCGACTGTCCCACGGCCCGCCCTGTCCTTTGCCACCTGCTGATGGGTCGTCAGGTCGAACCGCACGTTGCCGGTCGAGCCGCACTGCACCTGAAGGAAGTGGCGCGCCGCGCCGATCCAGACGTCGCGATCGACCTCGACCCCGCAGAGATCCGCTGCGTAGAGCCCCAGCACCGCGTACTGCGAGCAGGAGTTGTCGAAGTCTGGCGACGGCAGGTAGTGCCACTTCGTCGCGCCGTCGCGAGCCCCCTCGTTGCGGTTGCCGAGCAGTTGCTCGACCCACCCGGCGATGATCTTCCGGTCCTCGTCCGTCGGCTGTCGCCGCAGCGGCGCCGAGAGTCGGCCAGCCAGCAGGTCGTCGCGTTCGGTGGCGGGCGTGTAACAGGCCTCCAGTACGAGCAGTGCGACGCCGAGCGAATAGGTGTCGGTGATGTGCCGCTGCCTGAGGTCGTCGAGCGCCTTCGCGATTACCGGATCCCTCGGCGACTCGCCGCTCTTCAACAGCGTGAGCAGGATCAGCGCGAGCTCACCGCTCTGCCGGGTCTGGCCGTTGTTGGCCAATTCCGCAGGGAACCTCTTCGCACAGTCGCCCGCGAGGATCTTCTTGAGGTCGGCCGCACCCCTGCGGATCGCGTCGATCACGCGCCCGTCGAACACCTGCCCGCGGTTGCCGACGACCTCGCGCAACTTCCAGTTGTCCTGCACCGTGAAGCCGGCGCGGCGGATCTGATCCGGGTTCGTGCGCTTGGAGAAGAACATCTCGCCGGTGAACGTGCTGTTGATCCGCTCGACGATGCCGCGCTCGGCGTCGAACTTGCGGACGATGTGCACCTCCGCGACGAGCACGTTCTCCGGCGCCAGATCGCGCTTGCCGCCGGGCCGCGGACCGATCTTCAGCACGATGCGATCGACGCCGTCGGCGTCCGGCACGATCTTGCCCTCGACGCGTAGGGTCCCGAACGGCTGGATCCGCTCGGTATCGAAGCTCCAGTCCTTCCGGCCGACGGCAGTCAGGTCGTACGCGGCATAGGTCGCGATGTCGAGCAGGCTGGTCGGCAGATGCTCGAGGCTGCGGCCCTTGCGCTCGAGGTCCGAGTGCAACACGACGGCCGGCCCGGGGTTGCCAGGCACCTCCCCGACGTTCTGGTTGTTCAGTTTCGCCGGATCCGGCTCGAGGACCTTGGTCTCCCGCTTGAACTCGCGTTCGTACAGCACCGCGCCGCGCACCGGGATCGCGTGCATGGGAGCCTGCGCGGCAGCGGCCGACACCCCGCAGAAGGCCGAGCCGACCAACAGGAAGGGAAAGGTGCGTGGCATGCGGAGGGAGGCCAACAGGGCCGGCCGAGCATATCGTTCGCGCCCGTCTAGGCATCTGCGCCAGGGGAAGCGATCCGCGCGCCCCTACCGATTTGGCATAGGCCGGCCGAGCTGCATCACCTTGTTCCAGGCGGCCACGAAGTCTTTCACGAACTTCTGCTGGCCATCGCTGGACGCGTAGACCTCCGCGATCGCGCGCAGCTGCGCGTTAGCACCGAACACGAGATCGACCGAGGTGCCGGTCCACTCGACCTTGCCGCTCGGGTCCTTTGCCTCGTAGACGCCCTCGGCGGCAGGGGACTTCTCCCACGTGGTGCCGAGGTCGAGCAGGGTGACGAAGAAATCGTTGCTGAGCGTCCCGGGCCGCTTCGTGAAGACGCCGTGCCGGGTCTTGCCGCAGTTCACGTCGAGCACGCGCATGCCGCCGACGAGCGCGGTCATCTCGGGGGCGGACAGCGTCAGCATGCTCGCGCGATCGACGAGCAGTTCGGGTGCGGGTCGCGTGGCGCCCTTGGCCACGTAGTTGCGGAACCCGTCGGCCTTCGGCTCGAGCAGCGCGATCGAATCGACATCGGACATCTCCTGCGTGGCGTCGGTGCGCCCCGGCGTGAACGGCACCGACACGGTCATGCCGGCGCGTTTCGCGGCTTCCTCGACGGCGGCACAGCCGCCCAGGACGATCGTGTCGGCGAGCGAGATCTTCTTCCCGCCGGTCTGCTTGCCGTTCCACGCCTGCTGGATCTTCGCGAGCGCCGGCAGCACCGTCGCGAGTTCGGCCGGCTGGTTGACCTCCCAGTCCTTCTGCGGAGCGAGGCAGATCCGCGCGCCATTCGCACCGCCGCGCAGGTCGGTGCCACGAAACGTGGCCGCCGCCGCCCAGGCGGTCGAGACCAGTTGGGAGATCGACAGGTCCGACGCGAGCAGCTCGCGCTTGAGCGCCGCGATGTCTTCGGCATCGACCAGCTCGTGGTCGACGGCGGGCACCGGATCCTGCCAGAGCTGCGGCGCCGGGACCAACGGCCCGAGACACCGCGCGTGCGGCCCCATGTCGCGATGGGTCAGCTTGTACCAGGCCTTGGCGAATGCGGCCTTGAACTGCTCCGGGTTCTCGTGGAAGCGCTTCGCGATCGGGCGATAGATCGGATCCATCTTCAGTGCGAGATCCGTCGTCAGCATCATCGGCGCGTGCGACTTGGACGGGTCGTGGGCGTCTGGAACCTTCCGGCTCGTCTCTCCCGTTGGTGTCCACTGCTGCGCGCCAGCGGGGCTCTTCACGAGTTTCCACTCATAGTCGAACAGGTTGTCGAAGTAGTCGTGCGACCACTTCACCGGCGTGTACGTCCACGCGCCTTCGAGGCCGCTCGTGATCGTGTCACCGGCCTTGCCGGTGCCGTACGAGTTCTTCCAGCCGATGCCCTGCTGCTCGATGCTGGCCGCGGCGGGTGCCGGACCGACGTGCTTGCCGGGGTCCGCCGCACCGTGCGTCTTGCCGAGTGTGTGGCCGCCCGCGATCAGCGCCACCGTCTCCTCGTCGTTCATGCCCATGCGGCCGAAGGTGATGCGGATGTCGTGGGCTGCGGCGAGCGGGTCCGGCTTGCCGTTCGGACCCTCGGGGTTGACGTAGATCAAGCCCATCTGTGAGGACGCGAGCGGACGCTGCAGGTCGCGGTCCTTCGTGAAGCGCTGGTCGTCCATCCACGTCGTCTCCGGCCCCCAGTCGATGTCCTCCGGATCGAACGCATCAACGCGGCCGCCGCCGAACCCGAACGTCTGCAAACCCATCGACTCGAGCGCGACGTTGCCGGTGAGGATCATCAGGTCGGCCCACGAGATCCTCTGGCCGTACTTCTGCTTGATCGGCCACAGCAGCCGGCGCGCCTTGTCGAGGTTGCCGTTGTCGGGCCAACTGTCGAGCGGCGCGAACCGGATCGCGCCCTCCGCCGAGCCGCCACGGCCGTCGATCGCGCGGTAGGTCCCCGCGCTGTGCCAGGCCAGCCGGATCATCAACCCGCCGTAATGCCCGTAGTCCGCGGGCCACCAGGGCTGGGACGTCGTCAGCACTTTCTCGATGTCCTTCTTCACGGCGTCCAGGTCGAGTTTCGCGAACTCCGCGGCGTAGTCGAACTCCGCGCCCATGGGGCTGCTCGTCGACGAGTTCCTGCTGAGGTGCGCGAGGTCGAGCTGGTTCGGCCACCAATCCGCATTGCGATAGGACGCCTCCGCGGTGGTTCGCGACGCGCCCGGCTCCTGGGATCCGCCCATCACGGGGCACTCGGCTATCGCCGACCCACTTGCGCCCATCGCGGGCTGCGCCGCGCGTTCGCCGCGGACCGACACGGAGCAACCGCTGATCGCGGCCGACCAGCCAACGGTCAGGGCGATCCAGCCAGCGGCTCTCGTCGCGCCGGTGCGCCGCATCGTGTTTGTTTCGTCGTGTTCCGTCACCGGGTGACGGCTCGCCGTGGTCTGTGCTCGCATGGAGGTTCTCCGCAATCTGGGGCCAGGGGAAGCGACTTGGTCGGGTGGAACGTTCACTCGTCGGTCGAGTCTCTCCCGATCCTAAGAGGTGCGTGCGTGATATTCGCCCGATCCGGCACCCTTGGATGCATGGCCTCGGAGATTCGCGTGGCTGGCCGGCTCACGGGCTGATTGTCGCCAACCCGCGCACCGAAAGCGCGGCGGCTAGATGTCGCGCGCGGTCCTCTGCACCGGCAGCTGCACTTCGAAGTAGCGGCGGTCGCGCGGCACCATCGGACTGTTGTAGCCCATCGTGCGCAGCGGCCCCGCAATCCGCCACGCGCCGTGGCTCGCGGCGACGAACGCTTCGAGACGGGCGCGCAGCCGCTCGACGCGGTCGGTCCGGTCGTCGCCGATCGCACCGATGCTGAGCACCGTGATCGGGGCGATGTCGTTCACCTCGACACCCGCGGCGACCTGCTTTGGATCGGTCGTCGGGCTGCCGTACAGGAACGCCATCCGCGCCGGACGCTCGCTGCCGTCGGCGTGGGGCTGCCAGTCCATCTGCACCGGCGTGGTCATCGCGATCTGGTTCTGTTCGATGTGGCGGAACAGCGGCATGAACGCGCCCAAACTGCCACCCTGCATGCTCGTGCTGGCCATGCGGTAGCGCGGGTAGGCGCGCAGCTCGATCTCGTCGACCGCCTGGAAGTCGGGGAAACCCGCGGGCAGTTCGGCCTGCCGCAGCGGCTGGAAGGTGAGCACCTCGACGATGTCGCCGACGGCGAGGCGCAGCCGCTGCTGCACTGCGGGCGACGCGTCGCCTGCGTTGGCAGCGGTCAGCGCGGCGACGAGGCTCGCGCGCGCGGCAGAGCCCCACGGCAGCGCCGTTCCGGCGGACGCAGCCAGCGCGATCGTCGTCGGCAGGTCGGCGCGGGCAGCGAGCGCCGCTTCGAGGTCGCGCGCCGCGGCCTGTCGGCCGGCGAGGTCTGTGGGCACGAGCAGCCGCTTCTGGGCGAACAGCATCGGCGAGGCGGAGACCATCACGGCGAGCAGCAGCGTGCGCATGCCAGGGCGTTCGCCAGGAACGGCCGTGTGGATGCATGCCGGGTCCAAAAACGGGCCGCGATCCGGCCATGGCGGAACGCCTGGGCGGCGTCAGGCCCCGGCGGCGGGCCGTTCGAAGCGCAGGTGTGCGACGCCGACGTGGCGCTCGCGGAAGCCCGCTTCGCAGTACGCGAAGTAGAAGTCCCACGCGCGCAGCAGCTGGGCGCCGCCGTCGCGGGCGACGAACGGTGCGGGATTGGCCCGCAGCAAAGACCGCCAGGTCTGCAGCGTCGTCGCGTAGTGCTGGCCGAAGTCCTGCAGGTGCACGAGCCGCAGGTCGGTGTGGGCGGTCGCGGCCTGCACGATCGCGGTCACCGACGGGATGAAACTGCCCGGGAACACGTGCCGCTTGATGTAGTCGACCGAGCGCAGCGCACGCTCGTAGTGCTGGTCGCGGATCGTGATCGCCTGCAGGCCGAGCACGCCGCCGGGTCGCAGGCGTTCGGCGCACGTGCGCAGGTAGGTCGGCAGCCATTTCGCCCCGACCGCCTCGATCATCTCACACGACAGCACCTTGTCGTAGGTGCCGGAGAGGTCGCGATAGTCCTGTTGGCGCAGGTCGATGCGCCCTTCGAGTCCGGCCGCCCGGAAGCGTTCGCCGGCGCGCGCGTACTGGTTCTGCGAGATCGTCGTCGTCGTCACCAGAGCCCCGAACTCCGCGGCTGCACACAACGCGAGGCTGCCCCAGCCGGTGCCGATCTCGAGCAGCCGTTCGTCGCGCTTCAGGTCGACGAGCCGGCACAGACGCCGCAGCTTCTCCTGCTGGGCCGCCGCGAGCGACTGGCCGGGGTGCGCAAACCACGCCGAGCTGTAGGTCATCGACGGGTCGAGGAACTGCGCGAACAGGTCGTCGCCGAGGTCGTAGTGGTCGGCGATGTTGCGCCGGCTGCCGCGAGGGTCGTTGTCGCGCAGCCAGTGGTGGATGCGCAGCAGCCAGCGGCTCGGCACCGACCACAGCGAGCGGTCGACGTTCTCGAGCACGTCGTGGTCGCGCACGAACAGGCGCAGCAGCGACGT
>Ga0163153_10007205_pt1 | contig 12077 bp, 12 predicted proteins | sample OliLakLV19MP6IB1_FD_148629 | JGI IMG/M metagenome (GOLD analysis project Ga0163153, IMG submission 148629) | Freshwater microbial mat bacterial communities from Lake Vanda, McMurdo Dry Valleys, Antarctica - Oligotrophic Lake LV.19.MP6.IB-1 | ecosystem: Environmental > Aquatic > Freshwater >... | reverse complement strand
TGACATGCTCTTCGCCCACAATGGTACTGAGCGCTAGACGCGTTTTTTCCGCAATCGGTGGCATAAGTCGAGCTACCTCTTGTAATGAACTTTGGTACGCATATAGAGAAAATCGCCGGCGCGATGTAGGCTGAAGGGCTGTGAATAGGGCGCTTTCCCCGGCATCCAGGCCACCCCTTCGGTGTAGCTGGGGCGGAACTTTTCCGGGCTACGGCCAATAAAGTTGGGACAGAAGGTGACAAACTCTTCATCGATCAGCCCGGCGTCGAGCATCGCGCCAAAGGTGCGCGCGCCACCCTCACAGAGCAGGTTGCGCACCCCATAATCACTGTAGAGGATCTGGTCCAGGCGCCGAAGATCGACACTCTCTTGGCCCAAGTCATGCACATCAACCTTGGCGACACAGGGAATGTCACGGGCATGATCTGCGCCGCGACGGGTGGTGGCCAGCACGATCTGCGCGGTGCTTTCACAGAAACAGCGCGCATCAAAATTGAGCTTGCCTTCCATCGAGACAATGACCAGGATCGGCGTTGGTGCATAGCCTTCAGCGGCGCGCAACTCGGTAAAAGCGGCGCTATCATAGGGACACATGAATTCGGCGGTCCAGAGATGCTCGGTCTCCAAGTTGACCGTGGTGTCGCCGGACATCACCGCATCGGCCCGGGCGCGGAGCAGACCCATCAACCAGCGGTCGTGGGTGTTAAAGTCGGTCACATCACCGCCGGAAGAGGCATTGGGTTCATTGTAGGAAATGCGCCCATCGCGCGCCTGGGCAAAGTTGCTATAGGTGTAAGGGCGCCCAGGAATCGTAGGAATATGCCAGTCACCCGGATAGATCTGCCGGAATTGCTCGGGCAGGGAAGGATATGACGGAACATCGCCGTTGAAGAGTAATTGAAATGGGCTGCCTGGCCCTTGGAGTGCGGCCATGAGTATCTCCTTGTGGCTGCGTGACGTGGTACGTGATTCGTGTTGCGTGTTGCGTAATTGACGTGTGATTGTGATGAAATCACGAATCACACAGCACGAATCACGCCAAATGGGTAATATCCTTGCGCAAACTCAACATGTAGCTAGCTGCTAGGCCACTCCGCGCCATCATAGTAGCGGGTGCCACGGTGACCTTGTCTGGGCTGTGGGGCGGCGAGTCGTTCGCCCGGCGCTGCGACCAGGACGAGCGTGCGCGGCTTGCCTGATTCTGGGTTGACGGCCCCCCCGATCAATTTCTTGATCTGGAGGCGGCCAACAAGTTGGTCATTAAAGATCGTGTAGACATAAGCGCCGACCTTTAATTTAGAGGGGGTGCCGGCCATGTGAAATTCGTATTCGCTGACCGAGCCATCATAAAGCGCGTTGATAGTCTCGATGCCGTCGGTGGCGGGGATGGTTTTGGTAATGCCAAAGCTCACAGCACTTTCTCCCACTCTGTAGCGTCGCGATGATTACGTTGCCTATGGCTGTGATCATAGTGGCTTTGGCCGTGTGTGTCAACTCGGGGAAAGGGCAAGCGAGGCATTGCTACATTTGAATCAATAACAACAATTTTCTGTATCGAATTTTATGAATTTCTCAAATGATTACTGCCGATCACCCAGTGCCTGAACAGATTCGTGTCATAGTCTTGTCGTGCTGGGCAGCGGTTTTGTCATAGCCATGTCATGGGGCTGTCAAGAGGGACTGCTATGCTAAGTAATTGTCTAAAAATAAGTTCCGCCACACCTGACAGGTTTCCGAAAACCTGTCAGGTGTAAATCGGGAAGTTATTTTTAGATGCTCACTAAGGGCCATGATGGATAAAATAGATTTTGCTCGTTTATATTTACATGTCACAGAAATTCGCTAAGGATCTTTACCTTTATACACCCATTGCGCTCACTAGCCGGCTGCCACCGGCAGTTGACTTTAGAGCGCTACAAAAGGAGAAAACAGCTTATGTTATTCGGTTCCACAATGCTCGAAGTTGCGATTGGCATGGCGTTTGTTTATGTTCTATTGAGTCTCATCTGCTCAGCGGTTAATGAGTGGATCGCCGGTATTCTGGGTTTGCGGGCAAAGTTTCTGGACAAAGGCATTAAAAACCTGCTCGACGATCCGATTATTAATCAACTATACAACATTGATCTAGTCAAGGAATTCTACAAACATCCGCTTATTCAGGGCTTGACGGACAAAGAAAGAAAGCAAAAACCTGGGGATGGCTCACAGCCAACCGCTGACGAAAGTACAGGGAAGCCATCGTATATCCCAACGCAAACCTTTGCGCGTGTGTTGATCGACTTGGTGCCGAAAGCTGGCGATAACCCATCTGGCAATAACCCCCGATCATTATTAGAGATTTATCAAGCGGCGCGCGCCACCTTAACCAATCCATCTCTCAAGGAGAGCAAAGTGGCAAAAACCTTGCTGATGCTGATTGACGAAGCTGGGGTCGATTCCACCAAAGCTACAAAGGCTAGCACAACCCAGGAAAAGTCTGATAGGGCGCGCACGGCCCTGCTGAATTTGGCCGAGAATAGCGGTGCCCATACCCCAAACGCTGAGTCGCTCCGTGCCCTGGTCGACAACATCACGGGGATGGAAGCCAATGCCAAACAGATGGACGCCGAAGTAAAGGTGGCGTTGCAGAAAGCGCAACAGAATATCGAAAACTACTTTGACGAAGCCATGGAACGGGTTTCCGGCTGGTATAAAAGGCGCGTCCAGCTCATTATCGTCGTGTTGGGCCTGGTGGTCACAATCCTCTTGAATGTCGACAGTTTTGCCATCGCCCACAGTTTGATAACGAATCCCAACCAGCGTGCGCTAATCGTTGAGCTTGCCAGCCAGAATCAGGCGAACCTTACCGCGGCTGTGGAGCAAAGTAAAGGTGCCAATGCCATAAACGCGACCGCGACGACAAGCGATACCCAAGGCGTTGATGTCACGGCAGGTTTAGTACCAACGACAACGTTGCCGGTCAGTTCTACACAGGCCATGACAACAACCGCGGCAGCCGATCCGTTCAAACTGTTGCAGGGGCTGGGACTACCCATGGGTTGGAAGAAGCCGCTAGAAGAGGGAAAGGCAGACGCGGCTGAGAAAGAATGGATCTGGAAAGACTGGAGATGGTGGGATTGGAGCGTCAAGGTTATCGGCCTGCTCATCACCACCGCCGCAATTGCTATGGGCGCACCGTTCTGGTTTGATCTGCTCGGTAAGCTGCTCAACGTGCGCATGGCCGGCAAAAAGCCGGAGAAAACCACGCCGCCGACGGCTCTCCCAGCGGCAGGCTAACCTTTACCCACAAGTTTGGCGAAGCGTACGCTCCTCCTGGCATCTTCCCGGAGGCTTGCAAGCTTCCGGGAAGATTGTACCGCGCCTGTCCCAGAGATACACCTGACAGGTTTTGGAAACCTGTCAGGTGTGTGCGCCTCAAATGTCAACAAAACCTAATACGATAGGAATTTACGCAACGCGGTATATATAGTGCTCCTAAATGAGTTGTGGACACCTGACAGGTTTGCGAAACCTGTCAGGTGTATATATTTCAAATAGGAACACTATAGTAGGTCTACTTACCCATCTCTTCGTTGAGCGAAAGGATAACCAGCGCAATGACCCCTAGACAAGCAGATTTCCAACAAAGTCCGATTCAACAAGATGATGGCATCGCGCGTAGCGTTGGTCCATTAGAAGGATCTGATATACAAGAGGCAACGGGTGAGCGACCCACAAGAGCCGCAGTTTTCGTCATCCATGGTATGGGGCAGCAGATCCCATTTGAAGCGCTGGATCAGACCGCGTCCGGTTTGATTCGAGCCAGCACATTGCTTTTTCGGATCCCGCTACTATTTCAACCAGAATTGGAAAGGGCCGATGGGGCAATTTCCCAGGCTCTTCGCCAGGAATTCGCCAAGCATAAGATTGATCTTGCCGACAGTCTTAGGATTGAAGCAATGAAAGTCGGTGAAACATGGAAAATCAGCGAAGTGAATGGTACGGACCCGCAAAGCTTTATCGTCATCAAAGAACACAGACGATTGACTATTTACACCGTTCCCCCCGAAATCCAGGCCAATACGGTTCAACTGGGCAAACAAAAACTGCCACGCGCTGAATTTGAAATTGTGGCGGCAGATGGGAAACCAATGGAGGTGCATGTCTATGAGGGCTATTGGGCGCCTATTACAGAAGGGAACGTTACGCTGCGCGATGTAACAAGCTTCCTGTGGGATGCCGGCCTTAACGGCATCACGAATCGCGGCGATGACTTCAGCCGTTTTATGTTTGGCAAACTGCAATCGTTTCCGATCCCACCCACGGCGCACATTGCTGTAGCGGTGGCCTTACTGGTCTTTCTTTCTCTCATTCTCACGATTACATTGTTTAGTATTGTAGCCGTTATTCATTTATTTCAACTACCGCGAGTCGGCGACTGGCCAAGCACCCTGCTGCTGAATCAGTTGCTGATCATGGTTAGCCTCTATATCTTGTGTGTAGGCGCCTTTGGCGTACCGCTTTGGCTGGTTTATCAATGCAGAGCTTGGATTCAGCGTTCACGCCTGCACATAATCTGGCGCCTGCTCAATACAGTGCTGTGGTGGATGTTCTGGGGTTGTATTCTGGTGACAATTGTAATAGGTGTTAGCATGTTTGTGTTCAGCATCGCGGACTTCTTCCGCGAGGTGACAACTGATGAACAGCTTGGTAAGTTACAGGTAATCTACATATGGGTTGCCTGGGGATTTTTGTTATTTGTCTCGTGGCAACTACGCGGCGTCCTCATCCAGTCGATGGGGGATGTGATTGCCTATGTCTCTTCTCATAAGTTAGATCGGTTCCTGGATATTCGCGCCAAGATCAAGGAATGCGTGTGCGAGTACGCCCGTGCCATCTATGCGCACCGTGATGAACACGGTCAACTGTACTATGACCAGATTGGGATCATCGGTCATTCGCTTGGCTCAGTCATTGCCTATGATACGGTAAACGCAATGCTGTACCAAGATGGGCTAGATGATCACATCATGAAAGTTGTTGAGCGCACCAAAGTACTCGTCACCTTTGGCTCTCCTTTGGACAAAACCGCCTTTGTCTTCAGTCGCCAAGGGAAACATACTTCTGCCACCAGAGAGGCATTGGCTGCCTCCGTTCAGCCGCTGATTCTGGATTACAAAAAATATCGCAAGATGAAGTGGATCAACATTTACGCCGCGCGTGACATTATCGGCAACGCACTCAGATATTATGATGCACCCGAAGGCGATGATCAGCCTGCCGCGAATCCCATCCGCAATATTGAGGATCCAGATGCCGTGATCCCGCTGCTGGCGCACGTTGAATATTGGGATACGCCAACCATGTTTCGTGAATTCTATAGAGCGTTTACTGCTTGAGTATCAGAATTTTTCGGTGCAGATTGGTTTCCTGCGTAAGAAAGTGGTAGGCAATGTTGTTGCCTGCCACTTTCCCAACCCACCTGACCTACTTGTCACCCAAACTCTCCACCTTGCCAATCCCAGAAGACTCGGTGTTGGTTTGGGGCGAACCGTAGTAGCGGATCGTGCCGGCGCCGGAGATCTCGGCGTCGAGCTGCTCTGTGACCCAAACAGTCGCCTCGCCGGCCCCGCTCAGGGTGACAGTGGCGGTTTCGCTCACTAGGTCACCGGCCTGATAGTCGCCCAGACCACTCAATTCAACGCTTTGCTGTGACACTTGACCAGCCAGTTCCATCGTACCGGCGCCGCTCATGTCCACGGTCACGTCCGTAGCTGTCAGTTGATCGATGGTGATCTGACCTGCGCCGCTTTCGGTCAGGGTCAACATGTCCGCGGTCAACTGAACCGCTTCAACCGTGCCGGCACCGGATAGCTCCAAAGCAGTAAGCGTTTTTACCGTCAGTTGATAACGAATCGACGCGGTGGGGCGGATGATCGGTAGCCAGATACCGTCGTCAAAGCCGATGGTCAATGTTCCCCGGCTGACTGTCGTTTTGAGATAAGGTAGCAGGTTGTCATCGGTTTCAATCGTCAGCGCTTCGGTTTCGCCTTGGACGATGGTCAATTCGCCAAAGCCACTGAAATCAACGGCCGTAAAGTCGCTCACCGGTCGCGACTCGGTGATGATGGTGCCAGAGCCATTGACCGCGCGGATGCCACAGGCGCTAAGTAGCTGTGTCAACAAGAGTATGCTCAAGATGATAGGCAAACGAGTGTTCATTGTTGTCTCCTTGTCTGCTTGAATTTAGGTTGAACTTCAGAATAAAAATGAAACCAAGCTCATGGTTCAATCAAACCTACACTTCCGCCTGCCCATCGTTGCGACCAGTGACGGCATCGCACAGCGCACCACAAAGGCGCTGAAGAATGGACGTTTGCAGCAGAAAGGTTTGGACTGTCTCCGGCTGGCGTTGCAACACCTCTTCGGCCAGGTAATCGATGATGTAGCTATGGCTGCCGGTAAAGTGTTCGATAAAGCCGGCGAGATCATGCCGTCCCTGCATCGAGAGCGCCGCCAGTTGCAACCCGGCGACCCAGCCCTCGGTGCGCGTCTCTAGGGTGGCCACGTCGGCCGATGAAAAGGCAACGCCCGTTTCCTGGCGCAAAAATTCGCTGGCTTCTTCCTGGGTAAAGCGCAGATCGCTGGCGCGCACCTCCAGGAGGGTGCGGCGCACCCGCCAACGTGCGAGCGGCAACGCGGGATCGCTCCGACTGGTCAACACCAGCCGCATCACTGGTGGTAGGTTTTCGATCCAGAAGGTGAGGAGATCATGAATAGGCTGGCCGGTAATGACATGATAATCGTCCAGCACGAGCACAAAGGGCGTGGTGATGCTGCTGATATCATTAATCAGCAGGGTTAGCAGCGCTTCCAACGGCGGTGGTTGGGGCGCCGATAAAAGCACCTCTACGGCAGCGCCAACGCTGGCGTCCATCTGTTGTAAAGCAGCCAAGCAATTGGTGAGAAAGCGCAGCGGATCATTATCATTTTCATCCAGGGAGAGCCAGCAGAATTTTATCGGCGCGTGATCCTCAGCCTGCGGCCAATGATTTTGGATCATGAGTGGATGATTTTTGTTGTCGGCGCCGGAATTTCGTTCGCTTTGCACCCCATCTAGCGCGTTGATCCAGGCGCTGATCAGCGTGGTTTTGCCAAAACCCGCCGGCGCGGAAACCAAGATCACACGGCTCGTCAGCCCAGCGTTGAGTTTGGCTAACAAACGTGGCCGGGCAACCAACTGACCATTTCTGCGTGGCGCAAACAGCTTGGTTGTCAGCAGCATTTGTCAACCTCTCTCCAATGACAGATTTATGCGTGTATCAAATAACTGCTATTATATGGTTGTTTTCCTACGATAGCAAGTGGGTTTGGGCGCGCGCGACCTGTCAGGTTTCCAAAAACCTGACAGGTCTGCACCTAGCCAGGATGAGCATGGCTGGTGATTTGGTTGACCGCCAATAGGGTCAAATTTAAATTATGCACCTTGATCAGCAACCCATACAACTCGGCTTGGTCGCGCACGGCGCCGGTGAGGGTTGTCTCGCCATGCGGTGTATGGTCGATCACCAGCGGGTCGAACCACTCCGCCCAACGTTGATCAAGGTGTCCTTGTAGGCGAATTTGATAGATCATGGTTCTGCTCCTTCTTTGAGAAGTTCTACTTGTCATGCTGTATGGCAATCAGCATAGTCGTCAACCAGGGGTGCGCGGAACCATCTAAAGATGCATATATAGTGTTCCTAAATGATTCGTATAAGACCTGACAGGTTTGCGAAACCTGTCAGGTCTCCACAACTCAAATAGGAACACTATAGTGGTTGATCTTGGAATGAGGGGTTGAGAAAAAGCCACCCGCGGGCTGATATACTGAGCAATGCCATAGATGATAAATATATGCAGATATTTACACGAGAAGTGCATTATCATCTATAAGCTATTGCGGTATAGTAACGGGTGGCGATTAGTTTATGGGGCAGGGCTGTCAGGTTTTGTAATCCCTCATGCCAGACCCCCCACGCCAGACCTCCCACGCCAGACCTCCCACGCCATCGTCAGCACGATCAAGCCATAAACAACCTGCTATACCCTAGCGCGGCGGCGAGGTCGCGTTGGGTCATGCCGGCCTGTTTGCGTAACTGTTTGAGTAGAGAACCAAAAGCAGGCGTAGTCGTAAAGGGCATCGGGGCCAATCTCACTTTCAACTTTATCTGGCAACTTTATCTGGCAGCAAAATACTCCTCTGCTATTAATCCTACTCTATTCTTGGTAAACGATCAACTGGCGCGTTTTGTGGATTTTTGTGGACTTTTTGTGGACAAATCGGTGGCGCTTTGCCGCCCTATCCTGTAGAGTAACCCTATGGGACTCAACGAAGTACGTAAGATACCTATCACCCAAAAAGGAAAATCACATGAATAACCAACCATTGATCCGAACGCTAACCGACATATTGCCGCGACGTAAATTTTTGCAGGCTGCAGCAGTCGGTACAACCGTGAGTGCATTGGCAGCCTGTGTCCTACCTCCTACAGCATCCATCATCAACAAGGATAGGTTAGGAACCAATGCTGCGACCAAACCAGACGTTGTCATGCTTGATCCTGTTTATATCGCCCCTGATTCTTGTCTATGTGCAGACCGGTACTATGTCCCATCGCGTTGGCGTTCAGCATGGGCGTTCGTGGGTGATCATCACCGAACTAGGCGGCGCATTGGCTGGGGTGGGGATCGGTGGAGAGTTTGGGCCTGCCCTTGTGGCGTCGACAGGCGGTGGATTGATCTTTGGCGCAATTAGTGGGATTGCGCTCCGCTCCCTCATAGCGCCGTCATCTTCTGCGCGTGAGTTTTCAGATCCATCGTCCGGCAAGGTATAATACCGCTATGCGATTTTTTAATACAACCGGACCTTGCAACGTAACTGATCACTATATGCTGCCGGCCACGGCGCGCCTGGAAGCGTTTGACATAGACCGGCTACTCGCGCAAAAGTCCTACTTTATACTCCACGCCCCGCGCCAGACGGGCAAGACAACGGCTATGCTCGAATTGTCCCGCCAGTTGACAGCCGCAGGTGATTATATTAGCGCGGTGGTCTCTATGGAAGTGGGTGCTGGATTTCCCGACGATGTTGATTCAGCTGAACGAGCAATCCTTGGTGTTTGGCGCCGCGCCATCCGTTTTCAGTTGCCCAACAACTATCATCCACCGGTTTGGCAACCCGACGCACCTGCCGGTCAGCGAATTAGCGAATTTTTGGGCGAGTGGGCATTAAACGCTCCTCTACCGCTCGTTGTCTTCATCGACGAAATCGACGCTCTTCAGGATAATGTATTGATCTCTGTCCTGCGTCAGTTGCGCGATGGCTTCAACCTACGCCCTACTGCGTTTCCCAGTTCTGTTGCACTGATTGGTTTGCGTGATGTGCGTGACTACAAAGTGAAATCCGGCGGCTCGCCCTATCTCAACACCCCTAGCCCGTTTAACATTGCTGTACGTTCTTATACAATGCGTAACTTTACTGCCGAGGAAGTGGGCATGTTGTTGGGCCAACATACGCAAGAGACAGGGCAGGTCTTTGCCGAACCTACGATCAAGCGCGTCTTTGAACTGACTCAGGGACAACCGTGGCTGGTTAATGCCTTGGTTAAGGTCTGCGTAGAAGAGTTGGTACAGGAGGTGACCAATCCGATTGAGGTTGCCCATATCAACACCGCCAAAGAAACCCTGATTCAGCGGCATCAGACCCACCTCGGACAACTGACCGATAAATTACGTGAGGAGCGTGTCCGCAGTGTAATTGAGCCGATTTTGGCCGGCGGCATACTCGACGATGTTCCGCCGGACGATCGCGATTATGTCATTGATTTGGGGTTGGTGCGCCGGACAAACGGTGGCACATTAGCCATTGCCAATCCCATCTATGGCGAGGTGATTCCGCGCGTGTTGGCCGGCGGCGCGCAAGATTCGTTACCCGTCATTCACCCTACTTGGCTGAATCCGGATGGTTCGCTCAACCCGGAGCATCTATTGGCTACGTTTCTGGATTTTTGGCGGCAACATGGGCAGCCCCTGTTGCAGAGCGCACCCTATCACGAAATTGCCCCACATCTGGTGCTGATGGCTTTCTTGCATCGTGTGGTCAATGGTAACGGCAGGATAGAACGCGAGTATGCTATCGGCTCACGACGGCTCGATCTCTGTCTTTTCTACGGGGATGCGCGGCTCGCCATGGAACTCAAAGTGTGGCGCGACGGTGATCCTGATCCGTTGATCCAGGGATTGGGGCAACTCGATAAGTACCTCAGCGGCTTGGGCTTGGCGACCGGTTGGCTGGTGATCTTTGATCAACGGAGCGGACAGCCTGACATCGGCCAACGCACCGCCACTGAAACCGCAACTACACCGATTGGTAGAGTCGTGACGGTTATTCGCGCGTACGGCAAGCCGGTTCCAAGTCATTGGAAGGCTGCACTCATTGATACGTCTGTATCAAAACATCTACCGGAATGTTTAATCCCTTACACCATCCACAGCGCGCCCAGAATCACCCCGGTGAGACAGAGCATTGCCGTGCCAAAAACAACAACGGCGATGGTGAGACCGGTGTTTTTGTAGGCCAACAGCTTATCATAGGCTGCGGCGAGATCCGCGGGATCGTTGAGCTTGACCCAGGTCGCGCCGGGGAGCACCACGAGGAGGGCGCTGCCCAGGGCTACAAAGAGCGCGAGTACACCCACCATGCTCAGCCAGCGGATCAAGGCCGCGCTCATATAGCTGGGCAAGGTTTCAGCGGTCAAGGCCGCCAGCCCAAGCAGCACCGTCAACAGCGTGGTGCAGAGGGTGATGATCTGGCGCGCCGCCCCTTCCAGGTTATCGATCGATTGGGTGCGCTGGGTGGCGAACCAGCGGGCCAGGGCGTCCTCTTGGGCGCTGGGCTTGGCTGTCGGCAAGGTTGGGTAGAGATCGGGATTGAGGGCGGGTTCTTTAGACATGGTCAAGCCACTCCTTTGGCACATCCACGATGACATCTTTGTCGCAATTGGGGCAGCGGACGCGGCGCTTGACGGTTTGCTCACCGCGATAGACGACGACTTCCGCGGCCAACAGTGTAGCTGTCGGTTCCAGCCATTTGTGGCCGCAATGGGGACAGACTAGATTGACATATTGAGGTCTTGGCATAGGTTGCTCCCTACCCTGGCACAGCCAGAAGCAAAAAGGATTTTTACCGCAAAGGACACAAAGAGCGCAAAGAAAAAGCAGGAAACCGCCGCGTGTTTTGCGGTCAAAAGCTTTGTCGTTTGGTAACTATTCAGGCTACCCCCTCCTAGCCTCCCCCGTGTACGGGGAAGGGGCAATCAACTCCTCCCCCGTACACGGGGGAGGCTGGGAGGGGGTGAATCGTTACGTCGTTTGTTCAAAAAGCCGGCGACTTACGTACTATCCTGTGGTTGTGATGAAAAATCGTTACGGCGAACGTGAGACCTGTCAGGTGCGCCCGCAAATTTTCTCGGTTAACAAACTGTTTCACGGGCGCACCTGACAGGTCTTTTCCGCTGATTATTGAACTGATACCTGCAAAAGTATAAATTTCTAGCGTTACCTCTCCATCCATTCCGTCCACACGGCCGCATAGCCGGCCGGGACAGGAGGCAAGGCTGCGCCACGCAGATAGGCGACCACACAGCCCAGCAAGGCGACCAGCGCGTGGCGACCGGCGCCCAGGCTTGGATCTTGGGCCAGTTGCGGGAGCAGCGCATCAAGGCTTTGTATGCTGGCGGCTTGGTGGGCCGGATCGAGTTCGCCCGCCTGGTGGGCGGCCAAGAGCGCAGCCACCTGGGGGAATAAGCTCTCTTCCGCCTGCTGTAAGGGTGTGCGATTGACCCGCGCGGCCTGCTCTTCCGGGGGGAGGGCGGCAAAGTGGGCCAGGGCCGCGCGCTCAGCGGGCGAGAGTTGGGCCAGGAGCGCGGTTAGATTCGCTGCTGACCCAAGCGCTGATCCTGTGGTGGGCTGGGGCGGTAGGCTGCCGGCCGCGTGGGCCGTGGCCCACTGACGGGCCTGGGCCAACGCCTGGCGGTCAGCTTCCAGATCTGCGTGAC
>Ga0163153_10007204_pt1 | contig 12080 bp, 11 predicted proteins | sample OliLakLV19MP6IB1_FD_148629 | JGI IMG/M metagenome (GOLD analysis project Ga0163153, IMG submission 148629) | Freshwater microbial mat bacterial communities from Lake Vanda, McMurdo Dry Valleys, Antarctica - Oligotrophic Lake LV.19.MP6.IB-1 | ecosystem: Environmental > Aquatic > Freshwater >... | reverse complement strand
TCATCGATTAATACTTTTAATTGTTCTTCCTTATTCGTTTGAACCTGGCCGTGTAGAAACCCTTTTTTAAAACTGGCGAAGGTTGGTAGATTAGTAACATCTGCCAGTTTTCGGGAAGCAGGAAATTTTTCTGCATCCACTAATATGAAAACAGTATTTTCTTGCTCAGCGGACAGTCGCTTAAACTTTGGTTTCATAATTCTGCAGTTGCCACACCAGCCTGCTGAGTATTGAACTACAACAGTATCATGCTGGTCAACCAATTCTCGTAAGTTATCCTCTGCTAATTCAATTATCATTTGTTGATTTTAGTTTTTTGATAGATAGGCCGCTACTCCTTGTGCACTTGCCACCATTGCTTCCGTTCCTTCTTCCCAATTGGCCGGGCAGACCTCACCAAATTTTTCTACATGCAATTGAGCATCGATCAACCGAATGTATTCGTCAATATTTCTTCCCAGCGGAAAATCGTTGATAGATTCGTGACGGACAATACCTGTTTTGTCAATGAGGTTACTCCCTGAATGCCTCCATTGTCTTTGGCGGTATTGAGCCATGCCAAATGAGTTTCTTCAGTGTCGGTAGAGCAACCAATGACAACCGTATTTCTCCTTTCAAACTCATCTGCTTTTTCCTGAAAGGCATGAATTTCAGTAGGACAAACGAAAGTGAAATCTTTTGGGTAAAAGAATAACACGACATTCTTTTTGCCAATGTACCGGTCGAGGCTAAAATTTTCAATTATCTCTTCGCCATTGATTACTGCTCCTGCTAAGATTTTTGGTGCTTGTTTTCCAACTAATGTCATGATATGTTTATTATAGATATGCACTTTTAACAGGCCGTTGAATGAATTGTTATCAATCGTCTTGGGTGTATTCGTTGCAATCGGTAGCATTCGATAGAATTGCCATAAGAAATATAAATCACTACTAGCATAACTTTTTGGGAGTTAATGCCTTATTAATGTATGCAATTGATCTCATCCTCTATTATTCAAACCTGGGAACGATTTTATCAGGCTAATTTCATTAATTTCCTCACCGGTTTTAAAGCCCAACCTATTTGTAGCAACGGTATTGATGGCTACTATTCAACATCATTGATCGATCGGTACCACTATGCAAAACAGGGGTCTGAAATTCAAAAAACTCATTAGATGTCTTCACGGAATTTTTTATCAGCTCAATGGGAATACCTTGCCATGTTTAATTATGAGGTAGATCCCGTTGTGTTGCAGAAACATTTACCTCCTTTTACCGAAATTGATTATTTCCAAGGTAAGGCCTTGGTGAGTATTGTTGGTTTTATGTTTAACAACACAAAAGTCTTGGGACTACATTGGCCCGGCCATGTAAATTTTGAAGAAGTAAACCTGCGTTATTACGTCAGGTATTATGATGGTACCCAATGGAAAAGAGGCGTGGCCTTTGTTTCAGAGATTGTTGCTAAACCAATCATTGCGGTAACGGCCAATCTTCTTTACAACGAACATTATAGTGTGGCAAACATGAATCACCAGATCAATGCAACAGGTAATACGTTGACCATTAATTATTCCTGGAAAAAGAGAAACCAACAATGGAATTTCATGGAAGTAAGTACGTTTCTTGGTTTAATGGATATTGAAAAAAATTCAGAGGAAGAATTCATATTTGAGCATTACTATGGCTATAATCGATTGAACGATGCAACTACCATCGAATATGAGTTGGAACATCCACCTTGGCAAGTCTATCCTGTGAAAAGTTATTCGATCACTTGCGATATTGAAAAGCTATACGGTAAGGACTTTGTCCCTTTTCTAGCTGACCGAAAGCCCAATTCGGTATTTCTAGCCAAAGGGTCTGAAGTGATTGTAAAAATGCCAACGAGGAAAATTTTTTAACTGTTCATTCATTAGCTTCAAGGTGAACGATTAGCTTTAACACTAATGAAACTTGTTTAAGGTGCAGCTAATTTTAAAAATATACCTTTCCCTTCAAAGTGTTTCATCTTTTCAGTTTAAAATAAAGATTGATTCAACAGATTAAAAATAGTTACTTTTTTTTCACCCGTTTGAAAACTATTGAAAAATCATTTTGTTGAACAGTTAATTTAAAATCTTAAACATAAATTTATGAATACAATGTTTGCAGAAGTACTGACCTTAAAGGTCGATGATCCAGTTGCCTTTACCTTCTTTGTAGGGTACATGGCCATGTTGGCATCAACAGTTTTTTTTCTTTTTGAGCGTGGTTCCGTAGATGGGAAATGGAAAACCTCTCTATTGGTATCTGGTATGATCACCGGAATTGCAGCTGTTCATTATTATTACATGCGCGATTTTTATATCGCAACAGGCACTACCCCTACGGTGCTTCGTTACATTGACTGGACACTGACTGTGCCTTTAATGTGTGTAGAGTTTTATCTTCTACTAAAGCCAGCGGGAGCACCCAAATCGTTTATGTGGAAACTGATTGGTGCCTCGGTATTAATGTTGGTGATGGGCTATATCGGTGAAGCATTCAGCGATGGATCAATGGGACACTCTGTGTTATACGGGTTCCTTTCTACTCTTGGATATGTATACATCTTGTATTCAGCTTGGTTTGGTGAAGCGAAACAATTAGCCGAAAAATCAAATTCTGAATCAGTGAAAAAAGGTATCAATGCCTTAGCTTGGTTCGTATTGGTGGGTTGGGCAATTTATCCAATCGGTTACATGGCAATGCCCGGTGGCTGGCTTGGACCAGATGGCGCTGGAATTTTGAAACCAAGCGACCTGGATTTGATTTATAACATCGGTGATGCTATCAACAAAATTGGTTTTGGTTTGGTAGTATATGGCATTGCTACTGCAGAGACTGCAAAGGCAAAACTGAAGGCTGCATAATAAGACTAACCAAAGTTTTTAGTAAACTCATAAGTCATCATGCGTAGTGTCATTAAGTTGGCTACGCCATGACTTTTGAGTTTACTTCTTTTATAAACATGAAAAACATCCTTCGCGTAGTAAAACCTGTCTCATTAAAGTATTGGCTAGTTATTGGGTCACTTTTACTTACCGCTGTACAACTTTTCGTTTCACCCATCAGTCAAACCTTTTCACTTTTCTTTCTAGCTACTACACTATTATTTTTTGGCCTGCCTCACGGAGCACTTGACCATCAGGTAGAGTCAATATCTTCCAAAAACATAAATTGGTCATTTGCCGATTTTTTGAAGAGTTATTTTTTGAAGATTGTGATAACGTGTATCATTTGGTTGCTTTCTCCCTCCGTAGGTTTTGTAAGCTTTCTATTATTTTCCGGATATCATTTTGGGGAAACCGACTTGCGCTCACCTGAGTTTGGATTAAACCCTAAAGGGGTCATCATCACCTTTTATGGGTTAGGGATCCTCGGCTGTTTGCTTTTGCCAAGGATCACAGAAGTATGGCTGATCTTAGAATGGATCTCTCCAGTTTTTGCAGCCGACAACGATTTTACATCGGCAATCAGTGCTAACCGCCTCGTGCTGTGGTCATTTTTCTTTTTACTGGTTAGCTTCATTTCTGTATACCTTTTTACAAAAAGTAACGCAAGACGTTCTGTTAGAGTGAGACTGTTCGTTCCGGCATTTCTCCTATTGATTTTATCTCCGCTACCCGCTTTGACTGCCTTCTCATTTTATTTTGGATTATGGCATTCGCTCCATGCACTAATGCACATCCGCAAACATCTGGGTTGCAGTTTACCAGAGATGGTTAGAATAGCCCTTCCATTTAGTATTATCAGCACAGTTGGATTAGCGGCCTTTTTAGTATTCATCATGGTTAAAGACTGGTCGCCTGCATGGATGACATTGGTTTTTATCTCTGCACTAACTACACCGCATGTAGGTGTGATGACGAGAATGTATGATAAAGGGCAGCTTTCCAACTAGCCGTATCGGAAGTAATAACATTATATAACTCTTTCGTTGCCAAGTTCCTAACACACAATTATAAAATTTGTCGTTATATTAAATGGCCGTGCAAGCCAGCGTACCACTTTGCAGCAGTCCTCCTGGGTTTGCACGGTAACTTCTAAAGATTGAGTATTTAGATTGAAGAAGAATATGAACTACTCCTGCTTTAGTGAATTTATCGGGTTATGAAGGGCTGCTTTAAGTGACTGATAGCTCACTGTAATAAAAACCAACAGCAATACGAAAATACCCGTAAGTATAAACGAGCCCGGGCTTAATTGAATTCTGTATTCAAAAGTGCTCAGCCATTCCCGCATAATATACCAGGCAAGGGGGCACGCCAGCACAAATGCCAGCAGCACATTTTTAGTAAATGATAGGGAGACCATTAAGAATAAATTTAATGGCCCGGCACCTAATATTTTCCTGATTCCAAGTTCTTTAGTTTTTCGTTCTACATGATAGGTGGCCAGTCCTAAAAGTCCTAAGCAGGCAACGAGTATGCTCAGCACGCCCGCCATTTGAAAGATCTTGCCAGCCTTTTTTTCCGTCACATAGAATCTGTTCAGCTGATCGGACAGAAAGTGATATTCAATGGGTGTTTGTGTGTCAAATTTTTCATGCACTTTTGTGGCTTCCGCTATAAGCGATTGGGTACCTCCTGCCACTTTTATAGTGAAATAGTCTACGGATGATATGGGATTGTTACGAAACCCAATAATGATCGGTGCAATTTTCTGGTGCAATGACTGGAAGTTAAAATCCTCCAGCACCCCAATTACATTCGCCTCCCATTTAATACCATATGCACTGATGTGAATTTTGCTGCCAATGGGACTTTTTAAATTCATTGCTTCAACGGCAGATTCATTAAGAAGTACATTCATTGAATCAGCTTCATTTCCTGAAAAGAAAGCACCAGCGTTGAGTTGAAGCTGATAGGTATTCTGCATATCCTCATCGAATCCCATAAAATAGGTTTGCAGAGAATCTGCTGTTATACCGCTCGTGTTTGTTCTTCTGACATGTGCCTCATCAAGAACCTTCCATTCACCGGGAACCTGCGATGAAACGGCTACTTGTTTTACACCTGCTATTTTGGAGAATTCGTTTTTCATAGCCTGAAACTGACTGCGGGCTGTGCGACTATTGATGTCGATGATCATCATTTGTTCCTTATCAAATCCGATATCTTTCGTTTGAATAAAATTAATTTGGTCACCGATTACCAAAGTGGAAACAATCAACACAACAGTAATTGTAAATTGAAAAACAACAAGGGTACTTCGGAGATCAAATCTGTTTTTTGTGGCGCTTGGCTGGCCCTTAAGAGTAACCACTGGTGTTAGCTTCGACAGATAAAAAGCCGGGTAACTTCCTGCAATTGCTCCTATCACCAAAGTAATGAGCAAGAGTGAGGGCATATACTCCCCGATTGTATTAAAGGTAAGATCAAAGTTCTTTCCTGTTATTGAATTGAAGAAAGGAAAGCATATATCGATAGCCGCAATAGATAAGAGCATTGAGAGGAGCGTGATCACAAATGACTCTGTCAAAAATTGAAAAATGAGTTGTGTTCTGAATGCGCCCACCACTTTTCGCAGGCCAATTTCTTTGGAGCGTGAAGAAGCTTTTGCTGTTGTTAGGTTTATGTAATTGATGGCTGCAATAATGAGCAGGAATACTGCCATAGAAGAAAATATATAAACGTAAGAAGGGTCGCCATGTACTTGCTCTACACCCGATTCGATATGAGCAGAGTGAAGATAAATATCCTGAATGGATTGAAATTGAGTGGTTTGAAACGCAGCATCAGGCCCCCAATACGTTGCCATAAACGCTGGCATCTTTGCCTGTACATCTTCGATGGATTGTCCTTCACCTAATACAACATACGTATAGGCACCCATTCGTTGCCAGTTATTTAAAGAAGCTTCCCAATCTTTTCCGGAACGAATGGTCGAAAACAATAAGTCAAACTGAAGATGCGAGTTATCGGGTATGTCTTTGATCACTCCGGTTACTTTCACCTCTCCGGCACCGGTCTTAATTATTTTGCCAATGGCGTTGTCATCCGAAAAGTACTTCTGTGAAGTTGACTCTGTAAGAACTACAGAAAAAGGTTCGCTCAGGGCAGTTCTCTTATCGCCAGCTATAAACTCGAAGTCGAAGATATTAAAAAAGTTAGCATCGCTGGTGGTGAACCAGTTTCGCTCGCTGTACTTTGTTCCATCAAATTCAACAATTACCTGGCCGGATAAGCGAAACAGGCGTGCCATTTCTTTTACTTCCGGAAAAGAGTTAACCAACTCAGGTCCCATGGGAGGTGCAGTACGCCCATACGTCCGGATACCATCGGGGGTGGATTTATCAATTGTAATTACTCTGAATATTCGGTCGGCCTTTTGATGGAATGAATCATACGATAGTTCATGCCTCACATAAGTGTACAGCATTGTACTAAATGAAATACCCACTACGAGCCCAAGCATATTGATAAGGGTAAATGCTTTGTTTCGGATCAACGAGCGAAAGGCGATTTTCAAGTAGTTTCGGATCAATAAAATAGTTGTTGAATCTCTTCCTTTACGATTTTCATGCCATTCAATAATCCATGATTTTGTTCTGCAATCGAACACCAGGTAGTTGATGGATGTTCGGAAATCAACCAGATATGTCCAAAACCGGTCGGGATGAGTGCAGCTTGTGGCTTGAGTGTTCCATTTCATAGCTCCTTTTTTAGGGGGCTTTTTTTATGACTCAGACATGAAACAATGATTGATGATTACGAATCTATTTACGCTCTGGATTTAGCTTATTTTCTTTTAACTCTGCCTTGTCAGTCGTACAAGTAATTGATTCAACTTGGATGCCTGTTGAAAATGTTGGTTGGCCCAAACTACTTCTTCTCTCTGATGATCGTTACCTTTTATATCTTTTGTAATAGTATCTATTGTTCTTTTACTCCATCCATTCCTTTTAGTAAGCAATGAATTATAAAGATCATTATTATATCCACTAATGAAGATCATGGATTTTGCTTTTAAAGCTGTTTCGAGAAGTTTAATGTGAAACTCTTCATCATAAGCACCAATTGCATAACCCTTTGTCCGATCTGCAAAGTATGGTGGGTCTAAATAAATTAATGTTGCCGGCCGCTTTAAAAAAAATTTTATTAACTCAACGGCATCCCGATTTTCTATTCTTATGATTTCAAGGTTTATACCCTGAGTATAATACAAGTCCGATGCGGAAAAGTAGTCATTTTCGTAATGAAGCCTGATACTTTTATCGGATAACATATTACGATAGAGCGCAGCATTATCGATAACCTGAGCCGTGGATAGAAATGAATGCGCCAGGAAAATAAAGATGATGACTAACCTGTTTTTCATTTGACTATGCTTTCCGGAATATTCAGTGGAGGGCTAAATTAAAATCAGTTTGTTGTGTCGGCAATGCCATTCATAAAGTGCAAAATCTCATCATACCGCGGATTCCAGGTCCACACAAACTGTGTAATCATAGGAACATGTTTTTTGCGCTTCAGAACATGGTAATTCACTTTTGAAGTAAAGTTCGGCAATACTTTTACAAACTTGTCATGGCTTCTATGAATTGACGCATAGGTATTTTCACCTTTGTAGATCAGGAATGGGGGCATTCCCTTATGTAAGTGATAAAGCGGTGAAGCTTTTTTCCATTCTCTGGGATTGGGTGTAAACGTTTTAAGATACGAATGTCCCTCCGGTTTTTTTTCTTCCATTAAATAGCCGTACATATCCAATCCGGCAGCATCGATTAAGATTGCCCCTTTGATTGGACTTTTTATACCGACTGAATCCAGGTACTCATCGCGAACGGAAATTAGTGCTGCTAAATGACCTCCTGCAGAATGCCCGGAGACGAATATCTTATTTCGGTCGCCACCAAATTGGTCAATATTTTCATGCACCCATTTGACGGACGATGCACTTGCATACGCCATGTCATTGAAATCACCAACAGGACTCAGCGGATAATTGATAATGACAGTGACAACTCCTTTTCTTGCCATTCGACTTCCAAAAAAACTGTAAAGTTTTTTGTCTCCTGATCTCCAGCTACCGCCATGGATGAAGATAAGAACATTCTTGTCAACGGGTTTTCTAGGAGAAAATATATTAAGCGACAGTGATGGAATAGATCGTGTTGAATCTGTTTTCATGTAGATGATATTCTTATCCCTGTGAATACGTTTAAAAGCACATGAAGTAGAACTGATCAAAATCAGAAACGCAATGATTTTTGTAAAGGTTATCGCTGAGGTCATAGCTAATTATAGTAGCAGATTAGTAAATTATTTTAACCTGTGAATTGGATTCCGGTACCTATCGATTCCCAGCAAAACCCGCGCCTTGATTCTAGTGAATGCTTCCGTCTGAAGACTTCCATCATAGCAGACACAAGTCTCGCGAGGGCAAACGATGATGGTCATGATTTCCATGATTGCTATTGGCCTGCTTTAAAAATTCAATTAAAGGTTTTATCTTCGATTCCATTTTAAAACCAAACCTAAATCAATTTTTTAATTATGAGAACTTCCAAAAAAAGACTGGCGGCCATTATTTTCCTCACCCTATTTTCGGCTGCGACCATTGTTTCTTGTGGCAAGCAAGCTAAAGAAGCTCCTGCCAGTGAGGTAGCATCTGATTCGACCGAACATCCTTCGGATTCTACGGAACATCCTTCGGATTCTACCGAGCATCCAGTAGGTGAGCACCCTGCCGATTCAACTAAAAATTAGGATCCTTTATGAGGCTGGCATGTTGGGCCGCTTAAACAAGAAGGTTGTTTTCGGGGTAGCCTCCTTGCCGTTGATCTCTAATAAAGGATACGCCAGAAAATTAATAGGCCCTGAGGCAGGACCGGGTTCAACCTGTAGGTCGCGACCCTGGCTGAACTCAATGCGATTGGCGGGATGGTGGCCAAAATAATAGGTAGCCAGTGCGGTATATTTATTCGCTTCACTGATATCGATGGGCCACCATTTTCCTTCTGCATAAAACTCTGCCCAACAGTGGTAACCATCAATGCCTCCTTCATTCCTTTCGGATGGAATAGACGCGCCTATGGCAAACCGGGCAGGAATGCCGGAAGACCTGGCCAGCGAAATAAAAAATGAATGGAATTCAGAACAATTGCCGGTTCGTATATCGCATGCGTAATTGGCATCACCCTTCCCGTAGTTACCATACTTCATATAGCGCATGTTATCAATGATGTAGTCATACAACGCCCTCGCCTTCATCAGGTCATTTACATCGCGCCCCCGGATAGCTTCTTCAGCAACTTCTGCGAAGCGACCTCCTACCGGCATTAATCGATTCTCTTTCAGGTACCGGTCATCTACCGGACCTTCTTCTTCCACCGGTCCTCTTTCCATGCGCTTCACCTGATAAGCAATCTCTATTGTTTTTTGGCTGTGCAATGCGCGCGGTTCGAGATACAGAATGGTATTGTTGAACTCTTTGTCCTTGATTAGTTTATACTCCACCGGCACGTTCATAGAGGTTACTTCTACCGTCTGGTAAGCATTCGATGTGGCGATCGGAATCCACATTTTTGCATCGCCCTTGATTTCGGGTAACACCACTTGATAATAAAATTCAAATGAATCACTTCCTTCCACTACTCCCAGCAAGCGGGTGGCGGCATCCTTCACGGGCACACGATTCCATGTTTTATCCTTCTTCTGTTTCCAGGCATAGTAGGGCTTACCATTTAATTTATGAACACTGGTCTCGGTTACATCCATGGCTCCTGGTTCTCCACTAAGAAAAAAATCTACATCGTACACATCACCACTTACATCGGCCAGATCGACACAGGCAAAATGACTTTTCGGGCCCAGGTTAGCCAGGTACTCGGTATGCACACGCACTAGTTTCATACGAAAATCCTGACCTCTATCATGTACCTGAAAATAGCCACCGTTTTCATCGGTCTTCTTTTGAATGAAGTCTTTTATTCCTGATTCAATTTCCTCGATGGAAACCTTTTTTATATTTTTCTTCTGTTCCAGAACAGGTGCTTCCTTCTTGTCAGCGCAGGAGGCTAACGCAAACATTATAGCACTTAGCAGGATGGTATTAAATGATTTTTTCATCATACGTTAAGGACAAACAACTCATGAGAGTGAAAAATACAGTATCAACTTCGAAGATAAAATAATATGTTCACATTTAATTGACCCGATCAGCAATAACGGCTTACCATCAGAAAAAGTGGAATGCTGCTTGGCTTATATGTGTCTAGAGGACTTGGCATCTCCTACACTGTTTTTATCAAACTGTCACTCCTGCGGAGGAGCGTAGGTAAGCGAAACTCATTCGATAATATCTTTCAATGATTTTCCGAACTTTTCAAGTAACTCATCCGTCTCCGGTTGAGTGATGATGAACGGTGGTGAAATCAAAATACCATTTTCATCTTTCCCGTAAGGCCCGCCTACAGCAGGATAAACCAGCAATCCATTTTTGAAACATTGATCAATGACCTTTGCCTGCAGTCCTTTCTTTGATGGATCAAACTCAATTCCCATCATCAGTCCTTTTCCTCTCACCACATCGATGAAGGAATACTGGCTCTTCAACTCAATCAGTTTACTTTTTATGAAAGCGCCTTTCTCATTTACGTTAGCGAGCAGGTTATCTTCTTCCACCACCTGTAAAACTCTTACTGCCGTTGCACACGAAAGCGGATGGCCACTGTACGTATGCCCACTCATAATAAGTCCACTTCCATTTCGTATGGGAGCCAGAACTTTTTCGGTCATCAACGTAGCTGCTATCGGTGCATAACCGGCACCCAGGCTTTTGCCGATGGCAACAATGTCCGCGACCGTGTTCCAGTATTCCATCGCAAACCATTTTCCCGTTCTCCCTAATCCCGTCATTACTTCATCGGCAATGAATAGGATTCCGTAGTCATCACAGATTTTTTTCATTGCTGGATAATATTCTGCCGAAGGGGTTAATGCGGTGCCCGCTGCCCCTACGATCGGCTCGGCCACAAAAGCCGCAATGTGCTTCGCTCCCATTTTCTCAATCACCCCGATAAATTCGTTGGTCTGTATTTCAAGCGAGTCCTTTTCCAGGTCGGCATGAAGCAAAGGATATTTCTCCAACGAGTTTTCAAAACGTTGACGTCTCAATGCATGCCCTGATAACGAAAGCGCTCCCACCGTGATACCATGATAACTTTTCCAGCGAGAGATAAAGTTTTTCTTCTCTGGTTGTCCCTGCTCCTGCCAATATTGAAGCGCCACTTTCATAGCCGTTTCGATGGCCTCCGTTCCGCTGTTGACAAAAAAAGAATGGGCATGACTTTTCTGAACTGACACCTCAAATAATTTGGTGGCTAACTGCTCCGCTTCTTCAGAACCAAATTGTGATCGGTAGACGAATTGAAGTTTGTCAAGCTGTTGTTTCATGACCGGCAACACTTTGGGATGCGAATGACCTAACGAGCAGGTGACCGCCCCGGACGATCCATCCAGGTAAGGTTTACCTTGTTCATCGTAGATGTAAACGCCACTGGCCGACTTTGCTTTCAGATATGTTTTGGTAAGTAAAGGCTGGATGTTGTGCACGCTATGCTGATTCAAATTCTATGAAAGATAATGTGATTTGGTCTTCCCGTGAAATTGATCTGGAATATTTCGCTAACCATTTTGGTTGCCGTATAGTGGATGCGGGAGCGCTCAACTATTGTACCATTGCCATTTCTATGATCACTTAAAAAGCTGAAATTGACTCTCCCATTGTGTGCAGTGCCATGTAAGAGAGCAGAAATGATTTCAATGTTCTTCTTTGATTCAATTCGCAAGAAAACAGTACACGAATCTTACAGCAACCTAAGCACAACAGTCCCCGCTATACAGATACATATCCCTGGAGAATGTCCAATCAACCTTTTTTAGTGCTATTTCGTCCGGGCATTTGCATTTTTATTGATTCGGATTTGCAGATTGTATTTCTATTTGTTTTATTTCGGAAGATTAAAGCCAACTATAGACGAGATTATCCCCAGAGGTCAAGGACTTTTGGGGATTTTCTTTTTATGCCAGTTTACAAAGTGCCAGCCCTTTTTGATAAATTAATACC
>Ga0163153_10007203_pt1 | contig 12080 bp, 6 predicted proteins | sample OliLakLV19MP6IB1_FD_148629 | JGI IMG/M metagenome (GOLD analysis project Ga0163153, IMG submission 148629) | Freshwater microbial mat bacterial communities from Lake Vanda, McMurdo Dry Valleys, Antarctica - Oligotrophic Lake LV.19.MP6.IB-1 | ecosystem: Environmental > Aquatic > Freshwater > Lake... | reverse complement strand
AACAATTGCACGCTCGCGCCGCCGATATAAAAATCTTCCATCGGCGGGATGCCGACGATGGTGGCGGGATAGACGGCGTCCTTGCGGTGCGTGATGGCGGTGACGTGGAAGACGGGATACGGCTCGGGCAACGTGTAGTAGCCGGTGTGGTCGCCGAACGGGCCTTCGTCGCGGAGCGGCTCGGTCGGGTCAACGTAGCCTTCGATGACGAAGTCGGAATTCGCCGGGACCTCCAGATCGTTCGTCTCGCACTTGACGAGTTCCACCGACTTCTTCCGCAAATAACCGGCGAGAAGAAATTCATCCAAGCCATCCGGCATCGGCGCGGTGGCGGCGAAGGGATACATCGCGTCGCCGCCGAGGAAAATCGCGACGGGCATGCGCTCGCCGCGCTCGTAGTAACGTCGTCCGTGGCGCGCGGCGACCTTCTGCAACTGCCAATGCATCCCGGTGGTGCGGTCGTCGTAAATCTGAATGCGATACATGCCGACGTTGCGCTCGCCGGTGTCGGGGTCTTTGGTGACGACGCAGGGGAGGGTGATGAAGCGTCCGCCGTCGAGGGGCCAGCATTTCAGAATCGGAAGGTTCAGCAGGGATGGAGGCGTTGGTGAGGTCGTGGGCAACTGCACCGGGCCGGCAGGCAGAGGAGCAGAGGAGAAAGGGGGCAGCGGAAAATTCCCCTTTTCCCCTTTTCCCCTCTGCTCCTCTGCCGCATCAAAACGGTGGATCACTTCCTTGCACGCGCCGTCTTTCACGACCTTCGGTTTCGCATGACGCAAATCCAGGGCGAGTGAGAGCAGCTTCATCGTCTCGCGCAGTGAAGTCGGCGGCTTGGCCTTCATGAGCGCGCCCAGTTCGGCGGCGACTTCGTCCACGGTTTCCGCACCCATGCTCATGGCCATGCGTTTGTGGGAGCCGAGCGTGTTGATGGCGACGGGAAACGGGGACACGACGCCATTGACCGTGGGTTTCTCGATGAGCAGCGCCTTGCCGCCGCCGGGCTGTTTCATCTCGCGGTCGGCCAGTTCGGTGATCTCCAGTTCGGTGGCGAGGGGCTGGGTGATGCGTTTCAGTTCGCCCGCTTTGTCCAACTGCCGCACGAAGTCACCGAAGGATTCAAATGCCATAAGTGAGCGAAGGCTACAGAGGAGCTTTCGGCATGGCAAATCGGGCGTGGATGGAAGGCGTGATCAGAAGTGGCGCGCAGCATCTTGGACTGCGCCGGGCTCCGGCGCTTTGTGAAGCCACGAATTTTCCACACGCACCACGAAAGCGGCGCAGCTCGCACGTAGTCCAGGACGGTGGCGCGCCACCTTTCCATCGCACCGCACCGCAGAGCGAAGCATTACGGCAGCGGGCGGACGCGGTAGTAGCGGCGGGGAATGTTCGCGGAGGCAGGGTCGGTGTAATCGAGGTTGAACAGCACGTCGTTGGTCAGGATGGGCCGCCATACGACCAGGTTGGTGGATCGTTCTATGATCAACTGCCGGCTGATGGCAGCCCGCAGACGGAACGAGCGCACGCCGTTGTTCGTCGTCCAGCCGGGCACCAGACCCGATACCGGGGTGAGCAGGGCGCGATAAAACTTGGTCGGGAATTTGTGCGACTCGTAGTCCGTGAAATTCAGCGGCATCACATTGTTCGTCACTTGAAGGTCGGACCATTGGATGAGGTCCGAGGCGGCATCGATGGAGAGCTGGTTCGTCAACGGACCGGTGAGGCGGACGCGAGACTGGGTGCCGGTCGAGATAAAGCTGTAGTTGAGGCGGAACTGTGGCGCGGCGGTGAGGAGAGCGACGGTATTGGTGACGGCTCCGGCGAAATTGCTGACGAGGACGCTGTAGGTGCCCGACTGGGCTGACTGGAAGTTGGAGAGCGTGAGGCTGGCGTTGGTCGCGCCTAACAGTGCGAGGCCGTCGAGCCGCCATTGAAAGGCGGGTGTGGGCGAGGCGCCGCCCGAATCGGCAAAGAGCGTCAAGGAGCTGCCGATTTGGACCAACTGGCTGGAGGAACCGGGGACGGGAACGGGCGGAACGCCGAGCTGCCAGTTGAGTTGAATCCGGCCTTCCGCTCCGTTCACACCATCGACCGCGATTTGATATTCGAGCGCGGAATTCGCCTCGAAGCGGACGAGGCTGCGCGCCTGGTCGGGCGCACCGTTGTTGTCCGTGGCGACGGGCGTGAGGAGGTTGAGATTCGTGCCGGCATAGACGGAGAGCGTCGTGTCGATCCCGCTGCCGATGGTGTCGAACTGCATCAGCGCATTGGCCGTGGGCCGAAAGCGAAACCAGCGCGAGGCGCCCCCAGGAAAGTTGCCGTGATTGGGTTCGAGCGACTGGGTGGTGGAGCCGGTGTTGTCGAAGAGCTGATGGCCGATGGTTCCCATGTCCAGAGGAACGAACGTGGTGGCGTTGGTGACGAAGAGATCCTGAAACTTGTCCTGCGAAAGGACGAACGGAGATTCCCCGAGTTCGAGCGAGGCAGGCACGCTTTCAATCTCACGAACGCCGCTGCGCACGGTGACGGTGTAGGAACCAACCTGTTCGGATCGCGTCTCGTTCACGATGAGGACGGCATTGTTGGCGTCGGGAATCCGCCGTCCGTTGCGCTTCCATTGATACGCCAGAGTCGGATCGCTCGCCTGAACGCTGAGCATGGCGGGCATGCCTTCGTTGACGGAGATGCTGATGGGCTGGCGGACGATGCGTGGCATCGCATCCGGCGTGGGGACGAAGTTCCAGCCGAGCACCACGCGGCCATTGCCGCTGGCGTAGCCATCGACGGCGATCTGGTATTCCTGGCCCGCATGGACGTTGAATGAAACCGCACTGGTAAGGAAGCCGCCCTGGTCATCATCGGCGTCGATGACGTTTGTGCCGCTGACGGTGAGGTTGGTGTAAACGGCCAGCAGCGTGTCGAAGGCGGACCCGCGCGTGGAGAACGCGACGATGCCGTTCGATGGCGCGATCCACGAGTACCACAGGGAACGTCCACCAGGCTTTTCCGCGTGGAACGGCTCGTCGAGTTCGCGGGTGGCCGCGCCGTTGTTTCCGATGACGGTGCCTGAGCTGGTCGTCAGCCGGGTGCGGGTGGAAAAGGAATCTGCACTTATCGCCACGACGCCATTCACCGAGAGCGCGGCGCGCGCGCTTTCAACCGTTTCGATGCCGTTGAAGAGGGCAACGCTGACGATGCCGCTGTCTTCGGTCTGGACCTCATCGATCCTCAGGGTGGAGTGCTGCGCGCCCGGGATGGGAAGGCCATTAAGCTTCCATTGAAAACGCGGCGGCGGGCTGCCGTTGACGCCGGCGGTGAAGACGACGTTGGTGCCCGGAGAAACAGAGGTGTTCGCCGGGGAACGCGTGACGGCCAGCGGTTCGGTCACGAGAACAGGGACGGGCATGCTGCTGCTGGTGGCAATGGCGTTCGAGGCGAAGAGGGTGTAGCCGCCGGACTGCGATGGCTGGGCGTTCTTCAAGGGAAGCGTGGCGCCAATCGCGCCCGGCACATTGGTGCCGTTGAGCTGCCATTGATACGAGAGCGGCGGCTGTCCTGTGACCGTGGCGACGAGTCCGCGGCTCTGCCCTTTGGCGAAGGTGATTCCGATCGGAAGATCGGTGATGACCGGCGCGCCCGACGCCGCAAACGTCGCGAAGTGGCGATGCGGCCTGCCGCCCAGCGTGGTGAAAATGCCGCCGACATGGACGGCTTCCGTGCCCACGGTCACCACCTTCACGTCGGCGCGACCAGAATCATTGGCCGGAGCGGGGTTCCAATCCAGCACGGCGGCAGTCTGCGGATCGAGCGCGGCAAGGGAGGGGCGCGTGATGCCGCTGATGCCGGAGAAAACGCCTGCGACAAAGACGGCCTCGTCCGTCGTCGCGATGTCCTCGACCAATGCGTCCGTCGTGCTGAACAAGGGGTTCCAAGGAGTGAGCGCACCGTTGCTGGCATTCAACGCGGCGAGACATCGCCTTGGCTGACCGGCGATGTTCGTGAAGCTGCCACCGACATACACGGTGCCGCCGCGGCGGGTGATGATGTTGCCCATCGTCCCGACGCCGACGGCGTTTGGATTCCAGCTCGTGACCGTGGGGCTCAAGGCGTTGATCTCCGCGAAGGCGCGGCGCGGCTGGTTCGCCACGATGGTGAAGTTGCCGGCGGCATACAGCGTGTTGCCCGAAGCTTCGAGGGAAAGGACGGCGCGATTGGGAACGGGCTTCCAATTCATCGTCGCGCTGGACACGAGATCGAGTGCGGCGAGACCAGGAGAGAACGTGCCGTTGATCGAGCTAAAGCCGCCCGCGACGTGGAGCCGTCCGTTGGAAATGGCCAGCGCCCAGACGCGGCCGTTGGGTCCGGTCGTGTTGGCGTTCCAAGGAAGAGGCTGGCCGGAGGCTGCATCCACCGCTGCGATGCGGGCGCGCGGCACGTCGCCAACCGAGAGAAAGTCACCGCCCATGAAGATGATGTTGTCGGCATACGCGAGGGCAAACACGGCGTTGTCCGCGCCGGGATTCCAGTCCAGCACCCGGCCCGTCCCCGAATCCAAGGCTGCGAGGCGGCGGCGCGGCTTCGAGTCCCGGCGCATTTCGCTGCTGGCGAGAATGAGGTCTCCATTCACGGTGAGCGTGTGCAATTGCCGGCCCACCACGGCAGGCACCCAGTCCAGCGCGATCTCCAGTTCGGAATGAAGCGCCGCAACGCCGGACCTGGGCTGGCCGGCGATGGAGGAGAAATCGCCGCCGACGTAGAGAGTGTTCCCTGAAACAGACAGCCGGCGCACGGCATCATCGGGATCGGGACTCCACTCGGTGGCCAGGCCGGAATCGAAATCGACCGAGGCGAGATTGAAGCGCGGCTGGCCGGCGACGGTGAAGAAACGGCCGGCCACGTAAACCGTGCGCCCGCTGGCCGCGAGATCATGGACATCCCCGTCCGTGCCGGGATTCCAGGCGGTGACCAGCCCGGTCATGGCATCCACTGCCGCCACATTCTGCCGCGTAGCGCCGCCCATGCTGAGGAAACGTCCTCCCACGAAGAGCGTGCCCGCGTGGAAGCGCAGGCTGGAAACGAAACTGGCCGGTTCAAACCCCGCTTCTGCCAAGGGCATCATCTCTCCCGTCGCGATGTCCACCGCCGCCACGAGATTGCGCAGTTGGCTGCCGATCTGGCTGAAGGATCCGCCGATGTAGAGCAGGTTTCCCGAGCTTTCCAACGTCAGCACCCGGCTGCGCTGCTCCGGCGAAGCATCGCAGCAGACACCGGGATTCCATGGGAGAACCGCGCCGGACAAGACGTCCAGCGCGGCGAGATGATGCCGCGGCTCTCCGGTGATGGCGGAAAATTCGCCGCCGGCATAGACCACGGTGCCGATCTGTTTGAGCGCATGGACGACGTCATTGGCCTGGGGCGTCCACGCGGCGTCCACCGAGTTGTTTGCCAGGACACGGGCCAGGTTTGTCCGCGCCTCGTTGCCGACTTGATTGAACCGTCCCCCGAGATACCAGCCGCCGGCCCCGTCCGGAATCGCAGAGTAAATGGTTCCGTTGACCGCAGGGAAGGTGACATCGGAACGGCCGTTCACCGCGTTCAACAAGGCGGTGGCCGGACCGTTTGGCGCCAGCGAGGTGAACTCTCCGCCCAGATAAATCACTCCATTGGTCTCCAAGATGGCATGCACGACGCCATCTGGAATCCAGAAGTCTGAACGCGGAACCTCCGAAGGCGCGAACTGTCCCGCAACCTTGTTGACGCAAGCCAGCATCAGAATGGCGAGGAATGCGCCAAACCAATTCTGGCCAGAGATGAAGGCCAACGGTTTCAATTGATACGTTTTAAACTCTCGGACGACTCCTTCAGCCAGATGAAGCCCCGCCAGCAAGTCCACCTAGATAAAGGTGAAATTCGAGTGGCGGAAGCTGACATGTGTTCAGGTCAAAAACAAATGCATTCAAGGCGTTAAGGACGCGGCTACGGTTAGCAGCGGGCGCAGCAGGTGCGTAAGAAGCGGACGTGAGAATGGGGGCAAGACTGCTTGGTTCGAGGGTCGCCTTGCTCACGCCTGACCTTTTCTCGCCTCTTGTCTGCCGCGCGATGGTTTACTAGGGTCGCCTCATGAAATCTCACACCAGCCAAAATTCTTTGTGTGCTCTGTTCGCGTCCCTCTCCCTCATCAGCGGTTCATTGCACGCCGCCAACTGGCCTGCGTGGCGCGGCGCGGACGGCCAGGGCGTCACCTCGGAACGAAACCTCCCCACCCGCTGGAGCGATACTGAAAATGTCCGCTGGAAGATTCCGCTGCCGGACCGTGGCAATTCCACGCCGGTCATCTGGGGCGACAAAATCTTCGTCACGCAGGCCATCGAGAAGGACAACTCGCGCGGCCTGATGTGCTTCTCGAAGCGCGACGGCAAATTGCTCTGGCAAAAGTCGGTGACGTGGGAAGGCAAGGAGTCCTCTCACGAAACCAATCCCTACTGCTCCGCCTCGCCCGTCACGGACGGCGAGCGCGTCATTGTCTGGTACGGTTCCGCCGGCGCCATCTGCTACGACCTGAACGGCAAGGAACTCTGGCGGCGCGATCTCGGCAAGCAGACCCACGGCTGGGGCTACGGCTCCTCGCCTGTGCTGTTCGGTGATCTCTGCATTCTCTATCACGGCCCGGCCGAGCCCGGATTCCTCGTCGCGCTCGACAAGAAGACCGGCGAGATCAAATGGAAGGTCGAACAACCCGCGTTGGAGAAACGCCCGCGCACGGATGGTTTCCGCGGCCGCGAAACCGGCGGCATGGTCGGAACCTTCGGTTCGCCGCTGCTCATCAAGGCCGGCGGACGCGACGAATTGATCATGGCCTTCCCGCAGCTCATGTGCGCCTACGATCCTGCCACCGGCAAAGAGCTCTGGCGCTGCGACGGCTTGAACGAACTCGTTTACAGCTCGGCCGTTTATGCGGACGGCCTCGTCGTCGGCATGGGCGGATTCTCCGGCAGCTCCATCGCGGTGAAGCCCGGCGGCTCCGGCGACGTGACGAAGACCGCGCGCGTCTGGCGCGAGGAACGGGCAAAGAAGAATCGCTGCGGCTCGGCGGTTTCACGCGACGGCTACCTCTACCTCGCGAACATGGAAGGCTTCGTCGAGTGCCTCGAGATCAAGACCGGGACGATGCTCTGGTCCGAGCGATTGCCGGCCAAGGGACCGAAGTCCGAGTCGTGGTCCTCGATGGTGCTGGCGGGCGATCTGATCTACATCCTGAACCAGTCCGGCGACTGCACCGTGCTGCGCGCCAGCCCGAAGTTTGAAGTCGTGAGCACCAACGCCGTGGGCAACGAGATGTGCAACGCTTCCGTGGCCGTGAGCGACGGCGATGTCTTCATCCGCACCCACAAACGTCTCTGGTGCATCGCCGATGTGAAGAAGACGGCAAGCGTGAGGTGAATGGAACTGTTCCACCGAATACAGCGAGTTCGACCGGCGCTTAAACCCGGAGAAACACCAATCAGTCTGCTGTTCGTTGCTGGTAGCTTTTCAGATCGGCTGCGGTGACTTCTTCAGGCGGAACCAGCTTGTAGTGTTTCTCCGAACTGATGCTGACGCCCGCCTCGCTCTGTTCAAACTCGAACAAAGCAATCACGCCGTCCCGCATGAACTGCGCTGCAACTGGACGGCACAATAGCGTAGGAAACTTGCGCGCGCAGACCGCGAAGTCCTGCTCAATCTGCACGATGCTCAGTTTGTCTGTGCCACCTTTGGCCTGAACGGGGAAAACATAGTGGATGCCCTTCTTATCCACGCCCACATAAAGTTCGTCCGTCTCCACCTGGCCCATCTCCGGCACGGTGGTGCGCAGGTGGTTTTGAAGTGAGTAACAAACCACACCGGAGAAGATGTCCACCAGCCGGTTGTAGCGGACCCTGGCGAGCAAGGCATGTTCATCGTTGAAAGCGTATTTGGCGACGATGCCTGGGGTGCAATCGGGGACTTTCGTGACAGCCAGATTGGCGTTAGGAACGAGAGGCTTGTCAGGCACCAGGACGAAGCGGTATTTGGCCGTGCCGGAGGGACGGATGATCCAGACCTCCCCAGTTCCGGCCTTTGATTGGACCGCCTTGGGCAGCGCCTTCCGATACCGGAAGCTGTAAACCAAATCACCGAGATTCTTTGGCAGGGGAATCTTGAGCTGCCGGCCAAACTTCACGACGTCTTCACGCTCGAAATCCACCTCGCGCATTCCCGCCTTGAACTTTGTGGTGAAGATTTTCTCGATGATCGAGGCGTAGATGTTCTGTTGACGCATGACGCTTTAATTTTTGGGACCGGGCCAGCGAAGAAGAACCACCTCCTCGCGAAGCTGTTCCTTGGTGGCTGTGGCCAGCCGGGTGCGAAATAGATCGATGCCGGTGACTTCGTAGCCAAGCGAGGTTGCGATGTCAGCCAGCAACTCCCCGGTGCGAATCATGATGCGAAGGTAGGAGGCCTGGTCGCCCACCACATAGGCGAGTTGTGCGCCGGGACGAAGAACTGTGCGGAGCTGCGCCAAGTGCCGGGCCATGCCGCCGAAATAGAGCTTGGTGACGCGCGCGTAGAGCCGTTCAAAGCCGGATGTCTTTTCCATTTCAATGCGACGACTTTCGATGGCAGTCGCGATGCGCTGGATTTCGACATGATTGGCCACGAACTCATCGTCGCGATCCACCTTGTAAACGCCGCGGGTGTTGGAACGAACAAGACTGCGCTTGAGAGCCTGCAATTCCGGCTTGGAGCGGATGAAGCCAAGCAACACAGATTCCAGACGTGTGGTGCGAGTGTAGTCCTTTTCGTTCGGATAAGGCGGGGAGGTGATGACTGCATCCACGGAGTTCGGCGCGAGCACTTGGGCGACTTCTCGCGCATCTGCTTCATGCACCACTGCGTCCGTCGCAGCGACTTTGCGGAGGTCGCAAAGATCTCCGTGCATTGCGCGGATGTTTTTGAGCCACAAGGCAAGGACCGGAGAGTCGGATTTGGCCGGACCCACGCCGACTTCGGGACCGAAATGGAGGTTGCTGATGCCGTTCACCACTGCGGACGCGAGAGCGAGGCGTTCGTGATCATCGAATCGCGGATCGGAATGCTCTTTGAGCGTCTCCAAGAGCACGAGAGTTTTGTGCAAAGGAAGAGGGCTGATGCTGTTGGCGAGGAGCAGTTTGTTTTCCTCCTCTGACAACTTCCGCAACCCTGCAAGGTTACGCTGGCCGCAAGAGAACAAAGGCAGGGCCGCAGTGTCAGTGATGCCATCGGCGCGAAGTTTTTCCCCTGCTGCTTCGGCCACCTCTCTGGCGTGTTCCAGCAACGCGTCAGCATCGACCTTCCAATTGAGCTTCGTCTGGCTGGCGAATCGGACGATGGGGTTGGCCTCCAGCCCGACCGACGGAATCCCCAGCTTCTTGCACTCCACAGGAGTGGTGCCGGTTCCGCAAAACGGATCGAGCACTCGATGCCGGGCGCCGAGGCCGAATTTCGCCACGTAGTCACGGACGAGATGCGGTGGATAGGACAATACGAACCGGTACCACTGGTGCGCCGTACGGTCAGTCAGCTTGAGTTTATTGTCCTCTCGATCTGCTTTGTCGGAACCGTTCGATCCAGCCGCATAGGAAAGTGTCTGCTTCTCAGGAAAAAGCGGCGCGGGAAGAGTTGCTTGAATGACGGTCACGTTCGGCATTTAAGCAACCCAACCCTGGATTGCAACGTCTTCTCCGTTTTCTTCGGTAAGGATTGACCGATACAACGCGGGTAATTATCCCTAAACCTCAAACCATGCTCATCGTTCACGTTCACGTTCAGGTGAAACCGGAGTGCGTCGAGGCCTTCAAGGCGGCTTCGCTCGACAATGCGCGGCTCAGCGTTCAGGAACCCGGCATCGCCCGCTTCGATGTCGTCCAGCAGGCCGATGACCCGACGCGCTTCGTGCTCGTCGAGGTCTATCGCACGGACGACGCGCCTGCGGCGCACAAGGAGACGGCGCATTACGCGGCGTGGCGCGACGCAGTGGCCGGCATGGTGGCCGTCCCGCGTCAGAGCACGAAGTTTCGCAACGTCTTCCCCGAGGATGCCGGCTGGTAATTCCGCCCGTTGACCATGCGCTTCGAGTTCGCCACCGCCACGAGGATTCTCTTCGGCTCCGGCACCTTGCGCGACGTTGCTCCTGCCGCGCGCGAGATGGGCAGGCGCGCTCTCGTCGTTACCGGCAAGGATCGGAGTCGCGCGGAAGGATTGCGCGGCTCCTTGACCAGCGCGGGCATTCAGCACGTCACTTTCGCCGTCACGGGCGAACCCACGACGCACCTGGTCCAGTCCGGCGCTGAGCTTGCCCGCAGTGAATCCGCTGAACTCGTCATCGCCATCGGCGGCGGCAGCGTCATCGACGCCGGCAAAGCCATCGCCGCGCTCGCCACCAACTCCGGCGCGCTGCTTGATTACCTTGAAGTGATCGGACACGGTCGCGCGCTGGAGAACGCGCCGCTCTCGTTCATCGCCATCCCCACCACCGCCGGTACGGGCGCCGAGGTGACGCGCAACGCCGTCCTCGCCTCGCCGGAGCATCGCGTGAAAGTCAGCCTCCGCAGCCCGCTCATGTTGCCAAAGCTCGCCGTCGTCGATCCCGAACTTGCCCGCGGCCTGTCCGCCGCGTTCACCGCCAGCACGGGCATGGACGCGCTCACGCAACTCATCGAGCCGTTCGTTTCCTGCCGTGCCAATCCGCTGACCGATGGGCTCTGTCGCGAAGGGATCGTCCGCGCGGCGCGTTCACTCCGACGCGCGTGCAGTCATCCCGACGACCTCAGTGCGCGCGAAGACATGGCGGCGGCGAGCCTCTTCAGCGGTCTCGCCCTGGCGAACGCCGGGCTGGGTGCAGTCCATGGTTTCGCCGCGCCGATTGGTGGAATGTTTCCTGCGCCGCACGGAGCCGTCTGCGCCGCGCTGCTCCCGCACGCGATGGAGATCAATCTGCGTGCGTTGCGCGAACGTCAGCCGGACAGTGACGCGCTTCATCGCTTCACCGAGATCGCGCAGATGCTCACCGCTGACCTTGGCGCCACTGCCAACGATGGCGTGATCTGGCTGCGGCAGCTCTTCACGGACTTGAGCATTCCCTCGCTCGGCACCTACGGCATTTCCTCCAGCGATGTCGCTGTCCTCTGCGACAAGGCCGCCCAGGCCAGCAGCATGAAGGGAAACCCACTCGTGCTGACACCGTACGAGCTGCAGGAGATTCTCGTCCGTTCTCTGGCCTGACGCGGCGCTCCATGCACTCGCAGCAAATGTGCTGCTCTCGGCCCGCGATATTTCCCGACGCATCTTCGCATCATGGTTGGAAGGAGAGGTCGCGACCAAAGACATCCTGCGGCAGAAACGAAAGGACTGAATCTTTGTCTCCGTTTCGGTTCGTCGGACATATAAATATGGAATGACCGAGAACCCCGATGCCGAACTGCTGACGCGATTTGCCCAGGGCGAATCCGAGGAGGCGTTCGCCGCAGTGGTGCACCTCCATCCGCAGCCGAGCTGGCCGGTCGGGGCGCTGCCGGCGCAGCTCGAACAGCGCGACGGCTGGCTCGCGTTGTCGGCTGAGCTCACGCAACTGCGTTGCTGCGCCTCAGTGCCGTTGCCGAGGCGTGGATGGTTCCGCTGCCGAGGGAAGCGGGCGGCGGCATGGCGGTGGAATGTTACGACGAACGCGACTGTCTGCTGTTCGGCATTTCGGCGGCGGACGATCAGGAGAGCCGTTGGAAAGATTTGCTGAGTTCCGCGCGTCGTGCCTGAGCCAAGATCTCTGGCATACAACGTAAGCGGTTCCTTCGATCAGGCTTCATCGGCGGTTCCTGCCGCGCGACTTCGTGGACAAAAGGCGTGGCCTCAACTTCATCCCTGGTGAGCGCATCTTGCGGCCCCGAACACCAGCGGTCACGGATCGCGGCTGCGTGCAAAGCACGGGATTGCTAAACAGGTATTGATTTAAGCGGTGCCCGTGAATACCGTGCGGCATGGATTGCCCGCACTGCCAAGCCGTCAAGGTTGTTCGCAACGGAACCTCTCGC
>Ga0163153_10007202_pt1 | contig 12080 bp, 22 predicted proteins | sample OliLakLV19MP6IB1_FD_148629 | JGI IMG/M metagenome (GOLD analysis project Ga0163153, IMG submission 148629) | Freshwater microbial mat bacterial communities from Lake Vanda, McMurdo Dry Valleys, Antarctica - Oligotrophic Lake LV.19.MP6.IB-1 | ecosystem: Environmental > Aquatic > Freshwater >... | reverse complement strand
GCGAGAAAAAAAGTCGAAGGAGCCCTACTGGTCGCGCGGATCAAGGCACGAGCAACGCTTTGAGCCGACAACACCACCAGGGCCTACGAGCACCCTGGTGGCGGTCAGCGGTTCCGGCGGGAGTCGAACCCACATCCCCCGAATTAGAAGTCGGTCACTCGACCAATTGAGCTACGGAACCCGAGGCAGAGAGAGCCAGCGGCAGGTGCCTCACCATCGCTCGACCGGACGGGTCGAGCGCAAGTGCGGTCGCTGCATTCTGGAGATCCGGCTCCCGGAAGAGAGACACAGGGATGTCGCGTTCGCGGGCGGCGGCATGAAGCAGAAGGAGCGCTGCCTCGTTCACGATTTCGAGCAGCACGAGCGTGTTAGAGCACGCGTACCACTCGCGGTCTGCCTCCGGGTGTTCTTCGCTGAAGGCACGTAGGGCGTGACACAGCTGAGCGGCGCGGGCGCCCGCAGATAGATCGCTACGCACGACGAGGTACAGCTTCACGCAGCCCTCACAACGTGAGAGGCGCGTGCGAGTCGGCGCAGCTCCGCCCGCTTCTCCGCGGTGCGTTGCAGATGCTCCGACCACGCGGTGGCTTGTTCCGCGGTAGGGGCGGTGTAGAGCCACGTTTCGATCTGTTCGACCGAGATTTCGGCGTGCGCAGCGATGATCGTCACTGACAGGTCGCTGGACTTGCAGAGACGTCGTTCCGTGACCCAGTAGGAGACGCCACGCGTGAAGGCGTAGGCGAGACCGAGGTAGCGGATCTGGTCGCTGGCACGCTGGGCATCCCACCGAAAACTCGAAAGCCTCTGATCGCGACCGACGGTGCCAACGGGCGTGTCACACCTGTACTGCAAACGAGCTTGAGTGATCGAAACCTTGTCCTCGACGAGAACGCGCAGCTTTTCTTTGAGCACTTTTTTCATGAGAATCTCCTGTGTAGATGGGGGTTTCGAGGCCGCATCCGAGGAGGTCCACGTGCTCTGCCATCGGCGAATCTAGTGCTCCATACGTGCCATCATTGCCACCTGTGGTCGCGGTGTCAAGTTCCCAGGACGTCTGCCCATCGACTAAGCCCATCAGCCGCCTTGTCCTCCCGGACGATGTAGAAGCGGCACCTCGACTTCGGGTGCAACGTGCGGCAGATTACATGCGTGCCTGACTCTTTTCAGTGTGTCGAATGCGGGCAGATGACCATCAAGAACTTGGGCGAGGACCGCACGGTGGAATTCTGGACGGGCCTCCGCCTGCCGATTCCGAAGGGCATGAAGATCCCCGCCTGCGGCGGATGCGGAGAGATGTACTTCTCAGAGGAGATACTAGAGGCGATGGTGCAAGCGTTTACCCCAGCCTACTTGCGGCATCTGAATGCCGTCGTGCAAGAGGTACGCACCGCGCATGACATCGACGTCGATCGCGTGGCGCGAGCTTGCTGTATGAGAGAGCGGAACTTGGTCCGCATGCTCGACGGCACCGAAACGATGGGGCAGCAAACCCGGATCCTGCTCGAAGTTCTCGCGCGCTCACCAGGCGAAATGGCTCGCCTGCTTGAAGATCGCCCATGGGCGCCGCTTGACACTGACGAGCGAGAGCGACGGACGTGATCAGGCGGCGATGCAGCGGTGCTTCATCGCTCGTTCTAGGACTTTCTGCCGCCGACGTTCGTGACGGTTTTTGAGAGGTCCAGGCTCCCGAAAGTTCGACACCGCGAAACTCCCTGTCTGGCTATGAGGTAATCCGGTGATGCTAGAACCCATCCCGGTACTGACGATGGCGATAATATCGGTATTACCTGGAGAGATCGTCACACTAGTCATCAGATGATGATCTTGCCGCTCTTGTCCGCGCCGTCGAGCGATGTGGTGCCGATCATGGGCGTCCCCATGGCGACAACGAGCGTTGGGAGGTTGCCCTTGTGGTCGTCGCACGCGACGCCTTCGGTAACGCGCACGCACCAGCCCTTGCAATAATCGCAGGCCCAGCGTTCGCCACTGGAGACGAGCGGGATTTTGTCGGCGTCCATCGGCGGCCTGCCGAGCTGCTTGCATCGGTGTTGCCAGTGGACACGCAGCCACGCCGGTGCGACCTTGTACTCGATCGACCCGAGGGCCATGGACTTGTTGTCTTCGCGGGCCATGAAGCTCTCGCCGCAAGCGGGACACATCCCGACGATCATCCCGACCGTTTCGATGGCGCCGCTGGTGCGTGGGACTGCGTAGAGTTCGCACTCGATCACGCAGACCTCACCCCCCTTCGGAGCCATGTACCTGACCCACGTCTTCGGCGCCGCGGCCTCGTGGTCGACGCTCTGACCAGTGATGCGGCCCATGTGCTCGGTTTTTTTCCACAGAGCGCGCCCCTTGGCGATCTGCTCGGAAGTCATCTGGGCGATGTCGCGTTTGGCCATGTTGCCCTTCTACCGGATTGTCAGACAATGCGCAAGAAAAAGCGGGCGAGTACCTTTTGGCACCGCCCGCTCTTGGTGGTTGGGAGAAGGCCGATCAGTCTTCGTCGTGTTCGGCTTGATCGAGGATCAGGTCGTAGACCTTCAGCGTGAGGTCTGGGGTGATCTCGGCGCCTGGGAATGTGATCTCCGCGAGGCGGTACGCGATCCCAATCCCCCATCCCGTATTCTCCACAGCCTCTGCGAAATCAGACATCCCCAGCTCGCCGATTTCCTCCACGAGGTGGTCCAGCTCGGTATTGGTCTTGGTCTTGGTCTTGGTCTCTGTCTCGTTCTCGTTTTTCATGTTCGTTCTCCCAGGGTAGTTGCCCGCCCTCTTGGTACTCATTTTTCCATGCTTCGGCAAGTCCCGATTGTCGCCTCAGTGCGGCGACAATTTACGAGTGCATCTTGCGGCTGGTCAGCCAACCCAGAAGAAAGCCCGCTACGGCTGCGATGCCGAGCAGGAGGGGGCTGGACAGAAAAGTGCGCGCCCCGATCACAGCGCCTGCGCTGAACGTGAGCGCCACGATCGGGGAGATCACCGCGTCGAGAAAAGCACCGTCGTTCACGACGCGGTGGACTTGGCGATCTTGCGCAGGAGCTTCTTCAACGAGCCACCATCGCCGGTGCCGAGAATCCACGCGAGCAGCGCTTGCGCCTCTTCACCCGCAGCCTCTTGGAAGTCGGCGTTGGTGGAGATCTCCCGCAGCATCGCGCGATTGACGACCTTGCTCGTGACGACCTTCTCCCCCTGCGCCCGAGCCACACGCTCGCGACGAAGTTCAGGCGCCTTGGCGATCTTTCCCACCATATCGCCATTCGCACCTTCGAGTTCCCGCAGCCGCTTCTCTTGGTCCTGGTGCGTCAGGTCCGAGAGTTCGAGCCCCGCCTGCGGAGAGAGCCTGCCGCTCTTGATCGCCGACTGCACACTCGGCGAAAGGTCGAGCAGCGCGAGCCGCAGCTTGATCGTGCCGACGTTGCAGCCGTACACGACCGCCGCATCTGCTTCCGATCGTCCGGTGTCGAGGTACCTTTGGATCTTGACTGCTTCGAGCAGCGGCGAGTCGTTCATTCGGATGAACGTGGACAACATCACGCCCATGATCTGAGCGCTGTCCCCGCGCTTCACCATGCACGGCATGGTGTGCTCTTCCGACCCCTGGACACGCAAACGGCGGTTCGCCTCGCGCGCCGCGACCGTGCGACGGCGGCCGTCGATGACCTCGATCAACGTGCCGTTCTTGCGAACGAGCGCCGGCTCCAGCACGCCGAACACCATGATGTTCTTGACCAGCGCTTCGTCGACCGGCAGATGCACACGCTCGTCGTAGAGCGGGTGCTCCTTGCCGTCCTTCGTGTCGAGGCCGACAACGGTCAGGCGCTGCGGGTCCACGCCGAACGCGTTCAGCCGCGTACCTTCGATCGCTTGCCGCGCACGCGGCTCCGCCCCGTCGACCTTCTTATCGTTTCCCATGATTTTTTTCCCTTGTTGACGGCGCAATACCGCCGCGTCTGCCCTTGTAGCCTGTGAAACTTTTTAGCGCCAGATTTATTTCTGGAGCGATTGGTGTTCACTTCGCGGTGTTGAGCCCGTCGAGCGAGGTCATCATGCGCACGAGGTTTTCAGCAGCGGAAAGTGCCAGCTCTGCGACGCGTTGGTCGAGCGACCGGACGACGCCAGCGTTGACCTGGACCAGCGCGCCGCCTGGGAGGCGCACGAGCGCGCCGATGCGGTTACCGGCGATGGCGACCGTGCCGATCGCCACGCTGTTGGCGGGGATCGTCGGGGTGTAGATCGCCCACGCTTCGGTGACGGTGACGATCACAGCGACACCGTCGCGGGAACGATACGTTCGCCCGAACACACGTCGCAGGTGCCACGGTGCGCGCCACGGTGAACACCACTGTAGTAGTACCCCAAGGTCTCACGGACGATCGCATCCGTGTTGTGAGCGCCGCACAGGGTCACGCGGTCCCAGTTGTTCACTCCACCCTGGTGCGTCGTCACGGTCGTCCCTCTCACAGCGACACCTGCTCGCACCAATCGTCGTGCTGCACCATGCGATCGGCGCACGACCGCTCGACACGAACACGCACCGCACCGTTGTGCGGGTAAAGCCCGCGATTGTTGCACGCGCTGTGACTCTCCCGGAGAAAGTCAGGCATGAATTCGACGGTCAGCAGCTCAGCTTCCGGACCAGTCCAGGCACACATCTCACCGGACCACTCGCCACACTCGCAATTCTTCATGGCCGTCTCCTTGCGCTGGGTCAGCTCTCTTGCCGACTCCTGAACAATACCAGATCCGTCGCGTGCGTCAAGTATTATTTTTCAAGGGGCCGTCCTCACCAGACTATTCGCCAACCCTCTTCAACGTCCGCCTCGTGCGCGTCGAGTGCCGCGAGGATGGCTCGCGCCTTCACGCCGTCGGACTCGTCGCCGCCGGGCATCGACGACAGCGCGGATCGCCACGACGCGACCCAGCGCAGTTCGTCACACGTTAGCTTGTCCGTCGTTTTGAGCAGGTCGGATGCGGTCACGGTGTTGCCTCTGCGGGCGGATTCGGGTTTCAGACGCCGAGCTTGCCGGGATGGCGGCTAAAGACGCCGGAGTCAAACTCCTCGGCCAGTAGAGCCAGCTCCAACTTTGCGCTTCGGTACTCCGCGGCAAGCGAGTGGCATGTATCGTCAGATTCTTCCCCCGCTGCTTCAGCGAGAGCATCTGCTGCGGACAGGCACTTGTGGAAGGCGTCTACAAGGCGCTGTTCGTTCTGTTTACTCTGTTGGGTCATGACTTCCTCCGGGCCCGAACAATACGGCCAGGATTCGGCCACGATCCGCGTGAGACGACAGTTCGACGGTCACCACGTCGCCGGGCTCCCAGTTGGGTCCGTCAAAGCCGAGATAGATGCTCACCCCCTCGGTCCCTGCGATCTGACGCAATCCGTCCGCGATATCAGCAGCCCCAGGGCAGAAAGGAGACCGAGCGACCGAAAATTCCAGACTAGGCGCCATACGCCCGGTGTAGTGCGTCGGCCCCGGCACGTGCATGGTGCCTTGCGCCCGCACACGAACGCGCCCTTCGGCGCACGCTTTTGCGAGGTTCACCAGTGCCCGCGGGCCCGTGTCACTCACGACGCACCTCCGTAGAAACGGTCGGGCACACCCGCCGCCGCGAGCGCATCGTAGACGGCGCGCTCGATAGCGCGTTCGACGCCGTAGGCGCGACACTCGAACCAACTCTTGTACTGGAAAGGCTCGTAGATCTGCACCCATTTCACGCCTTGGAACTTTGCGACGGCCTCGATCTGCCGCGCCACGGCAGTCGGTACTTTCTTTGCGCCCACTCGCACGCCGAACATGTGGTTCACGACGCCTCCATCCGCGGATAAACCCGCTCCCGATAGGCAAGCGCCGCCATGACGTCAGCGGTACGCCTGCTCGGGAGGAGATCATAGACCTCCTCCATGATCACCGAGGGGTGCAGGCGCACACCTGCGGCCTGAGTCGACGGGTCGTCGCCGTGGTCACTCTCTGCGCGCGATGCCTCAGCAAGCGCTGCGATCGTCGCGGGCACGTCTCCCGACGCGTACGCGGCGACAGCATCGTCGAGCAGATCGCCGACCGAGTCGGCAGCCGACCTGACCGCCCGCGCCAGCGCGATCAGTTTGGCGCGGTCGTCGCGCGTCAGGTCGCCTAGCTGCGTCGATATGGCGATATCCGACGCATCGAGCGCATCGTAATCAATGCGCTGTACGCACACATCGCCGCTGCGCGCCGTGGCGATGTGTGCGCCGTACGCTTCGTACCAGCCTCGGCGGCTAAACTCGTCGAGGCGGATGCCGGTCTTCGTCGTGGTCATGTCGTTTTTCTTTCACGTCGGCTCACCGGAGCGCCTGGCGGATCAGAACCACTGGTCCAGCCCCACGACCATCTCCTCATACTCCACAACCATCTCCTCATACTCCGCCGCGAGGAACAGGTCGGCCCGCCTCGCGTCATCCATCCGCGCTCGCAGCGCCTTGATACGCGCTGCGAGCGCCGACCGCACTGCCGCCCGTCCATCTGCCGTCTCGAAGATGCTGTCCATGGTGTCGTCCTCTCGTGCTTCAGTCTTGCTCGCCGAGCGGAAGCAACATCTCGTCGCACGCGGCGTTCCACGCGTCGCGGCGGAGGCTCGGCTTGCGAGGGTTCAGTGTGACAGGGTCGTTAGCGACTCCGGCACGGGTCGCGGCCGACATGAAAAGATACTTCGCTAGATCGCGGCGGGCGGTCAAGGACAACCCACCGACCATTTCGATGCAGAAGACCGCGTTGGTCGCGTCGAACTTGTTTCCCCCGACAGCGATTATGGCGCGCTTGCAGATGCTGGGCAGCGCGCCGTAGAAGTTATCGTCGATGACGAGCCCACTCGCCTCGTGTACGGCGCGAGTGTCTTTCGGCGCGAAGCTGTCGAAGCCGTCAGGTGCGCCGACGCGCGCGATGTCGAGCGCTTCGACCACCCCCCATCCGCGGTAGTCACCGGCCGCCGGCACCCACTGCCCATTGTGACGGACTTCGATGCGGCAGCTGGTTTCGTTCGATTGCGTTTTGGTCATGTCCCCACACTATCAGATCCGTCGCGTGCGTCAAGTATTATTTTTCAACGCCGACCGTCGATTCTCGCCTCTTTAGTAAAAGCGTCGAGCGCGCGGAGATGGGATTCATCAGCCACGATGTTATCTGCTGACCAGTCTGCGGTGGCGAGTGTTCTATTGGCGATGCGCGCGACATTCTCTTTGTCGTCTCGAAACACGGAGAGCTTGGCGGCGAAAAGCTGTGACACCGTGTGTACGACATGTATCTCCCAGTTGACGCCGTCTGGGCGCTGCCACCTAAACGTGAGTCCTGGGACGGTCGAGTTCAGCGCGATCGATTGCGTTTTGGTCACGTCCCCACGGTATCAGATCCGTCGTGTGCGTCAAGTATTATTTTTCAACGCCGACCGTCGATGCGAGATCTGTGGCCAGAGCGGTTGACCACTCCTCCAGATCTGTAGGAAAACGCGCGACCGCCGCCTCGGCAGCAAGGAGCGCCATGTGCAGGGGGAGGCGCGGCGGCCGACCCGCTTCAATGCCATCGAGAATTTCGTCCAAACTCATCCTCGCATGGTCGCTCACAGCTTCACGCCCTTGGTCTTGCGACCCCAATTTTGCAAAGCGACCACGCGCTTGTAGGTGATGTGTATCCCCGTGCCGTAGCGCTTGCCCTGCGCCTTCATCTGCGCTTCGTGGCGCTCCACGAAGTGGATCGCGCGCACTGCCTTGTCCCACATGCGCGGCGTCCATTCGGACATGCGCGTGCGCTTCATCACCGAGAGCATGGGCAGCTCAGCTCGGATGTGTGAAAAGCTGGCATCGAGACGGCGCGGATCCTCTCGCCAGATGTCGATCTGCGCGGACGTCATGTTGATGACCCGCTGAAATTCTCGGTAAAGAGCCGCGTCGTTCGTGCGTATTTTCTGTTTCATGTTGCCCCGTATCTTGCCAGCTCAGAGGCGAGAGAGTAGCCGTTCGCAGGCAGTTCGATGGCTCTCTGGGTCTTGCTCGATTCCCAGGTAGTCGAACCCTTCCAACTCTGCCGCGACCAGCGTCGACCCGCTACCGGCGAAAGGATCGAGGACGCTACCACCGGGTGGTGTGATCAGTTTTACGAGCCAGCGCATGAGCGCTAGCGGTTTCACGGTCGGGTGCTTGTTGTCCACCTTTCCATTGTGCGTGCGCTCGGAACGACTGGACTTCGCACAGTAGAAGAACCGGCTTGCACCGCCTGAGTCGCCGTAGGAGATCATCGGCGTCCCCTCCGGTCGAGATTCAGCGCCGAACGCCGCGCCACCGTTACCACTTCTGTTTGCCGCTGTTTGCCGCTTTACGGCTCCAGACCCGCTGACGCGCGTTCCGCTCTGCTCATCCAGCGCTGCCGCAGCTTCTTCGTCGAGCACGAGATTAGCGGGCCAGCGACCCTTGCCATCGAGCGGATCGCCCGAGCGCTGCGCGAAGTTCGTGGCGTCTTCACCGCCTGATCGTTTCGCCCCTGCCACGCGCTCGCTCTCGCCACAGTAGCCTCCTTTGGTGTCACCGGACTGGACGGGTATTCTACACCCGTCAATGTTCAGCCCGCCCGTCCCATGCTTGAGCACGTTGGCGGCGACGGTTCCGATGAGGGGTTTTCGCGCCAGGATGATCGGCTCGTAGGCGGGCTTGAGCGCGGTGCCCCAGCCGGTCCACTGCTTTGCGTCGTCGGTCGTAAGTAGCGGCTCTTCGGTGACGCGCTTACGGGCAGGGAACTCAGACCAGTGCTGTCCTTTGCGGTCTCTCGCTTGCCCGCTTGCCGTGCGCGTGCTGTCGCTTTTGCCGGTCAGGATATGCGCTTCAATCGCATTGCTCACGTCGTGTGACTTGGGGAAGCCGCTGTTGCCGGTGATGAACACCTTGCCGTTGCGACGCGCGACGAACGCACCCGTGGGCACCTTCACGCACCACACCTTGCCGATGTAATGGAAGGGCGTGACCCGCGCCATATCGGCAACGGGAATCCGTGATGCTCGTACAGTTTGTGATCCCGATTCGACTTGAACAGTTCCAAGTTCGTCAGTGCGTTGTCCGTCGGGTCGTGGTTCGCATGGTGAACCGTCTCCACTCGAAGTAGACAACGGCCCATCGCACGCGCAACTAGCAGGCGGTGCTCCATGACGTACCCGTCCTTGCGCGCCATCGGCAGGAACTCCGGTGGGCAGCGGACGTACTTGATCGGCTTGTAGTTCCCGTGCTTGCGGAAGTACGTTACCCCGCCCTTCCACGCCGGGTTCAGTGGCCCGCGCATCTTCTCGCGATACGACGCGGCGGTCGCCGCCGTCCACGCCGCCCGCCCCTTGTGCGCGTGCTTCTCCCACTCCGCCCCGCGCAGCGCTCCGTTGCACTCCCGAGAGCACGTTGGTTTCGCAACGCGCTTCACCCACGAGCGAGGCTTCCACACCTCCACCTTGCACACGGCACAGCGGATCTTCTTCCAGCACGGGGACGGTCTCGTTTTCTTCGAGGCGTTCCGCGACGACGAACTCCCAGCGGCCGTTACGCTCGACGATGCAGCGGTGGTTGCGACTGACGATCTGGTCCGTCCGTTCTGACGCGATTCGATATGCGGTGTCGTCGTAGTCGTAGACATAGAGTTGTGAGATCGGCTGCCATCCGAGCGAGCCCGTCGCCGTGTCAAAGCAGAGTGCGAGACAGCCCGCCGTTGCTCTATGGTAAGGCTCCCACGCGCCGTTTACAAGTATCTCGGTGTCCTCACTCAGGCACCCGTAGAGCCACATTAGCGAGTCGCGGATCTCCCACCCCGCGTCTTCGATGGCGACTGCCAGGCGGTGGTAGGTGCGTGTGCCGCCGAAAACGACGAGGTGCGCACCGGGCTTCGCGACGCGCAACGCTTCGCTGGCCCACGTCTCGCACCATGCCTGAAAAGTTCGCATCGTCTCGGCACGTGAGTTGTTGTTGACCTGAACGCCCTTCACGCGCCAGTCGGGCTTTTCACAAGAGCAGACCTTTGCACCTCTCACACGCCCGCCGCACGTCGCACATGTGGCGTTAGCTGTGTCACTACCGCCGTAGGACGGCCATGCAATCTTGCGCTCTCCGATGCCCGGTTTGGTCATTCCTGCACTGGAGCGCCATTTCTCACCGCCCTTGAACGAGTCCCACTCCTTGCCCATGAACTCCAGCCCGTACGGAGGATCTGTGACGATGCTGTCCACGCAGTCGTCTGGCAGATCTTTCATCACCGACAGACAGTCCCCGAGAATGATCTTGTCGCTCACTTGTCCTCCGTCTGCGCCCGAGCCGCCTCTTCGTGCGCGCTCCCACGGTAGAAGTCCTCACCCCTGAGCCACGCCACTGCCCACCCACCGACCGCCATGCCGAAGTACCCGAGCCACCACACGAGCAAGCCCATCCACCAGTGCCCCACGGCCCCGACCCACAGGCCGTTCACGAACGACCAGAACATTGAACCCTCGAACTGCTCGACGTGAACGTGCTCATGCGCTCTCACGCGCTCTGCCGCCCCCGGACTCGCCCCGTAAAAGATGCCGTGCCCGAGCGAGGTTCCACCCCACTTGGCGTACCAGGTGCGGGCCGGCCACGTGCCCTCCGACAGATCGCAGGCGAGCACATGCACACCCAAGCCGGTCGGCGACTTCTCCCAACGCAGGTTCCTACCCCACAGAGCACGCACGAGGAGAACCGCCGGCCAAGCGACCGTCAAGTCCCACGGCAGGGTGAAGAAGTAGAGAGCGATCGTGCGCATTTTCTGTTTCATGTTGCCTCGTGTATCCGAAGGAGTGCTTGACCTACGAAGGCCAAACGATCGTGGAGCTTGACACGATGGGCTGGATTTTGCTTCGCGAGTAGCAGTACAAATTCAATGACGCCGAACCCACTGCGTTCTGCCAGACGCGCAAGGGATTGGTCCGTACCGAACAGCGCGGTGTAGTGCTCGTAGGCTTCTTCAGCGAGCGGCCACGGTACATCGCGAGGGAACGAAGGGAAGCGGGGGTCTCGTTGGATCGGAAACGTTTTCACACTACGCCGATCTTCGCCCGCGCTTTCACGTAGTCGAAGTATGCAGCCCGTCGTGGCTCCTCGTAGCAGTCACCAAAAGTCCATTCCGCGAGCGCGTCGGCAGCTTTTACACATGCGCGCAGGTCGAGAATTTCTACCCGTAGGTCGCATGCTTCGACGTCGACACAGCGCACCTGGCCGGGTGTCTCGCACCGTCGTGAGTCGAACGGGTGCCAGCCATCTTCGAGCTGGCTACACAGATAACAGTTCACGGGCGTCTCCTACAGGTCGATTATTGTGTAGCCAGGATCTCGTACGGAGTATTTCCCGTCGAGCGAAGCCGCGTTGACGAACCTGACGCCAGCCTCGTCGACCTGCCCGGAACCCTCGTGAATATGACCGAAGAAGTGGAAGCGCAGCTTTTTCAGCTGCCGGATACGGCGACGGAGGTCTTCGCAACCGACATGGATGAGCGCCGCGTCGTTGCGAATGTCGGGGCACTCGTCGAGAATCCCTCGCGGCGGTCCGTGTGTGATGAGCACTTCAGTGTTGTCCGGAATCTGGGCCCACCTGTCACGGGCGCGGCGTCCTGTGCGGGGTTGGTTGAACACCCAGAGGTCCGGAAAGAAGTCCGGCGTCCAAGGAGAGCCGTAGAAGCGGACGCCCCCGAGCGCGATCTCCGAGTCTTGGAGGTACGTGCAGTTGGTGAGCATTGCGCGAGCCGCGGCAGCATGAGCCGGCTTGCCGAGTAGGTGGTCATGGTTCCCGGCAATGACGATCTTGTGCTTGAACGGCAGGCTCCCGAGCCAGTCGTTGAACGAGGTCAGCTGCGCGGCCTGGAACCAGATCTGACCGCTGCATATATCCCCGCAGTGAACGAGCACGTCCCCGTCCGGCAGGTCCAGCGAACCGTGGAGCGCGTGCGTATCGCTGACGACGACGATTCGCATCAGTTGGCGCGGCTCTGTTTCATCGTTCGTCCGTATCCTTCTTCTGGCCCGCCATGGTGTATTCCTTGTCGCACCAGCTGAGGAAATCTACCCGCG
>Ga0163153_10007201_pt1 | contig 12081 bp, 11 predicted proteins | sample OliLakLV19MP6IB1_FD_148629 | JGI IMG/M metagenome (GOLD analysis project Ga0163153, IMG submission 148629) | Freshwater microbial mat bacterial communities from Lake Vanda, McMurdo Dry Valleys, Antarctica - Oligotrophic Lake LV.19.MP6.IB-1 | ecosystem: Environmental > Aquatic > Freshwater >... | reverse complement strand
GGCTGGCCGATGACGATGTCACGGGTTAGCCGGTGGCTTATTTTGGTGGTACTGGTGGCGCACAGGGCTGAGGCGGCTCCGCGCGATTCCGGTCCACCGCCGGATCCCGACTTTCTGGAATTTATTGGATCCTGGCACATGGGGGATGGCCGGTGGGTCGATCCCTTTCGCGTCGGCGGCGGGTCGGATCTGGAGACCGGTGCGAAGGAGTCTGCGTCTCAACGACCCAAAGCTGGTGGTCAGACGAACAAGCCTCCAGTGGAGACGAACCAGGAGTCGAGTCGGAAGGGCACAGATGTGAGTGTGCCACAGAGAGACGTGCAGCCATGATGATCGTTGCGATCAGTCTGATATTGGTCCTTGGATGCGGAGGTTCCGCGTGGGCGCAGGAAACCCCTGCGGGCGTGCCGTGGCATGAATTAAGCCCGGACGAACAGCAGACGCTCCGACCGTTCAACCAGAACTGGGATCAGTTGCCTCCCGAACGGCAGGAACGGTTGCGCAACGGCGCGCGACAATGGTCGACCATGAATCAGGAGGAACGGGGCGAGGCCCGGCAACGGTTTCAGCAGTGGACGCAGATGCCCCAGGAGCAGCAACAAAAGCTGCGCAAACGGTTTCAGCGTTTTCGCGAATTGCCACCTGAGCGACGGGAGGCCATCCGCGACGCCCGGCAGTGGTTTCGATCTTTGCCGCCCGAAGAACGTCATGAGATGCGGCAACAGTGGAAGAACATGACTCCGGACGAGCGGCGGGCGTTTCGACAGCAGCTCAAGAAAAACTACAATGGTGGTGGATCGGCAGTTGCCCCCAATCCGTCATCGCCCCATGATCGACCACCTCCCCCCCGGTCATTTCGTCCCAACCACTGATCGAGGCGCGACTTCCTTAAGCAGCACCATCCTGCCTGTTCTGGCTGCTTGACACTGCCGGTGGTATTCCACAGAATCGTTTGTGCAACGAACGGACACCAGTTCGAAAGACTTCACACGTGAGGGAGAGCCGAAAAGATGAAAAGTGAAATTCTATATCCAGGGGCGTTTCCGATGGTGCGGGTGGATCTGGCGGCAGGCGAGTCTATCAAGGCCGAGTCGGGTGCAATGGTGGCCTGTTCACCGACCATCGACATTGAAAGCAAGATGGAAGGCGGGTTTCTCGGAGCCCTGTCGCGAAAGTTCCTGACGGGGGAGAAGTTTTTCTTCCAGACCTTGCGTGCCAGCCGCGGTCCCGGCGAGGCGTTGCTGGCGCCGACGGTCCCCGGCGAAATTGTCATCTTGGAACTCGATGGCGTCAACGAGTATATGGTGCAGAAAGACGGCTTCCTCGCAGGCGCCGATGCGATCGTCATCGAAAGCAAAATGCAGAGTTTGAGCCGTGGATTATTGGGCGGAGAGGGTTTCTTCATCCTGAAAATCAGCGGCAAAGGGACGCTCGTCCTCAACAGCTTCGGGGCCATTCACAAGATCGAGTTGAAGCCCGATCAGGAATACATCGTGGACAACAGCCACTTGGTGGCCTGGTCTGCCACCACGTCCTACAACATCGAAAAGGCCACGTCTGGATGGGTCGCCAGCTTCACTTCTGGCGAGGGCTTTGTTTGCCGATTTCGAGGACCTGGTCTTGTCTATATTCAAAGCCGAAACCCCGGCAGTTTCGGAGCCTGGATCAGGCAATTCATCCCCGTCTCCGAGTGACGGCTGCTGAACATGACCGCCAACTTCGTTCTCAACTCGCAGAAAATTTTCCACGTACCCTCTGGGGTACGCCTCCGGTTTTTGCTCGCCTGCGGCCTCGTTCACAGACATTGTGAGCTGCCGTACCCTTCTAGATGGCCACTATGATTTCCAATGCGCTTTGTTTCGGTGACGAGTTTCCTGCCAGCGGTGCCCCTTGTGTCGTCCAGGTCGATGCAGACGGGCTGATGGTCACCATCGAATCTGAAGGGGCTGAAGGTGCGCGAGAGGCTATCCTGTTTTCTGCACTCACTGTCTCGGCAGGTGGGCTCGACCATGACCATCTCGTGGTGAAGTGGGCTCACGCACAGGGGGCGCGGATGCTCTATCTCAACAATCACGACGTGATACGCGCCTTCCGCCAAGCCGCGCCGGATTATTTACACGCTCCGTTTGAACAAGCGGCCGAGCGGGTGCGACAGGAGCGGCATCGCCATCGTGTCATGTGGACCGCTGTCGGTGGTTCGATGCTGGCCCTCATGCTGGGCCTCTGGTTCGGAGCCGATCTGCTGGTCGAGGTTGCCGTGAGCCGGATTCCAGTGGAGTGGGAGCAAAAGCTTGGAGAATCGGCTTATCGGGACTTTCTTGCTCACCAAGAGGTGATGAAAGAAGGCCTGCCAGTCATTGCGCTGAGAGAGATGGCACAGCGGCTGACCGAACAAATTCCCAACAGTCCCTATAAATTTGAAGTGACCGTGGTGAAGAGTGACGTCGTTAATGCCTTCGCCCTGCCAGGCGGGCATGTGGTGGTGTTCACCGGGCTCATGAAAAAAGCGGAAAGTGGCGAAGAAGTGGCGGGCGTGATGAGCCATGAGTTGAACCACGTGCTGCAGCGGCATGGGCTTGAACGGATCGTTAAAAGCCTTGGGTTGATGACAGTAATGGCTATTGTGCTCGGTGATCAACAGGGTCTCGTCGGGATGATGAAACAAGTCGGCGTCGAACTGCTGACCCTCAAGTTCGGCCGGGAGCAGGAGACCGAAGCGGACGTGACGGGCTTGCAACTGCTTCAGCGGGCGAAGATCGATCCCTCCGGCATGATCAAGTTTTTTGAACGGCTCTCGGAGAAAGACGAGGGTCGGATGGAATGGCTCTCCACCCATCCGATGAGCACGGCCAGGGCCGAACGATTGAAGGCGGAGCTGGCCGCATTGCCGAAGAAATCCCCGGAGCCCTTTACGTTCGACTGGAAACAGGTGCAGGCGTCACTCGGACTTCATCCGGTCGCCGCTCCATGAACCAGCGGGGGCCCTTTGGTTCAGCGAAATTGCCGGCTAAATTATGAGGTGTTTCACGATAAGGAGGGCGAGATGAAGACACGCAAGTTCCTGAGTCGGATTATGGCAGGGGTGGTGGTGATCTGTTTTATGACCGTAAGCACGGCTTGTTACGGTCCTTTCAACCTGACCCGCAACGTGTATCACTGGAATAGTGGAATCAAAGGCAGCGGCGAGGTAAGCGATAAATGGATGAAGGAGTTCGTCTTCTTCGGCATGATCGTTATTCCGGTGTACATGTTTTCGGCGTTGCTGGACGCGTTTATCTTCAACTCGATTCAATTCTGGAGCGGGGACAATCCGATCAAGGCCTCGGAGTATGGCAACGACGGTCAGACCAAGGTGGCTCGCTTAGGCGAGGCGACGGTGCGATGGACATCAGTGACAGAGGGCGCGACTGTGACGTATGAGCGCAATGGAATCGTGGAGCGTCGCGCCACGATTGTGCCGAGCGCGACAGGCTATCGGCTGGTGGACGAAGCTGGGGCCACACTTGCGGAAGCCGAGTATGCTGCCGATGGCGCCGTCACGTTGCTCAATCACGATTGTCAGGTCGTGCAGCGGTGGACTGAGGATCAACTACGATCGATTGTTCAGGGCCATGATGCAATCCTGGACGAGTCTGAGGCGCTCTCGCATAGGATGTAGAAATATTCATTGAGTCAGGCGCTGGAGCAACGTGCTGGTGGCACAGGCAGGCGCCAACGGCCGGGAAAAAATTGTGGCACTTCTTCGCGGTTAGGCTATAATCGGACAGGTTATGAAGTGATTATTGTGTCGTGATACTCACCATCATTATAAGGGAGGAGGGCATATGAAGAAATTGCTCATGCTCGCAGTGGTAGGAGTGTTTGTGTCCACGCAAGGCGGATTTGCACTGGCAGCCGGCAATCCAGACACCGGGCCTGGTTGCGGACTCGGCAAGTTGGCATGGCAGAACTATCCCCACCAGAAGGTCATTGGTATCCAGACGATGGAAGCGACCACGAACGGACTCATGGGCAACCAGACGTTCGGGATCAGCAGCGGCACCTCCGGCTGCACCAACGACGGCAAGTTCTGGGCGGAGCAGAAGGTCAATGCCTTCGCATCGTTGAATTTTGAAAATATTGCCCAGGACATGGCTCAGGGACAGGGCGAACATCTCGCCTCGCTGGCCACGTTGATGGGAATTCCAGCGGCTCAGCAGCCGGCATTTTTTGCGATGACACAAGAAAAATATACTTCGCTCGTTGCGGCAGGGGAAGCCTCTCCCGTTGCGCTGGTGAAGGCGTTGAACGAGGCCGTGGCCACGAACCCAATGTTGGCCAAGGTTTCTTTCAAGCCGTAAGGTTATCTCGTGGGGTTCCGGTTGCATCAGCTGGAACCCCACGGGCTTTTCAGGTTCCTCCTCTTCCTGCTCTTCTTTTCCTGTCTAGCTTTTCTCCATCCGATCCCTAGTGGGGCCTCTCCAGTTACTGATCCCCTGTATCTCAATGAACTCATGGGTCGTGCAGAGGCCATGCATCTTGTTGAGGAGCGCGAGTGGCATGTGCTGCTGCACTACCGTCGTACGCTTTTCGGTGGGACCGAGAGCATGCAAGACGATCCGGGATTTTTCATGGCTCCAGGAGGCAAGACGGATCCCCAGGCTGAGTTGGCGGCGACGTTGAGTATGTTTTTTTCAGATGAACTCGTCGGGCGATCAAAGCAGCCGGCGCAATGCGCGTTCGTCGCGCGGTATTATTGGCTCAACGAGAAGCTTCGGTTCGACGCAACCAGGCTCCCCCCGCAGCCGTGCGAACGGTTCACGCGCTGGTTCGATGAATTTAACGCAGCCGCGATCACCGTCATTTTTCCATCGGGATTCATGAATAACCCGTCTTCCATGTTCGGTCACACATTTCTACGGGTTGATGGGAAAGAGCAGACGCCGCAGACACGCATTCTTGCCTACACGATAAACTATGCGGCGCAACTACCGCCCGATGCTGGGGTGGAGTATGCCATCAAGGGTATCTTCGGCGCCTATCCAGGATACTTCTCAACGATTCCCTATTATCTCAAAGTGCAGGAATACCGGGATATCGATAATCGGGATATTTGGGAATACCGGTTAAGTCTGACGGCCCCGCAAGTGCGGCGGCTCCTGATGCATACCTGGGAATTGGGGAACGCCTACTTCGATTACTTTTTTTTCGGCGAAAACTGTGCGTACCACATTCTGTCTCTTCTTGAGGCCGCCGAGCCGTCGATTCGCCTGCTCGACCGGTTTCCGCTCTACACGATTCCCATCGATACCGTTCGGCTCGTACGGGAATCGGGATTGGTCGGCGAGGTCGTATCTCGCCCATCCAGAAGCACGTTGGTGCGGCGAAAGCGAACCTCGATGTCGATTGACGAGCGTGTCTGGTTCGATCGCCTGATTCGAAATCCCGCGAATCTGCAGTCAGAGGGTTTTCGTGCCCTGCAACCGGATCGGCAAGCCTTCGTATTGGAAACTGCTTCGGATTACCTGCTACAGCATAGTGCGGTCGGGGGAGAGGAAGGCGCTCCATTTCGAGACAAGAATCGGACGATCCTCCGTGCGAGAAGCGAATTGAAAGTAACTCCGCGCGATCTCCCGATCGAGCCCTATGTTAAACAGCCTGACCTGGGACATGAGACCGGTCGAATCGGAGTCGGGGCCGGATGGCGCAACCATCGTGCGTTTGAAGAGATCAACATCCGCGCAGCTTATCATGACCTGCTGGACCCGGAGCCTGGGTTCACGCCGGATGCACAAATAGAAATCATGTCAATCGCATTGCGGCACTATCATCACCAATCGCAGGCCCGTATCGAGAAGTTTAGTCTGATCAATATTCTTTCGCTGGCCCCGATGGACTCCCTCTCGAAGCTGCCCTCCTGGAAGGTCAACGTAGGGATGCAGACGATCCGGTACAACAGCTGTACCCTCTGCAGCAACGGAGTAGCCAATGTGGGTCTCGGTGCTGCGGCAGAAACGGCGTTGTTCAAGCGCGAAGTCTATTTCGCGTTTGCCGAGGCCGAAGCCAACTACAGCAGAGCCTACGAAGAGCGGCATCGGATTGGAGGTGGCGGCACTGTCGGCATGCTGGCGGACATGACGGATCGCTGGAAGCTTATGCTCTCCGGTTCCTATTTGCGATATGTGCTCGGAGATCAATCAGACGACATTCGCTGGTTTGCCGGTTCGCGCTATACCCTCTCGCAGAACTGGGCCCTCCGGCTCGAATACAATCACCGAGACCGGGACAACGACGTTCTATTGAGCGTTCAGGCGTTCTTTTAGCAAGCTACGCAAGACGTAGTTGTTCCTTGTGGTAGATGGGTTGCTGAAGCATTGCTGGGATGGCCCGTTCTCATGGCAGGACGCGGCTTCACGTATTTTCGCTGCTCCTCATGGGCAGCCCTGCACTCCGCTGAGGGGGAGGCGACGGGACGTGTCTGCGGATCTGAAGAAGACGTTGATCGGGGCCATACATAACCTGAGTTTTCACGTCGTCGCTCTGAATCATTTCAATGATCGTAAGGATTGGCTCCGCAAGACCGATGGTATGTATGTCGATATACCCGTTCACCGAAGCCCGACTTGGATTTGGCGAGTTCCCACTCTCATGCTTATCAGCTCTCTCGGTCTTCCCCTCTCCGATCTCTTTCAGGGTTCCAGGCTGATTAAACTCACACTCGATTTCCTTTTCGTTGCCTCGACTTTGATATGTTCAAAATATGGTTCTGTATTTCCATGGAGCGCCCGATCGAACATCCATATAGAAGGAACATCGCGTAGAGCCTCCACACGGACGTCAGAATTCTCACAGTCCTTGAGGACCTCCCTCCCTCAAGGTTGTGCTATGCAGTCTGGCAACGTGAAACTGAGGTAATCCCCTTATCCTTAAAATGGAAATATTTGCCTGCATCGTGAATTGACAGATCGTATAGCCACCACTATACTCCCGCCCAGTGGTTCCTACTAAAAGGTCGGGTGGGTCAATCACACAACTTACTAACTTTTTTGACAAGGAGGAATCATGAAGCAAGCATACCTAGCGTTGTCCCTTGGATTGATTGCAGCGGCCGGTCTGAGCTTGACGGGTTGTCAGATCGTCCAAACTCCGGCGATGGGCTGGATCTTTACCGATGTAAAGTACGGCGATACCGCGACGACTGCAACCGCTGCAACCAAAGAAGGAAAAGCCTGCGCCACATCGATCCTTGGATGGGTTTCGACTGGGGATGCGAGCATCGCGGCGGCAAAAGCGGCCGGCGGGATCACCACGGTGGCTTCGGTTGATCACACGGCCCACCAGATCCTCGGCATCGTCGGCGACTGGTGCACGATCGTCAAGGGTAGCTAATTCTCGAACGTCCGCAATCGAAGGGGCCTTTGGGGCGGCAGTCCCAGAGGCCCCTTTATTTTGGTCGGCATTGCTGGCCCAATGCGATGAGGGGCAGACTTGAGATCTGGCCACTCCCCTTGGTGGTCCCGGCTTTCCTCCCGCTGTTGCTTGCCCTCATGTTGGTATTCATGCAAGTCGGTCTGGCTTCAGCCGCTGAGACCGCCGACGTAGATATTGGCCTGTACTCACTGGGTGCATTTCCATCAGATCACGGCCTCTTTGCCCAAGGGGGCAATCCCTCGGACACCAGGATCACCAATGGGGTTGGAGCCGGCATCAAGGTCGCGGTGTTCCCGCACTATTTGGACAACATTGTCGGGATCGAACTGGAATCTTTCGGTCACGGGAGTGAGATCGCATTTTCTTCGTCGGCGCGAGTGGGGTCTCTTGCCAGTACAAACCTCTGGGTCTTTAATTCGATGGTGAATCTGATTCTTCGCTACCCCGAAAAGGCGCTTGTTCCTTACATCGGTGTCGGGGGAGGTCTTTCGGACGGAGTGCTCACCCATGCCAACATTTCTGGTCGGTCGGACCAAGATTTCGAAAGCTTCTGGACGTTCGGCTATCAATTCTTGGCCGGGGTGCAAGGGAATCTGACTGAAGAGGTGTTTCTATTCAGCGAGTACAAATACTTCTCGGCCAACTACCACTGGAAGCAGCTCGCGCTGGATTTTCGTGCTCAGTACGCCCTGTTTGGCGTCGGGCTGCGCTTCTAACCCGAGCCCTGGCAAGATCGCGACTGGGCGCGGGTGCGCGGGTTGCCGCTAGAGGATGTGTGGTTGCAGGCTGCCGGATGACGCAACTATTGCGCGTTTGAAGAGGTGAGTATCCGTGCAGCCTACCATGACCTGCTGGAGCCGGAGCTCACGTCTGATGCGCAAATAGAAGTCATGTCAGTCGCATTGCGGCACGACCATCACCAATTGCAGACTCGCATCGAGAGGTTTAGCCCGATCAATATTCTTTCGCTGGCTCCAATGGATTCCCTCTCGCAGCTGCCTTCCTGGGAGGTCAACGGAGAGATGCAGACGATCCGGTACACATGGGTGCGACCTGTGCAGCAACGGGCCGGCCAATCTGGGCATCGGCGCCGCGGCTGAAATACAATCATCGCGACCCGGGCAACGACGTGGTCTTCCCCGTCCAAGCCTTCTTCTGATTGGCAGTGCCCCCTTGCCCGTATCCGAGAGTCCTGCTACAAGAGTGCCAACCACGGGTTTCCAGAGGCCCATCATGAGCGTCGGTACAGACCCATCCGGTGAGCGTCCCCTGTCTCAGGCGCCTATGATGCCTGTGGCTCCGCATCCTTCCTTGCGCCGATACTATTCTGAGGACGAGAAGCGGCAAGTATTTCTGAACGAGCTGTTTGACCGGACGGCCTATCAGTATCGCAATATCGATCTCGCCACCGGATTCGGCTCCGGACTCTGGTATCGGGAAAAGGCGCTTCGGAAAGCAGGACTGAAGGCCGGGATGCATGTGCTCGATGTCGCCTGTGGGCCTGGTTTGGTGGCGCAATGCGCCCGTGAGTTGGTCGGCTCGTCTGGTAGAGTGGTTGGGTTGGACCCGAGCATCGGAATGTTGCGAGAGGCACAGAAGGGCCCCTGTCGGAGTTTTGTACGAGGCATAGGTGAACAGCTTCCCTTTCCCGATCAGAGTTTCGATTTCTTGAGTATGGGCTATGCCATACGCCACGTCTCCGATTTGAAGACGGCATTCTTTGAGTATCGGCGTGTGCTCAAGCCTGGGGGGATTGTGCTGCTGTTAGATATCTGTCGGCCGCGGTCTCCGCTGCTGCTGGTTCTGTCGCGCTTCTACATCAAGACGGTGATGGGCATCGCGTTCGCAGCGTCGACTGGGAATCGGGATATGAAAACATTGATGGCGTATTGGTGGGATACGACCGAGTTCTGTGTTTCGCCGGAGACGATTCTCAGCGCGTTACGGGAGGTCGGGTTGACCGATTGTTCGTTGCACGAGTTATTCAATGGACTCTTGCGCGATTACCGAGCCGTAAGAATCTAGGATGAATATGGAACATTCAGAATCAAGGCCGCTTGAACAAGAGGTGTCGAACTTGATTGTCCAGACGCTCAAGCTGAAGATCGATTCGGCTACAATCCAGCCTGAAGCCGCGCTGTTCGGAGACGGGCTCGGGCTCGACTCAATCGACGCGTTGGAGCTTTCGCTGGCTATTTCACAAACGTACGGCTATCAACTCAAGTCGAGCGATCCAGACATCAAAGCCATCTTTTCCTCCCTGCGGGCGTTGGCCAACGCGATTGTGAAGCACCGCACGAAGTGACCGCAGGTGGGGCCATGTACGATACCCCCTTGATCGGCCCTTATAGCTCGGACGATGTGCTGGCCCGGGAGCCGGATGGTTCACGCACGGCGCGGCAGTTTCTATCCGACGTCGTTCGACTCGCTGAATCCTTGCCCGATCGGCTCACAGTCATCAATCTCACAACGAGCCGCTACGAGTTTCTGGTGGGATTTGCTGCGGCCATTCTCCGGCGGCAGGTGACGTTGCTGCCTCAAAGCCGGGCGGTCCAGACCCTTCGCCGCATCGCCGGGGATTATCCCGAGAGTTACGCCCTGACCGATCGGGACGATAGGGTCGAGGGGATCGAGTCTGTCGCGATCCAACCTCTAAAAGGCCTGGCTCCCTGGCCGGGCGAGATTCCCCTGGTCCCCTTGAATCAAGTCGTGGCGATTGCGTTCACTTCGGGAAGCACAGGTCAGCCGATGCCCAATAAGAAAACGTGGGGGGCGTTGACGGCCGTGGCTTACGCAACCGGATCCAGGCTCGGCATCACAGGCGGCGATCGCGCCTCGGTGGTGGCCACCGTTCCGCATCAACATATGTTTGGACTCGAAGCCTCGGTCATGTTGCCCATCATGCATGGACTGGTGATGCATGCCGGGCGACCGCTCTTTCCGGCCGACATCCTGAGCGCTTTGGCCGACGTGGAGGGTCGAAGGATTCTCGTGACCACGCCCTTGCATCTCCGCGCTTGTGTCACCGAAGGTGTGAGAATGCCGCCGGTCGGACTGATCCTCTCCGCTACCGCTCCCCTTTCTCAGGGCTTGGCTCAAGAAGCGGAACGGCACTTTCACACGGAGGTGCACGAAATTTTCGGATTTGCCGAAGCCGGTAGTGTAGCCGAGCGACGAACGACAGCGGGCAATTCCTGGCGGCCCTTGGAAGGTGTGCGGCTTCAATCCAGCGAGATGGGGTGGACTGTACAGACGGACTACCTTCCAGTTCCGGTTCGGGTGCCGGACCGCATTGCCGTCGATGCGCAAGGGCTGTTCGTCCTGCATGGTCGGGAAGCGGACCAGATCAATGTCGCCGGCCATAGGGTATCGCTCGGCGACTTAAATCAAAAACTCCTGGAGATCGAGGGGGTGCAGGACGGTGTCTTCTACTTGCCTGAGGAAGGCTCCGATTTCGTCACCAGGCTGATGGCCTTTGTCGTGGCTCCGGGAAAAACCAGCGAGGAGATTCAGCGTGCGTTACGGACCCACATCGATCCGGTGTTTCTCCCTCGTCCCTTGGTCTGTGTCCCTAGTCTGCCGCGCAATGCCACCGGAAAATTACCATATGAATCGGTACATGAGCTGGCCCGGCAATGGCTGCAGGTCAGGGCCACGGTACATGAGCGGGTGCTCTCTATCAGCCATGATCATCCATCGCTGGCAGGACATTTTCCCGGCTATCCCGTCGTGCCTGGTGTGGTGTTGCTGAACGAAGTGCTCGAGACCCTACGTCGGGGATCGGCTACTTCATTGGTGGTGAAGGGGCTGCCGACGGTGAAATTTTCTTCTCCGCTCAGGCCGGGCGAGGTTGTGACCATCCGTGTGGATGAAGAGGGAGCCGGGCAGGCAATATTTTCTTGCCGGGTGGCTGCACGCCTTGTGGCGTCCGGTACCATCGAGTTCGGGCCTGGCGCAGCGGCGCACATGGAACGGACGTGAGCCTCGCTTGGCGACAGCAGCAGGAGCGCGGGAGCCTGACGGCGATCCGGTCGATGGCCTGGGTTGCGCAATCGCTCGGCCGTCCGACCGCTCGGGTCTTGCTCCATCCGATCTGTCTCTACTTTCTGCTGGCCTCAGGGTCTGCTCGTCGGGCGATGGTGCGATTTCGTGAGCGGCTGTTCGATCGACCGGTTGTGTGGTGCGATCGCTATCGCCATTACCTTGCATTTGCCTCAACGATTCTTGACCGGGTCTACTTTCTGCGCGGCCGGTTCGATCTGTTCGATATTCAGATCCATGGGTTAGAGGTGCTGGACCGGGAGTTGGCGAAAGGCCATGGCTGTGTGCTCCTGGGGTCGCACCTCGGGAGCTTTGAAGTGGTGCGGGCCGTAGGACTGTCCCGTCAGCACATCGAGATCCGCGTCCTGATGGATGAGCAGAACGCGCCCTTGATTGGTCGCCTGATCCAGGAGTTGAATCCCGCCGTCGCTGAGACGGTCATTCAAGTTGGCGGAGCCGGTACCATGCTGCAGGTGAAAGAATGTCTGGATAGGGGCGGTGTGGTCGGGATCATGGGCGATCGTGTGATGCAGAACGATCAGTCGGTTGCCTGTACTTTCTTGGGGGGGCAGGCCAGGTTTCCGACCGGAGCGATGCGATTGGCTCGCGTCGTCCAAGCTCCGGTGGTTT
>Ga0163153_10007199_pt1 | contig 12087 bp, 5 predicted proteins | sample OliLakLV19MP6IB1_FD_148629 | JGI IMG/M metagenome (GOLD analysis project Ga0163153, IMG submission 148629) | Freshwater microbial mat bacterial communities from Lake Vanda, McMurdo Dry Valleys, Antarctica - Oligotrophic Lake LV.19.MP6.IB-1 | ecosystem: Environmental > Aquatic > Freshwater > Lake... | reverse complement strand
GGATCCGTTCGGCCGCCGGCCGAACGGATCCAGGTTCGCGCCCCCTTGTTCGGTCACGACCCAGTCTTGTGAGGCCACGTCTGGTACCGAGTACTTCACCCGTCGTCCGTCGGCGAGTCCGACGACCAGTCCCTTGTCTTCCGTCGACGCCAGCCAATCGACCTTTCCCGGCAACGTCAATTGTTTTTGGGTCGCCAGTTTTGCTCGGTCGAGCACATGCACGGTGTTCGAGTCGTGCGCCGCGATATAGGCGAAGTGCCGATCGATCGTCCCGGCCCGTCCGGCGGCCGGCAGGGGCCTTTCCACGATCGTCTTCCCCGACTCCAGATCGATCACCGCCCCCCGTGCGGCCTTCTCGCTCGATAATGGTCGGCCGATGTCGTCGCCGGCGGGAGTCGTCCAGATAAACGCCAAGCGGCCGTCCCCCGCGACGGCAAACCGATCCGCCGCCATCGGCAGCGGCACGGCCGGCCGCTCGACGGTCAGTTCCAGCGACAGCTCTCGCTTCAGGTCCCCCTTCTTCAACCGCAACACCAGCTTGTGCCGGCCGAGCGCCGCTTCCCCTGGCGTCCACTCCAGGCCCGCCTCGGAGAGCGTAAGCCCCGGGGGCCAGTCCACCAGTTCGACGGTCGCCTGCGGGTCGTGCTTCATGAGCGGAATCGTGCTCTTGCGCCCGATCACCAGGGGCGTCTTCGTATTCGCCTCGACCGCCAGATACCGCTCGTCGCTCTTCGTCAACTCCTCCAAGGGAACCGTGGCCGCATGATCGCCGTAAGCCAGCACGATCCGTTTTCGCCCGTCGTCGGCCAGCAGGCGGATTCTACGGCGGTTGTACGAAAACATGCCGAGGTTGCTCCCCTGGTCGGCATCCCGCGGGTAGGGAGCGACGAATCCTTCCGACACTTTCTTCGAGCCTAACTCCTGGTGCGTGTTGTACGACATGACCTTGATTCGCCGCGTGCTCGCCCACGGCTTGTCGCTGTCGTAGCGATCGTAAACCACCCCGGCCATGATCGCTCGGTCGGCGAAGAACGCCAGCGGCTGGAACTCGAGGTCCCTAACTTTGGTCGTCAGGTCGGCGGTATACACCGCCTTGTAGACGTAGCAATACTGCTCCAGCGGGTCGGGCACGTACCCGGAACAATTCTCGGCTTGATCGACGAGTTGAGTCAGCTTGGGATCCGAACTCCCGTCCTTCGCCTCCAGGATCGACAGCGACCCGATACCGGCCGGCGATCCCATTCCGACGAATCGGGACGCGTAGAAAAAAGAACCTCGCGCCGAGACCGCGCCGTACTTCACACCTTGGGCGTTCAAGTTCCCTGACACACGCTTCGTTCGAATGTCGACGCGCCGTAGCGGCGGCCCGCTGAAGTAAATGTGCGGATCGTCCGGCGAGGTCGACGTCCAGATCCTGTCTAACGACTTGGCGCCGACCGGAATCTTGGCCGTAATCTTGAGCGTCGCCGGCTCCAGCACGTATAGCGTGCCGTCGCCGCGGCCGCTGACGACGAACACGCCCCCCTCCGGCGTCCGCTTGTAATAAATCACCGCCGGCTCGTTGAACACGTCGACTCGGGCAATCGGCTTGACCGACGTCCCCGGCGCAAAATCCCCGCCGTAAAGCACCACCCGGTTATTCTCCGGCTCGACCGCCGCCAGATTGCCCGTTTGCGGATCGAGCGCGAAATCGGCTGCCGGAGCCGCCAGCGTCGCGAAGCCGACCTCTTGTGCCGAAACGTCGCCCGCAGCGCCGCATAAAAGCACGGCGAGGCCCATCGCCGCTGTAACCAGGCGGTCGCGCCGCGCCGTCAACATCTTCATGATTCCAGCCCTTTGTCGACCGTCGCAGTTCCTTCACCGCTCCGACGCCCTCGCCACCCGATGCCGCCCCGCCCGGCCGGCACCGTCCGGCAGTATACCGCCGACGTCGAAAATTCGATCCCGAGATCCGTCGGACAACTCGCAATGCACCGCCACAGCGGTGCCCGCGAGTTGCTGGATCGCCGTTGCACGGCGCCGTAAACTACCCTCCGATGCTGAATGGCAAATCGCCGCGTCCGCTTAGCTTCCGGAGGCGCCCATGAGCGAAGTCCGTTTGATCGTTCGCGAACTCGATCGCGATTTTTCGGGTACGGTCCACGGCAGCGTCGCGGATGCGGCCATCGCGGCGCTCTCCGCCGACCCCACTACCTTCGCCGAGCTCGAAACCGCCTGCGCCCGCTACCAAAAATCGCTCGACGGCCGCCGCCTGCTGCCGTTCTTTTCCCGCGGAGTGCGCGACGAGCCGTACGACGCCGGAATCGTCATTCTCGATCTGGCGGCCCGGCTCGTCGTCATCGACTCCACTTACTCCTGTCCCGGACGAAGCGGCGAACTCAACTACCACGACGGCCGGTCGGCCACCAAGATCGTCCTTTCCTACCATCTGGCCGACGATTGGCTCTTCACGCATGACAGCCACTCCTGGGAGGCGCAGGCCAACCATCGCCGCCGCGAGCGCGCCGCTCACCCGCCCCTCGACGTCCGCGCGGTGCTCTTCGGCCGACCGCTCGTTGAGTTCATCGCCCGCGAAGTGTTCGCGGCATTCCAGCGGCGCGAGGCCGTCACGGCCGACGCCCGCGCGCGGTGGATCGACAAGGTACGTGAAATGACGGCTTGGAAAAAGCGGGTCGACGCCGCCTCGCTCGATCTCACCCGCCTTTCCGAAGAAGAACTCCATCGGCAAGTCGACGCCGACGATCGTCGCGGCCACCCCTACAACGACACCATCAAAGAGATCCACGCCCGCTGGCTCATGACGCCCCGCGACGATCTGCGCGGCGTCACCCCGCGCGAAGCTTCGCTCGAGCGAACCAAGCACCTGTCGTGGGACTTGCAGGATCAGGAGTTCCGCTGGTCGTTCGTCCGCGAGGCCCCGCCCCGTTTGGATCCGGCGTCGCAAGCCTACCGCTACGCCGGTTTCGGCATTCACGAACAGGTCGAATATTACTACCTCGCCCGCCAACTGCTGTGGTCGTGCTGGGACCGCTTGGCGGATCGCGAAAAGATGCGCTCCCAACCGGCCGGCGGTTCGCCGTCGCTCGCGCCGGCGCGCGACGTAGGCGACTTTCTCACGGCAGAAGTGCCTCGCTTGGAAGCCGCGCGCGAAGCGTTGCTCGACGCTCCTGACAAGGAAAGTCAAAACCGCACGCCCCGCTCGATCATCGAGTGTGAACGGGTTCGGCTTCCGTTGCGAATGGGGGCCAAGCACGCGATGGTCGACCCCGACTGTCCCTGCTGCCGGATCCTGGCCGACGGGCCGGCCCCCATGTTCTGGCATCTCGACGGCTGCAATATGGACGACGAATTCGCGTTCGACATCTACAACCAGACGCTCGCCGAGCGCGAGCAAAAGGATCGCGAGCGAGAGGATTTCAACCGCGACTTCGAGCGCCGGATGGCGATCGAAGCGGAAGAGCGCAACCGGCTCGGCCTCGAAGGCTCAAGGTACCGGCGGCCCGACGGGAATTCGGTTTGGTCGCGCAGCTACAGCGTCGGCGACATCGCGGACCTGCCGCTAGGTGTCCGCATGTTCGACCTCGGCGGTCAACTGGCGGAGCTGATCACCGACCTCCGCAGCAAGCCGCGAGGAACCCAAGCCGCAGAAATTGCGGCCGCCGCACCCGATCCGCAGCCGCTCATCGATCGTCTCAACCGGGCGTTCGACAACTTCCGCGCCGTGCTCAACTCGGAAGACATTTCGCTCGCGGCAACCCTGATTCAACCGGTGATCGACGCCTACGCCGACGCGCTCGCCGAAGTCATATCGGCGCGCCCCGACCTGGCGGAAAAGTGCGAGTGGATCACCAACGACATCGCCAACTTCCTCAGCCCTCCGTCGCCAGACACCGGCTATCCGTACGACCTCGACGACGACGAATTGTAGGGTGGTGTCGAGCGAGGCGTTAGGCGACCACTCCCTTGTGGACAATCGAGCGCTGACCCACCGTGGAGGGCGGCCGGCCAACCCAATCGACGGCTCGCCCCGACGTCGGCCGGCCACCCGTCTCAATCTCTGGAATTTCAAGGATGAACCGATGAGCGAACACCAAATCGTCGTATTTCGCGCCATCGATCGGCCGGTGAGTGACGAGAACTTCCGCTACATGCAACGACAATCGTCGCGGGCCGAGATCACTCCCTGGTCTTTCGAGAACGAATACCACTACGGCGACTTTCGCGGCAACGCCTTGGAAATGCTCCGCCGAGGCTACGATCTGCACCTGCATTACGCCAACTTTGGCATTCGCAAACTCGCAATCCGACTTCCGTTAGGTCTGCCGGATCCGGCGGCTGCGAAAAACTACGCTGTCAAAGGCGGGCTCAAGGTCGTCAAAGACAAACAAGGTCCCGGCCTGTGCCTCGTCGTCGAGCCGTATGACGAGATGGGCGATCTGCCGTATGTAGAAGACGATCTTAGTGACTGGGCCGACGGCTTGCTCCCCTTGCGCGCGGAAATCATCGGAGGTGATTTGCGTCCTCTTTATCTGGCCCACCTGGCGGCGGCCACCGACGACAACCACGACCCCGAAGAAACCACGGAAGCCCCCGTCCCGGCCGGCCTGGGCGAACTGACCGAGGCCCAACAGGAGTTGGCGCAATTTTACGGCCTGGACGAAAAACTCTTGGCCGCCGCGGCCACGGAAAGCGGCCCATTGCCGAAAGCGATCGCTCTCGAAGATCGCTACGAAAAATGGGTGAGCCGCCAAAGCGCATCGCTCAAGAACGGCTGGCTGGCCGCCTGGATGAAAGACCCGAATTCGGCCGCCCGAGCCGAACTCCTCTCGAACTTTCGCAAGGAAAACGAAACCCCGACTTGGCCGACGACGCGCCCGAATCGAACCATCGCCGAGCTCCTCGCCGCCGCCGAAAAGCTCCCCGCCAGGCCGAAGAAGCCGGCGAAAGCCGGTACCTCGCCGGCCAAATCCAAGCCGACCCGAAAATAGCGACGCGTTGCAACCAGCCGCACGCCGGCGATAATTTGGTCGGCCACGAACGGACTCGAAGAACGAACGTGCGAAATGGGTAAAGGCAAAAGCAAACGAAAACGCAATCGCAAGCTCACGCCCGAACAAAAGCGTGCCCGCCGCAAACGCAAGCGTGAGACGATGATCGTTTTCATCAACGGCAAACAAAAGCGAGTTCCTCGCTATTCGGAACCGATGGTCGAAGGCCTACCGGTCGACGAATTCATTCGGCGGAACGCCGATGAAATCTGGTACACGCAAGAGGAAGATTACGTCGCTCTCGCCGAATTGCAGCGCCGCTGCGACAGATTCCATCACCAAATGCTTGGTGACGCTCTCATACCGCAATCGGAATCCTTCGACGACGACGATTGGCTGCTCGAAGACGAGTGCTGCGAAACCTTCTACAACCGATGGCTAGTGCGGTGCAACGACGAACGTTTTTGCCCGGAAACCGACCGACCGCCGCCACCCGACTTTCCCGAAGAGTACGACCCGGTCGGCTTCTGCAACGACGGCGGTTTTGGCTCAAGCGACGATGATTCACCGTCCCCCGACTGTCGCTACGAGGATTTCGGTCGGAGTCCGTTCTAGCCGACTTCTGTAGGGCGTCCGCTCGCCCATGGCATGAAGAAAACTACGGCACACGCCCCCACGATTCTCCGCGTCGTTCGACGACCGGCTTGAGCGCGACTGCAAAATGCCGGGACTCTTGTTCCAACACTGTGGGGAATCAGTGTCTTCCTATTCGAGCGTCGCACGACGCGGCAATCGTAGCTTCGAGGCCAGGCAGGAAGACTTATCCACTTTATCTGTAACGACTTACAGAATTCTCGTGAACCGCATCATCGCTATCGCCAAAATAGTGGACTTACGTTCAGTTCAGGTCTAAGCTACCGCCGGAAGCGGTGAAGTTTTCCGCGTCGTCACCCTCGAAAGGAACGTTCGCCATGAGCTACGTTCGCCTGATCGTCCGCGAGCTCGACCGCGATTGGTCGGGCGATGTCCACGGCAGCACGGCCGATCGGGCCATCGCCGCGCTGGCGGCCGATCCGACCACGCTTGCGGAACTTGAAATCGCCTGCACCCGTTTCGAAAAACCGCGCGACGGCGGGCGCGTGCTGCCGCGATTCTCTCCGCGACTCGACGACGAGCCGTACGACGCCGGAATCGTAGTCCTCGATCTGGCGGCAAGGGTCGTTCTTATCGACTCGACTTATTCCTGCCGCGGTCCGACCGGCCAAGTCGACTACCACGACGGCCGCTCGGCGACCGCCGTCCAACTTCCGTACCATCTGGCGGACGATTGGCTCTTCCTCCACGATGTTCATTTTTGGAAAGGTACGGCCACGGCGCGCCGCCGCGAGCGAGCGGAACGACCGCCGATCGACGTTCGGGCCGTACTCTACGGTCGACCCCTGGTGGAGTTTTTCGGCCGCGGGGTGTTCGCGGCCTACGAGCGTCGCGAGACCGTAGCCGCCGAGATTCGAGCCCGCTGGATCGAAACGGCCCGCGCACGACTCGCGAAGAAGGAGCGAATCGAACCGGCCGCACTCGATCCGGCCCGCATTGCCGAAGACGAAATCTACGGACGATACGGAAACGATCCGGAATATGAAATGATCAAAGACATCCATGCCGCCTGGCTGCTGGCGCCGCGCGGAGACCTGGGAGGCGATTGTCCGCGGGAGGCGATTTTCTCGCAACACGATCACGTCGAGCAGGACTTGTATGACCAACAGCACGCCTGGTCGCGCCTCGAAGCGTGCCCACCGGGGCTGCCGCCGACTTCTAACGCCTTTCGACAAGCCGGCTTCGGCACGCACGAAATGGTCCAATATTACGAACTGGTTCGCGAACTCATCTGGTCAAGTTGGGATCGCCTGGCGGCGCTCGAGAAAGCTCATCCCGCGTCGGCGGGCGGTCCGCCGTCGCTCATGCTCGGCGATTTCCTTACCGACGAGGTGCCGCGACTTGAGGCGGCTCGCGAGTCGTGGCTCGATGCCCCTGACTACGAAATCCACGGCCGCACGCCGCGTTCGATTATCGATCGAGAACGGAGCCGACTTCCCGAGGGAGTAAGCGGAAAGGACGCGATGGTCGATCCCGACTGCCCCTGTTGCCGGTTCGCGGCCGAACTGCCCGGCCCCACGTTCTGGCACCTCGACGGCTGCAATATGGACGACGAATTCGCGTTCGACATTTATCGCCGAACGCGCGAGGAGCGCGACCAGGAAGAGCGGGAACGTGAAGAATGGGATCGCGAGCACGAGCGTCGCGACTTGATCGAAGCCGAAGAGCGCAAACGGCTCGGCCTGGAGGGATCTCGGTACGATCGACCTGCCGAGAATTCGGTCTGGTCGCGCAGTTTTTCGCCGGGCGACACGCCGGAGTTGCCGCTCGGTCTGCGACTTTTCGGCATCGGCGGTCGTATAGCGGAACTGGTGACCGATCTCCGCAGCAAACCGCGCCGCATGACCGACGAGGACTACGCCGCACTGCCTCCCGAAGCCCGCGAGCCGCAACCCTTGATCGATCGCCTCAATCGGGAGTTCGACAACTTGCGAGCGGTGCTCGACTCAGAGGACGCTTCGCTCGCCGCAACTTTGATCCAACCGGTAATCGACGCCAACGCCGACGCGATTGCGGAGGTCGGCACCATCCGCCCCGACCTGACGGATAAATGCGAATGGCTGACCAACGACGTGAAAGGCTTCCTTCGCCCGCCGCAGGGAGACAACGACTACTCGCACGATTTCAGCGACGTGGACGAAGCCGACGACGGGCCATAGGGTGGGCCAAGCGGACCAAGGGCCGGATTTCACTCGAAGGTCCACCCGCGCGGCCCACTCCGTCAGGCCCGACCGGCCGATGTCGTACGTCGATTGAGACTGACTCCGCGCCGCATTCCCCGAAACGAACTCGGTAAGAGGCGTGTTCCATGACGGAAATTTCATCGGTCGACGCTCGCCTCAACGTCGACTGCTTCTCCTCGCCCGAAGCCAAGATCGCCCTTTTTCGCTCGCTCTTCCGCGGCCGCGACGATGTCTACGCCCGCCGTTTCGATAACCCCCGAACCGGCAAATCCGGCTACTCGCCGGCTTGCGCCAACGAATGGGTCTCCGGAATCTGCGAAAAACCGCGGATCAAATGCGCCGCCTGCCTACACCAACGATTTCTGCCCGTCACCGACGACGTCGTTCGCCGACATCTCACGGGAGCCGACGACGATGGACGAGATTTCGTCCTCGGCATCTACCCGTTACTGCGCAACGATTGCTGCTTCTTTCTGGCGATCGATCTCGATAAACAACACTGGCGAGACGATGCCCGAGCCGTCATCGCAACCTGCCGCAGGCTGAATCTGCCGGCACTGCTCGAACGATCGCGAAGCGGAAACGGCGCTCACATTTGGCTGATCTTCGATGCAGCGATTCCGGCGACACTCGCCCGTAAACTCGGCTCGCACCTGTTGACGAAAACGATGGACGAGCGCCCCGATATCGGGCTCGATTCCTACGATCGCCTGTTTCCCAACCAAGACACGCTTCCTGTGGGAGGCTTCGGCAATTTGATCGCACTGCCGCTGCAGGGAACCGCCCGTCGGCAGGGGACCAGCGTTTTTTTTGACGACGATTGCCGGCCTGTCGCCGATCCGTGGGCCCTGCTCGATTCTGCCGGCCGAATTAATCGGTTCACGATCGAAAGCATCGTGGCGAACGCCGACCGTCAAGGGCAAATCGTCGGAGTGCGTCAGGTGCCGTCGGACGAGGAAGTCGTTCGACCATGGACGGCGCCGGCGTCGGGCCGGAGTTCGGCGGCACCATACCTCGGGCCGCTTCCTCAACGTGTCGAGATGGTTCTAGGAAACCAACTCTTTATACCCAAAAACCAACTGACGCCCGCCCTGCATAACCGGCTCATTCGCGTCGCCGCATTCCAGAACCCGGAGTTCTACCAGTCGCAGGCGATGCGGCTGCCGACCTTCGGCAAACCGCGGGTCATCGGCTGTGCCGAAGACTTTCCCGCCCACCTCGCACTCCCCCGCGGCTGCCTGGCCGACGTTGAATCGCTACTCTCCCACCTGAACATCGAGCCTGCCTTGAAAGACGAGCGGTTCATCGGCAGCCCGCTCTCCGTCGAGTTCCGAGGCACGCTGCGGCCCGAACAAGAAACCGCATTGAGGGCGATGCTTAAGCACGATGCAGGCGTACTCGCCGCCGGTACCGCCTTCGGCAAAACGGTCGTCGCCGCCCGGCTGATCGCCGAGCGAAAAGTCAACACGCTCGTGCTCGTGCATCGTCGGCAATTGATGGAACAATGGGTCGAACGGTTGTCGATGTTTCTCGGCCTGCCTCAGAAGTCGATCGGCCGAATCGGCGCCGGCCGAAAGAAGCCGACGGGCTCGCTCGACGTCGCCGTCATTCAAAGCCTGCATCGCGACGGCATCGTAGAGGATCTGGTCGGTGACTACGGGCATGTCATCGTTGACGAGTGCCACCACCTGTCGGCCGTCGGCTTTGAACGCGTGATCCGAGCGGCCAAGGCCAAGTTCATCACCGGCTTGTCGGCAACCGTCATCCGCAAAGACGGCAGGCAACCGATCATCTTCATGCAGTGCGGACCGGTCCGTCACCGCGTCGACGCCCTGGCTCAGGCCGCCGAGCGACCGTTCGAACACACGGTCTATGTCCGACCGACCGACTTCCGGCCGCTTAAGCCCCCGGCTGACGACAAGCGAGCCAAGTTTCAGGAACTCTACTCGGAGTTAGTGAGCAATCCGTCGCGTAACCGGTACATCTGTGAAGAAGTGCTGCAATCGGTCGCCGCAGGCCGAACGCCGCTTATCCTAACCGAACGCAACGAGCACCTGGATGCCTTGGCCGAGCAACTATCATCCGGAATTGAATTCCTGTTCGTGTTACGCGGCGGCATGGGCAAAAAGCAACTCCGCGACGTCACTGCGCGGCTCTCCGCCGTCCCCGAAGATGAGCCGCGGGTACTGATCGCTACCGGACGATTCATCGGCGAGGGTTTCGATGATTCACGCTTGGATACGCTGTTCCTGACGTTGCCGGTTTCCTGGCATGGCACGGTTGCGCAGTACGCAGGCCGCTTGCATCGGCTGCATCACGGCAAACGCGAAGTCCGCGTCTACGATTACGCCGACTTGAACGTTCCCATGCTTGCTCGCATGTTCGATCGGCGTTGTCGCGGTTATGAGGCGGTCGGCTATCGAATCATGCTGCCGGGAAGCGCCGTGCCCGGGTGGCCGGCCGAAGTCCCGCTCCCGGTCGACCCTCAATGGAAACGCGACTATGCGGCAAGCGTCCGCCGCCTCGTCCGCGACGGTGTCGACGCTCCGCTGGCGAGGTTGTTCTCAAACGTGGCGCGCACGGTAACTCCGGATGCCGAAGGCACGGCCCGCGCCCGCAGCGCGAGCGAGGCATTCTTATACCGCCGGCTGGAAACACTTGCGGCGACGGCCGGGCGATTTCGCCTGAACACGGAGTTACCCGTTCCATTTGGCGCGGACGGTAAGCTGGAAGCGGACTTTCACTGTGCGGAGGCACGACTCGTCATCGAACTCGACGGCGCCCAGCACCTTGGGGATCCGGAAGCCTACCGTCGCGATCGCCGTAAAGACCTGCTCCTGCAGCAGCACGGCTACCTGGTAATGCGATTCTTGGCCGACGACATCGGCAAGAATCTCGACTTGGTGCTGGACACGATCCTGCGCTGCTTGGCGCACCGTGAGGCGGGAATGACGAATGCTCAAATGATCGAATGACGAAACACGCACGGCGGCGCGCCACGTCCGTTCGACCAGTCAGTCATTCGTCATTAGGACATTCCTTCGTCATTAGGCCTTCGTCATTCCGTCAGCGCCGCCTTGGCCGCCTCACGTTCCTTCCGGAACTCTGCCATCGGCTCCACCACGTCGTCGACCACCGTCGTCCACAAGTCGCCGATCAAGAGGTCGGTAATGTGCCCCTTCAGGTCCGGGTGCTTCTTCACGAACCGGCCGAAGCTGAAGCCGTCGTAGAATTCGCAGACCAACCTGCGCATCCGGTCCATCCCTTCGATGAACCCGGGCCCCCACTTGCCGAGCGAGGCTTCCGAGGTGTCCCCCTTGGTGAGCGCTTCGTCGATCGCCGCCGCGGCCAGCGATCCCGATTTCAACGCCAAGAGCACGCCCGAGGAATACAACGGGTCCAAAAACCCGAATGCGTCGCCGACGAGCACCCAGCCGTCGCCGGCCACCTTCTTCGAGCGGTAGGAGTATTCCTTCGCGGCCTTGAATTCCGCGCAGCGGGTCGCCTTTTCCAGTCGCGGATGCAGGCCCGGGCAACGGGCGATTTCTTCGAAGTAGATCTTTTCCAGGTCCTTGCCGTCGCGATTCTTGAACAGGTACTCAAACGGCGCCACCACGCCGACGCTGATCTTGTCGCCGTGCAGCGGGATGTACCAGAACCAACCCTCCCGATTGTCGAGCGACATCACCATCGTCGCCCCTTCGTTCTTGCCGCTGTCGCGGTAGGCCCCCTTCCAATACGTCCAAAGAGCGGCCTTCTTCAGCACCGGATCCCACTCGCGCAGCGCGAAGCGGTCTTGGATCATGGTGCTCTGCCCGGAAGCGTCGACCACGACGTCGGCGTAGATTTTTTTCGCCGCACCCTGCTCGTCGACGATCGAAACGCCGACGGCCCGCTCCCCTTCGTACAGCACCTCGAGCACCCGCACGCCTTCGTGCACCTCGACGCCGTTCTCGCGGGCGTTATTGAGCATCGTCAGATCGAACTCGCTCCGTTCGATCTGCCAGGTCTGCGACGATTCGTGCGGCTTGTTGTCGTGAAAGTAGAACGGCTCGGAAAGCTTGCCGGTGCCGGTGACGAACTGCACGCTGTACTTCTTCACGAAGTGGCTTTCGCGCATCTTGGGAAGCATGCCGAGTTCGTCGAGCACCCAAAACGTTTCGGGAATCAGCGACTCGCCAATGTGGTAGCGGGGGAATTTTTCCCGTTCGAACAGGATGACGCGGCGCCCCCGCTTAGCCAGCAGCGTCGAAACGGTCGAA
>Ga0163153_10007195_pt1 | contig 12092 bp, 4 predicted proteins | sample OliLakLV19MP6IB1_FD_148629 | JGI IMG/M metagenome (GOLD analysis project Ga0163153, IMG submission 148629) | Freshwater microbial mat bacterial communities from Lake Vanda, McMurdo Dry Valleys, Antarctica - Oligotrophic Lake LV.19.MP6.IB-1 | ecosystem: Environmental > Aquatic > Freshwater > Lake... | reverse complement strand
CGGGACTGTGCAAACGACGGAGAAGCCCAAACCCCGCATGGTGGCCGCATACGATTACGGCGACGAAGCGGGAGATGTGCTGTTGCAAGCGGTCCGTTTCGTGCCGAAAAAATTCAAGCAGCGGCGACCGGACGGTAAAGGCGGCTGGACATGGAACGTTGATGGCGTGCGCGTGGTTCCCTATCGGCTGCCGGAGCTGTTGGCCGAGCCGACACTTCCCGTGGTCATCCCCGAAGGAGAGAAAGATTGCGACAACTTGGCTGGCATCGGCGTCGTGGCGACGACGAATGCTGGCGGCGCTGGGAATTGGACGGCCAATCATTCGGAATTCCTACGCGGCCGGCACGTCATCGTGCTGCCTGACAACGATGAGGCTGGGCGCAAGCATGCGCAGAAAGTCGCACAGTCGCTCCAGGACATCGCCGAGTCGGTGCGGATCGTCCAATTACCCGACTTGCCCGACAAGGGCGACGTGAGCGACTGGATCGCTAACGGCGGCACGAAGGATCAACTGATGCGGTTGGCGGCAGCCGCACCGCTCTGGACTTCCGCGACAGCGCAACACTGGCCAGCAGTCGTTTCGTTCGAAGTGCTGGAACTTCCCGAATTCCCCACACACGTCTTGCCCGACGTGCTCCGTGACTGGGTGGAAGCCGAATCGCATGCCACCCAGACGCCGGCGGACCTGCCAGCGCTGCTGTCCATTTCGGTGTGTTCGGCGTGCATCGCGCGTCGGGTTGTGGTGGAACCGCGCCCGGGCTGGCGCGAACCGGTGAATGTGTATACGGCTGTGCTGTTGGAACCTGGTAATCGCAAGTCAGGCGTTTATTCAGACGCGGTGAAGCCGTTCCGCGAATTTGAAGCTGAGTTGATTGAAGACGCGCGGCCGGCAATCGCCCGCTCACAATGCGATCGCCGGCAAGGCGAAGCGCGATTGAAGAAGTTGGAGCGGCGGGCTGCAGAGAAAGGAGACGCCGAAGCACGGCACGATGCGTTCAAATTGGCTGAGGAACTGTCCGCACAAGCGGAGCCAGCCTTGCCCCGGCTGATCGCTGACGACGCCACGGCGGAAAAGCTGGGCATGCTGCTCGACGAGCAAGGTGGGCGCATCGCGAGTCTGTCGCCGGAAGGGGGTGTGTTTGACCTGATGGCCGGAATGTATTCCAAGAGCGGCATCGCTCAGTTCGACGTTTACCTGAAGGGACATAGCGGCGACGACCTGATTACGGATCGCGTCTCGCGGAAGTCGGTGAGGGTTTCACGCCCGGCGATTACCTGCGGCTATGCAATTCAGCCCCAGGTCATCAAGGGACTGGCCGGAAATGCAGCCTTTCGCGGCCGCGGGTTGCTGGCGCGGTATCTATACGCTGCCCCGCAAAGCTGGATTGGTAGTCGAGAGATTGCCCCTGCGGCTGTTCCTGAGGCCACGCGAGAGGCATATCACCGAACCGTTCGGGCGCTCGCTGAACTCGAAGGCGAATTCGTCCTGCGACTGTCGGAGGACGCGTCCGCCATGTTGCTTGACTGGGAAGCCGAGATTGAGGGGATGTTGGGCGACGGCGGACAAATGGAACTCATGCGCGATTGGGGTGCCAAACTTGCCGGAGCGACGCTGCGCTTGGCGGCCGTGATGCAATGTGTGGAACAAGGTGATCCTGTCGGACATATCGAGCGGCACACCCTTTCCGCGGCTGTCGCCATTGCCAAATACCTGATTCCGCACGCTGAAACCGTGCTAGGCATGATGCTGGCCAGCGACGACGTGACGCAAGACGAGGCTCACTACGTGCTGAGGTGGATCGAACGCCATCGGCGGGCGGAGTTCACCAAGAGCGAAGTGCAACATCATGGCAAGCGACGGTTCCCAAGGGCCGATGATGTCGACCCTGCATTGGCAGAGTTGAAGCGGCGCGGGTATATCCGAACCAAGCCGACGGAAGCGAACGGCCCCGGCCGTCCCTCTTCTCCGACCTACGATGTGAATCCGGCAGTTTTCGAAGATGTGAAGCCCAAAAAGCGCTCCCACAATTCCCGCAATTCGGCAGGTGGACCAAAAAACGTCAATTGTGGGAATAACGGGAGCGCTATGACGCAGTCCGAAACCTCCAGCCGTGTGCGAGTGACGTTATGATCGCCGCGCATTCGGCAATCTCCGGCTTGCTAGCGGATTGCGAAGCGCTCGGCGTCCGGCTGGCGGCGGCTGTTGATGGCGGGTTGACCATCGACGCCCCACAACACGCCCTGACGCCGGGCCTGTTGGGCCGGCTGAAGGCCCACAAGGCCGAATTGTTGACCATGCTAGGCCCTCCCTCGCTAACGAGTGATGACTTTGCGAAGCCTACGACGACGGTTTGTCGTTGTGGTTCAACGACCTGGGTGGACGTGTCGATTCATGCCGGGCGATCTATCCGGCGTGATTGCGGCCGTTGCGGACGGTTTCTCGGCTTCCCCGTATGGTACGGGGAGCATGCTAGACACGATGGCTAGTATTGCCGATTCTCTATGCATGGCAAAGAAACGACCCAAGTTACTGACCGATCAACTACGGCAAGCTATCGACGATTCTGGTTTAACGCGCTACCGCATCGCGCAAGAAACCGGTATCAACGAAGCGGCGCTGAGCAAGTTTTACCTTGGGCAACGCGGCCTATCCATGAAAGCATTGAATGCCCTGGGTGACTTCCTTCAACTGAACATCACAATGGGCCGCAAGCCCAAAAAGAAAGGAACGTGATTTATGGCCAGCATCGCTCGTGACAAGAAAGGCAACCGAAGGATTCTGTTCTTCGCCCCCGATGGCCGGCGGATGACTGTTCGGCTGGGAAAAGTCAGCCAGCGTGATGCCGAGCCGGTGAAGCTTCGCATCGAGCACCTGCTCGCAGGCAAGCTCACTGGGAACCCCATCACGACTGACACCGCTCGTTGGGTAGCGGAACTGGACGAACGGTTGGCCGACAAGCTGGCAAGGGTGGGGCTTCTTGCGCTGCGAGTGGTGCCGGCAGAGGCAATGGTCGTCGCATTCATTCAAAAATACATCCTTGAACGGACAGATTTGAAACAGGGAACTCGAACAAATCTGGAAATCACGGCGCGCGAGCTGACGGAGTACTTTGGCCAGCAGAAGTTGCTGCGCGATGTTACTCCGGGCGATGCTGACCGCTGGCGCGTGCGGTTGCTAACAAAGGGTCTGGCCGAAAACACGGTGCGCCGCATGTGTGGACGGGCGAAGCAGTTCTTTAACGCCGCAAAACGACAACGCTTGATCGAGGAGAATCCCTTTGCGGACTTGAAGTCCGCCGTACAGGGCAACCCGGCCAAGTTCCGCTTCGTTACGCGCGATGAAACACAGCGGCTGATCGAAGCCTGCCCTGATGTCCAATGGCAAATGATTGTTGCTTTGGCACGCTACGGCGGACTGCGGACCCCCTCAGAAACATTTGCCCTTCGCTGGGGCGACATTGACTGGGCACAGCAAAAAATTCGCGTTCCCAGTCCAAAGACCGAGCACTTAGCCGGCCGCGCGGAACGATGGATTCCATTATTCCCCGAATTACGACCAATCCTCGCAGCGGCGTTTGACGCCGCGGCACCCTTTACCGAATTCGTGATTACTCGATACCGCAATCGCGACGCCAATCCTCGCACCCAATTCGAACGCATCATCCGCAAGGCGGGCCTCACCCCCTGGCCCAAACCGTTCCAGAATCTCCGCAGTACACGAGAGACGGAACTGGCCGAAACGTTCCCAGTCCATGTCGTCTGCGGATGGATTGGCAATTCGCAATCGGTCGCCACGCGTCATTACTTGCAACTGACGGAGGATCACTTTCGCCGGGCAGTCGAGGGCGGCGCAGAAAGCGGCGCACAGATGGCGCAAAATGCGGCGCAGCAAGCGTGCGCAGGGGATCGCACGGAGTCGCAATGCTCGAAAGCAACTCCTTTGAGCAACGATACTTATGCGATTACTTGCGAGTCGTCACAACTTGCTGCAAGCGAGGCAAGCTACCCGGCAAGGATTCGAACCTTGAATGAGGGAGCCAAAATCCCTAGTGTTACCATTACACCACCGGGTAGTGGTTCAGCCCGTTTCTGGCGTGCCAGGGCTGCTCAAGCGGCTGATGACGGCGAACGAGAGTTGTTCCAACTCGATCGCCAGGTCCACCCCCACCAGGCTGACGTGGTCCGGCAGCGCGAGGGTCACGGGAGCGAAGTTGAGGATTCCCTCGACGCCGACCGCCACCAGTCGGTCCGCCACAGCTTGGGCGGCCGCGGCCGGGACGGCGATCATGGCCAGCCGTATCCTATGAGCCTCGGCAATTTCTGACAAGCGATCCAGATGGTGAACCGGCACGCCCTCGATGCTGCCGCCGGCCTTCGTCGGATCGGCATCGAAAGCCGCCACGACATTGAACCCCTGCTGCGGAAAGCCGCGATAGCCCAACAAGGCCCGGCCAAGGTTGCCGGCCCCGACCAGGACCGCGTTCCAGCGTTGGTCGGTGCCCAGAATGCGGCGAATCGCCGCCATCAGCTCATCACAGCGATAGCCAATGCCCGGGTAGCCAAAGTGCCCGAAGTAGGCCAGGTCCTTGCGAACCTGGGCGTCGGTGAAGCCGAGCCTGCCGCCGAGCTGACTGCTGCTCGTCGTGGGATGCCCCTCGTGGATGAGGTGCTGTAGTTCCCGCAGATACAGGCTGAGCCTGCTGACGACCGCCTTGGGCACGGCGCCGTCGGAGGGGGAGCCAGCGGTTTTTTCTTTGGAATCGCTCATTTCGCCGCAATGTTGGCCACGTTCTTGGTTCCCCTGCGCGCGAAGGAGCCGTTCGGCTAGCGCTTCACTGTAGGCCAGTGGGGGTGTCGCGGCAAGAGAAAGCTATGTCCGGAAAACCTCCCCGCGACGAGGTCCGATTGTGCCGACGCGCCCGCTCAACTTTTCCCCTGGGCAAGGTCACCCATCGCGGTTCAATCCGCAAGACCGACAAACGCCGCAAATCGTTTCCTTTCGGCATCTTACGCATAGCACTCGCAGGGGAGCCGGAACGGTTGGAAAGAGCAGATTACCTGCATTCCGCATATCAAGCAGAGCCCCCATTTAGTCGATACTTCTGACCTAGTGGGCGAAAAGGCAGAGAACTTGCGCATGCTGCGGACGTTACGTCGCCTGCCGCCGTTGCGCATTTTGCACGACATGGCTAATGTGCGTTGATTCTCACGGCCGAAGTAGCTCCAGGGGGATTGTTTGGACCAGGCCCGACCATTCTGTGACGTCCTTGGAGGAGGCACGAACATGAGAGCATTGCTCGGAGTGCCGATGGTAGCTGTTGCGTGGGCAGCTCTATCGGTCTCAACTGCTGTCGCCGGTTATTTCGGCGCTGGCAGCTACAAGTGTTGCACGTCTAGCTGCGACACGGCCAGTTATGCCTGCTGCAAACAGCAGTGTCATACGGTCATGAAGACGTGCAAGCAAACGGTCTACGAGAAGCAGCAGTACACCTGCTACAAGACTTGCTACGAGACAGTTTGCGAAGACAAAACGATCGACTGCGTCAAGTACGTCCCAGAAACGCGCTATCGCGAATGCACCTACACGGTCTGCAAGCCGGTCTGGGAAACGAAGACGAAGACGATCAACTACACGGTGTGCAAGCCGGTCTGGGAAACCAAGACCAAGGAAACTTGCTACACGGTGTGCAAGCCGGTCTATGAGACCCGGACTTGCAACTACACGGTCTGCAAGCCGGTCTACGAGACTCGCACCAAGGACATCCACTACACGGTCTGCAAGCCGGTGTGGGAAACCAAGGTGAAAGAGATCCCGTACACGGTCTGCAAGCCGGTCTGGGAAACGAAGACGAAGGAAGTTTGCTACACGGTTTGCAAGCCGGTCTATGAGACCCGCACCTGCAACTACACCGTCTGCAAGCCGGTCTACGAAACCCGGACCTGCAACTACACGGTCTGCAAGCCGGTCTACGAGACCCGCACCAAGGAAATCCACTACACGGTCTGCAAGCCGGTGTGGGAAACCAAGGTGAAGGAAATCCCGTACACGGTCTGCAAGCCGGTCTGGGAAACGAAGACGAAGGAAATCCGCTACACGGTCTGCAAGCCGGTCTATGAAACCAAGACTTGCAACTACACCGTCTGCAAGCCGGTCTACGAGACCCGCACCAAGGAAATCCCCTACACGGTCTGCAAGCCGGTGTGGGAAACCAAGACGAAGGAAATCCCTTACACGGTCTGCAAGCCGGTTTGGGAAACCAAGACCAAGGAAACTTGCTACACGGTCTGCAAGCCGGTCTACGAGACCAAGACTTGCAACTACACCGTCTGCAAGCCGGTCTACGAGACCCGCACCAAGGAAATCCCCTACACGGTTTGCAAGCCGGTGTGGGAAACGAAGACCAAGGTGATCAACTACACCGTTTGCAAGCCGGTGTACGAACAACATGAGAAGGTTTGCCACTACACGGTCTGCAAGCCGGTGTGGGAAACGAAGACCAAGGAAATCAACTACACGGTCTGCAAAGCGGTGCACGAGACCCATGAAAAGGTCTGCAACTACACTGTCTGCAAGCCGGTTCACTATACGAAGACGGTGACCGAGTGCTGCGGCCGCTGGGAAACCCAGGTCACAGAGTGCCCTGGCCCGGTGGTGACCAAGTGCGTCCAGGAGCCTGGCTGCTGGAAGTGGGATCCGTGCTGCTGCAAGTGCGTGTACTGCCCGGGCGCTTCGAAACAGGTCCAGATCCAATGCCCGCCCCGCAAGGTGTGCAAAAAGGTTTGGGTTCCGGAAACGAAGACCCGCGAAATCAACTGCGTGAAGTACGTGGCTGAAACCCGCACCAAGACGGTTCCGTACACGGTGTGCAAGATGGTGCCGGAAACGCGCACCAAGACCTGCACGTACAAGGTCTGCCACATGGTGGCCGAGAAGCATGAGAAGCGCATCCCGTACACCGTCTGCAAGATGGTGCCCGAGCAGCGCACGAAGGAATGCACCTACAAGGTTTGCCATATGGTCAAGGAAAACCACGTGAAGACCTGCACCTACCAGGTCTGCAAGATGGTTCCCGAGACCCGCACGCGGACCTACCAGGTCTGCAAGATGGTGCCCGAGCAACGTGTGAAGACCTGCACCTACAAGGTCTGCCACATGGTGCCCGAGCAACGCGTTCGCACCTGCACGTACAAAGTCTGCCACATGGTCAAGGAGAACCATGTCAAGACCTGCACGTACCAGGTGTGCAAGATGGTGCCGGAAGTCCGCACGAAGACCTATCAGGTTTGCAAAATGGTGCCGGAGACACGTGTGAAGACCTGCACGTACAAGGTCTGTCACATGGTGCCCGAACAACGGGTCCGCACCTGCACCTACAAGGTCTGCCACATGGAAAAGGAGCAGCGTACCAAAACCTGCAACTACACCGTGTGCAAGATGGTGCCGGAAGTCCGCACTCGGACGTACCAGGTTTGCAAGATGGTTCCGGAAACCAGGACCCGCACCTACCAAGTGTGCAAAATGGTTCCCGAAACCCGCACCAAGACTTGCACGTACAAGGTTTGCCACATGGTCAAAGAAAACCACGTGAAGACCTGCACGTACAAGGTTTGCCACATGGAAAAGGAATGCCGCGTCAAGCAGTGCTCCTACCAGGTGTGCAAGATGGTGCCCGAAGTCCGCACCAAGACCTACCAGGTTTGCAAGATGGTCCCGGAAACTCGCACCAAGACCTGCACTTACAAGGTCTGCCACATGGTGCCCGAGCAACGGACCAAGGAATGCACCTATAAGGTCTGCACGATGGTCGCGGAACAGCACACCAAGCAAGTCCCGTACTCGGTCTGCAAGCCGGTGCACTACACCAAGACCATCCAGGTCAAGAAGTGCGTGCCCAAGCAAGTAGCCTACACGGTCACTCGCTGCGTCCCCCGGACGGTGTGCAAGCAAGTCCCGGTCTGCGTCTGCTGCCCGGTCCCTTGCTGCAACTAGCCGTCGCGGCGAGTAGCAATACTTGCCAACCTCCAATCGGCCTGGTCTGGTAAGCCGCCGCCGGCTCGAACAAATGGTTCGAGCCGGCGGTTTTTTTTGTTGGCGGACGCGACACTACGTGCTTCGCCCCTCTCGCAATTCACCCAGCAGAGGGGCACTTTTCGATACATTCAGGCGCACAAGTTGACCAGATTCGGTTAATCGCTTAGCCTCAATAAATTGAATTGACGCAGCCTGGAAGATTCCGCTTTAGGAGTTGGAGATGTTGACACTTGCGCGAAGCACAGTTGCTGCGTGGTTGCTTCTGGCGATTGCCGCGACTCAAACAGCGCGCGCGAGCGTTTACGAATGGGCATGGGTCAACCCCGCAATGCCAGAGTTGGGCAAGGTCATGAGCCCCACGCTCTGCCCGGACGGTCAGTTCGCGGTCGTCAAAGACAATGCGTATTTGAATGACCTCGACTTCACGCAAGGGTATTTCATCAATCTTGGCATGACGGACGCGCAGTTGATGCGCACGAATCTCACGCGTGCGGACTTTTCTTATTCCGGCGTTTTTCGAACGAACTTCGACGGCGCGAATATGACTGACGCGACGCTGTACCAAACGCAGGCGCGATTCGCCAGATTTAGCGGCGTGAATTTTACCAACGCCGATTTGCGCGAAGCGAACTTCGCCGACTCCGATTTGCGCGCCAGCAACTTCACCAACGCAGATCTGCGCGTCGCGAATCTGGCACGGGCTCGATTGGACGTGAGCGACTTCACCGGAACGGACTTGACCGACGCGATCATTACGGGCGCGACGTTCATCGACGAGTCTGGTGGCGGCGTTTCCGCAGAGCAATTCTATTCGACCGCAAGCTACAAGAATAAAGAGCTAGGCAACGTCTGGCTTGATTTCAAGAACATGGCCGGCTGGGATTTCTCCGGCCAGCCCATGCATTTCGCAACATTCTATGTGTCGAACCTTGCCGGCGCAAACTTCACCGGCGCGCAAGGCGCGATGCGATTCCAAGTTGCCGACTTGACAGACGCTGTGCTTCAGAATGCCGGCTTGCCATCATCGAACTTCATCAATGCCCTCATGCTACGCACAAATTTGCACGGTGCTGACCTGACTGACGGCAATTTCACCTCGGCCGATTTGACCAATGCTGATTTTAGCGACGCGGTCGTCGCTGGCGGCAACTTCACGTACACCAATCTCACCTTCGCGCAGTTAAGTTCCACGTCGAGCTTTAAGAACAAGGCGCTCGGCGCCATCAACCTCACGGGTCACGACTTGACCGACTGGAACTTCGCCGGCTTTGACCTGCGCGGCGCGAATCTGGCGCAGGCAATTCTCACCAATGTCGATTTCACCGACGCCAATATTGCGGGAATGAGCCTCGCGCACGCGACCACGCGCGGGTTTACCGCCGCCCAACTGTATTCGACGGCGAACTACAAATCACTCGACCTCACTGAAATGAATCTCGCCGGAAACGAAATGATCGGCTGGGATTTTTCACATCAAGATCTGGACGGCGCTGACCTGCGGAGCGCCGACTTGTCGTCGGCCGACCTACACGGAGCAAGCCTCAACGACGTGAAACTAGTCGGCGCGATTCTTGACGATGCCAATCTCGAAGGCACTGTGCTGAATGACGTGGACATGCAGTCGCTTCGCGCCCGTAACGCCAATTTCCGCGGCGCGCAGATCGGCCCGGCCGCATTCTACAACGCCGATTTGAGCGGCGCTGACTTTACGGGGGCAACGCTATCTCCAGTCACCGGCAACTACGCGAACTTGTCCAATGTGAATTTTCAGGATGCTGACCTCACCGGCGCTGAAATCCTCGAAACGAACGTCGCTGGCGCCAACTTCTCCGGCGCCATCATCAAGAATATGAAAGTGCCTCTCAATATGACGGCCGAGCAATTCTACTCGACCGCGAGCTATGTGAACAAAGATCTGGGACGCTTGCTGATGGGAGGCGAGCATACCACTTGGAACCTGGCCGGGCTTTCTCTCGCCGACTCGGAGTTACGCGGCGGCTACGTCGATGCGACCTTCGCAGGATCGACGTTGACAAATGTCGTGTTCATCGCGTCGAACCTCACTCGGGCGAATTTCGATGACGTGCAGGCGGAACGAGTGAAATTCGATTCGGCGAATCTAACCGAGAGCCACGCGGTTGCTGCCAATTTCGCGAGCGGGGATTTTCGTTACGCCGACCTGTCGAACGCGAACTTCCAGCAGGCGAGCCTCCGTGAGGCGGAGCTGTTCGGCGCAATCCTGAACGGCGCAGACTTCTCAACCGCCGACTTCACCAACGCCCATTTTACTTCCAACTTCAGCGGCTTTCGCCAGACGACACTGGTCGGAACGAATCTGCGCGGCGCGATACTCACGGGCGCCCGCTTGAACGACGTCCTCTTGACCGGGGCAGATCTGACCGATGCCCAGATTGGTGGCGCATGGTTTGACGACGCGGTGGATTTCACGCTGACGCAACTGTATTCCACCGCTAGCTATCGAGCCAAGGACCTGAGCCGAACCCGCCTCGCCGAGCTGGACTTGAGCGCCGCCGACTTCGCTGGAATCACGCTGAATGCCACTGCCTTCGCCGAATCGCAGCTCGGTGGCGCGGATTTCAGCCAGTCAAAAATGGATCGCGCCGATTTCCGTTCCGCCCACGTCGTGAATGCGAACTTCTCCGGCGTAAACGCCTCGGGAGCATTGTTTGATAACGCGAATCTAGAGGCCGCCACGTTTCGCGATGCCAATCTCCGCAATGCTGCATTTCCGTCCGCCCGACTCGTCGGCGTCGATTTCGAGAACAGCGAGATCCGTGAGGTTGACTTTACGGCGACGACCGCTCGCGGCCTGACGGCGTCGCAGATCTATTCCACGGCGAGTTATCGCGCCAAGAACATCGACGCGATCGAATTAAAACAGAACAACCTCGACAGCTGGGACTTCACCGGACAAAGCGCCATTGGCGCGCGGTTCACGGATTCCTCGCTCGTGGGCGCTGTGTTTCTCGACGCCAAGCTAGCCAATGCCGAATTCAGCCGCACGGACATTAGCTTTGCCGATTTTCGCGGCGCGACCAATGCCAATATCAACAGTGCCCACACGCAACGAAATGTGCTTCGCCCCAATGGCGATCTCCAAGGAATGCAACTCCAAAGCGGCGAGGAACTGATCGTTCGAGACCACATGGTCGGCGTGACCGTGCTGCAGGCGATGGCGCTCGCCCCGGACGCGACGCTCGAGTTCTGGCTACAGGATCACGATTGGGACGGCCCGATCAACGTGGCCCCCAATGTAACGCCGAACCTCGACGGAAATCTTTCCCTCGCCTTTGACCGCGGAATTGATCTCCCGTCCATGATCGGCGCCTCGTTTCATTTGTTCAATTGGAACGATCGTCTCACGGCAGGCGATGCGTTCGAAAGCATTCTCGTCCCGCCCCGCACGACCTGGGACCTGTCAGCCCTCTACACGGATGGCGTAGTGCGATTGTTACAGGCTTCACTGCTGGGGGACAGCGACGGAGATTTCCTCGTCAACATCACCGACCTCAACAACGTCCGCAACAACTTCGGCGGCTCAGGCCTGGGCGATACCGACGGCGACCTGGACGTCGACATCAACGACCTGAATGCCGTTCGCAATAACTTCGGCAACAGCCTCGGCGCACAATCCGTCCCGGAACCAACCGCCGCCCCCCTCCTCGCCATCGCCGCCGCAACCCTGGCATTCACGAAACGCCGTTCAATTTGGCGGCGCGGGCAACTAAACTAAACGCATCGCCATCCCGCATGCCGCGCCCCTACCAAACCCAATGCCGTTTCCCCGAGTCCCGGCAAGATTGATACGTCAATCCATGACACGCGCGGCAAGCCCACCGCCGTTCTCGCAAATACAACGTCCCGGTCCGCCGCAAACACAACCCGCCATCGAGTCGCTCCCAACGCGGCCGCGGCACGCCGCCGCACTCCCACCACCAACGCACCCCGCCGAAACCCGGATAAGTCGCGCGCAGCATCACCCGCTGCCGCCGCGCCGCGCCACGCCGCCCCATCCATTCCAACTCCACTTCCCAACCCC
>Ga0163153_10007193_pt1 | contig 12097 bp, 11 predicted proteins | sample OliLakLV19MP6IB1_FD_148629 | JGI IMG/M metagenome (GOLD analysis project Ga0163153, IMG submission 148629) | Freshwater microbial mat bacterial communities from Lake Vanda, McMurdo Dry Valleys, Antarctica - Oligotrophic Lake LV.19.MP6.IB-1 | ecosystem: Environmental > Aquatic > Freshwater >... | reverse complement strand
GCGCTGCTCGTCACGCACGATGCGACACACGCGGCGTGGGCGGATCGAGTCCTCGCGCTCCGCGACGGCCGTTTCGTGGACCACGCCGCGACGCCGCGCGGGGTCGGCGATCCGCGCGCGAGCGCGAGCGCGCGCTCGAACCCGGAGGCGCGACGCTGATGATCCCGCTCTCGGCGCTGCGTGCGCTGTTCCGCGCGGAGTGGCGCGGGCTCCGCCGCGATCCGGCGCGCGCGTGGCTCGTCATCCTCCTCGTCGCCGTGCCGGTCGCGGCGATGGCCGGCGGCAGCACTCTGTTCGCGACGGCGCGCCGCACGCCGGACGAAGCGCGCGCGGCCGTGCTGGGCGCGGCGGACCTGCGCCTCGACGCGCCCGCGACAAGCGCGCGCGCGGCGGCGCTGCTGCCCGGCGCGCGCGAGCTCGAGCCGCTCCGCGACCGTCGCGCGGACGTGAGCGCGCTCGGCGCCCACTCCGTCGCGCGCGAGGTCGAGCTCGCACCGGGCGCTCTCGAGCCGCAGCGCCTCGCGCACGGGCTGCTGCGCATCGTCGAGGGCCGCGCGCCGACCGAGTCCGTCGAGGTCGCGGCTTCGCCCGCGCTGCTCGCGGAGCTGCGCCAAACGCTCGGTGGCACCATCGACATCGACGGTGCGTCCGCGCGCATCGTCGGAATCGTCGTCGATCCCGAGGACCTCGCCGCGCCGCTCGTGCTGCGCGCGCGCGATGCGGCACGCGACGAAGCGACGTCGAGCTGGCTGGCGCGGATCGATCACCCCGAGGAAGCCGCGACGCGACTGCGCGCGCGCGGCGCGGGCGCGACCGCGCGCTCCGAGCTCGGCGGAGAGGACGGCTTCGAGACCGCGGCGCTGCTCGTCCTGGGCGGATTCGGATTCTTCGAGGCGGCACTCGTGATCGCGGCCGCGATCGCGGTCGGCCTGCGACGCCGCCAACGCGAGATCGGACTCCTCGGCGCGTGCGGCGCGACGCGCGCCGGGATGCACGCGGCGATCGCGGCCTCAGCGCTCCTCGTCTCCGTCGTGGGCACGGCGATCGGCCTCGTCGTCGGGCTCGCGGCCGCGTGTGCCGCCGCGCCACTCCTCGACGGTTGGAACGCGCGCTGGAACGGCGAGCCCGAGTTCCCCGCGCATCTCCTCGCGGCGGCTCTGATCCTGGGCATCACCACACCGCTCGCGGCCGCGCTCTTGCCCGCGATCGGCGCGACACGGCTCTCGATCCGCGTCGCGCTGTCCGGCCGGCGACCCGTCGCGGAGGGCACGCGTGGATGGATGCTGCTCGGCGGCGCACTACTCGCCGGCGGCATCGCGTTCGTCGCGTGGGGCGCGCGTCGCGACGGCGCGGAGGCCGGGATGGGCATCCTCCTCGGGTCGGCGTTCGCCGCACTGGGGCTGGGCGCGGCAAGCCCTTGGCTCCTCGGTCTCCTGGCGCGCGCCGCCGCACCGCTGCCGCTCGCGTGGCGTCTCGCGGCGCGCGACGCCGGACGTTTCCGCGCGCGCAACGCGCCCGTCGTGACGGCGGTGCTCGCGGGCTCGTCGGTCACGCTGCTGCTCGCGGTGCTCGCGTCGAGCGTCGCGGAATTCCTGGCGCAGCGAGGTCAGTCCGGCGACACGGAGTCGATGCTCGTCGTCGCACTGGTGGCGTGTCTCGTCACGAGCGTCGTCGTCGTGCTGGCCGCGACCGCGCTGTCCACGGCCGAGTCCGCGGCCGATGAGCGCGTGCTGCGCGCGGTCGGCGCGGATCCGGGCGTGATGCGCGTGCACGCCGGCGCACGCGCGGCGTACCTCGCGTTCCTCGGCGGCGCGTTGGCCATCCCGGGCGGACTCGTCCCCGGCGCGGGCTTGCTCGAGCTGGCGAGCGGCGATCTCCCGTTCAACACGCCATGGCGCGAGATCGCGCTCGTCCTCGTCGCGCTGCCCGCGTCGGCGTTCGGCCTGGCCTGGATCCTCGCGTACCTCGTGTCCCCCGACGTCCGCGCGCGCGCGGCTCGCGATTGAAGGAAGTCCGACCATGCTGATCTTCGCCCTCGTGCTCGCGTCCGCCGCTACGTCCGTCTCGGAAGAGCCCGCTCCGCCCGCTGTGCGCTTCGAGACGTACGCGACGACCGGCGCGGACGGCGCGCGGATCACCGGCGAGCTCGGCCGCATCGTCGTCCCGGAGGATCGCGCGAAGCAGGGCGGCGCAGAGGTCGAGATCGCGTTCGTCCGCTTCCGCACGCGCTCGGAAAATCCTGGACCGCCGGTCTTCTACCTCGCGGGCGGACCGGGCGCTTCGGGCGTCGAGCTGTGCGTGCGCCCCGCGACGGGACGCCTTGTGCGGCTCCTCGATTCTCACGACGTGATCGGGATCGACCAACGCGGCACCGGTCTCTCCCGGCCGAACCTGGCAGGAACCGGCTCGTTCGCCTGGGATTTGCCGCTCGATCGCGCGATCACGCGCGACGAGATGATCGCCGCGGCTACGAGTGCGGCCGAGCGCTGTGTCGCGCACTGGAAGGAGCGCGGCGTCGACCTCGCCGCCTATCACACGGATGCGAGCGCGGACGACATCGAGGCCGTGCGTCGCGCGCTCGACATCGAACGGATCATCACGTGGGGCGAGAGCTACGGCACGCACTTGTCGCTCGCGTACTTGCGCCGTCACGGCGGACACGTCGCGCGCTCGGTCCTGCTGCGCGTCGAGGGACCGGACCACACGCTCAAGCTCCCGAGCACGGCGCAGCGACACCTCGAACGATTCCATGAGCTCGTCGCGGCCGACCCGTCGTTTCGCGCGGACATTCCCGATGTCCTCGGCCTGGTGAAGGGGCTCCTCGTGCGGCTGACTCAGCAGCCCGTACCCGTCGTCGCGATGCAGGCCGGCGGCGAGGAGCCGATCGTCCTCGGCGCGTTCGACCTCCAGTATTGGCTCTCCAACGCGCTCGGGCTCGCGTTCGCAATGCGCGACGTCCCCGCCGCCTTGCTGGCGATGTCCAACGGCGACTGGAGCGCGCTGGGGACGTTCGCGATCGATGCGCGGCGCGGCGAGACGGGCTCCGCCATGGCGTTGGCGATGGACTGCGCGTCGGGCGCGAGCGCGGCACGGCTCGCCCGGATCGAGGCCGAGCGCCGCGATCCGGCGAACCTGCTCGGCGACGCGGTCAACGTGCCCTATCCGAGCGCGTGCGCGCCGTGCGGACCTTCCGCGCTGGGCGAGACCTTCCGCGCGCCGATCCGGAGCGACGTGCCCGTGCTGTTCGTGAGCGGTGACCTCGATGCACGCACGCCGCCCGAGAACGTCGACGAGATCCGCGCCGGTTTCGCGCGGGGTGTCCACGTCCTCGTGAAGAACGCGGGTCACGAGCCCATCGAGATGATGTCGGCCGAGTTCCGCGCCCTGCTCGGCGACTTCCTGGCCGGAAGGAAGGTCGAGAGTCGGACGATCGAACTTCCGGCGCCGCGCTTTCGGCGTTGACGCGAGCTTGCGACCAGCGACGGGCCGGGACGTTCTCGTGCCCGCGCGAGCTCGTCCCGAGCTTGGCTTCGACGTCGGTTCGATCCAGGCCTGCGTCGCTCGACCGCGCGATGACCACGCGATCCAGGACGCACGGGGTCTCGCCGACGTGCGAGCCTCGTGCACATCAGGGATGTAGCGCCGTCGTCAACGCGCCGACGACCAACGCTATCGCGGAACGCGCCGCCGGAGTTTCCGCCAGCGGGTTCAACATCACGAAATCGTGCACGGTGTCGTCGTAGCGCACCGACGTGACGCGCACGCCGGCCGACGCGAGCTTGCGCGCGTACGCCTCGCCCTCGTCGCGCAGGATGTCGTCGTCCACGATGATCAGCGCGTCGGGCAATCCCTTCAGGTCCTCGATCGTCGCGCGCAGCGGGAAGGCGGTGATGTCCTTCGTGTTCCCGTCCAGGCCCTGCAGGTCGAACATCCACTTCATCGTCTTGGCGTTCAGCCACGGACCGTCGGCGAACTCCTTGTTCGAACCGCGGTCCTTGATGTAGTCGGTGACCGGATAGAAGAGCACTTGGGCCGCGATCTTCAGGCCCTTGCGCTGCTTCGCCATCAGCGTGAGACCGGCGGCCATCGCGCCGCCAGCGCTGTCCCCCACGATCGCGAGCCGCGATGCGTCGACGCGCAGCTCCTTCGCGTGCTCGACCGCGTACTGCATCGCCGCGTACGCCTGCTCGTTCTGCGTCGGGTGCTTCGCGTCCGGCGAGTTCACGTAGTCGACGAACACGATCGTCGCGTTCACGCCGTTGGCGAGCCGGTCGTGCGTGATCTTGTCACCTTCCACGCGCTGATCCTCGACGGCGTCTACACCAGCCAAGGTTTGCTCACCGCGCCCCGCTTCCAGCCCGCGCCCGACATCCGCGATGAGGACGTCGCGCACGTCACCGCGATCCTGCACCGTCGCATCGTGCGCTATCTCCAGCGTCGCGGACGTTTGCCGCGCGCCGAGCAGGCGGAGCACGATGAGCCCGCGCCCGACGAGCCCCTGCTCGCGCTCATGAGCGCAGCCTCGGTCGAAGGGCGCGTCGCGCTCGGACCGACCAGCGGCCAGCCACTGACGCGGCGCGGTCGTCAACGCGACCGTCGGCCGCTCTTCCTTCCCGGCGAGCTGTGCTGCGACCTCGAGGGCTTCTCGCTCCACGCCAAGGTCGCGATCGAAGGCCACGACCGCGCCGGACTCGAGCGGCTGTGCAGGTACATCGCCCGCCCCGCCATCGCCAGCGAGCGGCTCTCGATCGATGCTGACGGGCGCGTGGTCTACCGCCTGCGGCGTGCCTGGCGCGACGGCACCAGCGCGATCGTCTTCGAGCCGTTGGTATTCCTCGAGCGACTCGCGGCGCTCGTGCCCAGACCGCGAGCGCATCTCCTGACGTACCACGGCGTGCTCGCGCCCGCGGCGCAGTGGCGCCACCAGATCGTGCCCGGGCCGCGCGCGCGGGCGGAGTCGTACCACGGTTCGACGGAGCGCAACGCCGGCCGCTCGCGCTCGGACTCTCCCGACTACCCCGCCGCGCTCTCGAACCCAGCCAGAACCCGCAGGCTCCGTTGGGCCGATCTACTGCGCCGCGTTTTCGCCGTCGACGTTCTCACGTGTCCCGATTGCGGCGGTGCGCGCAGGCTGATCGCCATGATCACCGACGGGCTCGTCGTGCGCAGGATCCTCGACCACCTCGAGCTGCCCAGCACAGCCCCGGCGATCGCTCCCGCCAGAGCGCCTCCCGAGCCCGAGTTCGCCTGGTAGTCCACGACGCGAGCGAGCTGCGCACCTCCAAGGGGGCGCGGTGTGGCGGCGCCGTGCCCCGCGCCGCAAGCCCGGCGACTCTGGCCGGCTCGAGGCGGCTCCCGAGGCTGCCCGCGGCACCGAAACGGGGCTCCGAGGGACCGGATCCACTCGTCCGTGGGCTCGAGACCTCCCGGGAATCGGCCCGAACCGCTACCCTCTGCCGGGGGTCATCCGCTTGGAGTTCCTATCCCCCGAGCTTCACTTCGCTGCTCGTGGCGTCGGTTGCGCCCGTGCCCGGAGTGATGATGGCGTTTCCACGGCTCTTGTCCTCGTACGCGCCGCTCATCCCGTTCTTCACGCGCACGTCGCCGTTGCTCCCTTGCGTCTTCGGCTTCACGACCAGCGGAGGCGCTGGCGGCGTGTTCGAGCCGGTCGTGGAAGCCTGAACGTTCATCGCGCCCAGTACGAGGCCTATCAGGGCCAGAACGATCCAGAGTCTCATGTCGATCTCCTACTCGGCCCGATCCCCGGGCCACGGGAACACGCCGGATGGGCGCGCCGCAGGAGTGAACGCTCGGGCGAGGGTGTCGCGGCGGACCGGCGGGTTGCCCACATGCCTTGCGGGCGGAGCGCCGCGCTCCGATTCGGGGGATACGGTGCCGAGGACGGGAATCCCGAGCAGTCCTTCGCGCTGGGCGTCGTGAGGCCGGGCGAGTTCACCAGTTCGAGGAGAGGGGAGAAGTTCAGCCGCTTCGGAGGCAACCGGGCGACATCCGAGATGCCGAGCGAGGCGCGGAGGGCGTCGCGATCGGGGTGCGACCACAGGAGGTGGCGAGGCCGACGGCTGCGATGGCCGGAAGTGCGCGCTTTAGGGAGGCTTCGGGAGGAGTGGAGAGCTGTGGGAGTTCGACGCGCGCGGATGGAAGGGCTTAGCACGTGCGGGAGGCGGGGCGCGCCCACCGTGAGCTTCGTCCCAGGGATCGGAGGAACGGTCTCGGGCAGTAGGGCGTCGTTCGGAGGCCGCTACGGAACTGCAATTCGCAAGTCGGGCACCTCCAAGACCCTGCGACCGCTCGCCCGGAAACTTTGGCGAAGAGGGTCTGAATCGACGTTTGAAGAAATGGCCCCCCGGCCGCCAACCTCAGTCGCTGTCCCACCGCCTGGTCGACGACACTGTGCGCCTCGTTGCGCATAGGTCCGCTCACGGTGATCCGCGCAGAGTCCGCGCGACTGGATGGTGCCAGCGTTGCGCTCCCCGGACGTAAGGCTGGCCGAGCCGCTCTCTCCCCCCGTTGTCCGCTCGCCCGCGCAGGACCTCACCATGAATTCGAAGCGCGCTCCGTCTGTCGAGATCCCTCGTCGATCCACCTCCGGAACCGAAGGTTATACAGCCCCGGGTGCAGGTATGCAGATCCGCCGTCGCTGCGCGATCCGACAGGGTCCACCGCGCGCGTTCTCGCCGAGCATCGCCGGGGAGCGCCTCCGCCTCATCGTGATGAACGGGTCGAAGTGGGTGAACGGCACCGTGCTCAGCTACGCGTTCTTCCCGAACCGCGACCCCTTCAAGGCGTGGGTGGGTTCGACGGCGTTGAAGGACCAAGTCCGCAAGGCGTTCCAGAAGTGGACGGCTGTCGGTATCGGCTTGCGCTTCGAGGAGGCTTCCGAACCGGCTCAAGCGCAGATCCGCATCGGCTTTCAGCCGGGCGATGGCCACTGGTCGTACGTGGGACGCGAGATCCTGAGTCAGGGCTCGGACGACCGTACGCTCAACCTGGATTCCTCGGACAGCATCGCCAGCGGTGCCTACGGGATCGATGTCGCAAGCCATGAAATCGGGCACACCATGGGCTTCCCGCACGAGCACCAGAACCCCAATGCGGGGATCGTCTGGAACGAGGAAGCCGTGTACCGCGCGCTCGCAGCTCCGCCGAACAACTGGTCGCGGGACATGACCTTCCAAATATCATCCGCAAGATCCCGGCCGATCAGGTACGCGGCTCGACCTGGGACCCCGACTCGGTCATGCACTACCCGTTCGAGCCGGGCCTGATAATCGAGCCTGCTCGCTACTCCGCGGGACTGAACCCGGCTGGCGGCATTTCAATGCTCGACCGCGACTGGGTGAAGGGCTTCTACCCTGCGCTGACGCAGGCGGACTACAAGACCCTGCCGCTCCTGACCTCGGAGCACCTCTCGATCGGCCCTGGTGAGCAGCGCAACTACCTGCTCAAGCCCACCGTCACGCGCTACTACGACATGCGCACGTTCGGTACCTCGGACACGGTGATGGTGCTGATGGAGCGCGGCGCGAACAACTCGGAGGTCTACCTGACCGCCGACGACGACAGCGGCGAGGACCGCAACGCCCTCATCCACCGCCGCCTGCATGCTGGCCGGACCTACGTGCTGCGTCTGCGGCTGTACTACGCCGCGGACGCTGCCAAGACCGGGGTGATGTGGTGGTAATCGGCCGCTGAGGCCAGCACATGGCCGAGGAGATGAGTGAGCCGGTAGGCGTGCAACCGCAGCGCGCGCGACCCATGCCGTGGGCCGCGAAGTCGCGAATGCACGACTACGTGCGCATGCTGATCGGGGATGCGGAGCGGCTTCTCATCCAGCCAGAGGACCTCCTGCAGCGGCTGCGAGGCACGGCCAAGGAGTGGACCTGGAGCGACGCCTTCGACCTCGAACGCGAGCTCTTCGCGAATTGGTCCCGAGAACGCCTGAGTCGGGAGGTGTGGCTCCTCCGGTCGGACTACCGCGACCTTGCGGGGGAGCGGGTCTACAAGCGCTACCTCGAGTCGAAGCCACCCGACCCCGAGCGGTCGTTCGCCGACAATGCGGCTGACCTCGTGCGGGAGGACTGCCTCGCCGTTCTGCGCGCCCTGCAGTGGCTGTACGTCTCGCTGCCCGCGCAGGTGCGCAATCGCGACCGCAACATGCTTCGCCTCGCGTCCATCACGGGCGGCGTGATCGGCGCAGCCACGCTGGGCGTCTGGTACTACCTCGACTTCGCGCAGGGGAGTTCACGCTGCACGGAGAAGTCGATCCCTGTGCTGCCTGCCGTGTTCTTCGCCGGATCAGTGGGTGGGCTCACCAGCGTCTGGCGCCGCATGTACCTGGTGCCGCTGAACGCGGACCCCGCGCAAGACCTGCTCCTCAGCGGCAAGCAGCTCGCGACGACCTACTTGGCTCCCGTGGCGGGCGCCATCGGCGCTGGCCTGCTGTACCTCATTTTCATCGGTCACCTCCTCCAGGGAGAGTTGTTTCCGACGATCAGCACGCCGGAAGCGACGGCTCAAGGTCTCGCGCTCGTGAGGTTCATGAAGGAGACCGGTCCGGCAGGAGGCCTCGACTTCGGGAAGCTCCTCGTGTGGAGCTACGTCGCCGGGTTCTCGGAGCGATTCGTTCCCGACATCCTGGACCGCCTGACCGCCCGCGCCAGTAGCAGCGCCACGCCGACCACCTAGCCCGGAGCCCCGCCGCGATGGATGCCTTCAGCCTTGGTCAGATCGTCGCCGTGATCGTGGGAGGACTCACCGCCATCCTCGCTCAGGCGAGGAAGAAGGAGCCGTACTGGATCAGCCCGATGGAGGAGGCGCGGAGGTTCCGCCTCCTGCTCGCGATCGGCGTGCTGCTGATCGCGGCCGGTGCCTTGGTCGGACTGCTCCGGCCAGCCCCGACGGAGCGAACGGCAGATCACGGTGGGTGCGTGAGCGAGGAGCTGCCTCCCAAGGAGACGATCAACATCCCCGAGCACGCTCGGGCGAGCGAGGAGTCGGGGTTGGGGCGCACGACCTTGCTGAGCGCCAAACGGGCATCGGCTGCCCCGCTCATGGCCGCAGCCGAACCGCTCATGCGGGTCCACTTCATCGACGTAGGACAAGGGGCGTCCACGCTGTTCGAGTTCCCCAGGGGAGCCATCCTGGTCGACACCGGGGGCGAGCAGAACGCGGACTTCTCCAGCGTCGAGCTGCTCGACGAGTACCTGACGGAGTTCTTCGACGGGCGGCCGGACCTGGATCGCCGGCTCGACTCGGTGATCCTCACCCACCCACACATCGATCACACCTACGGGGCCTACCTGATCCGCGACAAGTACGCCCCGCGCAACGTGGTGGCCAACGGCCAGGACTACGGCAAGGGCTACCCCAGACAGCGCGCACTGGTGAACTACGCCGCGGCGCACGACGACGGGCCGGATCCCGTGGGCTTGGAGCTCGTGATGCTCGACGAGATCACGGCCACCGGGCTGACGGGGCCAGTGATCGATCCACTCGGGCCGGCCGCGGGAGTCGACCCCAAGGTCACCGTGCTCTGGGGCCAGGTCAGCGCAGACCCCGGCTGGGGCAATGCCTTCGGGAAGCCGCGGTTCGAGAACAACAATAACCACTCCGTCGTCGTGCGGGTGGACTTCGGCGAGGCGTCGGTGCTGGTGACCGGCGACCTGGAGGATGCGGCGATCGGAAGCATGCTGCAGAAGTACGCCGGGTCCGCCCTGCTCGATGTCGACGTCTACGAAGCCGGTCACCACGGCTCTCTCAACGGAACCACCGAGGAGCTGTTGAGCGCGATGACGCCCGACATCGCCGTGATCGAGATGGGCAACGTCATCCGGAAGTTGAAGTGGACGGCATGGGACTACGGCCACCCGCGCAATGAGGTGGTCGAACTGCTCGAAGCGCACGTGACGTCGATGCGTGAGCCGAAGGATGTGCACGTAGGGCTCAAGGGGGAGTCCTTTACGCAGATGCGCGTGCAGCACGCGATCTACGCCCCCGGCTGGGACGGGAACGTCGTGATCGAGGGGAATCGGGCCGGGGCGTTCCGGGTGTTGCAGCCGAGCGGAGCACCGCCCGATGCGACCGGGCTCGTCAACATCAACACGGCGCGCGCCGAGCAGCTCGAGTCTCTACCCACCATCGGCCGTGTGAGGGCGCTGGCGATCATTCCGGACCGGGTGGCGCACGGACCGTTTGCGTCACTGGAGTCACTCGACCGGGTACCGGGGATCGGGATGGCGACGATCGAGGCCATCCGCAGCCTCGTCATGGTGTAAACATGAGCTGCGAACGAGGACTCGACGGTATGCGTCAAGACGGCCTGGCGGGAGCCGTGGTACTTGCCGCAAGCCTCGTGATGGCGAGTTGCACGGCCCTACTACAGACACATTCCTCCATCGGGGTTGGCGGCTTCTGGGATGCCTACTCGAGTTCGGAATCCGGAGTACTGAAAGAGGGCTATCAAGGGATCGGACTCGTGGTGTCACGCAGTGCATTCTTCATTGGCTGGGTCCGCGTGGAGCGCGTGGAAGTCGACCTTGATCTTGCACCCAGCGGCTCATGTCAAATCGGCGAGATCACTTACGAGTGGGGCGAGCAAGCAAATACAATAGCTGGCGAGGCGACCACGGCGAAGTTCGAAATAACCATTATCAAGAAATTCAAACATGTTGACTATGAGTAAGCTCAAAGCGCTGGAATTCGCTTTCGGACTCTGTGTGTCCGCTGGGTGTACGTCCAGTAGCGGCAATCTCTACTTCTTGAGCGCCCAGCGCATAGGACTCGATGTGGCGGCGAGTGATCCAGCCAGCAACGCCGCCCCCAAGGTGCTCATCGGCTACGAGAGCGTGAAGGGCGCAGTCAACCCCGTGAAGAACGCGGACGGGACTCTGCGAGATCAGGCGTATTCCGTACTTGGCATCACAGGTGTAACCGCAACCGGTTCGGCCCACGCGGGTCTCGCAGTAGCTGAGTGGTTCGCGACCGGACTCGCTGCCGAGATCCTGGCGAGGAACGAGCTTACCCCCCTCGCTCTGGCTGGAGCCCCATCTCTGACTCCGGAAGTGCTAGCCAGGGCAACCCGCGAGCAGCAAGCCAGCACATTTTACGCGATCTCTGGAACAGAGAGGTTCCTGAGCTCGCTCGCTGCACCCTCAGCCAAGCAAGATGCCGTACTTCGCGACCTCGGTTCCCTCAACGAAGTTGCCAGCGCGCTGCAATTCTCGACCTTCTCCAATGCCGGCGCTCGGACAAACTACACACCGTCGACGGCGTCAGGGTGGCAGCGTGTGACGGCTGCTCGGCAAGACATCCTCAACTCAATCGAATTCGCAAGGCGCCGCAGCGCCGATACGTCGGTAGGTACTGCTGACCGACAGTGCGCGGCGGACGCCAAGGCTGCGCTCGAGGGCATTCTTCAGAAATTCGACCAAGACATCCTGGCGTCAAGTGCCGCGAAAGCGGCGTGGCAAGAACTGGTCGGCATCATCAGGGCAGGGAAGTGATCATGGCAGAACGGACAGTGGTGGTTCCCGTTGTCACGAACACCGACGGCTCCGTTTCGCCGAGGCGAAGAGCGGCAGCGCTCAAAGAAGCGGTCTGGAGCTACACGCAGGACAACACAATCAAGGTCTCCGCAAACTGGAAGAAGTCAACTGCTGAGTGGGAACTCGACTTCAAGGACGAGTGAAACTAACCACGCAGTCTGATGTGGGTCTGTATCCGCCAGGCCAACCCAGCGAAGTTCCGGTAAGACTAGGGCATTTGTCATGACTACTAGAACGCTTCACGTCGTGCTCGTGGTTCACGGCATCGGACGGCAGACGCGGTACCAAACCCTTCAGAGTTTGATCTCTCGCATCAAGGAGCCTGGCGCGGGACCGCGTTTTGCGACTATTGGGGCGATTCGCCAGTCACTACTTGACCCCCACGGGCCACCGTTCTTCCAGGCGGGAGACGGTGTCGCCTTCGCTGAGGTGTACACCAGATCGTGCCCGGGCCGCGCGCGCGGGCGGAGTCGTACCACGGTTCGACGGAGCGCAACGCCGGCCGCTCGCGCTCGGACTCTCCCGACTACCCC
>Ga0163153_10007191_pt1 | contig 12101 bp, 12 predicted proteins | sample OliLakLV19MP6IB1_FD_148629 | JGI IMG/M metagenome (GOLD analysis project Ga0163153, IMG submission 148629) | Freshwater microbial mat bacterial communities from Lake Vanda, McMurdo Dry Valleys, Antarctica - Oligotrophic Lake LV.19.MP6.IB-1 | ecosystem: Environmental > Aquatic > Freshwater >... | reverse complement strand
GGAACTCCAGATTGCCGACGGCCAGCGAGACGGGAGAAAGTCGGCGGCGCAATTCCGCGTTGGCGCCCGCCGCCCATCCGCTGGGTAGCGGATCTTCGAACCATTTGACGCCGCAGTCCCTCACGAGCGAGGCGACCCGGCATGCGAATTCCATGTCCCACGACATGTAGCAATCGACCATGATCTCCATGGAGTCGCCGACTGTCTCACGCAGCGCATGGATAATTTTCGACATTTCGAGAATTCCTTGGCGACCACTTTCCACTCCATGCGGGGCGGCGATTTTGATTCCCAGAAAACCGCTGTCCTTCCAGCTTCCTGCCATGTCAGGGTGCGTGGTGAGATAGCAAGGAATTCCCTCGGGCTTTGTTGCACCGCCGATCAGCCGATAGACTGGTTGGTTGAGGATTTTTCCTTTCAAGTCCCAAAGCGCGAGATCTACGCCGGCCATGGCCATCCCGGTCAACCCGCCAAGTCCGTAGGGCAGGGAGGCGCGAGACATCTGATCCCAAAGCCGACCGCTGTCCATGGGGTCCTGGCCAATCAGGAAGCGCTTGTAGTGCGAGGTGATGATTTCGCAGGCCATCGCCCCGCCGTAGTAGTTGGCGCAGAATCCAACCAGACCCGAATCCGTCTCGATTTCGATTGCGTAGTGTTCCTGCCCCGGCCCCATCCACGAGCGTCTCTCCGCCGCGTAGGCCGGGTAGATCGACATCGGGTTGGCAATTTTCAAACGGGTTACCCATCCGCGCTGGCCGATATCACCGGATGATTTCGACCCCGGAAAGTGGCTGCTGCTTTTTGGCAAATAAAGACGGATACCGGTGATTTTCATTAGCGATTTTCTATGATTGAGGTGAACAAGTGGCGGGCGGTTTGCGAAACATCGAGTTGGTCGCAGCGGGGGCGCTGCGGCACCAATTCGATGGCGGCGGAAGGACAGTTCCCCGAGTTGAGCATTCCGGGGAAGTCATAAAAAGGGATCGTATTCTCCTCCATCGGACATTGCAGTTTTCCCGGACATGCTGGACGCAGATGCGCGTGGGTTGCCATGGGCACGAGGATTCGGATTTCATCGAAATCCACTCCACTGCAAACGAAGTGGGCCAGGTCGAGCGTTAGAATGACAATCTAGGACGGCTTTCACGATCCCGGCACACTCAAGGGGGTTCCGCATCAACTCCGCAGTGCGAACCTGATAGCGGTCAGGGAAAATACCAATATCCACGCTGCTGAACCCAAGCGACGCCGTGGCTTTTGTCGCGTTTTTCAAGGAAAGCTCGTCCCAGGAAAACAGGGTCACTGCCAGGGTGGGTGCTTTCGCAGCAAGGAAATCCGTCCGAACCGTCCTCTCGCTGTGGCACTCCATAGAGATGGGGACTCTCATAAGGGGAAGTAGGCCTGATACTCTCGCTGCACCACGCGGGGAGGAGATTGCTGACAGTCACAATCTAAAATCAACATATCCAAATTCCTCGAAATTTGCATTCAGAGATGTTAGCAAAACCACCAGACCTCTCCAAAGCATTTTTCTCGCGTTTTGCGAAAACTGGTTGCCCGCTTTGTAGATCTCCAAAGCGAAAACCTGGGAGATGCGTGAACGAAAGCATCTGAATGTTGCTTCGTGCCTTCTTTATCTTAAAGCGATGACAACAAGAAAAAAATTCCTGCTCTCTTGCAAACGCTATTGGTTTGGGGGATAGAAACCCTCATGAAACGTAATGTTGTTTTGGCTACAGGCTTGGTGCTCGCGAGTTGCATGCCTGCGGATCCCGTGTCGCCTGGTGAGATCGTTTTTCTCGGGGACAGCCTGACGGAGGGATACGGCTTGGATTTCTCCGAAGCCTATCCAGCCCTGCTCAAGGAGCGCTTGGCCGGGCGCGGCCTCACCATGGTAAATGCCGGGATCAGCGGAGACACCACCAGCGGCGGCCTCGGGAGAGTCGGAACAGTTGTCGGATCTGACACGCGGGTTCTTGTCCTTGCCCTTGGAGCTAATGACGTTCTCGGTCAGGGAGACCCCGCCACCATGAAATCCAATCTCTTGGCCATCATCGCAGAAGCCCGTGCCGCCAACCCGCATATCCGGATCCTCCTTGCCGGGATACGGTTTAGTTTTCGCGTGGATCCCGGCACCTACTCCAACGTCTATGCCGAAGTGGCCAAAGAGACCGGAGTCGCCTACCTGCCCCATCTCTTGAAAGGCGTGATTAGTAACCCCCGGCTCAACCAGCAAGATGGCATCCACCCTACCGCAGAAGGCCAAAAAATCATGGCCGAAACTATTATGGAAGCTCTTGAGCCCCTGCTTTGATTGATCGTGGCTGGCGTCTGTGATTCAAAGTGGCTGAGTCAAGGGTGAACAGTGCGTCTCGCCCATTGCAAGTTTGATTCCCCCAAGCGCAACCCACACGGTCGAGACGACCATGCCACTTGGCCTGCATGGCAACCTCCCCCACCCCCAATGACGGCGCATGATAAAAACCCGGCAACGCCAATGGTAGCGACGGCTTCCAGCCCGCATCCAAAAAAACTAGCGGCCTTTGGCCGGATTCCAAAAAGCCGGGGACGCCAGCGCTCCCAGCTTTACACTCCTTGCAAATACGCCCCATTCCCTCTCAACCGAAAAAATGTTTTGATCAAAACCGTATATACCGTTCAAATGAACGGTCTGTTGACAAAGAGGTTCTTGTGGTTATTGGTCTGAACGAAAAATCTAAGAGAGAAAGTACAGCCAACAACCAATGGGGTGGATGGTTGAACCTCTTTCCTCCTAATGATAAAGATATATTGAGAATTTATGAGATCAAGCAAAACGAGTTTCTGAATGTGAACCCACGAATAATTGAAGATCCCCGTGCAAAATCTGAGGAGCGCGCGTGCAGCGTGCGGAAGGTAGGAACACGTCAGCAGACGTGTCCTCCATAGGCTTGTCGAAGGAGGAGTGACGTGGCTGCAACGCAAGGCGTGCCGATCACGCTTGCGCTCGTTGTAGCCGCTCCACTCTGCTGGGGCGTCATCGCGGCGAAGCCGCCACGTCTTGGCCTTTTGTAACTTTCGGAGATACGCCCGTCGCTGGGGGCGTTGAAAAATATTTCTTTCCTGACGTAGCACGTTGCGACTACATTCGGACATGCCAATCAAAGAATCATATGTCCGTGCTCGAGTTGACAGCCGTCTCAAGCGGGATTCCGAGTTGATCCTGCATGAGCTCGGGTTGACCATAACTGACGCGATCAGAATCTTCCTGCATCAGATCCGCCGCCACAAGGGACTTCCATTTGATCTACGCCTGAAGGAAGACAACTCAGACATCCTTTTACCGGTTGCCACTCGTCAGTCCGCGCTTGCTGCGGTGTATGACGACTGAGCCTGGACAAGTTTATCTGGTTGATCTTGGTATGGCTGCCAAGACTCGCCCCATGTTGGTTGTTTCCCGTCGTGATGACGCCGCCCCGCGGGCGCTAGCTGTTTGCGCTCCCATTACGACCGCTACCCGCGAGAGCGAGTATGAAGTTGCCATCGGGCAAGCCGAAGTTTCTGCATGAGGCGAGTTATGTGAATGTTCAGGGTCTGCAAGTTATTCAGCACCACGAACTCAAGCGGATGATTGGACGCTTACCGGATAGAGATCTTCAGGCTGTCATGGGAGCCATCAAATGGCTATTTGATATTGACGCCGGTGCAAAAACATAAAGCGAACTGGAAAGTCGACCTAATCCCTGTCCCTCGGGACCTTCGGCATGCTTCCTGCTCATTCCGCTTCGCGGGCAGGAACCATGCCGAAAGCAAGCAGGGATAGGTCACTGGGGACATTGATATGAAGCCCTTTCAGACTAAAGAGTCGCTGGTTGCTCATGGACGTGAACTGATTCGGGAATCGGAAGGACTCAGACGTAAAGAGAATGATATTAGGAAGAGGATTGCGGCGTCATACCGAGATGAATGTCATTCAAGCATCAAGGCAAGCAAGCACTCGGGCTTGGTGGTTGTATGCCCACGCCGGCCAGATAGTCGAGCAACGAAATTTTTAACCACGCATAAAACCCGGATGAGCACGGATACTTAGCAATTTTTATCCATGATTTTATCCGTGATGATCCGTGACATCCGCGGTCAATATTCAGGTTATGAGAGGGGAATTATCGGTAGGTGTTGGCTCTTATCCAAGCCGCAATTTCTGTCGTGGAATTGGGGCAACGGGCGTTAGTTTAGTCACTGAAAACAGCGAGGAACCAAAATCTTAGGTGAACAGTCTTGGTCATTTTGACGGGATTCAAAACGTCGGCGGGACGCCAGCGGTCCAATCAGTTTTGCACTTGTTAGTGACGCCAGCCGCTCACCCCAGCCGACCGGGCAGAGAAATTTCGAACAAGCGCTCGCCGCCCTCTCCTTGGCCTTCCAAAGGGTCGAGGGTCAGGGATTGGTAGGCAGCTTCCAAGGCGCGGGGGTCGGCGCGGAGCTCGGGATACATGACTTTGAGACGTTCTTTCACCCAGCGTTTGGCCATCATACGATCGACGGGGTGGATGGGTGGCTCTCCCTGCAGTTTGGAACGAATGAGCTCGAAGATATTCATAACTCCACAAAATTTTGGAGGAGGTTTTTGCCTTCCAAGGTGAGGATGGATTCGGGATGAAATTGCACGCCGTGGACGGGATGTTCGCGGTGAACGAGGCCCATGATTTCGCCTTCTGCGGTCTCTGCGGTGATTTCCAGGCAGGGAGGCAGGGTTTCCCGCCGCACGATGAGCGAGTGGTAGCGGGTGGCCTCAAAGGGCGTGGGCAGCCCGGCAAAAACCCCGGAGTCCTTGTGGAGGATGGGGGAAGTTTTCCCATGCATGAGCCGGTCGGCCCGCACAACGTCTCCGCCATAAACCTGACCAATGCTTTGGTGGCCGAGGCAGACACCCAAGATCGGAATTCTGGGACCAAAGTGGCGGATCACCTCGCAACTGATGCCAGCTTCATTGGGGGTGCAGGGACCCGGAGAGACACAAATGTGATGAGGCGCAAGCGTCTCGATCTCGGCGATCGTGATTTCGTCATTTCTCCGTACAAGCGGCTCAACGCCCAACTCGCCAAAATATTGGACAAGGTTGTAGGTGAAGGAATCGTAGTTATCGATGACCAGAAGCACGGCGGGTGGTTTGAGTTATTGGCACTCTCCTATGTGGGGGAGTATTCGCAAGTCAGAAAAGTTGTTTCATTCCCCGTGGGGCTGAGAAGCATGGGCAATGGCCCGCATGGCCGCCATGGCCTTATTGACACTTTCCTGGTATTCGCCCTCGGGTGTGGAATCGGCAACAACGCCGCCTCCGGCCTGAACATAGGCTTTTTTGTCCTTCAAAAGCACAGTCCTCAGCGCGATGCAGGAGTCCAAATCCCCGTCAAAACCAAAATAGCCAACCGCTCCCGCGTAGGTGCAACGCTTGCTTTTTTCCAGTTCGTTGATGATTTGCATGGCCCTCACTTTCGGGGATCCGGACACTGTTCCCGCCGGAAAGGTAGCCCGCATCACATCATACGCATTCCGCCCGCCGGCAAGGAGGCCAGAGACATGAGACACGATGTGCATCACATGGCTGTAGCGCTCAATCGTCATAAAATCGCTCACGCGCACGCTCCCAAATTCCGCGATCCGCCCAACATCATTTCTCGCGAGGTCCACGAGCATGAGATGTTCGGCTCGTTCTTTCGGGTCCGCGAGCAGGTCCTCCGAATTGGCAGCGTCCTCATTGGGCGTCTCACCACGGCGGCGGGTTCCGGCAATCGGACGAATCTCCACCAGGCGATTTGTGACCCGCACATGCACTTCCGGCGAGCTGCCCACAAGGGATTGCCCATCGGGACACCTCACGCAAAACATGTAGGGCGAGGGATTGATGAACCGAAGAGCCCGATAAAGTTCGAGGGCATCCCGGTCAAAATCTGTCTCAAACCTCTGCGCCGGAACCATCTGAAAAATATCGCCTGCCCGAATGTATTCCTGAGCCCGCCGGACCATCTCGTAGTATTCCTCTTGGGTCGTGTTGGATCGCGTCTCCGGCATCTGAGGCTGGGCCCCGGTGAACAGCGGCGGCAGGGCAATGGGCTTCTCCAGCAAGGCCAGGATCCGCTGAATTTCCTTTGCGGCATGGTTATAGGCAGAATCCCCGCCATCCTCTCCAAGGAAGGCATTCACAACGATTTTGATGCGCCGCTTTTTGTGGTCAAAAATCAGGACATTCCCGGCCACCATAAAGAACATGTCCGGCACTCCGAGTTCATCGCGGCCATGGTTGGGGACGCTGGGCTCAAACCATCTCACGGCATCATACGACAAATATCCGACCGCTCCGCCATGAAACCCGGGCAGGTCTTCTCCACCGGCGACACGATAGGATTTCATGAGATTCTCCAACTCGGCAAAAGGGTCGGAAGACGTTTCAAACGTCCGGGTGTCGCCATCTTTGGTGATTTCCACTTGATGCCCCCGCGCAGAGATCAGGGCCCGAGCCCCAAAACCAAGAAACGAAAACCTTCCGATCTGGTCATTTTGCTCTGCAGATTCTAGCAGAATCGAAGGCGGCTCACCACCGATTTTGGCATAGGCGGAGACCGGGGTTTCTCCATCCGCCACGATCTCGGTCCAAACGGGAATCACATTGATTCCCGGGGCTGCGAGTCTGGCAAACTCCGCCCGCGAGGGCAGGAGAGGAATCATGAAAACGAGACTTTGGGGGCGATCTTCTCCGTCGGGTCTTCGATTTGGAAGAGTTCCGCAGGGCCAAAGTTAAACGTGCCTGCCACCAGATTCGAGGGAAAGCTTTCGCGTTTGGTGTTATAGGCCATCACCGAATCATTGTAAGCCTGACGTGCAAAAGAAATCTTGTTTTCCGTCGAGGTGAGTTCCTCGGTGAGCTGCATCATGTTTTGGTTCGCCTTCAGGTCGGGATAGGCCTCGGAAAGAGCAAACAAGCGGCCAAGAGCCCCGCTCAGCCCGGATTCCGCACCTGCCAGAGCCTGCATGGTGGCTGGATCGCCGGGATTCGCGGCGGCTTTCGATCCCGCTGACTGGGCCGCGTTGCGCGCGGAGATAACTCCCTCAAGGGTTTCGCGCTCGTGCTTGAGGTAGCCCTTGGCCGTCTCCACCAGGTTGGGGATGAGGTCATACCTGCGCTTAAGTTGCACATCAATCTGCGCGTAGGCGTTTTTAAAACGATTCCGAAGGGCAACGAGGCCATTGTAGATCCCGACAACAGCCAAACCAATCACAACAATTGCTCCAACAATAACAGCGAGAAGAATCAAGGCGGTGCTCATCTTGCCAGATTGCCCGGCATTCGCGGGGGATGCAACTCAGAAATCTGCATCATTGGCCCTATGAATCGCGTAGCTTAAACATAACATTCCTATTGGAGGGATCGTTAAAATCCTGCATCCTTCTTTTTCCATGCCAATCGATAAAAGACTTCTCGCTCCCGAGCTGAGACCAATTTTTGACAAAGTTGCTGACGGTGTCCGTGTCAGCGATGAGGACGCGCACATTCTCTATGGATCACGGGATCTCAACGGTCTTGGGGCCATTGCCAACATCCTTCGCGAGCGCATTAATGGCAATGTCGCGACCTACATTCACAACCGCTACGTCAACTACTCGAATGTGTGTCTGCTTTCGTGTCAGTTCTGCGCCTTTGGGGCCAAGAAACGCGAACCGCATGCGTTTGAGCTGGCCGCTGATGAAATTGTGGCCACCGTGCGAGACGCGCTCAAGGTTGGGATCACGGAGATTCACATGGTGGGAGGTCTGCACCCCACGCTGGGGCCGGAGTGGTATCTCGATTTGTTGAGGTCGCTACGCGCGCTGGATCCCATGCTTGTGATCAAGGCCTTCACGGCTGTGGAAATCCGTCATTTGGCAGATCGGGTCTTCAAATTACCGCTCACTGAAACTCTCACTCTGCTCCGCGAAAATGGCTTGGGCGCCATCACTGGCGGGGGTGCTGAGATTTTTGATCAGGCAATCCGGGACAAAATTTGCAAAGGCAAGGAAACGGCCGACGAGTGGGCGGAAGTCCACCGCACATGGCATCAGATGGGCGGTCGCAGCACCTGCACGATGCTGTATGGTCACATCGAAACCACCCATCATCGCGTGGATCATCTTCGCAGACTGCGCGAGCTCCAAGACGAGACCGGCGGGTTCACCGGGTTTATTCCCTTTGCCTTTGAACCGGATGGTGCCAGGCCAGGCCTTCAAGGGATCCCGCACGCCACAGCTTTCGAAGAACTCCGCAATCTCGCCATTGGCCGCATCTACCTCGATAACATCGCTCACATCACGGGCTATTGGATCAGCCTGGGATTGCCATTGGCTCAAGTGTCCCTCAACTACGGTGTGGACGACCTCCACGGCACCATCATAGAAGAAAAAATCTTCCATATGGCCGGCGCGATCACCCCCCAACAACAAACGGTCGAGGCCCTGGAAAAGGCCATCCGCGAAGCCGGGCGAGAGCCCATGCAGCGCAACAGTTACTACGAGCGAATCCCTAACTCTGCCACGCGAATCGCCGCGTGAGGGTCTCGAGTCTGGGACCGCTGGCGTCCCGCCGGCTTCCTGCCATCCAACCACGCATTAAGAACCCGGAGAAGCGTCCGCTCTTAAAATCCGCTCCATGATCGGCAGCGTCTCCTATCTCAATGCCAAGCCGCTCATCCACGGCCTGCCACCCGAGGAGCTTTTTCTGGACGTTCCATCCGCCCTCTCCAAACGTTTTGCCGAAGGTGGATTGGAAGCTGCCCTTCTGCCGGTTTTTGAGATCTTCCAATTTCCCAATCCTGTTGTGGTTGACGGCATTGCCATCGGGTGCCTGGGACCTGTAAAGAGTGTGATCGTCGCCAGCCCGGGCCCCTTTCGCGAAGCTCGTGAAATTTATCCCGACCCCTCCTCGGTGACCTCCAACACGCTTCTAAAAGTTCTTTTGGCAGAATTTTTTCCCGGTGGCTCCCGCGTGATGCCAGCCGAGGATCGCCTGCCCGAGACGGCCGCCCGTCTCCTCATTGGTGATCGGGCCCTTGAATTTCGGAAGACCTTCCCTGGTTGGGAATTTTTTGATCTTGGCGAGTGCTGGTTTGAAAAAACCGGATTACCCTTTGTCTTTGCTGCCTGGTGCCTGAGTCCCCCCATCAAGGCCCACCTCGCAGACCTTCTGCGCCTGACTTGCCAACGCGGTCTATCCCAGCTTCGCGAAATTGCGATCACGACCGATGACCCGACCGATTCCCTCGAATACCTCTCCCACAACATCCGCTACAGACTGGGCGAACCCGAAAAAGCCGCGCTCGAACTATTCGCAGCGCTGGCAGTCCGCCACGGTCTGCTCGCAAAAACACCGCACCTCGTTTGGGTCTAAAACCCGAATTAACCAGCAAAACCCGCAGATCTTTTGCGTGGGTTTGTCCCATCCCGATCAGGGTCGCAAAAAATATTTTCATTTTTTTTAAAAAAGTTCTTGCCTCTTGAGAATTATGGGTCATGTTGAAAGCGTTCTGGGGGGAACAGCAGGCCATCGTAACTATCGTTGCGGTGGCCTGCATTTTTTATGGCGAAAATTTTTTTCCTCTGGGAGCATCTCCCAAAAGTCCAAATGGAAAATGCCGATGTAGAGCCTCCAGAAAATCGAGTGAGGTCTCGTGAAATTGGACCGGTGGCATGACTCGTTTGCATCCCCCACTTTTCATCAAACCCCTGCCAAAGGTTGGGTGTGATCAAAAGTGGGTGAGGTTGCCATGCAGGCCAGGGGGCATGGTCGTCTCGACCGTGTGGGTATTATATACCCTTGGGGCATAAAACTTGAAACGGGCGAGACGCACCGTTCCCCCTGACTCTCTTTTAATCGCACCCCCAATGTTTTTCCTCGTGAAAAACAAAACTTGACCAGCGGTCACTCCAGAATATCGTGCAACAGGTTACTGCGTGGAATTACGCATAACCTCCATTGATTATGACGCACTCACTAAATGCCAAGCCGACCCGCAGGAATGGATCCGGCACCTGGATGCAAAACCATCTGCTTAAAGAGGTCCATTTGAAACGTTTTTCCAAGTCCTTGGGCTTGGCGGGCCTTCTGGTTTTTGGTTTCATTCCCAATTCACAAGCCGTGATCACCGAGGTTTATCGTCAGACGGGTTCTGGCTCGATCATCGATCAGGCTTTTGAGAACTGGGAATATGACGATGGGGTGAACCCCACCGCGCCGGGGTGGCTGAGGACAAACTACAGCTTGCCGAGAATTCGCACCTCAGCGACCAATCCTGCTGTTTACAACAGCACTGTGCTTCCCCAAGTGGAGCGGGCTGTGGCGCAGATCGCACTAAATAATGCCAACGGGCTGCATGTGCCCTCTTCTGGCTCAGGAATACCTGGAGTGGCGAATTCCGGTCTTCAAAGCCCGGGGGTCTTGCAAGCCCTCACCAATTATGCCATAACCACGACCCCAAGTGGCCCGGCTCTGCCAAATTTTACCACTGGCACCAACGTCAATCTCACTTTTGAGTTCAAGCTACTGAATGATATTGTCAGCTATTCCGTAACTCACTCTGGCGGAACGCGCACTTGGACAACACCCTCAACCCAAGCTTATTACGACGAAATCAATGCCATTGAAATTCGTGTCAGCAACGGAACAAATAACACCTTGGGAGTCTCCAATTTGGTCCTCACCGACACCAACGGAACAGTGAATCTTTCCACGGTGGCCCCTCCGATAGCGGAACGTTCCGTAGTTGTTTGGACTGGTATTACGGGTGATTTCACGCTCACTGGAAACTACACCTACGTTGCGGGAACAGGTGGCTGGAACCACCAAATCAAAGGCCTTTCCTTAATCCCCGAACCAACCACGGTGGGACTTCTCGGTCTCACGCTTGCGGGGCTGCTCTTCCGCCGAACCCGCACTCATCGGGGCTGATCGGTCCATTGTGCAATTTCTCTTTTTTGCATTTAACGAAAGAGGGAACTGTCCCGCGTTTTATTGCATTTTACGAGGTGCCGTGTGTCCGATATGGAAAGAATGAGGAACCCACGCTCAATGTGGATCAGGCGATTTTTCTATCGCTGAATTACTTCTGTGCTTTCAAAGGGAACCCTTTGTGTGCAATTGCTTTAAGCCATGCAGCCGATACATATTGCACGGGAGGGCACAGCGCTTGGCCGGTTTACCGCGGAAGACGTGTCCGAAGGTTTAAGGGACGGAAAATTTCTGCCCACGGATTTGGCATGGAGTGATCCGATGCCGGAGTGGATTTCTCTCTCGGAATTCAAAGACCTGCCAAAATTGCCACCGATAGAGCCTGTGCTGGAAAGCCCGGTCATCCCGCCCCTTCCGACCCAACCCCCTTGGGAGAAACGTGAGCAAATTGGGATTCTCAAGGCGGTTATTGGGACGGTTTCCGGTCTCTTTGTGTATCCGCGAACAGTTTTTGCCGGCTTTCAAACGGAGGGCGGCTTCCGCAACCCTCTTCTGTTTTTGGTTTTGATTGGGACGCTGACCGGTTGGGTGGCCTTGGGCTATCAGTATGTGCTGACCACGCTGAATCCTGAGATGCTGGGCGAAGCCCTCAAGACCTTCCCGCCTGACAAGGTCTGGATGCTCTTTGTTGGGATGTTTGTGCTGATGCCCCTTGGGGTTGTGATCAGCGCCTTTGTGGCCTGCGGATTGTTTCATGTGGCGCTTCTCCTGTTGTCCAAGACCCCGGTTCGTTTTGAAACCACCTTTCGTATTTATTGTTATGCTTGGGGTTCGGCGTCCGTTCTTCAATTGCTGCCCATGTGCGGTGGTTATCTTTACCCGGTTTTTGCGATTTATTTGACCGTGATTGGCCTGCGGGATGTTCAGAAAGTTCACACCCCGGTTGCGATCTTTGCGGTGCTCTTGCCGATCATCCTCTGCTGCGGGCTCTTTATGCTCGGTGTAGGACTCAGTGCGGCAGGAACGGCCGTGGGCGCTGGCCAATAACGTTTAAATCTGAAAGACCGGGCTGGGTTCGTGTTGTGAGGCGCAGTGAACCCGGGGATTTCGAGGTTGGAGTTTTCCGCCGACGGCCCCGATGGCACGG
>Ga0163153_10007189_pt1 | contig 12103 bp, 9 predicted proteins | sample OliLakLV19MP6IB1_FD_148629 | JGI IMG/M metagenome (GOLD analysis project Ga0163153, IMG submission 148629) | Freshwater microbial mat bacterial communities from Lake Vanda, McMurdo Dry Valleys, Antarctica - Oligotrophic Lake LV.19.MP6.IB-1 | ecosystem: Environmental > Aquatic > Freshwater > Lake... | reverse complement strand
CCACTTCCAGCCCGAGAAGCGCGCACAGTGCCAGCAGACGCTCGACCGTGAGGTTGCCGGGCGAGCTTTCAATCTCGGACAGGCGGTTCTGGCTCAGGGGCAGCTTGGCGGCCAACGCGCTCTGTGAAAGCCCGACTGCACGCCGACGCGCGGTGAGGATTTGGCCTAGCTGGGGGGCGTGGGTGAGGACTTGGCGCATGGGCAGATTATCGTCTTAATCGATTAATGCATTATATCGTTTTTCGCGATAAATTTACAATATCGACTATGCCGATAGTTTTGTTGAGTTTAGTTTGCGTACCCGATATATTGCAGCGCCAGCGGGGTAGGTCTTGTGCCCTTGGACAGATTGGCATATGCTTGGCATATGCCAATCAGCTTACCGGGCTCAACATGACTGAACGCAACGCCTCGCTGTTCCGCAACGGCCGTAACCAGGCGGTACGGATCCCGCGCGAGTTCGAGATGGAAGGCACCGAGGTGGTGATACGCAAGGATGGCGACCGCCTGATCCTCACGCCAATCCGCAAAAACCGCTTGCTGGATCTGCTGGCTGCCTGGGAGCCGCTGGACGAGGGCTTGCCCGATGTGGAAGACGGTCCGCCCCAGATCCGGGACGCGTTCTGATGACCGAGCCCGTCTGGATGCTGGACACCAACACGCTGTCCGACCTGATTCGAAACCCCCGCGGCACGCTAGTTCAGCACCTGAGCAGCAAGGCGCCCGACGCAGTCTGTACCAGCATTGTGGTGGCCTGCGAATTACGTTTTGGCGCCAACCGCAAGGGTTCGGAAGCCCTGACCAAGCGGGTTGAGCAACTGCTTGCGTCCTTGCCAGTGCTTCCCCTCGACGACCCCGCCGACCAGCACTACGCTGACATCCGCACGACGCTGGAGCGTGCCGGCACGCCTATCGGCAACAATGACCTTTTCATCGCCGCGCATGCAAGGTCACGCGGCATGACGCTGGTTACGCACAATATGCGCGAGTTTGAAAGAGTACTGGGGCTGCGCGTGGAGGATTGGCTGACCGCGCCTGCATAAGCGCGGCGCGGCGCTTAAAACCAAAGTGGCTGCTGTTGGTTGAGCCTTGCCATCACCTTGTCGTGATGGAACACAAATAGCTGTAGGCGCGAAATTCTCCTTCTTTAAACACGCTAAAGTACTTGCTCGGGTATCCACCCAGCCGCGTCTCCGGTGTCCGGGCCAGCGTCCTCAGACGTCTATATTCAACGCCCGCAACGCGTTCGACTCAATAAACGCCCGTCGCGGCTCCACGTCATCACCCATCAACGTCGTGAAGATCCCGTCGGCCGCAATCGCGTCCTCGATCTGCACGCGAAGCAAGCGGCGCACGGTGGGGTCCATGGTGGTTTCCCACAACTGCAACGGATTCATTTCGCCGAGGCCCTTGTAGCGCTGGCGGCTCAAGTTGCGTTCGGCATCCGCCAGCAGCCAGTGAACTGCGGCGCGGAAGTCGGTTACGGCCTGCGAGCGGGCCTTTTCGCCTTCGCCGCGGCGGATCACGGCGCCGGGTCCGATCAAGTCTTTCACGGTCAGGGCGGTGGCGCTGATCTGGGCGTAGTCGGCGCCGTGCACGAAGTCCGGGTCGATGGTGGAGGTCTTCCAGTTGCCGTGCTTGCTGCGCTTGACGCGCAGGACCCAGCTTTCGATGCGCTCTTCGTATTCCGGCAGCACCGTGACGGATTTGTCGCTGATGAGCGAGAGCAGGTTCGCAGCCGAGGTGCGGGCGGCATCCTCGCTGGAGAGGTCGACGGTGGCGCCGGCCAGGATGGCGTTGAGCGCAGCGGTATCGATGAAGTGCATCAGCCTTTCGACCACCGCTTCGGAGAGCAGGTAGCCGCGTGCCAGTTCTTCGAGCGCCTGGATGCTCAGGGGCGTGGCGTTTTCGTTTGGCGTGAGCTGCGCGCCATTCAGGGCTGAGCGCAGGATGTACTGGTTGAGTTCGTGGTCGTCTTTCAGATACCGCTCGTCCTTGCCGGATTTCACCTTGTAGAGCGGCGGCTGGGCGATGTAGATGTAGCCGCGCTCGATCAGCTCCGGCATCTGGCGGTAGAAGAAGGTGAGAAGCAGGGTGCGGATGTGAGCGCCGTCTACGTCTGCATCGGTCATGATGATGATGCGGTGGTAGCGCAACTTGTCGACGTTGTATTCCTCCTTGCCGATGCCGGTGCCCATGGCGGTGATGAGGGTCACGACTTCCTGGCTGGAGAGCATCTTGTCGAAGCGCGCTTTCTCCACATTGAGGATCTTGCCCTTCAAGGGCAAGATCGCCTGGAACTTGCGATCGCGTCCCTGCTTGGCCGAGCCGCCGGCGGAGTCACCCTCGACGATGTACAACTCGCACAGGGCGGGGTCCTTCTCCTGGCAGTCGGCCAGCTTGCCGGGCAGGCCCATGCCGTCGAGCACGCCCTTGCGACGGGTCATTTCACGCGCCTTGCGTGCCGCCTCGCGCGCACGCGCTGCGTCCACGATCTTGCCGACGATGATCTTGGCATCGACCGGCCGTTCCTGCAGGTAGTCGGCCAGCGCTTTGGCGACGATTTCCTCGACCGGCATGCGCACTTCGGAAGAGACCAGCTTGTCCTTGGTTTGCGAGCTGAACTTCGGCTCGGGAACCTTCACCGACAAGATGCAGGTGAGGCCTTCACGCATGTCGTCGCCGGTGGTTTCCACCTTTTGCTTCTTGGCGATCTCGGTTTCTTCGATGTACTTGTTGATCACCCGGGTCATCGCCGCGCGCAGGCCGGTCAGGTGGGTGCCGCCGTCGCGCTGCGGAATGTTGTTGGTGAAGCACAACACCTGCTCGTTGTAGCCGTCATTCCACTGCATGGCTACTTCAACGCCGATCATCAGCCCGGCGATGCCGTGGCCGGGGTCGGCCTGGCGTTCGGCGTTGACGTAGAAGATGTTCGGGTGCAACACAGTCTTGGTACGGTTGACGTACTCGACAAATCCCTTGACGCCACCGGTAAAGGCAAAGTCTTCTTCCTTGGCGGAACGCTGGTCGGTCAGCTTGATGCGCACGCCGTTGTTGAGAAACGAGAGCTCGCGAATTCTTTTGGACAGGATTTCGTAGTGAAAATCGATGTTGTCGAAAATCTCGTCGTCGGCCAGAAAGTGCACTTCTGTGCCGCGCTTCTCGGTGTTGCCGGTCAACTTGATGGGCGACGTCATAACGTTGGTGCCGGCCGGATGCCCGTTGACAATGCCCTCGGGCATCACATCTTCAACCAGCTCGCGATTCTGCGGGATGCCGCGGTGAAACTCCATGAAGTGCGCCTTGCCATCACGCCGGATGGTCAGACGTAGCCACTTCGAAAGACCGTTGACGCAAGACACACCAACACCGTGCAAACCGCCGGAGACCTTGTAGCTGTTCTGATCGAACTTGCCGCCCGCATGCAGTTCGGTCATCACAATTTCGGCCGCGCTGCGTTTGGGTTCGTGCTTGTCGTCCCACTTGATGCCGGTCGGTACACCGCGTCCGTTATCGGTTACCGAGATCGAGTTGTCGGTATGAATGGTGACGTGGATCTCGGAGCAATAACCCGCCAAGGCCTCATCGATGGAATTGTCGAGTACTTCGAAAACAAGATGATGCAGCCCGGTGCCATCGCTGGTATCTCCGATGTACATGCCAGGCCGCTTGCGCACGGCTTCAAGGCCTTCAAGGATCTGGATGGAGGAAGCGCCGTAGGCATTTTCTGTTGGTTTGCCAGGTTCGTCGTGTGCGGGTTGTTGCGGCTCGGTCATGCAGTATTCCTGAGAATTTCCATTGTCTTTTAAGCGCCTGGATAGATCTGTGGGCGCGCGCCTGCCACCCTAAGCCTTGCAAGTGGAATGTCAGATTCGCATCGGCATGACCACGTACTTGAACTCGGTGTTGTCGGCGGTTGTGAACAGGGCGCTCGAATTGGCGTCGCCCAGGGAAATGAAAATGGTCTCGCTCTTGATGTGCATGAGTACATCGAGCAGGTAGGTGACGTTGAAACCGATGTCGATGATCTCGCCGTGATAATCGATCTCCGCTTCCTCCTGGGCTTCTTCCTGATCGGTGTTGGTGCAACTGATCTTGAGGCTGCCCTCGCCGATCACGCAACGCACGCCCTTGAACTTTTCGTTGGTCAGGATCGCTGCCCGCTGCAGACAGCCAATCAGCTCTTCACGTGCAATACCAAAAGTGTTCTTGTAACCGGACGGAATCACTCGCTGATAATCGGGAAACTTGCCCTCAACCAGCTTGGACACCAATTCAACGTTGCCGAACTGGAACCTTACCTGTGTTGAGGCGATGTCGATGCGAATGGGCTCGTCGCTGTCTTCAAGCAGGCGCTCCAGTTCGATGACTGTCTTGCGCGGAATAATGACTTCCTGGCGTTCGACGTCACTCTCGATCGGTAGTGCCGCGAAGGCCAGCCGATGACCATCGGTCGCCACTACCTTGACCTGACCTTTTTCAATGATCAGCAGCAAGCCGTTGAGGTAGTAGCGGATATCCTGCTGCGCCATCGCATACTGCACCAACGCGATCAATGCCTTGAGCGCCTTTTGATTGACTGAAAAGCTGGTCTTGAAATCCGCCGCCTGGGACACGGTGGGAAAGTCTTCCGCAGCCAGTGTCTGCAGCGAAAATCTCGACTTGCCAGCCTTGATGTTGAGCTTCTTGTTGTTGAGCTCGAGCGATACGCTGGCATTGCCGGGCAATGCGCGCAGGATATCAAGCAGCTTTCGGGCAGCGACGGTGGTGGCTGTATCTTGCCCGCTTTCGCAAGCAGCCTTGGTTGATATCTGCACTTCGATGTCGGTGGCAAGAAAGCTCAACTCGTTGCCGGTCTTGGTCAACAGGAGGTTGGAAAGAATCGGCAGTGTGTGACGTCGTTCGACAATCCCGCTCACGATTTGAATCGGTTTAAGGAGTGCATCGCGTTCAGCGGTCACCAGATGCATGATGGGTTGCCTTTCATACCTTGTGGTTAATGTTATTTATAAAACCAATAACAACTAATAGGGGCTGTGGATAACAGGACAAGTCGGAATATGCAGGTGAATCAACGGTATGGAGTTTGTATAAGCCTGGTTTTGCTGTGCACAAGGCGCTTCCCAAATGTGGATAAGTTTCCGGAAGGGCGACTTTTCAGGGTTTGTTCTGGAGTCATCAACAGCTTTTCCACAGCTTGGCCGAATTCTCTGTTCAGTAGACATTCAGCCCTTGATGATCTGGTCCAGAACGTGCAGTTCATGGTTGAGTTGATTGTCGGATTTTCGGGCTTCGGTGATCTTGCGCACGGCGTGCAGCACCGTGGTGTGGTCGCGGCCACCAAAAGACTCGCCGATTTCCGGCAATGACAGAGACGTTAGTTCCTTGGTGAAGTACATGGCGATCTGCCTGGGCTTGACCAAGTCAGCGGTGCGCCTCTTGGAAAAAAGTTCAGGTAACTTGACTCGATAAAAGTCCGCGACTGTTTTCTGGATGTTCTCGATCGAAATTGCGCGGTTCTGCACGCGCAACAAATCCCGCAGGGCGTCGCGAGCGATTTCAAGGGTGATTTCAAGGGCGTGAAACTTTGAGTAGGCGATCAGTTTTCGCAGTGCGCCTTCGAGTTCACGCACGTTCGAGCGTAGATGTTTGGCGATGAAAAAGGCCACGGTTTCATCCAGGTTGATGCCCTGGGTTTCGGCTTTCTTCAGAAGAATTGCCACCCGCATCTCGAGTTCGGGGGGTTCTATGGCAACTGTAAGACCCCAGCCAAATCTGGAGATGAGGCGATCCTCGACACCGGCTATTTCCCGTGGGTAGGTGTCGCATGTGATGATGACCTGTTTGTGAGCTTCTATGAGGGCGTTGAAGGCGTAGAAAAATTCTTCCTGGGTACGGTTCTTGTTACCGAAGAACTGAATATCATCAACGATCAACAGGTCGAGGGAGTGGTAGTAACGCTTGAACTCGTCGAAGGCTTTTTTCTGATAGGCGCGAACCACATCGGTCACGTATTGTTCGGCGTGGATGTAGCGCACCCGTGCTTCAGGTAGGCGCGCAAACAACTGGTTGCCGATGGCTTGCACAAGATGGGTCTTGCCCAGGCCCACACCACCATAGAGAAACAATGGGTTGTATGAGGTGCCTGGGTTGTCGGCTACCTGAATGGCAGCGGCGCGAGCGAGCTGATTGGCCTTGCCGGTGACAAACGAATCGAAGCTGTGGTCCCGGTTCAGGCGTGTTTTGGAATAAATGGTGCCGGTCTCGCTTGCAGCGCCTTGCTCGGGCGCACTGACTTTCCTTGCAAGCGGTGCAGGCTCGGCGACGGATGTGGGAACTGGCGTCGCGTGAGCTTCGCTTGCCTGGGGACAGGTCACAACGATTCGAACACTTGCGCCCCAGAATTCGTTGGCCAAAGATTCGAGCCTGACCAGATAGCGCTCACGTACCCATTGCTGCACAAAGCGATTGGGCGCAAGCAATTCAATCTGATCCGGCGTTCCGGCTTCCGAGGAAACGCAGCCATTGATTTTGAGGGGCTTGATCCAGGTGTCGAATTGTTGCTGTGGCAGCTCATGTCCGAACAGATCCGCGCAATGCGACCAGAAGGCGCCGGGTGAGCCGGTCTCATCCGCGCCAGTCTCGGAATCCGTAGGTGCTGCATTGGGCATGGAGGTAGGCCGCCGGCGCACAGGCTGGCTATCTTTTTGGTGGTTTGAAACGGGACGAACGCCAAAGTCGAAACTGGCCGAGCCCCTGCGACCGGCAGTAGCGATGGGATTGATGCAAAAGCTGATGCAGAAGCGACGGCAGCAATTTTACCTTCTTTCGAACTTAGTTATCCACAGGTAAGGCTTGGTCCGAGTCTTGACCGGTAGAGCGAAATTGTTGTTTAATAACGGGTTTTACGCAAAAACGCGGCCTTACGCCGAATTGGAGAAATCATGAAACGTACATATCAACCTTCAGTGGTTCGGCGCAAGCGCACCCACGGTTTTCTGGTCCGCATGAAAAGCAAGGGTGGTCGTGCGGTCATTCGCGCACGCCGCGCCAAGGGCCGTAAACGCCTGGCGGTTTGAGATTTGCCAAGTGCGTCGATTCGTGGTGATGTGGCGCCGGCCCTGGCCGGCCCTGACTTCGCCATGATCCTCAAGAGCCCGATGCGCAGGCGCGGCAGGCATTTCTCGTTGTTCTGGCGCAGCAGCAAGAACCCGCGTCTTGGCACTGTAGTGTCGCGAAAGATGGCAGGTAGTGCGGTACGGCGCAATCTTGTGAAGCGTCACGCGCGAGCCATGTTTCAAGAGTGGTGCCTGAGGCAAGGCGCTTTGGGCTGTGTCGATGTCGTGCTGCGCGTTACGGCCGACATTCGTGGCTTGTCGCGCGGCGCGGAGTTCAGTGAGATATCTTCCCTGTTCAGTGTGTTTGCGCCGCCCCGCGCGGAGTCTTGAAATTGAAATACATGCTGCTTGGATTGCTGGGGTTTTACCGCTATGCAGTCAGCCCGATGCTTGGCCGCCATTGCAGGTTTGAGCCGAGTTGTTCCGAATATGCCTCGGATGCGATCAAGGTGCATGGCGTAACGCAGGGCACATGGTTGTCGGCACGGCGTGTCTGCCGTTGTCATCCATGGCATGCCGGCGGGTTCGATCCGGTACCGCCCAAGCGGGCTTGAAGCCCAACGTTTTGTTGCCGCCAGCAGCTTCGATGCGCGGCATAACCGACCTGAAACGAGTTCCATGGATACCCGTCGCCTGATCCTGTTCTTCATTTTTTCGTTTTCCCTGGTCATGCTTTGGGACGCCTGGCAAAAGCAGCAGATCAAGGCCAAACCTGCACCACCAACCCAGCAGGCTTCGAGGGATGCCGGGATACCGCTGCCGACGATTCCGCTTCAGGCACCCACAGTGCCTGGTGCGGCCCCTGCGTTGCCCGGCGCCATTCCTGCGTTACCCGGTGTTACGCCCGCGGTACCGGGTGCGGTGCCTGCGCCTGCCGTACGCAAGGTAAGCGTCAAGACCGATGTCTTTTCAGCCGAGATCGCAGCCGAAGGGGGTGACTTGCGCTTCGTCGAACTGACGCAACACAAGGACACGGTCGACAAGAACCGCAACTTCGTATTGTTGGGCGATCACAGTTATTTCGCGCAAACCGGACTTCTGGCCCAGGGCGTCGAGTTACCCACCCACAAGACCATGTTCAGCCTGCCGGCGGGGCCGTTCGAACTCAAGGCCGGTGAGTCCAAGCTGACAGTGCGCCTGGAAGCGAGCTTGAATGACGTCAAGGTGGCGAAGATCTACACCTTTGCGCGTGGTTCCTACGCCATCGACGTGACCTACGAGATCGTCAATGGCGGGGCGGCGCCGATAGCGCCGTCTGCATACCTGCAAATGCTGCGCGATGGCAAGGCGCCGGCCGGGGATTCGCAGTTTCTGCAGACCTACACCGGGCCGGTCTTCTATACCGATGTGGACAAGTTTCACAAGCAGGATTTCTCCGACGTCGAGAAGGGCAAGCCGGTGCCAGTCAAGCCATCGCCGGACGGCTGGGTCGGCATGATCCAGCATTATTTCGCCGCCGCCTGGTTGCCGCAGGGCAATGCGAAGCGCGAGTTCTACAGCAAAAAAGTGGCTGACAACCTGTATTCGGCAGGGGTCATTGTGCCGATCGGCACCATCGCGGCGGGTGCGACCGGAACCATCACTTCCAAGTTGTACGTAGGTCCCCAGGATCAGGACCGCCTGAAGGAACTGGCGCCCGGGCTCGAACTGGTGGTTGACTACGGCTGGCTGACCATCATTGCCCAACCGATGTTCCTGCTCTTGAAGTGGCTGCACAGCGTGCTGGGCAACTGGGGGCTGGCGATCATCGCCTTGACAGTCATCATCAAGGCGGCATTTTTCCCCTTGTCTGCAGCTTCCTACAAGTCGATGGCGCGCATGAAGAAGGTCACGCCGCGACTGACCCAGCTGCGCGAGCGCTATGGTAGTGATCGCGCCAAGATGAACCAGGCGATGATGGAGTTGTACAAGGAGGAAAAGATCAACCCGCTGGGCGGATGCCTGCCGATCGTCATTCAGATCCCGGTATTCATCGCGCTTTACTGGACGTTGCTTGCGACAGTCGAAATGCGCCACGCGCCGTTCTACGGCTGGATCACCGACTTGTCGGCGCAGGATCCGTGGTACATCCTGCCGGTCATCATGGCGGTATCGATGTTCATCCAGACCAAGATGAATCCGACGCCACCCGATCCGCTGCAGGCCAAGATGATGCTGATCATGCCGGTGGTATTTTCGGTATTCTTTTTCTTCTTTCCGGCGGGCCTGGTGCTCTATTGGGTGGTCAACAACATTCTGTCGATCGCGCAGCAATGGCAGATCACCCGCATGATCGAATCCGGCCAGGATCCAGACAAGAAGAAAAAGAACTGATGGACCAGCCGGGCTGGTCGCGCCATGCCGGGAGCCTCTGATCCGATTGCTGCGGTAGCGACCGCGCCGGGCAAAGGCGGGATCGGTGTGGTGCGGATTTCCGGGCGTTATATCGGCGCTGTGATTGACGGAATTGTCGGGCGGGCGCTGCAGCCACGCTTGGCCAGCATGGCGGACTTCCGCGATGCCAGCGGGGCTGCGATCGATCGCGGACTGGCCCTTTTCTTCGAGGCGCCACGCTCCTTCACCGGGGAACAGGTGCTTGAGCTGCAGGGGCACGGCGGCCCGGTCGTGCAGAACCTGATCTTGCGGCGGGCACTCGAACTGGGCTGCAGGCTGGCCGAGCCGGGGGAATTCACGCGGCGCGCCTTTCTCAACGGCAAGCTCGATCTGGCGCAGGCCGAGGCCGTGGCCGACCTGATCGATGCGTCTTCGGCGCGTGCAGCGCGGGCGGCGCTGCGCTCGCTGGATGGCGAGTTTTCGCGACAGGTGGGTACGCTTCGCGACCGCGTGGTCGAACTGCGCGCACTGATCGAGGCCACTCTCGATTTTCCGGAAGAGGAGATCGATTTCCTGGAGCGCGCGCAGGCGGCCGCTCGGGTCAAAGACATCACGGACACGCTGGCCCAGGTATTGCGGCGCAGTCGTCAGGGCGCGCGTTTGCGCAGCGGCTTCACCATCGTTCTCGCCGGTCGGCCCAACGTGGGCAAGTCGTCACTTCTCAATCGCTTGGCCGGCGAAGAGGCGGCGATCGTGACAGCGATACCCGGTACCACCCGCGACGCCGTTGCGCGCTCGATCAACATCGACGGCATGGCGGTGAACGTGATCGATACCGCGGGACTGCGCGATACCAGGGATGAAGTTGAAGTCATGGGCATGGCCCGTACGCGCCATGAGATCGAGCGTGCCGATCTGGTGTTGCATGTGATAGAAGCCGGGGGCGCCACTGCCGAGGACGCTGCAGTGGCGGCGGCGATCCCGGCTGACATGGTGCGCCTGACAGTGCGCAACAAGATCGACATGACAGGCGAGACGCCCGGGGTGGTTGGCGACGTCGTCGGGCTGTCAGCCAAGACTGGCGCAGGCATTGACGCCTTGCGTCAGGAGTTGCTGCGCCGTGGCGGCCTGGATGGCGCCGGCGAGGATGTGATCATCGCGCGTGAGCGCCACCTGGCCGCGCTCGAGTTGACAGCAGCAGCAGTAGCGGGAGCGGCAATCCATCTGGTGCCGCCATCGGCGCAGCTTGAGTTGGCCGCCGAAGAACTGCGCCACGCGCAGGAAGCGCTCAACAGCATAACCGGAGCGTTTGTTGCGGACGATTTGCTGGGGGAAATCTTCGGGCGATTTTGCATCGGGAAATAGCATAGGGTTCCAAGGTGTCCAACAAAATGTGGCGAGCGCATGCAAGCCTCCGACCATAGGCGTTTTTTTGATCCTACGATGTCCAAGCGGATGCATTGACAGCCGAGGGCTGGTGTGTCCAAATCAGTGTCCAAGCAGTGACTTGGGCATTGATCTGATGCTTACTTGGACACATGAGGGAATATTGCGCTCACCGACACCGCGCTGAAGGCGCTGAAACCGAAATACATGCCCTACACGTTTGCAGACCACCAGGGACCTTATGTTGACGTGCGCGCTGCGTGGCGCGCGTCATTTCTTTGAAGTCGCAGCCGGCAACATGGAACATGGCAACGCTTTCCTGGCGCAGGCCCGAATCTATTTGGCCCCGCCGCGGTGGTGGCGGTGATGGTTGCGCATCGTGCGCGCCTTCGCGCTGCCCGACTACGATGTGCACATGATCGAAGCGGGCGCGCATGCGGCAGTTTCAAACGAGTTGCGCGACCCGCAGACTCGCAACCTTCAGAAAGACTTGGAATACGGACTGGGCGAGCCGGCTAAGTAGGTGGCCTCGCCTGTGGCGGGGAACGTACTATGCGGCATGGCATCCGTCAGGCGTGGCCGAACCCGGCCCAATCTGGGCAAGCTCATGCCGCCCCGGCTGGGGCGCGTGTTCGACCGCGAGCGCCTGTTCGCCCGGTTCGATCAGGTACCGCAAACGCCCGCCATCTGGGTGGCCGGGCCGCCCGGCGCCGGCAAGACGACTCTGGTCGCAACCTACCTGGAAGCGCGCGGGATCCAGCCCCTCTGGCTGCAGCTGGACGCCGGCGATGCGGATCTGGCCGCGTTTGTGCACTTTCTCGATCTCGCGCTTGCCAATGCGCTGCCGCGTCGGCGCACGCGCATGGCGGTGCCCACTGCGGACGACCTGCGTGACAGCACCGGGTTCCTGCGCCGCTGCGTGCGTTATCTGGCGGCCAGCCTGCCGGTGCCCTGGGTGCTGGTGCTCGATAACGTGCAGGAGGCCGGCGTAGCTTCGCCGCTTCATGCGGGCCTCGCCGCCGCGATGGACGAGCTGCTGACGGGCGCCCGACTGATCTTCGTCAGCCGCGACCTGCCACCCGCCGCGTACGCGCGTGCGCTGGCCGGCCAGCAACTCGGCGTGATCGATGCCAGAGCCTTGCAATTCACGCTCGACGAGACGCGTGCGCTGGTCGACCTGCACGGGCACCCGATCGCGGCCGAGACGCTGCGCCAGGACACCAACGGCTGGGCGGCGGCGATGATCCTGATGATTGCCGCGCGCGCCACCGCAGGTGTCGGTGCAC
>Ga0163153_10007188_pt1 | contig 12105 bp, 10 predicted proteins | sample OliLakLV19MP6IB1_FD_148629 | JGI IMG/M metagenome (GOLD analysis project Ga0163153, IMG submission 148629) | Freshwater microbial mat bacterial communities from Lake Vanda, McMurdo Dry Valleys, Antarctica - Oligotrophic Lake LV.19.MP6.IB-1 | ecosystem: Environmental > Aquatic > Freshwater >... | reverse complement strand
TCCAGGACGCGATCATCGATCCCGCTGCCGGTGTCGATCACGTCGAGCCGCACGCCAAACGGAATCGCCCTCGTGCGCACGGTGAGTTGTCCGCCCTCAGGCATCGCCTGCTGTGCGTTGAGCACCAGGTTCAGCAGCGCTGCATGAAACGATTCGCGATCCAGCAACACGGTCGGCAGGTCGGAATCCAAATACCGGAAAACCTGCACGCCCGATTGCTCCGCCTGTGGCGCAAAGAGATCGAGCACGTCCGCGACGACCGTGTTGAGATCGGTCGGATCCAAACGCAGTTGGCGAACCTTCGTGAAATTGAGAAAATCGTCCAGCAGGTTCTGCAACCGCTGGCACTCGCGCTGCACGACTTCCACTTTGCGCAACGCGCGGCGCTGTTGCGGGCTGTCGCCGCCGGCCAGGTCTTCAGCCAGCAGTTCCATATTCAGGCAAATAGTCGACAGCGGATTCTTGATCTCATGCGCCAATCCGCCGGCCAGCCGCGCCATTTCGTGATACTGGTCAGCCAGGCGGCGTTCCAATTCACCACGTGACTCTTCGGATACAGGGGCCATAGAGGACTCGACAAAACCGGGGACTGGCGATTGCTCCCTTGATTCTGGCGGTTCGAATTCGTGGTCGCCAGCCCGACTCGCCCAGGCGCGAACGCCGCGACGACTCTTCCTTTCGCGTCCCGCGCCGATAAACTTGCGTCACGGCCGCGAAAACCGACCCTGGATTCCCCAGAACGATGCCAGCCCTCAGCGTGCGATGTCCGCATTGCCAGAACGTCCTTAGGGTAGATGCTGCGCGCGCAGGACAGGCCATGGCATGCAGCCATTGTGGGAAACAACTGCTGGTTCCTGCTCCGAGCACTCCGTCGCAGGTCAACGCACCGCCCGTCGTTCGCACCGTGCCCACTTCGGTAGCTCGACCGGAAATTCAAATCACGCCCGGCGCCCCAAAAGCCGCCACGCCGCCACCGGAGCAGAAGCCGGTTGAGCCAGCAGGGACGAAATCTGTCGTTCCGCGGATCAGTCCGAGCCTGGTGATGCTCATTTTCGGCGTGGTCGTGCTGGCCGTGACCGTGCTGGTGCTGTTGCGGATGACAGAAGGAAATTCCGGCGCTCCCTAAAGGAATGACGGCGGCGATCGTCAGTTCCCCACATAGCGCGCGTAGATCGTCTTAGCCGCCGCTGGGTCGTCCGTTCCAGAAATGATCGCGCGGCCGTCGGCAAACACGGTCACCTGATACGGCTCGACCTGTAGCCGCAGCAAGAACGGATTTCGCATCAAGTTGCCGACGCCCGAAAGTTTGCGTTCCAGCTCTTCCAGCGACAGCCCCCAACCGGGCGGCGGCGCGACCTGCACCGAATTTCGCCCGCACAGCACCGTCGATTGACTGGCGCGGTCGCCAGCCAGCCATTCGAATTCATGTTTGCCGCAGCACGGGCAGTCCTCCTCGCCGCGGAGCTTGCTGATATCCAGTTGCCGGCAGCGATTCTCCCAGAGATCGAACACCTGCAAGGTGCGCGAAATGGCTGCGCGCTGGCCGGCCAGGATCTTCATCGCTTCGGCTGCTTCAATCGAGGCGATCACATTGATAATCGGCGCCAAGATCCCCGCGGTGTCACAAGTGGGCGTGACGCCCGGCGGGGGCGGCTCTGGAATTAGGCACCGCAGGCACGGGGTCTCGCCTGGCAGTATGGTCATGGTTTGGCCCTCGGCGCCGAGGCAACCTCCGTAGACCCAGGGAATGCCATGCTTGACGGCCACGTCATTCAGCAGGAATCTCGTCTCGAAATTGTCGGTGCCGTCGAGCATCACGTCAGCCCCGGCCGCGAATCCCTCCACGTTGCCTGCATCGACGTCGGCCACGATCGCTTCGATCTCGACCGTGGAATTAATGCGCCGCAGCTTTTCGGCCGCCGCCACGGATTTCGGCAACTGGGCCGCGACATCGTCCTCATCGAACAGCACCTGGCGCTGCAGGTTCGTGGTTTCCACAAAATCGCGATCCACGATCCGCAGCCGGCCTACGCCTGCGCGGACGAGCGTGTTCGCCAGCACGGTTCCCAAGGCCCCGCAACCGCAGAGAAACACGGTGCTCGATAACAGTCGGCGCTGTCCTGCTTCTCCCAAAGGTGCAAAGCGTGATTGCCGGGCGTAACGGGCCAGCGGATCGGACCGTTCGGCAGATTGTGGATCGTCAGGCATGAGTGCATCGTATCACCTGTAGCGCGGTTCGGTCAGCCGATGACACGTTGAGAAGTGTCCGATTGCGCGCCAAGAAAAAAGAAAAACGCGTGCATCGGCGAGATTTTATTCGTCATTTGCCCGGCTGCTTAGCCGGACACTCTGGAGATCAGAAACTCGAATGCCGAAGATCACAAAATCGGCGAATTCCGCACCGACGCAGATGCCGTTCGGCAACTTCGCAATTTATCGCAATCCCTGTTGATGAGACCAGTTAGGTGAACGGCGATAGCGGTTATTGGTGAAGAACTCGCGACAAGTCCGCGAACCGAAGTGCTAGTTCAGCCGTAGCAATACTTACGTTCGCTCGTGGATGGAGCATCGCATGTTTGTTCGATGATGGGTCCCGGGAAAATTTTGCCAGGGTCGGGTCCATAGCTCTTGTTGAACCCTGCCTGGGAATTGCTTACGATGTACGCTCCGGGACGGAACAATTCGCGGCCGGTATCAGGAAGGACCGTTATGTCACATTCGGTCTATTTCTTTCAGGAATGCCCCACGTGCGGCAGAAGCCTGAGGATTCGAGTGGATTTCTTAGGGCGCGACGTCGCTTGCCCACACTGTCGTGGTCATTTGATCGCGGCGGATGCGAGCAACAGCCCGTCGCTGTCCGACTCGGCAATCTTGCTCCAACGAGCGGATGATTTGATTGCCCAGGCGGAGCGCCGTAAGGCCCACGCGCCTCACACGAACGGCTACGTTCGCACGCAGTAAGGCAGACGCAAAATCAACCCGCGCGGCGATCTGGCCGCGCGTCGCGCTCGGGGCGTTTCCTCATGCGGCGCTTTCACGTAGGCTAACGGTTTTCGCCGTCCAAATCTGTCGTTGCGCGCCGCGGCGACCGCCACGGCGAGCCGCCTGCCGAAAGTCGATATGCCCCACGAGTTCTACGAGACGCCGCTGACCGCCCGTTATGCTTCGGAGGAAATGTCACGGCTCTGGAGCGCGCAGCGCAAGTTCAGCACCTGGCGCCGTCTCTGGGTCGCGCTGGCGGAAGCGGAAGCGGAGTTGGGGCTGCCCGTCACGAAAGCGCAGATCGACGAGCTTCGCGCTCATGTCGATGACGTGGATTTCGCCGTGGCCGAGGGCTACGAGCGCCGCCTGCGTCACGATGTGATGGCGCATGTGCATGCCTATGGCGACGTTTGCCCGCAAGCACGGGCGATCATCCATCTCGGCGCCACGAGTTGCTACGTCACGGACAACACCGATTTGATCCTCATGCGCGAAGGCTTGGGGATCATTCGCGATCGCTTGTTGGGCGTGATCGAAAACCTGGCGAACTTCGCGCAAGAACAACGGGCGTTGCCCTGCCTGGGCTTCACCGCACCCCAGCCGGCGCAACCCACGACGGTCGGCAAACGGGCCTGCCTGTGGATCTACGACCTGACGCAAGATCTCGCTGAAATTGAGCATCGCCTCGGTTCGCTTCAGGCCCGCGGCGCGAAGGGCACGACTGGAACACAGGCGAGTTTTCTGGAACTGTTCGGCGGCGATCATGCAAAAGTGCGCCAACTCGACGAATTGGTGGCGCACAAGTTGGGCTTTGAGTCCAGCTACGCAGTTACCGGTCAGACGTATTCACGCAAGGTCGACGCCCAGGTGCTTTCGACGCTGTCCGGCATCGCTCAAAGCGCGCACAAAGCGACGAATGATCTGCGTCTTTTGCAAAGCCGCAAGGAAATCGAGGAACCGTTCGAGCAGGAGCAGATTGGCTCGTCGGCGATGGCGTACAAGCGCAATCCCATGCGCTCGGAGCGGATCGCCGGCTTGTCGCGGTTTGTGATCAGCCTGGAATCGAGCGCCGCCCAAACCGCGGCGACGCAATGGTTGGAGCGCACGCTGGACGACAGTGCGAATCGCCGCCTCACTTTGCCGCAGGCGTTCTTGGCCACGGACGCGTTGTTGACGCTGTATCAAAATGTCGCGTCGGGTTTCGTGGTCTATCCCAAGGTGATCGAAAAACACCTCCGCGAGGAACTTCCGTTCATGGCCACCGAGAACATTCTCATGGCCGCCGTTGCCGCGGGGGGCGATCGCCAGGACCTGCATGAGCGGATTCGCCGTCACAGTCTCGCGGCCGCCGCCGTGGTCAAGCAGCAGGGAGGCGAAAACGACCTCCTCGAACGGCTCCGCACCGATGCGGCTTTCGCCCTAGTCAATTTCGACGACACCATCGATCCGCTCCGCTTCGTGGGACGGGCGCCGGAACAGGTCGACGAATTCCTCGCGGAGATCGTCGCGCCGATACTTAAGCGGTATGCGCAGCGAACAAAGACTTCCGCGGAATTGCGCGTGTAACAAGCACGGTTCCGGTCGCTTGAAAGCTCGGGTGGCTGGGGTCGAATGTACTCATTCGCCCCCAGGTCTAGCGCGCTGGGGGCGAATGAGTACATTCGACCCCAGCCACCCACGAGTCTTGATGGCCCGAACTTCTGGCTTTGAAGGATCGCTACGCCACAATCGACGGTTCGATCGGCGTCACAAATTCGTCCGGTTTGACGATCAACAGCGGGCGGCGCGTGTAATTCAGCACGCGTTCCGCGGTGTTGCCGAGGAACAGGCCAGTGACGCCGCTGCGCCCGACGCTGCCCATCACGATCAAATCCGCGCCGAGCTTCTTGGCATTCGAGTCGATCAACTGCCACGGCGCGCCATGGGCGAGGAGGTACTCCGGCGTGATGGACTCAGGCAAGTGCTGCGTCACAAACTCGCGCAAATGGTCCGCGGTCGTTTTCTTCAATTCACGGCGGTAGGCGCCCAATTGCTTGCCGGGTTGCTCGGCGACTTGCGGCAGTTCCAGCAAGTCCTTGTCATCAAGCACGTGCAATACGTGGAGCTTCGCCTGTTCCCGCACTGCCAACAGTCCGGCGTACCGCAACGCCTTCGCGCTGACCGGGGAGAAATCGACGGGCGCCAGAATTTGCTTTAGTTGCAGCGTTTCCACCGGCGGCGCCACCCAGACCGGCGCCGGGCAGCATTGTAGGAGCTTTTGAGCTGTGCTCCCCACAAGCAACTTCTTCACCATCGACATGCCGACCGTGCCGGCCACGACGAGGTCGTAGTGATGACGCAGCACGGCACGTACCAACTCCGCGTGGGCCTTGCCGACCAAGGTCACCGTTTCCAGCGTCGCTTCGGCCCCATACGGCGCGATGAACTTCGCCAGCTTCTCGTCGGAATCATGCCGCAGGTCGCGCTCGAACTCGTCGATATCGCCGGCCACCAGCTTCCACCGCGCCTTGGCGGGCATCGATTCCAGGGCGTCGCGCAAATCGGTCAGCACATGGGCAACCGTGACGGTCGCCCCCCACGACTTGCCGAGAGCCACCGCCCTGCGCAGCGCCACTTCGCTGGTACCGGAAAAGTCGACGCCGACCAAAATCTTCTGAATTCGCGCTTCGTCCATGCCGTCCTCGGTGAATGCTAACGCGTCATGATCGCCCCGAGTTGAATCGACCGGGAACCCGCTGACAAGGCAGTCGTCCGGTCAGTCGACCAGACCGTCAGACCAGATCGAGCCGGCGATTGCTGCGTGCCGGCCGGCTGCAATCCGCGCACACGCCGCTGACAATGAAACGGTGATGGGTCACCCGGAAGCGATGTTCCCGGGCCACGGCGGCGCGAATCTCTTTGACAGCGTCGCTGGAAAATTCGATCAGCCGTCCGCACTTCTCGCAGTGCAGGTGATCGTGCTGAGGGTAGCCGTAGTCGTGCTCGTAAACGGCTCGCCCGCCCAGGGTCATTTCTCGCAACAGGCCGGCGTTCACTAACTCCCGTAACGTGCGATACACGGTGGGGCGACTGGCTTTTCGTTGCGGGTCCACCGTCTGAAGGTGAATGATCAGACCCTCGGCGTCGAAATGGTCGTGCTGGCGAAACACTTCTTCCACGATCACCCGGCGGGGGCGCGTAATTCGCTTTCCCTTGCTCTGCAAGAATTCCTCGAATCGCGCCATCGGCTTGAGTGCGACTTCGACGGTTCCCAACGAAAAATCGTCCATGAGCGACTGCCCGACCTGCGAATGTGAACCAAGAAGAGTTATCAATAATGATTCTATCTTATCCAGGTTTCGCGGCAATTGGTGGGGATCGCGACGGCTCGACGGGCCACGGACTTCGACGGCATCGCTTTGGGAGGTTTGCGCAAAGTTTTCCGGTGAATTGGACGATATAGAGGGCGCATCGTAATCAATATCCCCTCGAATCGGCTGTCGGGCTTATGTCGGAGTTCGTCCCCTCGATCGCGCCGGAAGTCGTAGCCGCCTGTCAGGCCGGCGCCGGTGAAACCGCTCCGGCGCTGAGCCGTTCCCTGGACAGCTCGATCGAGGTAACTGTTGGCGAAGCCGCGGTTTACGACCCGGCGTCCCCCGACGCAGCTTGGGCAGGCCCCGGGTTGGCCGTGTTGCTGACGGTTGGCAGTGAAGGGGCGATCGCACTGTTGTCGGAATCCAGCGGGCTCCTGCCGGGCTGGTATCAAAAGCCGGACGCCACCGGCACGAGCAAGTTGGCGACGCTGGCGCAAGAGTTGGGCATGTTGCTGCTGCCCGAGCAGTTCATGCCGGACGACTTTCGCGCAGCCTACGTTCCACACTTGGGCGAAGCATTGGCCCGAGCGAGTGTCGCACAGGGCTCCGGCCTGGTCCCTCTGACGCTCACTTCCGGCGAGAAGCAAGGCATCCTCCATTTGCTGTGGCCTGCGTCGCAGCCCCAGGAGCTTTTCAACCCTCCCAAAGCCCCGGAACCGGCCGCTGAGCCCTCGCCGCCTCCGGTCGTGGTTGCTTCGCCTCCGCCAGCACCTGTCGAGCCCAAGCCGCAGCCCGTGGCGGCGCCGCATGCACCGGCGTTTGGCGGCTTGCCAACTTACACGCGAAGCTTGCTGCGAATTCAGGTTCCGGTGCTGGTGACGCTGGCTCACAAGCGGCAGTCGCTCAACAAAGTGGTCGAATTGCGGCCAGGCGCGATTATCCAGTTCAACAAATCCTGTGAGGAAATGCTGGAGCTCGAGGTCAACAACCAAGTGATCGCCGAAGGAGAATGCGTCAAAACCGGCGACAAATTCGGCCTGCGGATTACCGCCATGAAGCCGCCGGAGGAGCGATTTAAGACGGTCCGCAAGAGCGGTTGAACTGATACTTGCTTTACGCACGCCGCGCCGCTCACCCTTGACCCTGTCTTGCCCAGTCTCTACAAACGGTACAGGCCCCCACGCACTACTCAGACGAGATGATCGCCGCCGATGATGCCTGAGAGAAGTTGCGCAAAGGGGAATGCAATGCTGAGCTTGGATTCGCCGGAACTGCACAAGCTGGTCCAGCCGCTTCGCCGGCCGGACAATGCCACAAATTGGCTCTATCTGGCGATCGACTACGCCTCGCTGATCGTGGTGATGGGCGGCACGATCGCGTTCTGCCAGATGCACCAGGAGTGGGGTTTTTCCTCATTTTGGCTCGCACCTGTTGTCCTCGCGGCAGTCTGTCTCGTGGGGGCGCTGCAACATCGCCTGGCGGGTCTCGGGCATGAAGGCGCGCACTACATCCTGTTTCGCAATCGAAAGCTGAACGAGGCGGCCTCCGACCTGCTCTGCATGTTTCCTTTGTTCTCCACGACGGAACAGTACCGGCAGATTCATCTCGGGCATCACGAATACGTGAATGACTGGGAACGTGATCCGGAACTGTTAAACCTCGGGCACACGCGGATGATGGATCGCTTCCCGATGACCAAACGGGAATTCCTCTACCACTTCACCGTCGCGCTGCTGATCCCCAAGCGGTTGCTGCGCTACATGTGGGACAACATTTACGTCACCGCCGTCGGCAACGGCGTGCATCCTTACAATTTGCCGGCCGGGCAAGGACCCCCACTGCTGTTCGGGCTGTTCCGCATCACTTCGGTGCTGGGGATCGGCTATTTGGCGGTGATGATCGTCCTGATGGGTTACTTGAGCCACTTCGGAACGACGTTCAGCATGACGGCCACTCCATTGGCCATGCTGGCGGTGGCTGGTGCATGCATTTGGGCGTTGCCGATTCAGTGGTTTTTCAGCTCGCGGATTCGCCCGGTCTACTCCAACAAGATCACCAGCTTCCTGCGGTTGAGTTATCTCACTGCGATGGAATGCGTGCTGGCCTGGTCATTTTTTCTGACCGGCTTCGAGTGGGGCGTCTATTTCTGGCTGCTTTGGATGTTGCCGTTGTTCACGGTCTTCCCATACTTGATGCTGCTGCGCGACTTGTTCCAGCATGCCAATGCCGACGACGGCCGCTTGTCCAACAGCCGCGCAATTCTGTGCCACCCGGTGCTGCGTTGGGCGATGTTCATCTATGGCCAGGACTTGCACGTCACGCATCACCTGTTCCCGTTCGTCCCGCACTTCCGCTTGCCGGCGCTGCACCGACTGCTCATGGCGAAGTGCGACGAATATTCCCGCGAAGTGGTCGAAACGCAGGGCCTCTTGCGCGGCAATCGGGCGCTCCCGACGCTGCTCGACGTCATCGCCCCCAAGGCCAACGCCGGGCACTAAGGACGGCCGCGCGATCTACGTGCAGGGCGCCACTGGCGGCTTGTCCGTCTGTGGCGGAGTGGGGTCGCCACCGCTGAACCCGTGCCGCATTCATGGGCGCCGCAAATGCCTGATTTTTCCTGAGCTTGCTTTGTTGCGGCAGTCAATTGGTTAGATCAGAATCGTGGAGCCGTACTGGCCAAACCCGCGATACCCTGTTGATTTTCAAAGCGAGGCGCATCCATGCTGGGCACTTCTTCTCGACGGCGTTGGCTTCGGGATGCGGCACTGCTGACGGTCGGTGCGGCGTTGCCCGCGCGGCTCCATCGAATGGCTTCGGCGATCGAGCCGCTCCAGCGCGTGGGGGGCGCGAAGTTCAAATTCAGCTTGGCCGCGTACAGCTACCGCGACTTGCTGACCGGCGACTCGCCCAAGTTGACGCTGGAGGATTTCATTCGCGACTGCGCGACAATGGGGCTCGAAGGAACGGAACTCACCTCGTATTACTTCCCTCCGGAACCGTCGAACGAGTACCTCGTCAAGCTGAAGCGGCTGGCATTCGAACTGGGCTTGGACGTCTCCGGCACAGCCGTCGGCAACGACTTTTGCTATCCGCCGGGTGCGGAGCGCGACAAAGAGCTGAACGGCGTGAAGCAATGGATTGGGCATGCCGCGGCGCTTGACGCTCCGGTGATTCGTATTTTTTCCGGCAATGCGAAGGACAGTCAGTCCGACGAAGCGGCGCATCGCCTGGCCGTGGCGGGTATCGAAGAATGTTGCGCCGTCGCGGGCGAGCATGGCGTGATGCTCGCCTTGGAAAATCATGGCGGGCTCACCAATACCGCCGACGGCATGCTGAAGCTGGTTCACGACGTGCAAAGCCCCTGGTTCGGCGTGAATCTGGATACCGGCAATTTCCGCACATCGGATCCCTATGGCGACTTGGCCAGGCTGGCCCCCTTCGCCGTGAACGTGCAGGTCAAGGTGATGATGCAACCCGAGGGCGCCGCCAAGTCACAGGCCGACTACGCGCGGCTGGCGAAAATGCTCGCCGACGTGGGCTACCGCGGGTATATCGTCCTCGAGTTCGAAGAGGACGAGGATCCCCGGGTCGCCTGCCCGCGGCATTTGGGCGAAATGCGCGCGGCCTTTACGCCGCTGGGCTGATTCCAGTCGGCCGGTTCGATCGAAGCGGCTTTCGCGTCGCCAGAGACGCGGGCAAAAGGCGCTGGCTTCGTCTTGAGCCGTGCGGGGCGATCTTCTATGATCCCCGCCGCAATTCAATCTCCGCGGCGGCGCATTGTCCGGCGCGGAACGGCTCCCTCAATCACTTCGCGAGACGCACGGCACGCTATGACCGCAAACGTCCTGCTCACCGGCGGCGCCGGCTACCTTGGATCTGTGCTCGCGCCGGCCCTCTTGGACCGTGGCTTTCATGTCACGGTGCTCGACAACTTCAGCTTCCAGCAGGACTCCCTCCTGGCCTGTTGCGCGAATCCCCGCTTTAGCGTGATTCGTGGCGACACCCGCGACGCCGACGTGTTACGGCGAGGTCTGCGGCATGCCGATATCGTAATTCCGCTGGCGGCGCTCGTCGGCGCGCCGGCCTGCCAGGCCGACCAGACCAATGCCCGGTCGCTGAACCTCGACGCGATCAAATTGCTGCTGTCATTGCGTTCGCCCCGGCAGCGGGTGATCTACCCGACGACCAACTCAGGCTACGGGATCGGCGAGAAAGGCAAGCATTGCACGGAAGAGAGTCCGTTGCGGCCGATCTCGCTATACGGCGTGACCAAGGTCGAGGCCGAGGCGGCGGTGCTGGAAGCTGGCGATACGATCACTTTCCGGCTGGCGACCGTGTTCGGCATGTCGCCGCGGATGCGAATTGATCTGCTGGTTAACGACTTTGTCTACCGCGCGGTGAACGACCGGACCGTCGTGGTGTTCGAGGGGAACGCCAAACGCAACTACATCCACGTCCGCGACGTCGCACGCGCGTTCTTGCACGCGATCGACAACTACCACGCCATGCAAGGCGAGCCGTTCAACGTGGGCCTGAGCGACGCGAATCTCTCCAAGCTGGAGCTTTGCGCGAAGATCAAGGAACACCTCCCGAACTTCGTCTATCTCGAAGCCCCGGTCGGCGAAGACCCTGACAAGCGCGACTACATTGTCTCGAACGCCAAGATCGAGCGCACGGGGTTTCGGCCGGCCCATTCGCTGGACATGGGCATCACGGAGTTGCGCAAAGGCTATGAAATGCTGCGGAACAGCCGATATGGGAATGTAGGGTAGGGAGTCGACGAGCGTCGCAGCAGCGCTCGCCTTTAAGCGTTGTCAATCGGCGTGGTCTGTGAGCGGCCGTCGAATGATCTTGACGGTCTCACGTGCGCCGCCTACTCTCCTGCCGCGCGATGATTCGTGAGACCGCGCGCATGTTCCGTAGCACGTTGCCAACGAGGGCGCAAACGATGGTGGCGGCTGGCTCCATGAGACGCTGGTTTCTGTTCAACCTGCGGCGTGCCGTCGGCACGCAAGTATTGATCGAACGTTTTGTACTTCCCACCGGCGCCGGGATACCGGCACCCGCGCCTGTCGAGTACGCCAGGCAACCGGCGATTCCTAAGTCGCTTGCCTTTCCAGCGGCGACGGAGCCGCCGATGGTCTCGGCCGCGGCCCAGATGCTACGCGATCTGTACACGCGGATTGCGGACGCCTCGCTCTCGGACGAGCAACTTGGTTTTCATAGAGACCAAGTCCCCGTGCTCGTAGATTTGAACGGCGACCTGCTCTGGCTGCCCGGCGATTTGTTGAAGTATGTAACGCACACGCGACAAAACTTCAGCCCGGCCTACATCGTACATCTGCTGGCGGAAACGCCACACTATATGTGGATTCGCGATCGGCTGCGCCCCGGCGATACCGTGCTTGATTGCGGGGCGAATCTCGGCTTGTTTGCGACGATGATGGCCGCCCGCGTGGGGCCGACCGGCGCGGTCCATGCCTTCGAACCGAGTCCGCGCGCACGCCATGATCTGGCGCGTGTCGTGCACCTCAATGAGTTGAGCTGGGTGGTCATCAGCCCGTTCGCGGTCGCCGACAAATGCGGTCAGGCCACCTTCTGCGACGTGCTCGAAAATGACGTGCGACGCGAAGCGAGTCACTTGTCGACCGCCGTGCGCTTCACCGCGAATTTGGCAAAGCAGTCGATCGAAGTGCCGACCATCACGCTCGACCGTTACCTCGCGGAAACAGGCGTCAGGCCGCGACTCGTCAAGATTGACGTGGAAGGCGCGGAACTCGAAGTGCTCGACGGAGCTCGCGATTGTCTGCGTCGTTTCCGGCCCTTCCCG
>Ga0163153_10007187_pt1 | contig 12108 bp, 11 predicted proteins | sample OliLakLV19MP6IB1_FD_148629 | JGI IMG/M metagenome (GOLD analysis project Ga0163153, IMG submission 148629) | Freshwater microbial mat bacterial communities from Lake Vanda, McMurdo Dry Valleys, Antarctica - Oligotrophic Lake LV.19.MP6.IB-1 | ecosystem: Environmental > Aquatic > Freshwater >... | reverse complement strand
CTCCAATAAACTCATGGAAATACAGCGGGAAATTTCCAGAGAAAAAAATGAAAAAAAAATCGGTACTACCCTCCACGTGATCATTGATCGTAAAGAAAAAAATAAATGGGTGGGTAGAACCGAAGCTGATAGTCCAGAAGTTGACCAGGAAGTCCACATCCTGGGTGCCGTCGGATCCCTTTCCCCGGGCACCTTTGTTCCTGTATTGATCAAGGAAGCTGAAGATTATGATTTGCTGGGTGAAATCGCTTAACTTTAATACATGTCCTCGTTTCAGTCTATTGTTCGTTTTAGGTGGACCAATCCGGTGTTCCAGGCTTTAATGGCTTTGTTCATTATGGCTGTTGCAAACGGACTGGTCAAAATCCTGATTCAGGGGGGTATGAGTTTTGAAACCAGGGTTGCCTGGACCCTCAATATTGCATTTTTATTTTTATTTGCGATGTACAATGTCATCCTGGGCCTGGTGCATTCACCAAAAACAATCTATTGGTGGACATCCATTGTTTGTTTTATCGGGCTTGCGCTGCTGAGTGGTGTATTTGCCCACTGGATCAGTGGCCTGGCTATTGATGAAGCCGGCAGTTACCGTTGGTTGTATTTTGTTTTTTTTATCGTTTATCTCCTCATCATGGTCATTATCCTCGCAATCAAAAAAATTGTAAACCTGGCCGAACAGGATGATCGGCGGTTTGATCAAATAAACAATCACAAGAATTAAATCTATAATTTCTTATTATGAAAATGCTACTACTTATTTTATCCCTTTATGGCGGATGTAACCTGAATAACCAGGAATCCCCCGGAAACAGCCCAGTGACAGCATCTGCCAGCGATACGATAAAAAAAATAGTCAAATCGGATGAAGCGTGGAAAAAAGAGCTGAACCCGATGGAATATAAAGTCATTCGCCAGAAAGGCACTGAACAGGCTTTTACCGGTGACCTTTGGGATCATCATGAAAAAGGCACTTATGTATGCCGTGCTTGTCAGTTGCCTTTATTTAGTTCAGAAACCAAGTTTGAATCCGGTACCGGCTGGCCAAGTTTTTATATGCCTGTAAACAAAGAATGCCTCGCTGATGAAAATGACAATTCCTACGGTATGAGCCGGACAGAAGTAGTCTGTGCCCGATGCGGTGGTCATCTGGGCCATGTATTTGATGATGGACCCAAGCCAACCGGATTGCGTTATTGTATCAACAGTGTAGCCCTCGATTTTCAAAAAAAACAATAACGCAGATGAGGAGCGGGTTGTTTTTTTTATTATTATTATTCATTACCAGCCTGGATTCCGATGCCCAGATCAATTATTCGGGCATCTATACCGGTAAAATCAATGGTGACTTTACTCAAATCGAAATGCAACAGTCCGGTACCGGGGTAACCGGCAAATACATTGAAACCGGAAGTACATACGACATTAAGGCAAAGGTTGTTTCAGGTAATTTAATCGGTGAATTATTAATTTCTGGCACAGCAGTACCCCTGGCGACCTTTGAAGCCGCCAAAAATAGCTCAGGCATTCACCTGGAGTTATTATTGCTGGGGGTGACCCGGGTATCGGCGGATTTTATGAGTTCAACAGATGCTCAGGTAAATACCGGCTCAGCCTCAGCTCCCAAAGCCCTTGACAGTCCTGCTCTCAAACCTCCTCAGGATAAATTTGAAAGGGATCCTGCAGTATTAGGCCATTGGCTAAAAGAGGAAGTTATAAATTCCGGTTTCGGCGATCAGGCAGCCAGTCTGGTCACCGCTTATTTTCTTAGTTTTTATCCGGATGGTACTTTCGTTCAGGAAATAGCAACAAGTTCGGGAGGTTCCAATTGGAGTATGGCAGATACTAAAAAACCGGACATAGCCGGCCACTGGTATACCAAAGATCAAATTATGTATGTTCGGCCAACAGGTCAAAAGGAATATGCCAGATTAAACCGGTATTTGTTTCATGAAGGTGCACTGGTGTTTAAAACGGAAGCTGGTAAATACCTGATTTGGAACAGGAGATGATAAATCGTATTTAATTCATTTTATCACTCCAAGCTCTTTACCCGTTTCAGAGAAAGCCTCTACTGCTTTATCCAGGTGTTCTTTTTCGTGAGCGGCTGAGATCTGGACTCTGATCCGTGCTTTTCCTTTTGGAACTACCGGAAAGAAAAACCCGATTACATAAATTCCCTTTTGTAAAAGCCGGCTGGCAAATTCCTGAGCCAAGCCTGCTTCATACAACATGATCGGGACTATCGGATGAGTCCCTGGCAGTATATCAAAACCAGCGTCGGTGATGGCTTTCCTGAAATAGAGCGTATTGGATTCCAGTTTGTCCCGAAGTGCCGTGGAACTGCTGAGCAATTCAAGGACCCGTATCGATGCTCCGGCGATCGAAGGCGCCAGGGTATTGGAAAACAAATAAGGCCTCGACCTTTGCCTTAATAATTCAATCAGCTCTTTCCTCGACGATGTAAACCCTCCGCTTGCCCCACCCAGCGCTTTGCCTAACGTACCGGTGATGATATCAACCCGGTCCAGGACCCCCCGGTATTCGTGGGTCCCTCGTCCGTTTTTACCCATAAATCCAGTCGCATGGCATTCGTCGATCATCACCATACTTTGATATTTATCAGCCAGATCACAGATTTTATCCAATTGGGCTATGGTACCATCCATAGAAAAAACGCCGTCGGTGACGATCAATCGCCTTCTGGCGTTACCGGCTTCCTGTAATTTAGTTTCCAGGTCCGCCATATCATTGTGTTTGTACCTGAAACGCACCGCTTTGCATAAACGGATGCCGTCAATGATACTGGCATGGTTCAATTCATCGGAAATGACTGCATCGTTTTCATTTAACAGAGGTTCAAAAATTCCGCCATTGGCATCAAAAGCAGCAGCATATAAAATAGTGTCTTCCTGCCCCAAAAAGTCTGAAAGAGACTTTTCCAGTTGTTTGTGGATATCCTGGGTACCGCAGATGAAGCGAACCGACGACATGCCGAATCCATGGGTGTCAATACTGGCCTTGGCGGCCCGGATTACTTCAGGATGACTCGAAAGCCCTAAATAATTGTTGGCACAAAAATTAATAACATCTCCGGCTTCTGTCGTGTGGATTATAGCTCCCTGAGGTCCGGTAATGATCCTTTCTTTTTTTAATAGGTTGTTTGTTTGGAGCTCACTGAGTTCAACCCTGAGGGAGGTGACGACCTGATCGATCATATTAAGATTTTGGTTTTTGCGATTTGTTTTGAGGATATTTTACATTCTTTTCCAGCCATTGATCCATTTCATACAACATATGCAATACACTTTCTTTTGCAGCATAACCATGACTTTCGTAAGGTAACATCACCAGCCGGGCTATTCCCCCGTTCCCCTTGATGGCACTAAACAATCGCTCGGATTGGATCGGAAATGTACCCGAATTATTATCAGCCTCACCATGAATCAATAAAACAGGTTCGTTGATTTTGTGAGCATTGGCAAATGGGGACATGGCGAGATAGACTTCCGGAGCTTCCCAAAAACTCCTTTGTTCGTTCTGAAATCCAAATGGTGTAAGTGTGCGGTTGTAGGCTCCGGAACGGGCAATACCTGCTTTGAATAAATCAGAATGCGCCAATAAATTGGCAGTCATGAAAGCACCATAGGAGTGACCACCAATCCCTATCCGGTTGCGATCTCCGATACCCAGGTCTACAATTTTATTAACCGCTGCCTCAGCATTTTGGACCAACTGGGGGATATAGGTATTGTTGGGTTCTTCATCCCCTTCTCCTACAATCGGCATTTCGGTTTGATCCATGACCGCATAACCCCTCAATACCCAAAACAAAGGCGATCCCGAGCTAACCCGGGTAAACATATACTTGGAACCTCTCACCTGGCCTGCATCACTGGCTGATTTATATTCCAACGGGTAAGCCCACATCATGACCGGTAAAGGGCCGTCTTTGATTTTATCATAACCTTTTGGGGTATATAACGTGGCGGTGAGTTGCAGGCCGTCCGACCGCTGGTATTGAATTTTTTCTTTTTTTATTCCATTTAATTGTGGTTGTGGATTTGGAAAATTAGTGAGGGCTGTTGGGTTTAATCCTTTATAATTTCTAAGGTAAAAATTGGGATTATCAGTCACCGATTCCCTTGAAGTAATAAATGTCCCTGACTGAATATCGATGACCTGCACCGGATATTCGTAATAGGGGGCTTTGCATCTCCAAAGTATATCCTGAGTCTTCGTTTTCAAATCCAGGGCACCGAGATAGGGCATATTGCCTTCAGCAGTAGCTCCCTGACTGATGGTATAAAGTTTAATTTTACCCGGATCGGTCAACACGATGGAGCGGCCGTATTCATTTTTTGTCATGACCAAATTACCCGGGTCCCGGTATGCATCCTGGGAAGAATAACTGAATAAGGTGTCGGGTTTTAAACTGGGAAGATAGGGGTTAAATTTTTTGAGCAAAACCTGCCTGGTTGAAAACATTCCTTCTTTCACAACAGCCAAATGGGCATCGGACCAATAAACCGCGGATAATCTCATGCCGGATTGATATATGGTGATCGGGCTACCGGAAAATGGAGCATGGATCTGCATCAGGGCATCCCGGAATTCTACTGCCTTTTTCGGATCTCCTTCATCCAGGGCTTGCACCCAGGCTATGGTAGAAGGCAGATCATCACGCCACTGAAATCCCCTTGGAAATTTGTTTGTAGCGTCAAAACCTTTTGGACGTACTTCATCGGCCGGATTATCTGCAAGTATACGGACAGATTTACCTTGCAGGTCAATAACCTCTATTTGTGAGGCAAAGCGGAAATAGGGAACCTGGAAAGAATACGGTTTTTTTAATTTGGTCAGCAGCAGGTACTTTTTATCTGGTGATATATCGTATTGGCTTATCAATAGATTTCTGCTGATGGCAAATACACCTGATTTGCTGACCTTACACAAATCGATGGTACAATAATGTTCAAATTGTAACCCGTCATCATTATTTTTTAATAAATCCTGATAAGTGGCTGCAGGTGCTGCAACGCCTTCAGTTTCCTGAATGGTCGGACCACTGGGTACCGCATTAGGGTTGGGAGGCAAATAGCCTTTTCGGACTACTTTCGCAATTAAATGATCATTGTCCAACCAATGGAAGGGGTCTCCCAATGCAGAGTTAATCAGTACATCGGTCCATCTTGAAGCAGATCGGGTTGCCATATCTACCACCCATAATTCATTACCCGCTGAGGACTGATGTAAAAATGCAATTTTTTGTTCATTTGGAGAATACCGCACAAATGAAATTTTAGGTTTCACCGGCATTCCTTTTATTTCATACTCTGAGCCATTTTTAAGGTTCTTCAATTTAAGGGAAACTATAAAGGGTACCCGACTCTGCGCGTAGGCCGCCGGATTGATACGCACGCCTCCGATTTTTAACTCGGATTGGGCCAGGTCGGCAAGATCAAAAAATGCATTCTTTTGCTGGATGACCATCCATTCCCCGGTTTGGTTAATCAATACGGTGGGGGCGGGTGGGGCACTTGCAAGGTCGAGAATTTCTTTGGGTGGCAATTTATAGGCTGCAGAGGCTGCAGTATTATCCTGGCTGTTTAATCGGAGGCAGGAAAGCAGCATACAAACGAAAATCAATCTTTTCATAAAGTGTATTTAGGAAGTTGAATATAAAAATCAGTGATTAAAACAATTATTTCTTATTTGTAACCGGTAATTCATTTTTTGATTAAAGTACTTAAATGATGGATCATATCCGCTGTCATTTTGGTCAAATCATAGTCAGGAGCCCAGCCCCAGTCTTTTCTGGCACTGGAGTCATCAATACTTTCTGTCCAGGTATCTGCAATCTGTTGGCGGAAATCTGCTTCATATTTTATTTTAAAATCCGGGAAAAACTTTTTTATCTCACGATACAGACTGCCGGGTGACAAACTCATGCCAGCTAAATTGTAACTGGTCCGGATGCTCAGGTTTTCTGCAGGCGCTTCCATCAGTTCGATCGTAGCCCGTATGGCATCATCCATGTACAGCATGGGCAACATGGTATTTTCATTCAGATACGATACGTAGGTTTCATTTTTAATTGCAGCATGAAATATTTCTACCGCATAGTCAGTCGTTCCGCCTCCAGGTGCGCTCTGCCATCCAATGATCCCGGGATATCGCAAGCTGCGCACATCTACCTCATATCTGGAGTGATAATACTGGGACCACAATTCGCCGGCCAATTTGCTCATTCCATAAACGGTGGATGGCTCTGCAGCGGCATGTTGTGGAGTATTTACTTTTGGTGTGGTAGAACCAAATACAGCAATCGTACTAGGGAAAAAAATCTTATCCATCTGATATTGATGGGCCAGTTCAAGGATACTCAATTGTCCGTTCAGGTTGACGTTCCATGTTTTTTTTGGGTTCCATTCTCCATTGGCGCTCAATATAGCCGCGAGGTGGTAAACCTGGGTAATGTGGTGGTCCTCAATAAATTCACTCATCCGCTGTACGTTGAGAATATCAAGCATCTCAAAGGGTCCATGTTCTTCTTTGGGCTTCCTGATGTCGGTACAGAGGACTTTTTCTTTACCATATTTTTCTCTCAAGGCGGCAGCCAGGGCTGTACCGATCTGACCATTTGCCCCGGTTATCAATATCTTCGTTGGACGCATAGGAGTAAAGGTACTCAGTTAAAAATTAATTTTTCTCCGCCCTGGGACCCCGATTAACCGGTGTTTGGAGCAGTGGAAAAAGATGACATTTTATATTATTCCTCTTGTGATGGTGTATCAAAATTTAAGTGTAGGAAACAGGAAAGTTGCAGGCTACTGCGACTTTCCTGTTAATTTTTCCATATTATTTAAACCTATCGTTTGGGAGCAGTTGCGCCTTTCAGGCTACTGCGACCTTATTATTGGGATACTGAGAATCTGCTCCTTAAAATTTTTGCCACTACAAAAATTGGGTTAAACCAGGGGAGGAAAGTCAGTTTGTTCTAACCAGGTAGAGGGAGTGCTGCTAAAAATCCTGCATTCATGTCCATTGATTACGATCAGATATTCCACGGCGAGCATCCGGTTATACCGCACCACCTGGGCAATCACTGGTTCGTTTAATTTTATTTCCGGGGCTTTACATTCCACCAGAATATATGGTTTCAGGCCAGAAGTATAGAGGACCAGATCAAATCGTTTTCTGGTCTTTTCCACTTGTATTTCTTTCTCAGTGGCAATCCGGTTTACACTATAACCGCGATCCTGAATCAGATAAGTGACAAAAAGTTGCCTTACCATCTCTTCCGGACTGAAGGCTACCCATTTTTTGCGGCAGGGATCCCAAACCTGTTTTAATATGCCCTGGTTGGAAAATTTTAGTGAATTCAGGTGAACTAACAGATTGAGCTCCATATTTTATTGCTCCAATACAATTCCTCCTCCGGTTTTTTTGCCATCTTTAAAAGTTTCTTCAATCATTTTTAAACCATCTTCTCCATAAAAACGATAGAGTCCATTTTCCACGTCATCCTTGTATTGCATTTCCCGCTGGATTCCCCCACCCATATAATATTTTTTTGCCCATCCGTTTTTTTTACCCTTATGGAATTCTAACGTTTCGTCTTTAAAACCATACAGGTACCGGGTAAAAGGTCCTTCAAGTAAGTCATCTTCATAAGCACCAAATTCTTCAATCCGATTATCGGTCCCCATTTTGATGTAAATTCCATTTTTTTTTCCTTCGATATAATTGGTGATTGTTTGCATCTGACCTCCCGGGTAATACGTCACCCAGCTGCCGTTCCTTTTGTTTTGCCAGAGGGTTCCTTCGACTAATTTATTGCCCAGGGAATCCAGCTTGGTGACCAGCTTTTGTTCAGTGCTTTTAAGATCAATGGTTTCATACGACATTCCAGCTGGTTTATTGGGCTGACATCCCTGGGTCAGCAAAATCAAAAGACAAATAACCAGGGTAGTCGAGCTGGGTTCGATCTTTAACGGTACTATCCGTTCATCGGGGACTTGGTTATTCGGATGCATGTTGAGCAGTTATATTTACTTCAGGTGTATTGACCTGATGGGTTATGATAAATCCAATCAACTCCTCCTGGGAAAGACCCAGCCGTTTTGCTCCATCCTGGATATCCGCTCTGGAGACCTGGGCAGCGAAAGTTTTATCTTTAAGTCTTTTGACCACTCCTTTTACATCCATACCCTGATAACCATTGGGACGCATGAGTGAATAAGCGTGTATGAAGCCCGATAGTTCATCAAATGCATACAAGAGGTGATCCAGCTTATTGACAGGTTCTACCCCAAAATGCTGAGGCCCATGGGAAGCGATCGCGTGTATTATTTCCGGGTCAATTTCTCTTTTTTCTAATTCTTCAATGATGACCTGACAATGTTGATCTGGCCAAAGCTCCCAATCGGCATCGTGTAACCAGCCTGCCAATTGCCATTTCCACTGCATTTCTTCATGAAGCCCTTCCACTTCTTTTGCCCAACATTTCAACAAGTAACCGACCTGGTACATGTGGTTGCGCAATTTGATATTAGGCACCCATTGGGCTAACAATTCCCTGGCTTGGTCTATGCTCAGGAACTTACCGCTGTGAGCGGGGTCTCCAAAAGTTTGCCTGTTAAGTGGTCTGATCATTCCCTAAAATTAGGTAATAATACAAAGTGGTTCCAATAAAAAAGGCCGTGCCCCCCGACACGACCTTTCGATAATTTATTGATACTAGGTTCAATAAATATTAATTGAAAATATATCGTACTCCAAGTTGAACCTGCCATACATCTGAGAGACGGCTACCGGATCGAGTTGCATTTTCAGGCAATGCATTGCTGATTTCCGTAAAACGGTACAATGGCCTGTTCGTTGTGGTATTTCTGCTTCTGAATTGCAGAGGATTGTTAGTCGTTGTGATCGTGGCCACACCCCATTGGTCATTGATCATATTGCCCGCATTCACCAGATCAGCCCTGAACTGCAAAGTATTCTTTTTGCCGGCGACCGTCACATTAAAGTCCTGGGTTAAACTCACATCAAATGTGGTTAACCAGGGTAGCAGGAATCCATTTCGTTCTGCGTAAGCACCACGGTTTTCACTTAAGTAGGAACCGCTTTGTAAAAATTTCTCAAATGCCGCTTTTTGTGCGTCTATGGTGATTGTTCTGGCACTGGCTCCACTTCCGACAGTATATTGTTCAAAGTCAATATCGGAGAGGCTGTTTGGAATATACATCAGGTCATTTGAAAATTGAGCATCACCATTGATATCACCATTAACTACATAAGTAGCTCTTCCCTGATTTCCAGATTGAAAGCCTAGATTAAATGCAGTACCGCCCCAGCCATAATTGAGTTTATAATACAACCCTGCAATGATACGATGGCGTTGATCATTATCAGAGTAAGCCAATTCCTGCAAATTGTTACCATATCTGCTGGGGTTGTCCCTCCAGGATGAAAATGCAATAGATCCGGCAGTCATCAAATCTTTAGCCTCACCAAAATTATAGGCTGCAGTAAAGAAGAAATTTTTGCTGAATTGTTTTTGTACCTGAGCGGTTAACGAATACGTATATCCTTTATTCGTATTGGTTAATAATATAGCATCTGTGATTTTATCCACAATTCTCAATGCGTTGTTGAGGGATGATCCTGACAATCCAATTCCTGGAAAGATCGGTCTGTTATCAGGACCACTATAAGTTGAAGTGGCTGCCTCCTGGTTGGCATTAATATAATATACCTGGTTAAGGTTTTTACTAAAAATACCTTCCAGGGTACCTACCATGCCAAAGGGCAATTTCATATCAACCCCGATATTTGTCCTGAGCAGTTGCGGAAATTTGAATTCAGGATCGGTCACCGCTAAACCATAGGAAGATGGAGTAGTGGCATTTTCGGGAATATATTTGGTGACATCAGGTGAAAAAGGATATGCTTTGGTATCATTAAACGTGAAAGAACCCGTAAGGATACCATTGTTACTCACTTGATTTGAAATCCAAACGAAAGCCGGCCTTCCGGAAAAGATACCGGTACCACCTCTTATTTGCAGGGTCCTGTCGCCTTTTACATCCCAGTTAAATCCAAACCGGGGTGAAAACAAGACTTTAGGATCAGGGAGTTTTGACGTATTTAGTTTTAATGGTTGATTGGCTGCATCTTTAAATGTAAAGGTTTGGACTTCCGGATTATTTAAAGCGGTATTACCGAAAAAAGGCATATCTGCCCGGATCCCGAAGGTAAATTTAACTTTATCCCCGAAAGCATTGACTTCATCCTGAATGTAGACACCTGGCTGATAGGCTTTGGTAATTGCCAATGGTATGGCTTTGTTGGGAAGTGCTGAATAGGTCAATACGTATCTGCGGGCAGTGATATTGGCATCGCCGTTGGCTGATTTATAAAAATCATCCAGTGAATTAAAGACATATTGTCCATAATAAGTAGGCGTGAAACCATTGCTAAATTTAAACGATTCAAAATTGATCCCGGCGGTTAAGGTATGTTGCCCCTTGTACCAGGTGAGGTCATCTTTAAACTGCCAGGTATCGGTATTCAACACGTTATTCGGTGTAAATGGTTCAAAACCAAATGTGGTATAGGTTGTTCCGTCTTTAAGAATATCTACCAATGGAAAAATTCCTCCCCTGGAACTTCGGTAATCTCTGTTAGCCGTATAACCAAATTGCAAATTGTTGGAAAATTTGGTACCCACAATACTGTTGATTTCAACAATCCCTGAATAGAGGTCATTATTGATCACATAATTTGAATTTTGGAAATTGAGCGCAAACAGGTTGCCACTGCGGCTACCGCTTACCACACCACTGTTGCTGGAGGTTACATCCCGGAAGGATTTAAGATAATTAAATCGCACGCTCATCCGGTGGCTTTTATTGATGTTGTAGTCAATTTTAGCCATTCCTTTTCTACTTTCTGTACCGAGGGCAAAGTTTTCATAAGCTCCGGTATTATAGTCAAATTTAGTTTTCAAAAAAGTAGATAATGCATCCAGGTCACTGGCCAGTACTCGGGTTACGTTGTTTCCACTTGTACCACGATTAGCGATGAATGTAGTTGCAGGGTCTGTACGGATTTCCTGTTCGTAATTAATAAAATAAAATAATTTGTTTTTGATGATGGGGCCCCCTAAACGTCCACCCAACTGGCTGACGCTAAAATCATTTCTGACGATATTGGTACCGGCAGCTTTCTTACCGGTAAGGCTTTCATTTCTTCCACTATAAAATACTGAACCCTGCACTTTGTTGGTGCCGGATCGGGTAACTGCATTGACACCTGCACCCGTAAATCCACCCTGACGCACATCATAAGGGGCGAGACTGACCTGAATTTCTTCGATCGCATCCAATGATATCGGGCTTGAATTGGTTTGACCGCCCGGGGCACTGGCTAATCCAAAACTGTTGTTAAAAATGGAACCGTCAATGGTTAGGTTGTTGAATCTGGAGTCTTGCCCGGCAAAGGACACACCCGCACCTGCTGTTGAAGCAACCGAAGAAGATCGGGATTGGGGTACAAATCTTAAAAAATCATTTAAACTGCGGCTTATGGTGGGCATGGCCTCTATCATGGCTTTGCGAATGGTCGATCCGGCGCCGGTTCGCTCAGAACTCAACACGGTGCCTTTATCACTCGTTACAATGATCTCATCCAACACGGCAGATTCATCCTGCATTTTTACATTAAACTGCAATACCTGCCCGATGGAAAGGTTGATTTCTTTTTCTTCATAGTCTCTGTAACCAACATAGCTCACCGTAATGGTATAGGGACCACCAATCCTTACATTGGGTATTGTAAATCGGCCATCCTCCCGGGTGGAGGTGCCGTATTGTGATCCGGAAGGTTCATGGAGAGCCAAAACGGTTGCACCTATTAAAGGTTCGCCGGTAGTCTCGGTAATTAAGCCGGCAATGGTAGCAGAAGTCACGCCCTGGCCCATAACAATTGCCGCCAGGCAGGTAAACAAAAGTGTAGCCAATACCTTTTTTGGGTAAATGTGAAAGTCGTTCATATTTCTCAGGTTTAAATTGATTTCGCCGCAAAAGTACGACACCCATATTAAGG
>Ga0163153_10007186_pt1 | contig 12108 bp, 6 predicted proteins | sample OliLakLV19MP6IB1_FD_148629 | JGI IMG/M metagenome (GOLD analysis project Ga0163153, IMG submission 148629) | Freshwater microbial mat bacterial communities from Lake Vanda, McMurdo Dry Valleys, Antarctica - Oligotrophic Lake LV.19.MP6.IB-1 | ecosystem: Environmental > Aquatic > Freshwater > Lake... | reverse complement strand
GGGTAGAGGAACGGCAGGATGCCGCGTTTCATAGTGTCGTCGGCGGTGGGTGGGCCGGGGAGCTTGGTTTTCTCGGCGACGGCGGGATCAGACTCCGGCCGAAGCACGCGCGGGGTGCCGTCGGTTGAATAACTTTCGCCGAAGATCGGGTTCTTGCGGTTGATGGCGCCGTTGTTGTAAAGCGCCGCGCCCCACAGCATTCCGCCGTGGGCCATCATGCTGGTTTCGGTTTTGGTGACGATATCGGCATGGCAGTTGAAGCAAGCCATGCGGGCCGAAAGCAGATCGCCGGGGTTGATGAAGCGGATGTAATCCGGGCTTTCACTTAGCGTGAGCGCGCCGGGGATTTCCGGGTTGCCCGAACTGAGCCGCGACCCCACCATCCACAGCGCCGCCGTTTTGGGGTTGGGCAGGACGTGGGAAATATTCTTGAGTCGCTCGAAAGTCGGATCGCCCTTGGTGAGGCCCGGCGAAACCGGCACATCCCACTTTCCACCATGACAATCCACGCAAGCCATCGTGCCCGCCGACGCGTGCATGGTGGCCGGGTCGCCGATGCTTCCGCCGGCGTTGTAATTCGTGTGGCAGGCGATGCAATTGGTGTTGAGCGTTTCCACCGAAATGGTGTCGTAGTCGGACAGGTTTTCGTTCGGCGCATCGGCCTTCTTGGCGATGCGCGTCGGCGGCGCCGGCGGGAAGGAGTAGCCCAGTTCGCGGGCTTCCTTCATCGACATCTTTGCGAACACGCCGCCTGTCATGCCGTCGGCTTCGAGGTCTTCGGGTTGTGTCGTGGGCGCAGCGTCGGCGTACTGCGCGTTTTCGGGGTTGACGATCAGAGGCTTACTGCGCGCGGTCTCGCCTTTGTCTTTGCACGAAACAAAAGCAGTCATGGTCGCAAAAGCGACTACGCCGCAAAGTGAAAATTTTCCCATCCGTGATTTCATGCTCAACCCCGCGCCTTGCGCGAAAGCAAACCAAATCAGACGATCCAAACTGATCGCACCTTACCCGCGACGATCATCTTAACCACAGATGAACACGGATAAACACAGATCAAAAGTAAACCGAGAAAATCTGTGTCCATCTGTGTTCATCTGTGGTTCATTCTCTTCTATGCATAACGTCAATAAGTCCAGGTCATACCCAGAAAAATCGAATATTGCATGTCCGACTGGAAAATATCCTTGTAACCACCCAACGGCTGAAACGCCGCGAAGCCGGCGCTGAAAATCGCGTTCTGGTTCAGGAACGGGCGGTATTGAACGCCGATCGAGTAATCGATGCCCAGCGTGTTCCCCAGCTTGTTGTCGTGCAGCAGCACCTTTAGCGTGTCGCTGCTATCAAACATGATGTAGCTGGCATTGAGAATCACACGCGTCTTAGGCGTGACTTCGATATCCGCCCCGATATTGTAAACGAACAAACCAGGATTGACGAAGTTGGCCTGCCCCTGCTCTTTGCTCGTCCGCAAATCGGGCAGGAAGCTGTTGCGCTGGAACAAGTTCAGGCCGGTATCCACCAGCGGAATCTGCTGCCGAACAAAAAACGAGTTGCCTCCGCCGAAGAACTGGGGATTATCGAAGATGGAATCGAATCCGTTGGCGTCGCCGTCTTCCACGTCGTCGTCGCCGCTGGCATACACGAACGCGGCGCGGTAGCGAATCCAATCCTGATCGTACGACAGTTCGACGGCAAAAAACTGCGCGTTGATGTCGACCTCGCGGCCGGCAATGGGGTTAAACGTTTCTTCACCCAATGCCCAGTAAAATTGGTGCGAGAGGTTCAGCCGACCGATGTGCCCGTCGCCCGCCCAGCCGAGATAGTACGCGCGGATTTCGTTGGCGTTATCCGATTGCACGGTGCCCACCGGTGCCGGGCGCACGATGCGGCCATTGTCGTCCAACTGAAACTCGCCGTCTTCGCCATGATCAAAGTTGGCATGAAAGCTGAACTGCGTGGTGTAGCCGAACAGAATGTCGTTCATGCTCTGCGGGCGAAAGTAGGCCAGGCAATCCTGAAAGAACACGTTGGCGATAAAGATATCCTGGTCGCGGAACGTGTAGCTGTTTAGCCCGCTGTTGGTGTCCTTTTCGAGCTGATGGAAATACGCCAGGTTCCAGTTGATGCGGTTGCTGTCGGCGGTACCGAACAGGCGAACGCCCAGATTGTTGTCGGCGAACATAAACCCGCGGAAGTCGCTGGCGAAACCTTGAATACCCACACGGATCGACCAGAAATCGTAATTGGTGCTCAGGTCGCTCAGGTGCTTTTCGGCGAACGCCTCCTGCAGGCCGATCCATTCGTCCTGTCGACTCGTCCCCTCGCGCACGTCCGGGTCTACGCCGGAAAGTTCTTCAAGATCGACGTAATTAATCTGCGCAACGGGCGTGAGGCGAAACTCAAAATCGCGCGGCTTGTAGGCGGCAGCGCCTTCGAAGAATTCCAACGACACCACGACGTTCTGCACGAACAAGTATTGGTCGCCGAAGCCGAAGAAATCCACCCGGTTCGCGTCGGCGGTGCTCACGCCGCTGGGGATGGGGAGTTTGCGGTATTCAAGAATCGTGTCGCTGATGAGCGTGACGACCAAGAATTTGTCGTCTTCAAATATCGGGTAATCGCCCTTCAAAACATTCTGGTTGTAAGGATCGAAGTAGCGGCCTTTGCTCTTCACGTTCAGGACGTAGTTGCCCGGCACGCCGATACGCCAGCGATCGGGCAAGGGCAGGAAATCGCCCTGCGAGTAATTGTGATCGTGATGATGCCCCCACGACGGCCCGGCGGCACCGGTGGGGGATGGCTCGGCGCCCTGCGCGATTGGGTTATCAACTCCCGACGGGGCCGATTCATCAGACGAACCAGGGGAAGAACCAGGCGAGACAGCCGCCGCCGACTTGATCGCCGCATCGGTTAGATCGAGCGAAATGGGCGCGACCGAACTTGGCGAATAGCCAGAACCCCGGCTGTCCTGTGCTTGTGCGGCTTGCGCAATACACAGTTGTGCAATTGCCAGTGCCGCCGACGCGGTCAACGCCTGTGCGCGCGTGAGTGTGCTTCTAGGTGTGCGTCTCGGTGTGCGTCTCAACGCCAACCCCGCGATCCTTGTTCGCCCCGGTTTATCATGCCCGTTGCCCTTCGAATCGATCGACCTCTAATCTACAATCATGCCCAGAAACTTTCGATCGCCCGGAACGCTACCCTTTGTCGCAACGCGGATCAAGAAAATCACATCCTCATAACGGCGCAAAATTTTCTTCGGTGTTTCCATAGCGTTGTAATGTTGCGTCGGGTCGGCGGCGTCGTTATCTCTTAAGGCTTACTCTGGATACAGGGCATGCACATGGGCACTATGAACCACAACTCAAGCGACCACCCGCGCCGACCGAAAGGTTGCGCCAGCGTCTCCATCGAACCGCTGGAGCAGCGGCAGCATCTTACCGTCGTCACCGATTTGAACCGTCCCGGCTTGCCCGGCGAACGGCTCACGCGCAACGACGTGTCGCGCATCATCGCCGCCGCGGCGTCGCAGGCGTTGAGCACGCAGGTGATTACCGTTGTCGATCGTGAAGGTGAAATCCTGGGCGTGTGGGCCGGCACCGACGCGCGGCTCAGTTCGCCCAATGATGAAACCGGCACGCCCAACCTGCTGCTGAGCAACATCACCAAGTCGCTCACCCGCGCCCGTACCGGCGCGTTTTTTCAAAGCCGTGAAGACGCATTCAGCACGCGCACGGCACGCTACATCATTCAGGACCAATTCCCGTTCCCCGTGCCCAACACGCCCGGCGGGCCGCTTTACGGCGTGGCATTTTCAACCCTGCCGTTCAGCGATTTTTCGTTCAACAGCCTCGGCACGGTCACCGGCCCGGCCATCAGCGGCGACCCGGGCGGCATTCCGTTGTTTAAGAACAATGAACCCGTCGGCGGGATTGGCGTATCGGGCGACGGGCGCGACCTCGCCGCCCGCGACGATCTGCCGTTTGATCCACGCGTGACCTTCGACCGCAACATCGACGGGTCGATCAGGCGCGACGCCAACGGTAACAAAATCAAGCTGGTGTGGGACGGCAACGAAGAAAGCGATTTCGATGAAGCCGTTGCCATCGCCGGTGCCGCGGCGGGTGTTCCGGGCGGGGGAACCTATACCGCGCCGTTCGAGATTCAGGCCGAACGAATTCTGGTCGGCGGCCTGCGCTTCCCGTTCGATGCCAACACGGCCGCTTCGGGCGAGTCGGCGCGAACCATTCAGCAACTGATCAATGCCGGCGAAGGTAATTTGATCAATCCCAACGCGGCCATTCCGGTGCCGGTCACTAACCCCAACACCGGAACCGCCACCACGCTCTTCCGCGACGCCCGCGCCGTTCGCGGGTCGCCCACCCCGGCCTACCCCGCCGCCAGTTTCGGCGGGATTGACGGCGAGTTAAAGAACCAGCGCACCAGCGACGTGGCCGGCAACGGCTTCGGCTTCGTGCCCGGCGGGCAAACGCTGGCCGGCGAGGTCGATTCGCTGCTCAACGACACCAACGAAGACGGCTTAGTCGACGCCGACGATACGCAACTTACCGTGTCCGACGTCAAGAAAATTATCGCCCAGGCCGGCGAGCAGGCGCTCCACACCCGCGCCGCCATTCGCGAGCCGATCGGCGTGCCGGCACGCGTGCACATCTCTGTCGTCGATCGCGCCGGCCGGGCGCTGGGAACGTTCCGCCAGGACGACGGCACGAATTTCAGTTACGACGTTTCAATCCAGAAAGCCCGCACCGCCAACTATTTCAGCGATAACGATCACGCCTTCACCCCGCGCGCCATCGGATTCCTTTCGCAGCAATTCTTCCCGCTTGCCAGCACCAAAAATAGTGGCGGGCCGCTGTTCCGTGTGCAGAACGCCCTGTCGCTCAACATCCTTTCCGGCGGCGGGTTTGCCAACCCGGTCGATCCGGCCAACAACCCGCTGGCCAACGGCATGACCATCTTCCCCGGCGGCGCGCCGCTGTATAAAGACGGCGTGCTGGTCGGTGCCATTGGCGTCTCGGGTGACGGCGTGGATCAGGACGACATCATCACCTTCGCCGGCACGCGCGGCTTTCGCATTGACGACGACGACCCGGCGAAGCTGTCAGGCCGAAGCGACTTCCTGAAAGAAAACGAACTCGTCCCGTATCTCAAGGCGAAAGTCGGCGCAATTTTTGATATGTACAACATCAGCAACCCGGTGCTGGGCGTGACCAAGAGCAAAATCCTGGCGAACCTCGACCGCGGGCTGGACAATGTGCGGCTGCCGTACGTGAAGTTCCCGCGCAACCCGGATGTTTGATCGCAGGTCTGGTTGACGGCATTATCTCCCCTTCCTTGTACTCAGGGAGGGGGAACGCTCGCGAAAGAGGAAGGAATCTTTTCATGACCATGGCAGCACGGATCGCGCTCGCCTCTACTATCGGTCTCGCTTGGGTTGAGACCGCGTTTGGACAGGAAGAAGCCCGCGCCGCCGCCCGCGTGCAGCAGGACGTCGATAAGTTTCAGCGGCAGCTTGATGAATTCCGCGCCAGCTCGCGGGTTCGCATCAACGACAAAATTCCGCCCGGAACACGCGCGTACTACGACTACGGCCTGTTCACCAGCGTCAACTATCTATCGCTGGATGATGCCAACCTCGACAACCGCGGGCTGTGGCAATACGACGCCGTCGGTTTCGCCCGCATCAATCTCGACGGCGTACACGAAGGCTTTTTCCGTGGGCGGGTGTTCTTTCGCGATTTCAATCCCGGCGACGAGTTCGAAGAAAACCAAGCCCACAACTGGGACGGCCACCTCGACCGCCTCTATTACAAGTTCGATCTGGGCCGATACCTAAGCGCTAAATCGGGCGAGCTTGGCAAAGGCGGCGCCACGGTCAAATTCGGCCGCGACTTGGTGTATTGGGGCACCGGCCTCACGTTGGCCCAAGACCTCGATGCGGTGGTGGTCGATTTATCATACGACCCGTACAGCGTGCAGCTCGTCGCGGGCCGCACCCCATCGGACACAGTGGATTTCGATTCCTCCCGCCGCGATTTTGACGACCATACCAATCGCTGGTTTTACGGATTGCTGGCACAGGGAAGAATCAACACGCATCGGCCTTATGGATTTGTGCTCGTGCAGCGCGATCACAACCCCAACGGCAGCACCGTCGAGGTCAGCGGGCAGACCATCAACACCGAGTACGACTACAACAGCTACTACCTCGGCATCGGCTCGACGGGCGCACTAGGCGACCGCCTGGCCTATGGCATTGAGGCCGTATACGAAGGCGGCAGCACGCTCAGCAATTCGTTCGACACCGCAGGCCAGATACCGCAAAGCGATGACGACATTTCGGCCTTCGCCGCCAATCTGCAATTGGACTACTTAGTTGGCGACCGCCGCAACACCCGCCTCAGCGGCGAAGTGATTTACGCCAGCGGCGACAACGACCGCACCAGTTCCACGAACACATTCGCCGGCAACATTACCGGCACGGATGATGAAGGTTTCAACGGCTTCGGCCTGCTCAACACAGGCGTCGCGCTCAGCCCGAGCGTGAGCAACCTCCTCAGCGTCCGCGGCGGGTTCAGCACATTCCCCGCGCCTGCCGTAAAAGCCCTGCGCAAACTGCAGGTGGGCGGCGACGTATTCTTTTTCTTCAAGGCCGACGACGAAGGCGGCTTCGATGAGCCTACCAATGATGAAGGGTACATCGGTTTCGAGCCCAACATTTATGTCAACTGGCAGATCACCAGCGACGTATCGTTCGCGCTGCGCTATGGCATCTTCTTCCCCGGCGACGCCATACAAGCCGATGAAGAAAGCCGCCAATTCTTCTTCGCCGGGCTGACATTCGCATTGTGAATCTGGAAGGAGCCGCCGATGAACGCCGATGAACGCAGAGCAATGCAATGGAGTCAAGAACATTTCACCAGGTCCAGCATGATCCAACCCAACGTTCGACCGACGAACCAACAGCGCGTTACGCGAAACAATCCAATTTCTCATCTGCGTATATCTGTGTTCATCTGCGGCCTATCACTCCTGCTCGCTGGTTGTGCGCGCCCCGTCGTCACCGAACCGCTCACCGGCAAGCTCGGCGGGAATGATCTCGATCAGCAGCTCGAATTCTGGCATCAGCTTGCCGACCAACCCGTGTGCAGCAACGACGAAGCATTCCACGGCCTGCTGCTGTTCCTCGACGGCGAAAGCAAGGCGGACACCTACGACGCCCGCATGAAAGAACTGCAATCGCGCGGCCTGCTTTCACAGAAATTTTCCGAACCGCCCCGCACCGCCGTCAGCCGGGGGACGATGGCGGTGGCGATCGCCAAATCCCTGAAAATCGGCGGCGGCGCGATGTATTCGCTGATGCCCGGTTGCGATCGCTACGCGGTGCGCGAATTGGTTTATCTCAACGTCTACCCCGCAAGTAGTCCCAACCAAACCTTCAGCGGCAGCGAGTTTCTGGGCATCATCGGCCGAATGGAAGACTGGCAACGCGGCAACCCCGCCGACAAACCCGCATCGCAATTGCCCGGTGAAGAAGCGCCAAGTGGGTCATAAATCAAATCTCCCCCTCCATGTATTTGATGGCAGGGGCCATGAGGAGAATATTCGGTGGGGCAGACATTCCTGTCTGCCACGGCTTTCCAAGCCGTTTCAGGCAATACAGGATTGCATTCAGGATGCATCAACAGCGACGTAACCGTCTCCCACCCTCTCGCGCAACGACAAGGATATTCCGCTGCGCGCTCGCTGCATCCGTCGCTCTCTGTACTTCGATCCCCGCCGCCACCGTTCAAAATCCGCCAGCGTCGCAGCCCCGAGCGCGTGGCCCCATCTTCGGCCCGCTGCCTCCGGAAGGGCCGCTCAAAATTACAGTGGTTGAAGTGGTCGGCAAGGTGCAGGCCCGCGCCGACGGCGCCGGCGCCTGGGCCGAGCCGGCCGTCGGGCAGGAGCTTCCTGAGGGCGCCGAGTTTCGCACCGGTGTGAAGAGCTTCATCAAGGTTCGCATCGATTCCGATCAGGTCATCACGCTCGACCGGCTGGGCGTCACCAAAATCAACAAAGCCAGTTTTGAAGAAGGCGTGTTCAAAAGCGAGGTGGCGGTGAAGTTCGGCCGGGTGAAGTACGAAATAGAATCCGCCGGCCGCGTGCATGATGCCACCGTGCGATCAGCCACCAGCACGCTCGCCGTCCGCGGAACGGTTTTTGAGCTATACGATCAGCCCCCGTTCACCCCGCAGGCCATCAGTTACACCGGCGCGGTGCTGGTGCGCGACGCGCGCAAGCAGGTGAGGATCGGCAGCAAAGGAAGCAGCAAGGTGCAGGTGGACGGCGACAAACAAACCGCCGCCGAAACGGCGCTCGCGTCGGCCAGTTTTGATCCGATCATCAATGGCGCCCGCACGCCGGCCGAGCAGCGCCTGATCGAACAGGTGATCGCCCGCGGCGGCATTGTCAGCTTCGATTCGCCCGGCGGCATTCCGGTGGTTCGCGGCGGCATGCCGCTGCTGTTTGATGAAAATAACACCGTCAACCTCCCGGGCGCCGGATTAAATTTCGTGCTCAACTGGACCGGCGATGCCGACTTAAACCTCACCGTCGCCCTGCCCAAATTCGGCGACATCACAACCCCCGTCACCAACCTCAACCGCACCCAATCCGGCGGCATCACCGCGTTCGACCATCGCGGCGGTTCAACACTGGGCGGGTTTGAAATCGTCTTCTTCGATGTCAACTACCCCGGCAGCGCCGCCACCAACCCGCCCGGCGGGCTCGTCACCTTTCCCGGCCCCACCATCAACGGCCGGCCGACGATCATCATTCCCGATCTTCCCGGCAACCAACTCACTGGCGCTGAAACCTATATCACCAGCGTAAACATCGTCACCGGCACGCCGATCGATTTCTCGCTCAAGACCTTCGTGCTCGACCCCGCCACCGGCGGGCAGGTGTTCGTCAGCGAACAATTCGGCCCGCTCACGCAAGACGTCCCCAACACCAATGATGAAGTGGTCGCCGGCCGCGTGCAGTTTGTGATCTACAACGTCCCGCCAGCCCTGCCCGCGCCGGACAATTCCGGCCGGCGCGCCGCGCCGCGCATCAGGACGGCATCCGCGCCAAGCCTCGCCGGCCAGTTCGCGGCATATGCCGCGCAAAAGCAACAACGCGCGTCATCGCCGCGCCGATAGTTGTTTGCGATGCGGGTTATCGCCCATAGTTCATCATCGCCCCGAAGATTCCGGGCGCCGAAGAATCCGGGCGTCTAAGAATCCGAGTGCTTAAGAATCCGGGCGCCGAAGAATCCGAACGCAAAATCCGGGCGTTCGCTAAAGCTCACAACCCGGCGTGAAGAGCGCCCCAAGCGCAATTGTGCCACGTGGCACAATGTAGCGCCATGCCCCCACGCCGAGCTGTGAGCCGCAGGCGAACACTCGGGTTCCCGGTCCCAACTGGCAAAATGCATGCGGAAAGCGGGAAGCGGATGGCAGAGGGCGGATAGCAGAGAGTGATGCGAAGCATGTGCTGCGCAGCACAATTCGTAGCCGATATCGGAGAGCAAGGAAGAATGTGCCACGTGGCACAAATGTTCTCCATGCTCCCCGCTCTGGGCTATCGGCTCTCCGCTCTCCGCTCTCCCCCCAATTGTGCCACGTGGCACAACTTTGTGAAATATTTCACGATTGATGCAAGCTGTTGTCATCAATCGTTTTATAATCGACATCGCGAGCAACTGTCGCACACCCTACCCTAACATACTGTTAAGATCCACCCATCAAACCCCACGCCGCCGCAGAGCCTAAGCGCCGCGTCGGCTCGAATGGCCAGATCGCACTCGACCAACCCAGACTCGCCCACCCAAACCCCCCATGTCGCCCCGACCGATCTCGCCCGACCGATGCCTCCCCACTACGCCAAGTAATTTCCCGATCAACCCACCAAAGTTTCGAATGTGATACAATGTCAGGACGCATGCAGTCGCTCAGCCGCCCCCCAAAAGGGGGGTGCCATGAAACCCAATCGCCACCGGCGCAACCCAACCGATTCGCCCGCGGCCCGTCCACGCCGCTCGACCTCAAGCCGGACCGAGCAGGACGAAACAACCGGCCACGCCGTGAATGCGTCATGCCGCTGTCGAATGGAAAAGTCTTTATGAAGTTCGTGACACCTTTTTCGGTCGCTATCAAAAACGGTGACTGTCCCGAACGCCCCAAAATGAAATTCGTCCATGAGAATGTACGCGCTTGTCCGTTTTTTTGGGAGCCGTTGCCAATGCGTACCCTGCTTGCCGCAGCTGGGTCAGTCGAACTGCTTGACGACGGTACGCTATCGATCGTTGGAACAGGAGGCGACGATGTAATCTTCGGCCAAGTGGACGGCCCGGATGTCATCGTGCATTTTAACGGGGAACTGTCGCGGTTTGTCTCCGCGGACATATCCCAAGTTGTCGTCCACGGTGGCGATGGGGATGACCAGGTGCAAGGCATCCCTGCGGAAGCGCCCATATCCCTGTATGGCGGAAATGGTGACGATTTTCTAGGGACCGCCGAATATCGCAACGGCGGTCCGGGTAACGATGTATTTGATCAATTTGGGATAGTTGACTATTCCGACCGCGACGTTCCGATTCGGTTTGATGCCGGAATTACAAATGAACCTGGTGGCTTGCCGCCCACCGTGTTTGTAGGGGATGATGAACAGGACATCTTGAGCGATGTAGTTTTGATTCGCGGGACGCCATATGATGACGTGTTCGCAATGCCAGTCGCCAACGGGTTTGATTGGCGAATCGAGGGCTTGGGGGGTGATGATAAGATTGTCGCCGGAGCGGATCTAACGGAATTCGATGCCGGCCCGGGGCGTGATACAATCGATGTTGACCAATTCCCCGATGAAGTCACTTATACCATACTGCCGAACCACAATATTGAGGTGGTCGAAAACATAGGACTGACTAGCCCGCGCCGCGTGCGAGATGAATCCGGAGCCGCCCAACTCTTCATTTGCGCCGACTTCTATGTCGGCGACGGCGAGCAATCGGTAACCATTTGGGCCGGCGGCGGCAATGACACCATCATCGGCTCACCGGGCCGAGACTCGCTGATGGGCGAAGACGGCTTCGACCGCATCGCCGGCGGTGGCGAAAACGACACCCTGCGCGGCGGTGCCAGCAGGGATATTCTGGTCGGCAACGGCGGTGCGGATCGCTTGTACGGCGACGGAGGGAACGACCAACTCCTCGGCGAAGGCGGCAACGACACCATTCAAGGCAACTCCGGCCACGACAACCTCCACGGCGGGAGCGGCGACGACCGCCTCTTCGGCGGCAGCGGCAACGACACCATCGACGGCGGCGGCGGCCGCGATCTGCTCGACGGCCAGGCCGGCAACGACATTCTCTACGCAAAAGACGGCCTCATCGACACCCTCATCGGCGGCGCTGGCTTCGACCGCGCCCGGCGGGATAATACTGCCACGGCCCGCGATGTGGTGGATGGGATTGAGGCGTTTGTGTAGCGGCGGCGCAAGAGCAATTTCGGGCGGGGACGGGCGGCTGTCGTTAAATACGGTTTAGGTTCACCTTGGGAGCCCTCACCCCGGCCCTCTCCCGGGATACCGGGCGAGGCGGTGTTGCGGCGGCTTCATGGCCCCATCGCCCCACCGCTTGCGCACTGTTATCATGCCGCCGCAGATGATTGAACGACTCGAAACGCGCAAGCTTCTTTCCGCCATCAGCTTATCCGGCACCACGCAGAATGATGTCATCGTCATTGCGCTGGTGGGCGGGCTGACGCGCATCAGCAACCTCGGGGCCGCGAGCGTCAGCGTAAACGGCTCGTCCACCATCGCAGCGAACAAGAGCAAGAGTTACGCCGGCATCACCTCCATCTCCGTCGACACCGGCGCGGGGAATGACGCTGTGACCATCGACGCATCCATCACTGCACCCACAACACTCAGCGGCGGCAAAGGGAATGACACCCTGCGCGGCGGCGGCGGGAATGATTCGCTCGGCGGGGGCGAGGGGAACGATCAACTCTTCGGCGGGCGAGGCAAGGACACATTCGCCGGCGGCGCGGGGGATGATTTTGTGCG
>Ga0163153_10007184_pt1 | contig 12112 bp, 9 predicted proteins | sample OliLakLV19MP6IB1_FD_148629 | JGI IMG/M metagenome (GOLD analysis project Ga0163153, IMG submission 148629) | Freshwater microbial mat bacterial communities from Lake Vanda, McMurdo Dry Valleys, Antarctica - Oligotrophic Lake LV.19.MP6.IB-1 | ecosystem: Environmental > Aquatic > Freshwater > Lake... | reverse complement strand
AGTATATGGACGTCGGCGGCGCGACGCTCTGGTCGATGGACGACGTCGTGACGCGCGCGCAGGTGCTCGACGTCGTCCGCGCCGAGTTCGGGACGCCGGTCGCGATCCAGGACGACGGTTCCGCGCCTGCCGAACGATTCCTGCTGCCCGACGGCACGACGTTCGGGATCATCGCGTCGACGACGCAGCCGTTCTGCAGCACGTGCGACCGCAGCCGACTGACGGCCGACGGGCGCTGGCTGACGTGTCTCTACGCGACGTCGGGTCACGATTTGCGCGGTCTCCTGCGCTCGGGCGCCTCGCGGGAAGCGATCGCGGCGCGCATCCGCGACACGTGGAGCGGGCGCACGGACCGCGGCGCCGAGGAGCGCCTGGCCGCGCACGAGCGCGGCGCGTTCGTGCCGCTCGAAGCGCTGCGTGCTGATCCGCACCTCGAAATGCACACGCGCGGCGGATGAACAGGGCCTCGGATGAACAGGGCCGTCGGGTGAGCAGGGCCGTCGGGTGAGCAGGGCCGTCGGGTGAGCAGGGCCGTCGGGTGAGCACTGCGTTCGACGTCGCAATCGTGGGCGCCGGTCCGGCCGGCACCGCGACGGCGCTGCGGCTCGCGGCCGGCGGCGCGCGCGTCGTCCTGCTCGAGAAGTACGCGCTGCCGCGACCCAAGGTGTGCGGCGGCGGTCTCGTCGGCCGCGCGCGCCACCACTTGCCGCCCGGGATCGAGCTGCCGGTCGAGCGCGCCTGCCACACGGTCGAGATCCGTCACGGTGCGCTGCGCCTGGCCGTCACCGGCGCGGAGCCTCTGGTGGAGATGGCGATGCGCGCCGATCTCGACGCCGCGCTGGCGGCGGCCGCGGCGCGCGCCGGCTGCGACGTGCGCGACGCCTGCGCAGTCGACGGCCTGGAGCGGCGCGGATCCGAGATCGCGCTCGCCACGAGCCGCGGCACGGTGCTGGCACGCTCCGTCGTCGCCGCGGACGGCGTGCACAGCCCGGTCGCGCGCCTGGCGGGCTGGGCGACGCCGCTCGCCATAGCCAGCCGGCACGAAGCCGAGGTCGAAGTCGCGCCCGATTCGCTGGACGATCGCGCCGAGAACGCGGTCTTCGACTTCGGCTTCGTGCCGGCTGGCTATGGCTGGACGTTCCCCAAGCGCGCGCACGTCTCGGCCGGCGTGCTCACGACGTCGCACGGCCGCGGCGGCTTGCGGCGCGAGCTCGACCGCTACCTGGCGCACACGGGCCTGGGTGGAGCGCGCTGCGACGTCCGCGGCTGGTTGATCCCGACGCGTCCGCGCCAGGACGGTTTCGCGCGTTCCGGCGTGCTGCTGACGGGCGACGCAGCGGGTCTGGCCGACCCCGTCACCGCCGAGGGCATCTCCCTCGCGCTGTGGAGCGGGCGTCTCGCGGCGGAGAGCGTGCTCGCGAACGCCGATCCCCTCGCCGCCGGTCGCGCGTACGAGCGTGCGCTGGCGCGCGAGATCCTGCCCGAGCTGCGTCTCGCGCGCGCCTGGGGCAACGTGCTCTACCAGCACCCGCGGATCGCGGGGCACCTGCTGCGGCGCATCGGCCAACCGCTCTCGCGCGGCATGATCGAGGTCGTCGCGGGCCGCACGAGCTACCGCCAGTTGGCGAGCCGCCCGGGGAACTGGCTGCGGCTCGCGTTCGCGCGCGCTCCCGTCGGAGCGCGACGCGAGGTCACGCGCGCGGTCACGTAGCGCAGCGATGCGTCGTGGCGCTCACAGGCTGTGAATCACAGCCTCTCGCGCGGCGGAGCGGCGCCCATGGGATCGGGGAGCCCGCGCGATCGATTTGTTCACCGCTCTCAGCCCGGATGATTCACGAAAGCCGGGTCAGGGAGCGATCGATTCGGCGGACCTTCGTGCCAACGCATGCGGGCAAGGCTCGCGAATCTCTGCCGAATCAAGTTCTGTCGTGAGACCCGGAAGCAGCGCGATCGTCTCTCATCCGAGCGCCGACTCGACGCACGGCGAGGGTGATGCCCCGAAGCTGGTCGGAGGTCGCTTCGATTGGCAGCGGCAGCCGCCAGCACGCCCACCCGAGGGCTTCATGAATCATCCGGGCTCAGAGACTGAGAAGTAATCGAAGTCTCTGCGCGCCGCGCGCAGTTCCGCGCGGCGCCAACAGGATCAGAGAGGCCGTAGGATCGACTTTTTTCTCGGCCTCTCAGCCTCCGAACTCCTTGAGCCGGTCGCTGATCCCCTCGTGGTTGGGATCGATCACGAGGGCCTTGCGCAGCACCGCGATCGCCTCGTCCTTCTTGCCGTTCCAGAAGTAGATCGAGGCCACGGTCTCGAGGGCGTCGAGGTCCTTCGCTTCCTCGGCCGGGTCCTGCAGCTTGCGCGCGACCTCGAGCGCGAGCGCCTGGTCCTCGGCGCTCGCCTCGGCGCGACCTTGCCACAGCATGCGCGCGAACTGGTGGCCGAACCGCACGAGCTGGTCGTCCGGCACGTGCTTCCAGGCTTCCTGCGTCGCCCTGCGAGCCTCGGCCACGTGCTTCGCGGCGACTTCCTTCTGGCCCTTCTGCTCGGCCATGCGGCCCAGCTCCTCGTGGATGCTCGCCAGCGTCGCGAAGCCGCGGAAGAGGACGGTCGGATCCTTCTCCTGTTCCAGGTGGGCCTGGATCATCGCCGGCAACCCGTCGGTCTTGCCCTGCTGCCACAGCGCTTCGACGCGCGTCATGAGCGCGTCGTAGGCGAACTTCGCCACCTTCGGGTCCTTGCGCTCGGGATCCGTCGCCAGCACCGCGGCGACCTGCTCCTCGAAGCTCTTCAGGTCGCCGGTCTCCTTGAGCTTGTTGGCCAGCGCGATGCGCTTGTCGACGTCCTTCGGCGCCGCCTCGACCTGACGCCGCAGGTCGTTGAGCGTCCCTTGGTCCCGGCGGATGCGCGCGACGGCGACGCGGAATTCCTTGGGCTTCAGGTAGCCGAGGAGGACATCGCGCACGGTGCCGTCGGGGTTCAGGAACATCAGCGTCGGCAGCGGGCCGACGGCGTACCTCTGCGCCACGGGCTTGCCCGTCGCCGACTCGACGTCGACGTGCGCGACAAGGAAGTCCTTCATCTCGTCGACCACGCCGTCGTCCGTGAACGTGTCCTTCTCGAGACGCTTGCACCAGACGCACCAGTCGGCCCAGAAGTCGATGAAGACGGGCTTGTTCTCCTTCTTGGCGGCCGCCAAGAGCTCCTCGAACGAGCCTTGGAACCAGGGCAGTTTGCCGTGATCGCCGGCGGTGACACGCGCGGCGGAGATCGCGGTCGAATCGGGCGCGACGGCGACGGGAGCGGAAAGCGCCAGCGCGACGAGCGTGGAGATGAGCATGGGGCGGACTCCTGAACCCAGCCGTTGGACCGACCCGGGTGCGACGGGAAACCAGGGCGCGGTCGACCGCGAGCGCATTCCACACTACCGCAGTGAGGCCGCGTCCGGCACCATCTCGCGGCATGTCCGCCACCGAACGCTGGCGCGAGGAGACCCAGTCGGCCTGGATCTACCGGCAGATCGCGCAGGACGAGTCCGATGCGCGCCGCGCGAAGCTCTTCCGCGGCCTGGCGACGAAGGCCGACGAGCAGGCTGCGATCCTCCTGGGCGACGTGCGCCGCGAAGGCAGGAGTGATCCGCGCTTCACGCCGTCGCTGCGCGCACGGCTGGCCGTCGCGCTGACGCGGCGCTACGGCGTGCGGCGCACGCGCGGCATCTTGTCCGCGCTCAAGGTGCGCGGGCTGTCGGCGATCGGCCCGATGCCGCCCGAGCAGGGCCACCTGATGCCCGCCACGCACGCCGAGGTCGGAGAGCGCCACCGGCGGTCGGGATCGGGAGGGACGCTACGCGCGGCCGTGTTCGGCGTGAACGACGGCCTCGTGTCGAACGCGAGCCTGATCCTGGGCATCGCCGGGTCGGGCGCTGACACGCGCACCGTGCTCCTGGGCGGCGTCGCCGGGCTCTTGGCCGGCGCGTTCAGCATGGCCGCCGGCGAGTGGGTCTCCGTGCGCTCGCAGAAGGAGCTGTACGAGTACCAGATCGGCGAGGAGCGCGAGGAGCTCGAGCGCTACCCGGACGAGGAGGCCGAGGAGCTGGCCCTGATCTACGAAGCGCGCGGGGTGCCGATCGAGGACGCGCGCGAGATGACGCGGCGCATCGTGCGCGACCCGGCGCGCGCGCTCGACACGCTGGCGCGCGAGGAGCTCGGGCTGAACCCCGACGACCTGGGCTCGCCCTGGGGCGCCGCGCTGTCGTCGTTCGCGGCCTTCTCCGCTGGCGCGCTTCTGCCGCTGGCGCCCTTCTTCTTCGCGAACCTCGAGCACCGCGTCGAGACCGCCTGCGGCCTGGCCGCGGTCGCGCTGTTCGGCGTGGGCGCCGCGATCAGCCTGTTCTCCGGCCGCAACGCCTGGGTGGGCGGGCTGCGCATGCTCGCGATCGGATCCGCCGCCGGCGCGGCAACGTGGGGCATCGGCCGGCTCGTCGGCGTCAGCGTGTGAACACGTGGTGGACATGGGTGTCAGACACCTTTGCCCGACATCGGTGTCAGACACCTTTGCCCGGGCTGAGGGTGGCCGGGAAAAGGTGTCTGACACCCATGTCCACCGCGGCATTCTATGGGGATGCACCCGGACGTGGACGTGCTGCTGGCGGACCTGCGCGACGCGCGGCGGCGGCTCCTCTTCCTCGTCGAGGATCTCGAGGACGCGGAGCTGTGCGTCCCACGGCTCGAGATCGTCAACCCGATCCTGTGGGAGCTCGGGCACGTCGCCTGGTTCCAGGAGCGCTGGATGCTGCGCGAGCTCGATACGCGGAGCCCGCTGCGCTCCGACGCCGATCGGCTGTACGACTCGGCGGCGATCCACCACGACACGCGCTGGGAGCTGCCGTTGCCGTCGCGCGCCGCGACGCTCGAGTACATGCAGGACGTGCTCGACGCGGCCGCCGCGGCGCTGGGCGAGCACGTGCGCGACGAACGCCGCGCCTACTTCGCGCGTCTCGTCACGTTCCACGAGGACATGCACGCCGAGGCGCTGGTGTACACGCGGCGCACGCTGGGTCACCGCCCGCTGCGCGTCCCGCCGGCGCGCGTGCCGGGCGGCGGCTCGCTGCCGGGCGACGTCGACGTGCCGGGCGGCACGTTCCGTCTTGGGACCGAGCGCTCGACCGGATTCGCGTTCGACAACGAGCTGCATCAGCACACCGTGCGCGTCGCGCCCTTCCGCATCGCTCGTGCGGCCGTGACGCAGGGCGAGTTCGCGCGCTTCGTCGACGACGACGGCTACCGGCGCGCCGAGCTGTGGAGCGACGCCGGCTGGCGCTGGCGCGCCGCGTGCGAGGCCGAGCATCCGCTGCACTGGCGGCGCGACGGGCCGCGCTGGACGTGGCGCCATTCCGATCGCCACGAGCCGATCGCCGAGCACGCCGCGATGCTGCACGTGAACTGGTTCGAGGCCGAGGCCTGGTGCAACTGGGCCGGCCGCCGCCTGCCGACCGAGGTCGAATGGGAGGTCGCGGCCTGCGGCGTCCCCGACGGGCGCGGTGGTCTCGCCGCGACGAAGCGCCGCTACCCGTGGGGCGACGACGCGCCGACGACCGAGCGCGCGCTCCTCGACCTGGTCGGCGACGCGACGTGCGACGTCGGCGCGTTCCCCGCCGGCGACAGCGCGTTCGGCTGCCGCCAGATGCTGGGCAACGCGTGGGAGTGGTGCGCCGACGATTTCGGCCCGTATCCGGGCTTCGCGGCCGGTCCCTACCGCGAGTACAGCGAGCCCTGGTTCCGCGAGAACAAGGTGCTGCGCGGCGGCTGCTACGCCACGCGCGCACGGCTGATCCACGGCGCGTATCGCAACTTCTATCCCCCCCACCGCCGCGACGTGCTGGCGGGTTTCCGCACCTGCGCGAGGCGAGCTTGAGCGACGTCCTGTGCCTCTATCCCGGACCGGCGACGTTCCGCCAGCGCGAGGTCGGACGCAATCGCGACCTGCTCGCGAGCCTCGGCGTGCGCCTTCTGCTGGCCGACGACTACGACGACCCGGGCGATCGCGCCTGCTTCGCCGACGTGATCGCGATGCCGCCGCCGCAGGAGCTCGCGGCCAGCAAGCGCGCGCTCGACCGCGCGCTGGCCGGGAAGCGTGTCGACGCCGTGCTGGCGCAGTCGGAGTCGGCGCTCTGCCTGGGCGCACTGTTCGCAGCCGAGCGCGGCCTGCCGTGCCTGCCGCTCGAGGCCACGCTGCTCACGACGAGCAAGTTCGGCACGCGCACGGCGCTCGAGGCCGCGGGCGTCGCGCAGCCGCGCTTCGCGCTGGCGCACGACGCGCAGGGCGTGCGGCGTTTCGCCGCGACGCACGGCTACCCGGTCGTGATCAAGGCGACCGCGTCGGCCCTGGCGCGGCTCGTCACGCTCGTGCGCTCCGAAGCGGACGTCGAGCTCGCGGTCGCGCGCCTGCGGGACGGGCTGCAGCGATCGCCCGACGTGCAGCGCCTGTCCGAGTTCGCCGACGTGGCCGGCCTCGAGCTGGACCACGATCCGCGCACGAGCTTCCTGGTCGAGTCGTTCGCGCGCGGCCTGCCGCTCGAGACCGACGGCGTCGTCTCGCGCGACACGATCGTCGACTACGGCGTCACCGAGCAGGTGATGACCGCGCCGCCACTCTTCTTCTTCGAGGGCTACCTGCTGCCGGCCGACCTGACGGCCGCCGATCGCGCCGCGATCGAGCGCACGTCGGGCGATGCGCTGCGCGCGCTGGGCGTGCGTGACACGGGCTTCTCGACCGAATTGCGCTGGCAGGACGGCCGCGCGTCGATCGTCGAGGTGAACGGTCGCCTCGGCTGGGACGAGGGCTTCGGCGACATCTTCGACGTCGCGGCCGGCGTCCAGCCGGTGCTGCAGGCACTTCAGGTCGCCCTGGGGATGCCCGTCGCCGCCTCGCCGCGTCCCGACGTGCGCTGCGCGGTGGCGTACTCCGCCTGCTACGAGGATCGCATCGTCACGCGCATCCCGGACGAGGAGACGATCCGCACGGTCGCGCGCGAGCACGGCGTGCGCGCCGGCGTGTGCGTGTGGCCGGGCGACCGGCTGTACGCGCCGCCGAGCCTCGACATCGCCCCGCACCTGGCCTGGGTGCTGGCGACCGATCCGACGTCGAGCCGCGCGGCGTACGAGCGCGCGCGCGGCGTGCTGCGGCACCTGCCGGTCGAGCTGCGCTCGGTGTGATCTCGAGCTGCGCTCGGTGTGATGTCGAGCTGCGCTGGGTGTGGTCTCGAGCTGCGCTGGGTGTGGTCTCGAGCTGCGCTGGGTGTGATCACGCGCCGCGCGGTCGCGCGCGCCGCGTCGTTCTCGGCCTCTCCGAAGGGGACTCCGCGCCGGGTTCGCCGGCGCGGAGCCCGTGAACGCGGGCTCGGGGTGTTGCGGCACGCCACGCGGCCCGCGGTCGAGGGAACTACGCAACCTGCGCGGTCGGCGGTTTCGACAATCCGGCGCGCGGCGCGGATCAAGATCCCTTCAACGTCATCAGCCACGCGACGAGGTCGGCGAACTCCTCCTTCGTCAGCGTGCGCGCGAGCCCGGCGGGCATCGCCGACACGTCGCTCTCGCGTCGCTCCTTGACGTCGGCCGGCGCGATCTCGCGCACGCGGCCCTCGGCGTCCCACACTTCGATCCGTTCCTTCGTCTCCGAGCGCACGCGTCCGGTGACGAGCGTCCCGTCGTCGAGCTCGAAGCTCGTCGCGCGGAAGCCGGCCGCGATCCGCGCGGACGGCGCCAGCACCTGCTCCAGGATCTCCTCGCGCGTGCGCTTGCGCGCCAGGTCGGAGAGGTCCGGACCGACGTCGCCGCCCTCGCCGTACACCTTGTGGCAGCGCAGACACATCGGCCCGCTTTCGCGCCGGAACACGGCGAATCCGCGCGCCGGATCGCCGGGCTTCTCCCGCGCTTGGACGCGCAAGGCCTCGTCCTCCGCCGCGAGCGGCTCGGGCGCGCGATCCAGACGCAACGCCCACTCGATCCCGCCCGAGAGGTGCGCGCGGAAGCGCGCGTCCGCCCAGACCTCGGGCCGGTGGCCCAGCGCCGTGTAGAACACGCGGCCGCGACCCTGCTCTCGCGTCCAGGCCAGCGCGAAGTCGCGGTCGGTACGGTTCACGCCCTCGCGCTTCAGGTCGATCGCCTCGGGGTCCAGCGACAAGAGGACGTGCACGCGCGAGCGGTCGTACGGCGCGCGGAACTGATAGATCTCGTCCACGATGTCGAACGCGACGTCCAGATAGCGCGTCGCCGCGTGCTCGCGGTCCTCGACGCGCACGCGCACCTTCTCGTGCCAGGGATGACCGTCGAAGTACCCGCCGACGAGCGCGCCGTACTCGGGCCACGCGTAGAACGTGTCGGTCGCGGGATGCACGCCCACGAACCCCAGTCCGCCGGCCACGGCCTCCATCAGCGCCGTGCGCTGCGCGGGCGAGAGCGGCAGCTCGCCCGTTGTGTAGAAAAGGACTCCGGCGTAGCGACTCAGGCGCTCCTTCTCGAAATCGGCTGCATCCCGGCTCGGAACGGCCTCGAAGCCCCCGCGGTCGCGCGCCAGATCGACCAGCGCGCGCTCGACCAGCGACGGCTCGCCGGATGACGGTTGCTTCACGACGTCGTGCTCGAACCCGGCCGAGACCGTGTAGACGAGCAGGCGCGGCATTTGCATTGCGGTCGTGGCGGTCTGGTTCGCGCCTCCGTGTGCGGGTCGCGAGCCCACCAACGAAATCGCGAGTGCAAGCCAAGCGCAGGTCATAGAGGGCATGTCAGGACTTCGGAAGCGACGGGTAGAGAGTGCTGGGGTCCGCCCTAGGATCGACCATGTCATCGCGGCCGTCCACCGCTCGGACGGTATCCATCCGAATCACGCCCCGCCCGGGGATCACCTCACGCAGATGATCACGGGATCGACCCTCCGAAGCCCCCGGAGGTCGGTGGCCCATCCCCACCTCCCTCCCTACGAGAGGTCCCGCAGTGCTGTCCAGATCCAGTGAATACGCGATTCGCGCCCTGACGTTCCTCGCGCAGCACGAGCGCGACGGGCGTCATTACCTGGCGCGGGACATGGCCGAACAGCTCGGTATTCCGGCTCCCTTTCTCGGGAAGGTCCTCCAGCCTCTGGTCACGCGCGGCATCCTGCACAGCCAGCGCGGACGGAGCGGCGGGTTCCGGCTCGATCGGCCGGCCGCCGAGATCACGCTGATCCAGATCGTTGAGGCGCAGGAGCGGCTCACGGCTCCGAACGTCTGCGTGCTGGGACAGCGCGAGTGCGACGACGCGCACGCCTGCCCGCTCCACGCGATGTGGATGCAGGCTTCCCACGCGATGCACGACCGCCTGAACGACACGTCGCTGCGGGACATGGTCGAAGCGTGCGCGACGACGCCCGGTTGCGAGTATCCCTACCCGTCGACCGGAACCACGCACGCGCCCATTCCGAACCTGATCACGGTTCCCGGCACGCGCGACGACCGCGCCGTCTCGGCCTGACGGGGATTTCCGGTCGGAGGCTGTGCTTCCTTCACAGACTCTCGCGGCGCGGAGCGGCGCACAGAGGATCGGCTAGCGCGGCGCGGAGCGGCGCAGAGAGGATCGGAGAGCCCGTACGATCGTTCTCGAAGGGCTCTCAAGTCGGGTCGCGCACGACCAGCACGGGCCGCGAGGCCTCGCGGAGGACGGCGTAGGCGACGCTGCCGAGCAGGAACGCCGCCAGCCGCGAGCGTCCGTGCGTGCCCAGCACGACCAGATCGTTGCGCGTGTGGCGCTCGAGCAACGCGTGCGCCGGCTCGCCCTCGACGAACTCGACCGCGTGCTCCACGTCGCGCCAGTCGAAGTCCGCGACGGCCTTGTCGAGGTCCTTCTGCGCCGCGCGGCGCAGGGCCTCGACGTCCCACAGCGGCGGCAGCGCGGCCTCGTCGACCCCGATCCAGGCCATCTCGGGCGGCGGGAAGGCCGAGAGCACGTCGACGCGCGCGTGGAACGCCCGCGCCAGATCGCGCGCGATCTCCAAGGCGTGCAGACTGGTCGGCGAGAGGTCGACGCCACACAGGATCGTGCGCACATCGGTGGGCTCTTCGCGCTGCACCCAGACGCAGCCGGGCGCGCGCGCGAGCACGGCCCGCGCCGTGCTGCCGAAGTCGATGCGGCTGCGCTCGCGCCGCGGCCCGAGGAACACGATGCCGGCCCCGAGTTCGCGCGCTGCCTCGACCAGCGCGACGGTCGGCTGCGCCGTGACGACCTTCAGCTCGAACGCGACGGAGCCCGCCGCGGCGATGCGCGGCGCGATGCGCGCCTCGATGCGCTTGCGCAGGGCCTCGATCACTTCCGGTTCCAGGACCGGCGACGCGGAGACGCCCTCCGCCGCAGCCCACAGGAGCGGAGCCGCCGGGGCCGCGTGCAACGCGACCACGCGCTGGCCGAAGCGTCCTCCGATCGCGAGAGCGGCCGAGAGCGCCGGATCGGCGCGCGCATCGGCTTCGAGCCCCACCAGGAACGGACGGGTCAGGGGGTTCATGCCGAGACGTTACCGTTCTAGGCTCCCGCGCCGCGACCGCGACCATGCGGGAGCGCCTCCGAGTCACCCTGGATCGCCCTCCGAGTTGCCCTGCATGGACACGACGTTGGATTTCCTGAACGGCCACGAGCTGGCCGTCTACTCCTCGCACGGCTGCCCGGACTGCACGCGCCTGGACCACTGGATGAAGACGCGCGCGGTGAAGCACGAGAAGGTCTACATCGACGATGTGCCGGGAGCGGCGGAGAAGCTCGAGGAGGAGACGGGCAAGCAGGCGGTGCCGTTCGTGCTCGTGAACGGACGCGCGTGGGTGCGCGGGTACCACAAGGAAGTGCGCGGGCGGTTCGACGAGAAGCTGTTCCTCGAGGAGCTGAAGGCCGTGCTGGCGACCTGAGCGTGAGCCTGTCGGTACTGTGCCAGGGACGACTCCGACACCCTCGCTCAGCACGACCCGTGCGCTGTGCCTCGTATGGGCTCGGACGCCGAGCAGTCCAGCGCTCCGTCCGGCCAGCGCGTCGAAGGTGTCGGAGTCGATCCAGGCACCGTATCTTCGCCGCGCAGCGGTGGCGATTGGCGCCGAGGATGTCGAACTCGTTCCTGGCACCGTATCGACACCTTCACCACGCGCCGGTCGCGATCGGCGCCGAAGGTGTCGGAGTCGTTCCAGGCACCGTATGTCCGGCCGTCACTCGATTCGGCACTGATTCCGCGGGGATCTCGCGTGCAGTCATCCAACGCGGCTCAGGCGCTCACGAATGTCCGCCGAATCAATCCACGCGCCTGGGCAGCGAGTGGGTGGCCTGATCTCAGAGCGTCGACCAGATCGGCAACTTGTGCTCGTGCACGAGATGATCCAGCCACAGGTTCGTCAGCTTCTCCTGGCACGAGTTCGCCTTCAGGCGCTGCATCAGGTTCTCGAAGTCGACGCGGTCGAGCGGCTGGTCCTGGTTGAAGCACGAGAAGACGGGCGCGACTTCCTTGCCGGTCTCGGGATCCACGTGCTTGCACAGGCACTGCGCGCAGATCTCCTTCATCATGCACTGCATCGGCGAGTTGATCGAGCCGATCGCGACGTGCCCGGGCTTCAGGTAGGGCTGCAGGACGCCGCGGCGCGACTCGCGCACGGCGTTCATCATGCGGTCGGAGCCGATGCACACGATGCGCTCGCACTCGTCGAGCTTGATGAACGTCTCGTCCATTTCGCCGCGCGCGTAGGCAGTCATCGCCTGCACGACGTTGCCCCGGAAGTGCTTGTCCCAGGGTCGGTGGCGCGCGGGCTCGATCTCGTGGCCGGCGTCGGTCGACCACACGACGACGTCGGCGGCGGACTCGATGTCCTCGCGCTTGAAGAGGTCCTCGCCGCGGCGGAAGGCGGCGAAGTAGACGACCTGGTTGCCGGCCTTGCGCATCGCGCGACCGATCGAGAACAGCACGGCATTGCCGAGGCCGCCGCCGGCCAGGATCACCTTCTCAGCCGTTGGGATCTCGGTCGGGGCGCCGGTCGGGCCCATGACGATGACGCGCTCGCCGGGCGTCAGCAGCGCACACAGGCGTGAGCTCGCGCCCATCTCGAGCACGATCGTCGAC
>Ga0163153_10007183_pt1 | contig 12114 bp, 10 predicted proteins | sample OliLakLV19MP6IB1_FD_148629 | JGI IMG/M metagenome (GOLD analysis project Ga0163153, IMG submission 148629) | Freshwater microbial mat bacterial communities from Lake Vanda, McMurdo Dry Valleys, Antarctica - Oligotrophic Lake LV.19.MP6.IB-1 | ecosystem: Environmental > Aquatic > Freshwater >... | reverse complement strand
GATAGTTGGAAACCTGGTAAGCCATAACGGCAAGTAGAATAATCACCAATCGATTGAGCAGCACATACTGCCGGTCGTTTTTGATAAAACGCCCAAAAACAGGTTTGATCAAATCGGAAGTAATGGTCGTGGAAACCGACTGAATAAGTCCTTCCAATGTAGATAATCCAGCAGAAAGTAAACCCAAAATGACGATCAGCCCAATCCATACCGGGAATTCCCGCACCACATAAGCCGAAACAATGCCATCCATACGCAAAGGCTGACCGTCGGCCTGCAAATCGGGAAACATCAAACGGGCGTAAAAACCAGTAATCACCACGGCAAAAAAGATGGCCTCCACGGTCAGACCAACGATCAGGTAGCGGTTCACATCGCGATCGCTACGCAACATCAGCGACTTGGTAATGATGTGCGGTTGGCAAACCACCGCAATGCCCACCACGAAATTGCACACAAAAATTTCAAAGAAATCCCTTGAAATCGGGCTGGATCCATTGCTTGTCGTAATCAATTGCGGGTCAATCGCGGCCAGTTTGTCCCAAAAACCGTGTACCCCCGCGCTAAAATGTTCATAACCCGATCCCAGTAGCAAAAAAGCCACTACCAGCATGATGACGGCCTGAATGGTATTGGTGTACACCATCGAATTAGCGCCGCCGAACATCATGTAGCCGAAAACAAAAAACACCAGGCCCAACAAAACCAGCCATTCTTCCGCTCCCAGCGCCTTTGACAACACTTTTGTCATACCCACACAAATCAGGACGATAAAGGTGATCAGCAATAATGAAAGAACCGCAAAAAACAAGGCAAAACCGTTGCTTTTGTACCGTTCTCCAATCCATTGCGAAAGGGATAATGCTTTGATACTCGCGCCATAACGTCGGAAATTTTTCGTCAGTACCACTAGGGAAATACTAAGCCCTAAAGGCAACACTACCGCAAATGCCAGCAATGCGCTCAGTCCGTACAAGGCAATGAAACCAGGATTTATGATAAACGTCGCGGCGCTCGTAATCGAAGCGGCCAGGGAGAGCCCCACTACTATCGGCGAAAACCCTGAAGTACCTACGGCATAGTCGCTCAGTGATTTGGTGCGGCGCGCGCCCCGAATTACTAAGAACAGTATGACACCGGCGTATGCCATTATCAAACCTATTGTCGACCAAAACCATTGCTCTTTTTCCATTGTATGTTATTTTTTGGACAAGCAAGCCTTTCACCTAATTTTATTAGGCCATACAAGCATTTTTCCAAAGACAAAGGAATGATGGCGAATGGCAGACGAAAACATCTTTGATTTCTTTCCTGCTATTGACTATTTGCGGTGTATGAAATGTTTTTTTATTAAAACACTGATATTCAATTTTTTAAGACAACAAATAAAAGGTCTGACCGCTCGGGAGAAAAAAGTCACAATGCAGCACCCTGTGTAAACGATACGCCTACTTTTGCTACTGCAATTATTCACCGGCAATTTTTACCCAATGCAATAACCAATAACTAACAACAGATAACTACTTATGAATCGTTTAGAAGGCAGCGTTGCCATCATTACCGGCGGCGCCAGCGGCATTGGCAAAGCCACCGCGCAAAAATTTCTGGAAGAAGGCGCTCGCGTAGCCATTTGGGATATCGACGCAAAACGCGGTGCCGATTTACTGGCGGCCTGGTCTCAATACGACACGCGCCTGCGGTTTTATAAGGTGAACACCACCGACCTTGCTGCGGTAGAAGCCGCCGCAAACGCTGTCAATCAAGACTTCGGCGGCATCCATATCTTAATCAATAACGCCGGTATCACCCGAGACGCGACCTTGAAAAAAATGAGCGCCGAACAATGGGACCAGGTCATCGCTGTCAACCTGACCGGGGTGTTCAACTGTACCAAAGCAGTGTATCCTTTTCTGGAAACAGCCGGCTGGGGACGCATCATTTCTGCTGCGTCTGTTGTAGGTTTGTACGGCAATTTCGGGCAAACCAATTATGTGGCGACCAAAGCCGCCGTCATCGGCATGACCAAGGTGTGGGCGCGCGAATTCGGTCGCCGGGGTATCACCGCCAACGCCGTCGCTCCCGGATTTATTCATACCGAAATGATGGACGCCATCCCGGAAAACGTGCTGGCGGGTATGCGCGAAAAAACACCCATGCAACGCCTCGGCACACCGGAGGAAGTAGCCAATGTGTACGTTTTCCTGGCTTCCGAAGAAGCGGCCTTTATAAATGGCGCGACGATTAGTGTGGACGGGGGACTCACGATTTAGAGGTGAGAGAGGTGAGAGGTGAGAAGTGAGAAGTGAGAAGTGAGAGGCATTTCGTTTTTCAAAACCGATGCAAAAGAAAACATTTTTATAGTCAACGCAAAGTGGTTTTGAACGAAGAGGAATTTCAACTAACTGATAATCATGTATTCAAACCATCAAACCGTTCCAAACTACTCAAACTTGACTATAAGAAAGGAATACAGGCCTGAAAAACCAAATCAAAAATCACAAGAGTGCCCAAGCGGGATGTCTCTCACTTCTCACTTCTCGCCTCTCACCTCTCTCACCTCTCTCACCTCTCTCACCTCTCTCACCTCTAAAAATGCGCCTTCGCACCTTCTCCGATTTTGCCGCTACCCTGCTCCCGCAAGAGACGGCGTATCTGCTATCGGTGCAGAAGTTTGGAGACCAGGTAAAATTATCCATTTTGGAGCGCCTGCATGAAAACTGCAGGAATATCGACGCGTTTGTACCTTATGACGAGGAGATTGACAAGCGCAAGTATTCCAGTCTGAAAAACTGGATTGCGGAGCGCCTGCGGGAAAACGATGTGGATATTCAGTTTGAATGGATGAATGAAATGGAGCGTAAGATTATTACGGACGCCATCGAGCCGGAGGAGGAGCGCCTGTTATTTCGCAGCATCAGGAACTTCCAGCCGACCCACTTTTTTTTCATCAAGTTTTATGAATTGGCTCAGGCTTTTCGCCATTTTCTGCTCATCCGCCTGCGTCGGGACGAGCACCGGGTGGTCAATAATTTTTTAATACAACACCAGGCGCAATACGAACGATCTAAACAGACCTACGAGCAACTGCACCAGGCTACGCTCGATATTGTGCAACAATACGCCACAGGATCAGGCGAGTCTATACAATGGCAGAAATGGCTGGCAGAAACCTTTTACGATGAAACCCTCGACGGACTTAACCGCTATTTTGCGCTGATACGACTGATTTTTGTACACCTGAATTACGGACGTTATTCGCCGCTACTGGAAAATTTCGAGTATTGGGACAAGGTGCTCGAACGGGGGCAGTATTATTCCAAACGCGTGTTAACCAATTACTACAGTCAGCGCTTATTGCTGCATTCCAAGTTCAAAGACTACGAAAAAGCGGCCTATTACGGTTACTTGTCCGTGCGCAGCAAAAACTCCGACTACATTTTTTACGTCAACAACCTTGCCGCCGTACTGCTCCGCGCGAAACGATACCCGGCGGCGCTGGAAGTGATGAAAGCGGCTTATCCCGATGTAAAAACCACCCGGAATTTCCACAACAAAATCGGTTTCGTAGCTTTTTACATCAAATGCCTGTATGCCAACCGGCAATTCAAAAATGCGGAAAGTTATGCGGCTACTTTCCTGAAGGCGTATGCCAAAGAGGTATTTGAATACCGCTGGCACCTGTTCTTCTCAGCCTATTTCGAGGTATTGTTCCGGCAGGGAAAATTTGTCAAACTGCTGGCTGTGGCGCAGCAATACCGCTTGCTGGAACGAGACATCGAATACCGCAAGAAGTCGACCTACCTGCCCGTCATTCCATGGTACCACGACCTGGCTACTTACCGGGAATCGGGTAAAGGCCTGCAAACCATCGCAAACGGCATCCTGCAATACATCCTGGATTTGCCGCCGGATTCGGAAAAACTATCCTTGCTGTGGGAGTTTCTGGAAGAAGTCAGGGAAGTGGTGCCGGATATTCACCGGTTTGTGGTCGGGCGATTGCATGAAAAAGGGCGGACGCTGCCGCATTGAAAAAATCGCTTAGCAACTACTTATTTCAATTGGGCAGGTGCTTCAGTTTATCTAATTTCTGCACACGCACTACCCCGTCTTTAATATCGATCAGGCCTTCATTTTTAAAATCCGTCAGGGTTCGAATCAGGGTTTCCTTGGCGGTACCGGCCAATGCTGCGAGGTCTTCGCGCAACAGGTGGACTTCTGTTGATTCGCTTTGTTCGCAGAGATGCACAAGCGCAGTGGCTGCCCGTTTGCGCACAGAGTTGTAAGCCAGTTCAATGAGTTGCTGTTCCCGTTCGGCAATATGCCCGGCGAGCATTTTAATAAAGCGGGCATTGACATCGCGGTTGCCGAAAACCAATGCCACGAAATCCTGGCGGGGAACCAGTTTGATGGTGCAATCTTCCAGTGCTGCTGCGCTTTCCGGGTATGTATTTTCGCTAAAAAGCGCCAGAAAGCCCAAAAAATCGCCCGCCTGAGCCACTTTTACGATCAGTTCCCGACCGTCGTCGCTGGTTTTATAAATTTTTACTTTGCCGCTTTCCACGAAATACAGCCAGCGCGGGTTTTCACCTTCTCTGAAAATCAGGTCTTTCTTTCGGTAATGCCGCATTTCCCTGTTTTCAGACAGGTGTTTAATGGCTTCGAGGGCGCGCGCCTCATCAATAAAGCGGTCAATCGAGCCGGTATGCTGGGCTGACGCCACGCGCAGGCGTTCACTTTTGTGCAGGCGCGATTCGATGGTTTGCAACAGTGCTACATCATCAAACGGCTTGGTAATGTAGTCGTCGGCGCCCATCGACATACCGCGCCGGAAATCTTCCTTTTCTGCCTTCGCAGTTAGAAAAATGAAAGGAATATCAGCAGTATGGGCCTGCCGGCTCAGGATATGCAGCACGCCGTATCCATCGAGTTCGGGCATCATGATGTCGCACAGAATAATATCCGGCGAGGAAAGTTGCGCTTTCTCCACACCGATTTTGCCGTTTTCGGCAGTCAGCGCTTCATAACCGCTCAGTGTAAGAATCTCCGCCAGGTTTTCGCGGACATCCGTATTGTCTTCAATGACCAGGATTTTTTTCATCGTACAGCAAAAGTAAAAACGTACGCCGTATTGTGTAATGATTTTAATCATTTTTTGCACTAACGGCGGTCATTGAGGAAAAAGGGCCTTGTGAATCACCTTTGTGCTATAATTATTTAAGAACAAACCTCTTTCATTATGAACGTCTTTGCACCAATTTCCAGCCTCATGACCGATCACAAACATTTAGTGACGGTTGGCCCTGAAGAATCTTTATTGAAAGTCAAAGAGATTTTTGATACACACAAATTTCACCACATTCCGGTTGTTCGTTTCCGCGAAATCGTCGGCATTGTCAGCCGGACAGACTTCGATCATTTTATAGGCGGGGCTTACAAATTTGAGGAAGACCGTTTTGTGAATGACTTGCGCCTGAAACGCGCTAAAGTAGAAGAAATAATGACTTCCCGTTTGGGAAAGATAGCCCCGGATGACCGTATCAATGTCGCTTTGGAAATATTCATTATCAACCGTTTCCACGCGCTTCCAGTAGTGGAAGACGGAGAGTTGGTAGGTATTATTACTCCATACGACATTATGAAAGCGCTGGCTGATGAAAAACCCTCAGACCCGACCAGTGTATATGACCATGTAAATACGCCGGATTAATACGAAAAGAGGCGCCGATAAACGCGACCAGTACCTTGGGTATCGATCATTTGAGCAGATATGATACGCTTAACAAGTATTGTATCCAAAATATGGAAGTTATGAAAGAAATAGCCGGGATCCAACCGCATGCCTGTATCGGCAATTGCCAGGGTTGTGGAAAAGCACATATCAAAGTGTATAGCAACCACGATCAACTGTGGCAGCAATTACATGAACGGATTAAAGAGGCATTGAATATTTTTCCAATGGCTCATAAACTGATGGATGTATTTGAACCCAACGCTATCGCCACAGACGGCATAACCGCCTTGCCGGCAATCAAACTGGATGGAATATTAGTCTCCGAAGGTAAGATTCCCGATGTCGCCGAATTGGTTCAGATGTTCCGAAACAGGTATTTATTCAAAAGCAAATTGAATATACTGAAACACATTGTAGTGCCAGTCGACATGAGTGAGGTTTCGGCTAATGCGCTGCTTTTTGCCTGGCAAATAGCCAAAAAGACTGGCGCGCATGTAGAAGTGATTTTTGCGATGGACAGCATCTTTGAGGGCAGCAAACCTTCAGCATCCGGCTTCCTTTCCGGGTATAATAAAACCATGCAATCCGAGCTGGATACGTTTATTCAGCAAACGATGACCCCGGAATCAGTCGAATATATTCCGTCCGCAGTAAAGCCGGGCGCGCCGGGACAAGCATTAGAAACAGACAGGCCTTATATCACTTCTAAAGTGATTTATGGCTTCCCGGATACTGCTATTCAAAACTACTCAAAAAGTTGCGACCTGATTGTAATGGGTACTACCGGCGGCGGAACTATTACACACAAACTTTTTGGCTCCGTGAGTATGGAAGTATCCAAAAATGCGCAGGCGCCCGTGCTTTTTATCCCGCCGGGAATGACCTACCAGGGTTTTCCTAATATGCTGTATGCCAGCAACTTCGAGTCGCTGGATGCCTTGCACATTCAGCAAGCCATTTCTTTTGCCCGGCGTTTTGACAGCCAGATTCATTTTGTACATATCGGGCCGCCGGGAGAAAAGGGCCTTGCGATGGAACGCAAATTATTCGAAGCAAATTATCAGGAATCCGAGCCTGACAAACCGTTTATTTTCACCAAAATGGTGAGTGATGATATTGCGGATCCTTTGTACGAATACGCTTTTTACCACCGTATCGGTCTACTGGTATTTGTAACGCACCAACGCAGTTTCTGGGAAAATTTCCTGCATAAAAGTATAACACGCGAAGTATTGTCAAGCAGTGCATTACCCGTACTGGTAATCCATTCAGACAGTGATATGATATAAAAATGGGAGTCTTGTAATCCTGTGCCGGCGACTTTAGTCGCAGAAATGCCTGGTGAAATGAGCCAATTCTGCTTGTTTAAGCATCCGGCAGATAAATCAGCCGGTACACAATAGTCACCCATTTGTAAATGCTATGCAAGAGGGTTTTGTTCACCCCGCTGAGAGTTAGTCTTTCTGGCGGGGCATTTTTTTAGAGGTGAGAGGTGAGAGGTGAGAGGTGAGAGGTGAGAGGTGAGAGGTGAGTGACGGTGGGCATTTTCAGGCAAAACGAACACACCGTTGCCAGGGGCGAAGCTCCGCCAAACACGAAACACCCTATACGAAACACGAAAAAAGAAATAACTTTGCCGCCATGCAAACTGGTAAAACGCTGCTGACCCGCGAACGATTCGCTCTGACCATCGAGCGGCTTTGTCACCAGTTGCTGGAGGACTGGGGCGATTTTTCCAATGCCTGTATCATCGGAATTCAGCCACGTGGCATACTGTTAGCCGACCGTATCTGTCAACGCCTTCAAGAACTGACCGGAAACAAACCCATTGATTACGGCAAATTAGACATTACTTTCTACCGGGACGACTTCAGACTACCCGATGGCCACGGCCCCTTGTCGCCGCATCCCAACGAGATCAATTTTATTGTAGCCCATAAAAGGGTGCTGCTGGTCGATGATGTACTCTACACCGGACGCACCATCTCTGCCGCACTGGCAGCCCTCCAACATTACGGACGACCTGATGCTGTCGAGTTGCTGGTATTGGTAGACCGGCGTTTTAACCGCCACTTGCCCATTCAACCCGATTATTTCGGTATTGCCGTAGATGCGCTGGATGAAGCGTACGTGAAGGTGCGCTGGCAGGAAACCCATGGCGAAGACGAAATTCTTTTATTCGATAAAAAACCCTGATGGCAAAAGGACTTAGCACAAAGCACCTGATCGGTATTAAAAATATCACCGAAGATGACATCCGGCTTATCTTCGAGACCGCCGATAATTTCAAGGAAGTCATCAACCGTCCGATTAAAAAAGTCCCCAGCCTGCGGGACATTACGGTGGCCAATCTTTTTTTTGAAAGCAGCACCCGTACCCGCGTTTCCTTCGAACTGGCCGAACGCCGCCTGAGCGCCGATATTGTCAATTTTACAGCGTCTTCTTCCAGTGTAAGCAAAGGAGAAACCCTCTTAGATACGGTCAACAATATCCTTTCCATGAAAGTGGATATGGTGGTAATGCGCCACCCCGCCCCGGGCGCCTGCGTTTATCTCGCTTCCCGTATTCCTGCCAATATCATCAATGCTGGCGACGGCACGCACGAACATCCGACACAGGCGCTGCTCGACGCTTTTTCCATCCGGGAAAAATTAGGCGATGTGGCCGGAAAAAAAATTGCGATTATCGGCGATATTCTGCATAGCCGGGTCGCATTGAGCAATGTTTTTTGTCTGCTGAAACTCGGCGCCAAAGTGCGGGTATGCGGCCCCCCTACCCTCATCCCAAAACATTACGCCCAATTGGGGGTGGAAATCTCCCACGATGTACAGGAAACGCTCCGATGGTGCGATGTAGCCAATGTGTTGCGCATACAGTTGGAGCGACAGGACATCAAATATTTTCCCAGCCTGCGCGAATACCACCAGTATTTCGGCATCAACCGCCAGATGCTGGAAGCGCTCGACAAGGATATAGTCATTATGCACCCAGGCCCCATCAACCGCGGCGTGGAAATCACCTCCGATGTAGCCGACAGCCGCCACAGCATCATCCTGCAACAAGTGGAAAACGGCGTCGCCATCCGGATGGCCGTGTTGTATTTGCTGGCAGCGCAAGCGTGAGTGGTGAGTCGTGAGTCGTGAGTGGCATTCGTTTAGAAGAACAAGGAGTCCGTTCTTCTAAACGAATGCCACTCACGACTCACAACTCACCACTCAAAGTTTATCTCAATTTCCTTCTCAAAAGCAGTTGTCAACCAGCCGTGGTGCAATCGTTTAAAAGCCTTTTGCAAAGCGGGAAGCGGCGCGATCAGGTTGATTCCAAGGTCGTACAAACGCCAGGGCTGAAAGCGCATCAGGTTCTGAAAAACGCTGATTTCATCTTCCAGGCGGCGATATACTTCCCGGTCGTAGTTTTTAAAAATACCGGCATCAAAACGTTTGGCTATCAGGGCTTTCTGCGCAAAGTGGGCAGCGATATAACCTGAAATCATGCCTGTACCGATGCCTTCGCCACTGGTGGGACACACCAACGAAGCGGCATCGCCCACCAGCAAATAACCGTCTCCAAAATTTTTTCTGCGCCGGGAAGCCAGCGGTATGCCCCAGCCGATAGGTTCTTCCAATGGTTCCGCATCCCGAAAACGCGGCGACATGTAGGGGTCTTCGTACAAGAGTTTTTTGAATAAATCCTTCAGGTTGTACTTGTTCTTGGCAATCAATTCGCTGACCATACCGTATCCCACATTGGCTTCGCCGTTGGGGAGCGGAAAAATATAAAAATAGGAAAGCGGCAGTCCTTTGGGCAGGTACACCTCAATCAGGTTTTTAGGGTGTATTCCGCTGACGCCCCGCCAGTACTGGCGAAGGGTGCCTGCATAGTGCCTCCGTTCGATGCCGCGCTCGCCAATGCTGCGCAAAACGACGGAGTGGTCGCCATCGGCCCCGATCAACAGCGGGGTGCTGATTTCCAGTTCTTCGCCATCGGCTTTTTTAGCCTGTACCCGCCAGGCATTGCCATCGCGTTCTATTTTTTCCACCTTCGTTTCAGGCAGGAAGTTGGCAAAACGGCTGTCTATTTTTTTAACTAAAAATTGATCGAAATGCAGGCGCTTGGCGGTCCAGAGTACCGACCGAAGCGGTTCTCCTGCAGGCGGTTCGGGTTGGACAAACTCCGTTGCCCTGCCGTTGGGGGTGATTATCCGGGCGCCCCAGGATTGTAAAAAGTCCTGATTATTAAACACTTCCGCTACCGTAATGGCCGGATCAAGGTGCTGCAACACCCTGAATACTTTCAGATCAAGCCCATCGCCGCAAATTTTATCCCGTGGAAATTTCGCCGCATCGACGATCGTGTGCGGAATGCCCATTTTCGACAAAAAAAGAGAAGTAGTGGCACCGGCAGGCCCGGCTCCAACAATCAGAAGCGCTGTTTGGATGTGGTTGTTTGTCATGGAGGGCGAAAATACAGCTTCTGCTGATAGTACCCGGCATAGGAACAATGGGGACGCGGATAAAGCGGATTTTGCGGATTGACACGGATTTTTCCGACTTAGAAACGGTGTCAAAATAACTTCCCAATTTGATGCCATTCTTTTGACACCGTTCCTAAGATTCGTGTTTAACTGACAAAATCCAGCGAGAATTATCGATCAACAAGTTCGATCAGATTTGGAAAATCCGTAATAATGCCATCTACACCCATATTAATCAGCCCGCGCATGGAAACCACGTCATTCACCGTCCAGGGAACGAGTTTCATACCTTTGCGATGGCATTTTCTTGCTAATTTTTTGGAAACCAGTTGATAATATGGACTATAAATCGCCGGTTTAAAACCGAGTTGATCCATGTTAAAGTCAAAACTGAGTACGTTTTCAATCAAAAAAGCCAGTTGTATCTCCGGCGCCTGCCGGTGCATCGCCTGCAATGCCCGGCGGTCGAAGGACTGTACATTTGCTGTTTGTTCGATGCCCAGCGCGCGCAATTCTGCAATGACCAAGCGGGCAAATTCTTCTATCGGCGGATGGCGCAGTCCGTCCCACTGCGGCTGGCTTTTTATCTCAATATTCCAGCGGATACCCGTTGCCCTCTGAGGATTTTGCATGCGCACGGCTTCCACCACTTCGCGGAGAGTCGGCTTGTATGTACTCATTTTTTGTTGTTGCGGAAAACGTGGATTGCCAAAACCTCCACAATCGAAACTGCGGATTTCAGCAGCTGTCATTTGATAGATCAGCAATTTTTCCACTTCGCTCGCAGCAATGGTATCTCCGTTGGCTTTGCGGCAAATAGCAGGATTAAACCAGGGTTCATGGCTGACAATCAATTGATTGTCTTTCGATACGGCTAAATCCAGTTCCAGGGTGGTAACGGACGGGAAGTCGAGGGCCTTTTCAAAAGCCGGTATGCTGTTTTCGGGAAGTAATCCCCGGCAACCGCGATGGCTTTGCCAGTCAAAACCTGCGGGAATTTTCACAGGTGCTTGTGCGCCTGATTTATAGGTAAGAAAAAAAGGAAGGCTGAACATAAGCCAAAGAAACGAATTGGAAAGTTTTTGTCCCATCATAATTTGCAGTACTGGTTTACCTTTGTGCGAAACTACGATGCAAGAAATTAAACCAATATTAAATGTTGTGAGTGGTGAGTCGTGAGTTGTGAGTAAACAATCACTCACAGTGACCGCTTCCATTCACGACTCACGATTCACCACTCACGATTCACAAAAATGATTGACGTAAAAGAATTTCTGTTTTCCCTGCCCGAAAAGGTAAAACCGGAGGCCGTTGAAGGACTTTCCACCTTGTTTCACTTTGATATATCCGACGCCGGCCAGTTTACAGTCCAGTTGGACAACGGCAAAATGACCGTTTCGGAAGGTTTCAGCGGCGATCCTACCTGTAAAGTGACCACCAGCGCTGGATCATTTCAAAAACTACTCAGCGGCGACCTCAATCCTATGATGGCCATGATGACCGGTAAACTGAAAATCAGCAACCCGGGTGAAATGCTGAAATACGCCAAGATGTTTGGGTTGATGTAATTTAATGAGGAATGAGGAATGAGGAATGACCGAGCGTGATGTCGGGCATCCCGCTCGGTCATTCCTCATTCCTCATTCCTCATTAAATCTCATCCCAGTCATACGCCTCCTTGACCTGGTCTATTTCCCGCCGGTCTTTTTTGGTTGGCCGGCCGCTGCCGCGTTCGCGTTTTTCAGTACTGGGTGTGGCATTGAGGAACCATGCTTCATATTTGGTTTTTTCTTCCGCGGAAGTTACATCTTCGTAGCAGGTGACGGCGATGGGTGCCCCTACCCGCTTTTCGATCAGTTGAATGGCCCGGAATTCAAAAGTAAAGCCTTCTTTTTTGACGGCTACCACA
>Ga0163153_10007182_pt1 | contig 12116 bp, 10 predicted proteins | sample OliLakLV19MP6IB1_FD_148629 | JGI IMG/M metagenome (GOLD analysis project Ga0163153, IMG submission 148629) | Freshwater microbial mat bacterial communities from Lake Vanda, McMurdo Dry Valleys, Antarctica - Oligotrophic Lake LV.19.MP6.IB-1 | ecosystem: Environmental > Aquatic > Freshwater >... | reverse complement strand
GCCCGTAGCGCGTGATCGCATTGCCCTCGCCCTTCTCGCCGGTGATGATCGCCGTCATCCCGCGATCCTTCAGCCAGCGGAACAGCCGGCGCAATTCCGCTCGGAGGATGGCGTGATTGGGCAGCCCGGCGAAGAGCGCCTCCACGGTATCGAGCACCACGCGTTTCGCCCCGATGGCATCAATGGCGTGCCCGAGCCGGATGAAAAGCCCCTCGAGGTCATACTCGCCCGTCTCCTCGATCTCGCGGCGCTCGATGTAGACGTGATCGAGGGCGATCTTGTTCTGCTTCACCAGCTTGTCCAGATCGAAGCCGAGCGAGCGGACATTGGCCGTCAGCTCAGGCGCATTTTCCTCGAACATCATGAACACGCCCGGCTCGCCACACTCCACCGCGCCGCGCACGAGGAATTCCATGGCGAGCATCGTCTTCCCGCACCCCGCGCTCCCGCAGACGAGCGTCGGCCGCCCGGCCGGCAGACCGCCGCCAGTGATCTCATCGAGGCCGGTGATGCCGGTGGGGGATTTTGGAAGGGTGGACGTTACCACCGGGTGCAGCTTTTTCTTCATAGCTGGGCGAGTCTGTCTCATATTAGTCTCCGCTGTCGAACTGTGAATTTCGGTCGGAATCACGCCGCTATGTGTTTCGATGGACCGCCCGTTGATGGCCGCGGTCCAGGCATTCACCCGCACGAAACGCAGGTCCGCGTCGAACTGGAACAGCCCCGTCGGACTCGTCACGTAAAGCGCGTCCACTTCGCGCACCTGCCGGGCGATCGTTTCCTCCGCCTGCTTGCGTTCGCTGATGTCCTGGATGTCCGCCTTGGTCCGCTCGGGGTGGCCGTCGGCGTTGCGCAACAGCGTGACATTCACGTGGGCCCAGATGATTTTCCCGTCCTTCCGCATGTAGCGCTTTTCGGCCGCAACATGCACACTCCCCACGGAGCAGCTGTCCAATGGCTTTGGCATCGGCATCGCGATCCTCCGCGAAGGATGTCCACCGACGTCATCTCCGCCAGCTCCTCGGCGGAGTAGCCGGTCAACTCGCAGAATTTCGCATTCACACGGATGAAGCGCCCGCTCCTCGCATCGAGCTGCCATGCCCACAGCGGAATGCTCAAAGGCCGCACGGAACTCCGCCTCGCTCGCGTGTCGTCCATGAAGATGGGGGGGTACTCCGACCCCCTATGTTCATGCCCTCTGTCTGATCAGTATGAATACGTGCGCAATATATCGGGATCAGTGCCCTGTCCGCAACCAAAAAAAAATGCGAGCAGCACGTTCACGCTCCTAGGGAAACCCCTAGTCGAACGCATTTTATTCTTGAGAACGCTGATTCATACAGCAGCAGCCAGGCTCACACTGGGATCCGGAAAATTAGTCTTGGTGGACAAGACAATCATGATGGCGGATTTTCTCTTTCGAGCTCGACGGAGTTGCTGATCGTCGACTATGGGTCGAAGAGCTGGGAGAACTAGTGGCTTTATCTACGACGCGCAACACTTCGCCTTTGATCGCATGAACCTGGGGTGACTGGCCGCCCCCCACCTCTTCCGAAGTCTGTTTATCACCGTCTTGTGTTTCGGTGGGCGCATTCACGGTATCCGCCAGGGATTGGATTTGCAGGTTGTTGTTCACTATTCTCACCCCAGCGACAAGGCGCGCGAGATCCTCCGCCCGAGATTTTTCCTCCACGGTTCGGACCACGCCGTTCAGTGTGACGACACTCCGGTCGGTATCGACATTGATACGAGAAAAATTCTCCAGTTTGTCAGCCGTCAACTTCCCTTGAATCGATGCGGTCACCGTGGCGTCGTCGATAGTTTGGCCAGTGCTTTTTCCGGTCATGGACTCGCAGGCTGTGAGGACCAGAAGACTCACTCCGAGAATGCCGACCAGTACGGTACGAGACATATCATCCTCCTAGGGTTGAATGAGCGCTCCCTGTGCCCGGAAGCGTTTTGTACCTTATGTAGAACGCGCTGAATGATAGATGCATAGCGAGCGACCGATACGTGCGCTTTCGCGTTCCCACACACAAAGGTAGTTTCCGAACCCACTTTACCCTCATTTCGGTGCGCACATACTTGGAAAATCCCTAACGGGGACACATCATGGAACAGATTTCGTTGGTTTATCTGGCCTACTTTAGGGAACACCGCCGGACTTTACGATCAGGCGGCAGCGTGTGAAGGCTTCGGACAGGGTTTCGCACCTCGACACAACGATGCCGGTACTTCTCTCAGAGGCACCTCTACTTCGGAAGTGGGAATTTGAATTGAAGAAGGCTGCCCCAGAAGCGGTGTCAAAGCCTTACTCGCGCGACGAGGGCCCGGCCATGACATGGACTTCGGCGACCGTCACAATCGGCTGTCTCGCCTTCGCCCTCCACCAGGGACGGACTCTCTGAATGAATGCGTCCAAGCGCTGTGGACTGTGACATGAATATCAAATGGCAACTCCCGAAAGGGAGCTCGCCCACTGACCTCTACCGTAGGCGCACGCGAGCGAGGACAGTGTTACTTTAATAATGGTGACCGTCCCACGAAGATAACAGCAGAACTTCTCTCAAATCATGGACCAAGGGGAGAGAATCGCCAAAGAGGAGGAGCACTCCTCAAATCCAGCCATGTCTGCGAGTTATTCCGCGCCCTTATGACGCGACATACATAGGCTGATTCAATAGATCTATAGCACTGGATATGGAACGAACTGAGCTATTGACCTTGCGCGAGATCGGTGACCTGCAAAGAATCGCGGACTTGCACAATCGTTGACTGGACCCTTTCGAGGCTGTCCGCGTGAGGGGAATTGCACATCATCACGCAGCTCTGTTAGAGCCGCGAGCAGTTGGTTAAGCCGCTCGGTGAGCAGCTGGTTCTCGCTGGAAAGCTCAATCGGGTTGAAATGACGAATGAGATCGAAACTTAGGCCAGCATTCACCCCTGGGACCTCGGGGCTGGCGGGGAGCTGGCTTAAGATCGCTCCAATGGCCCCAATCCCATGCATCAGCGATAATGCCCCTTCACGAAGCACCTTCCGCGCCTCTGCGGTTCGATTCTCCATTGAGTACAACTGGAGGAGAATTCTCAGCATCAAGGAATACATCGCGTTACCCAGATCCAGGTACAGAACCGCGCGTGCATCATTAATCCAAATGGTACCCTCGCTCTCCACGGGCTTACGCATGACAGGATTTCTCGCGCTAGGCCGGCCAGGTTCAAACGCGGGGTTCTTCTCCATGAGCTTCTCAACGGATTCTTTGATGCGCGTGAACTTCTCAAAATGGGAGTTCGCCTGCGTTCTCGCCCCTTCGCCCTGCGTCACAATGGTATTGATCGCCGTCAGGGCAGACGCTTGATCATGGATGAGGATCAAGCCCTCGAGCTCGAGTTCGGGTGGGGCAATTTGAAGGGATCGGGCGCCGCAGAACAGGTTCTTCTCGCCCAGTGTTTCAGATACACCCTCGATGCCCTCTTCGATCAATTGGTAGAGCTGTCCCACCGTCTCATACTCCCCGGCGTAATCCATCAGACGCCCTTGAGGTGCGGCACGGGTGTAGTCGTGCGCAGGCTGAAAGTCCTGCCCTTCCTGCACCTCGCGGTCCTCCGGACGCTCTAAAAAAATAAAGTGATCCAGTGTCGCCAGGCTGAATGGCGCCAGTTCAATCACAAAGTCGGACGGAAAGTATCCAGCCTTGGCCGGGAACCCGGCCCGGAACAAGTGCGCACTTCCCCCAATGGCCGTCGTGAGGTTCGTGACTAACGCCAGATGGGTCATTTCTTGACCAGCGATTGCTAGGATCTCCTTTCGCCAGGTCGTAATAACGTCCAGTTCGGCTGGGGTAATCCCTTCGGCAGTAGATTGCTTCAGGCTGAACGCCGCGTAGAGATACAAACACATCAAATTATGTTCAAGCTCACTGGCCTCGGCGAGGGTGCTCAACAGATGATCTCGTGTTTCGATTTTCATTGGCAATGTTCCATCATCACGGAGCTCTTGTGACCTCGAACGTGTTCTCGAGTTCACGGGTTATAGGAAAGCTACCGACAAGTTTGGGGGACTCGGATCCGGTTCGCTCCAGATGAAGGTTGCCGCATGGGTCCCGAGGAATTCCAGTCCGCAGCTGAACCCTCTGGTGGGTATATGAGTCTCAAGGCGTTATCACAACTTTAATACACCCGTCTTTCTTATCCCGAAAGGTCTGGTAGGCGGCGGGTGCGTCGGTCAGTTTAAGCCGATGTGTGATCACGAATGACGGGTCTATATCCCCCTTTTCGATCCGTTCAAGGAGCGGACGCATGTATTTGTGCATGTGAGTTTGGCCCATTTTCAGGGTGAGCCCCTTATTCATCGCGGCCCCAAAGGGAATCTTATCAACCATTCCCACGTAGACCCCTGGAATTGAAATGGTGCCTCCCTTGCGGCAGCACATGATCGCTTCACGGAGTACATGCGGCCTGTCGGTCCCCAGATAGACGGCCACCTTGGCCTTGTCGAGCACGGCATCGAAGCTGCCACCCGCATGGGCCTCGGTCCCGACGGCATCAATGCAGCGGTCCGGTCCTCGTCCCTTCGTCATTTCCATAAGGCGGTCATAGACCCCCTCGTTCTCAAAATTGATCGTTTCGGCCTTTCCGTCCTTCTCTGCCATGCGCAGGCGTTCTGGCACGCGATCAATGGCAATCACCCGCTCGGCGCCAAGCATCCAGGCGCTTTGAATGGCAAATTGTCCGACGGGTCCACAGCCCCACACAGCAACGGTGTCGCCGCGTTCCATCCCGCAGTTTTCGGCGCCCATGTAACCGGTGGGAAAGATGTCGGAAAGGAACAGCACCTGCTCGTCCCTGAGGCCGGAGGGAATTTTAATCGGACCGACGTCGGCAAAAGGAACGCGTACATATTCCGCTTGCCCGCCGGCGAAGCCACCCAGCATGTGCGAGAAACCAAACAAGCCCGCGGGAGAATGTCCCATCGCCTTGCGCGCCATCTCTGCGTTCGGGTTCGATGTATCACACAGGGAGAACAGACCCTTCTGGCAGAAGAAGCAGGACCCGCAGGAAATGGTAAAAGGAACTACCACTCGATCTCCCGGTTTCAGCCTGCTGGCCGCCCCAGGACCAACCTCCATCACTTCGCCCATAAACTCATGGCCAAGCACATCTCCCGTTTCCATAGTCGGCATCAAGCCGCCATACAGGTGGAGATCAGAACCACAAATTGCTGTAGCGGTGATTTTGACGATCGCGTCGCGGGAGTCAATAATCTTCGGATCGGGGACCGTATCAATGCGGACGTCGCCTGTGCCGTGCCAACAGAGAGCTTTCATAGATAACCTCTATTTTTCACGTCATAATCATCGGAAGTCTCTCGTTCATTCACCCTGGAGTTAGCCCGACTGAATCCTCTTCATATCTTCACCTACGGATCGTTGCTGGGCATCACCGGCAGCATGTTGCATACGCGGCGTGCGTTGGGAGATTTAACAATGATTGAACATTTCTTAAATCTATTTACCTCCACCCCCGGCACCACCGTTGGAACCACTTCCGCTACCACGCATTCCAGGTGATACGCTGCCGCCCGTAGGTCCAGTTGAGGATCCGAGGCTGCCGGAACTCGTCCCAGTTCTCCCGCTGTTAGATCCTGTGGTTCCCCCCGGTCCAGTATCCATTCCCATCCCCGGTCTTGCTTTTTCCGGAAACGTACCTGCGGTTCCCTTGCCGGGGTCGGTAGTTCCGCTCGTCATTCCAGCGCCTGTGTTTCCGCTTCCCATTCCGCCTGCGGGTCCGCTCCCTGTTCCTCCAGGCGCGGCAGTACCCTGTGCCACGAGTATGGAATCCGAGATCAGATCGTCGGGTGCTGTGTTGGCTGCCGATGCATAGCCGACAAGACAGGTCATCCCCACTGTGGCCACACCGACTGAAAGCATATGTATGAGTTTCATGGTCATCCCCTTTGTTAAGAGTGAAGGCACAGGATTATGAGTAATTCCCACTGGACAGCGGCACGAGCCTGGTGAGGACTCCATGCCGCTGTCTTTATCACGACCGCAGAATAGAGTCCTCAGAGATCAAAAGTGCCAGGCGAGTCCCCCAACTACATGGCTGGCGATATAATCCCCGCGCAATCCCGCCGTCGAGCCTTGCGCTTGATTAAAATCAAATTGGGCATAATTGAATTTGTATTCGGCGTAGATCGCCAGATGGCGGTTCACGAAATACTTCGTCCCCGCCAGCGCATTCAGCCCGACTCGTCCATTGTCACTGCTTCGTCCGAACTGATTGGACGTCTCCGCGAAGAAAATCCCCGGTCCCACGCCGGCATAGAGCTGCAGGGGGCATCGCGCATTGTCGTCCAGGGACGACCATTTGGAGCCATGGATGTCGTCCCGATTGTCTGTATCATGGTCATAATCACCGGTCTTGCAGCCGAGTTTTGTGCGGGCGATCACATTCAACGCCAGCGTCGTGACGCGCAAGTGCGACCCGGGCAACCCTGACCCCTCTCGAATATGAGGAGTCGAATTGAACCCTTCGATTTCCAGGCCAAGCCAGTTCAACCGTCCCGGATGAAAATACCCGATCTTGGCTCCATAGACGACGGAGTTGGCTAAGCCCAAACTCCCAATCGGCGCCCCTTTCAGCGAGCCCGTGCCCTCCGCATTATCATAGTCGTGGCCCCACGTAAAACCTCCGAATCCCCCCACATAGACCTCGCCTTCATGTCGCCGTTCAACCACACGTTCCTTGACGATCGTCCGATCGCCCATCCGCTCCCGCTGCATCGTTCGGTCCTGAATGACCCGATCCTGAGTCGCCGGTCCCACCTCTTGCGGCCTTTCTTGAATAACTGGAGCATCCGATTGTGCGAAGCACGTCGCTCCCCCAGCGAATACCAACCCCAGCGTCAGAACATATGGTGCGGCCTTACGTGTACAACTCATTCGGTGATCCTCCTTGTTAGTAAAATTTACCGCTGTTATTTTGAGTCGTGTGCTTTGTCTGATTTGTCCGGCATCTCCAAAGGTCCGGCCCACTCCCCTTCCGTGTGGCTGAGCGTATGTGCAGTGTGTTCTTCGCCGGTGCCGACCCGATCCAGTTGCGGTTCCACGTATACCACCACGGACTTCGTCTCCCCTCGATTCATGCGATACCAGTACCACCCGGGTATCACGGGCTTCTCCGTGGTGAAAAACAGTTTCATGGCCGGATCCTGCTCAGCCTGCCCACACAATTGACAGACTCTCATCGCACGCCCCGCGTGAGTTCTCGCCACCTGCCATTGATGCGCACACCCGGGCTCGCTCATGTTTTCGTCCCTCGTCACATCCAAACTACCGGTCGATTGAGTTTGAAGGGCGCCCATACACGTCTGTTTGAAATCACGATCACTGAGGGCGATTCCAGTGTCGATGTTGAGCGATCGCAGCAATGAAGGATTTGATTCCGTCGCTTCCACCTTTCTCCATCACGACTCCCGGCGCCTCGCCGACTCCGACGGATTGGAAGAGGTCCGTTCCCTCGCCACTGGCGGCCAGGGCTTTTCCATGATCATAGGCTTGACGTACAAACCGACGGGCCTTCTCCTCACCGCGGAGAGCAGTTACGCTCTCCGGCCCTCCGGGCACATACACGGCGTCATACAAAACTGAGTCCGCGGTCGCAAAGCTTTTGTCCACTTTCACATCGCCCTTGAGCTCCCCGAGCCGCATGGCAATGACTTCTGTGGTGGCGCCTTCCTTTTTCAAGCTGGCTGCCATGCGCTTCACATCAGCGGCCGTCACGCCATCTGCCGCCAGGATCGCGACCTTACGGCTTTTGATGGAATCTTTCGGGCCTTCTTCCTGACTCAACCCCTTACTCTTGCCTGCCCGCGTCGCCGACGCGCCTTTGGGGGCCTGCATCCCAATCTTTGCTGCGACCTGACCTGCCAGGTCGTGATCGATTTTTGCAAGGTGTTCGAGCATGAGTGTCTTGATCTTGGCGTCAGTGACCTTCGAGAGTTCCACGGTGAGCGCCTGTCCAATGTGCTCCTGCTCGGGAGGGGTCAGGCTGTTGTAAAAGAGCGCCGCTTGCGTGTAATGATCGCCAAAGGTCTTACTCCGCTCGCGGGTCTTCACCCCATTCACCGGTGCCGGATAATGCACATAACCCTCCTTCTTCGCGGGAGCCTCCTGCGGCGTACCAGCGAGGGAGTTGGGCGCATAGTTGGTTGGCCCTGGCCGATTGGCGAACCGCATGGGGCCGTCCTGCTGAAAATTATTCACTGGTGACTTGGGTTGATTAATAGGGAGTTGGGCAAAGTTCGGGGTGCCGAACCGGTTCAACTGGGTATCAGAGTAGGAGAAGAGCCGGCCCTGCAGGAGGGGATCATCACTCATATCGATGCCCGGGACCACGTGTCCGGGGTGAAAGGCAATTTGCTCGGTCTCAGCAAAGAAATTATCCGGATTGCGATTTAGCGTCAGCTTGCCCACCCGCTGAAGCGGGATTTGATCCTCCGGCCAGAGCTTCGTCGGGTCCAGGAGGTCGAAGCCGAGTTTGTCCCCGTCTTCCTCCGGCACGAGCTGAAGGGCCAGCTCATATTCAGGATAGGCCTTGCTGTCAATCGCATCCCAGAGATCACGCCGGTGAAAATCGGGCTCTTTCCCGGCCAATTGCTGCGCTTCATCCCACACCAACGAATGCACGCCCAGCACCGGCTTCCAGTGGAATTTCACAAAAGTGGATTTCCCTTCGGCGTTGACCAGGCGAAAGGTGTGGACGCCGAAGCCGTCCATCATGCGATAGCTGCGCGGGAGGGCGCGATCGGACATGATCCACATGACCATGTGCATGGATTCAGGGGTGAGCGAGATGAAATCCCAGAAGTTGTTGTGCGCCGTCGATGCCTGAGGCATGTCATTATTCGGCTCGGGCTTGAAGGCATGAACCAGATCGGGAAACTTGATAGCGTCCTGGATGAAGAACACCGGGATGTTATTGCCCACGAGATCCCAAACTCCTTCGGTGGTATAAAACTTTGTGGCAAATCCCCGCGCATCCCGTGTGGTGTCGGCGGTGCCCAGATTGCCGTTCACGAGTGAAAAGCGCACGAAGACGGGCGTCTTGATTGAGGGGTCACTGAAGACCGCGGCCTGGCTGTAGCGAGTCAAGGGCTTGTACACCTGAAAAAATCCATGCGCGCCCGATCCCCGTGGGTGCACCACCCGCTCCGGCATCCGTTCATGATCGAAATGCGTGATCTTTTCCCGCAGATGAAAATCTTCCAGTAACGTGGGTCCCCGTGCCCCTCCCTTGAGAGAGTTATCATCCTCAGCCACGCGCACCCCTTGATTGGTGGTGAGATACTCACCTTGCGCCACAGCGGACTCTTTCGCGTCTCGAGGGGCCAGGTCGACCTTCTTGTCGGCTCCGTCCGACAGGGACGGGGCCGCGAGGGCAGCGACGAGCAGGAAGGTGACCGGAAGGAGGGTCACCCGGGTACTTGGCGAGTCACTATGGGTGAGACGATAATTCATCGGCATAGATTCCCTCGTTTCTTGGGCAGAGGTGTGAAATAGAGTTGCGTTAGGCTTGCGCCATCAGGTGTTCCTTGCGCTCCGTGACCTCCGCCTCGAGCGCCTCCCAATCGATCTTCGCCTTCTGAGCCTGGGGAAACATCTCGCCCTCTTCTTCCTTCACGTGATGCTTGACCAACTCGCCCAGCACCGTGACTTTGGCTTTGAACGTCGCATCGCTCGGATCAAGTTCTTTTAGTTCGGCAATCAACACATGCACGAGATGATGCTCTTCAGTGGCTTCATTCATCAACTCGTCGTCCTTGATACCCTGTCGAATCGCGGGGTAGATGAGCTCTTCTTCTAACTCCGCATGGATTTCCAACTCGTGAATGATAGTCTGAGCAATGCCCTGCTGTTTCCGGGGGGTCGCCTCTTGGTACTCGGCGAAGAGGGCTTTCACCTTCTTGTGGTCGGTTTTCAGCATGGTGAGCACCGGATTAGATGACGTTGCCATAACATCCTCCTGTGGTTAAGGGGCCCAATTAATACTCATTCTGTCATGTCCAGGAGATCTACGTACCTGGAACATCCCCTAGTTCCGACACACGCTGGCATGTCCGGGGCCCAACTAGGGGCCTTCCTTGTATGCATGTACCGCCAGATACCGCATCGTACCGATTAATGAAACGAATTGTTTTTCCTTGTCTGTTCACGTTGATCATCCTTACCACCGGATGTGGAGCCCCGAAATATATCCCGGACATCACGCTCACAAACACCGGGCCGATCATCGATGCGATAGCTGAGTTCCATAATTTATACCCGGCCTACGCCCTGTTGTCGGGAAAGGAGACGTTCGGTCTCGACGCGCCCAAGGCAGAAAGGGTCGAACCCAGTGAGCTCACCAGTCAAGTCGAGAGCGAGCTCCTAAAGGAACTCGATGCGGCAGGGATATTTTCACGAATAACCCGATTCAATCACAATCCCGATGTCATTCTGTCCGGACGGATCACTGCCTTGCATGAGCACGATCGGCCTCAAACCTGGGCCAAGATTCCAGACTTCTTCCCTTTGGTCGGAATGATAACCCAGATGCTGCGATTGAAAACGCACGTGAGCAGCGGGGAGGCCCATCTGACGCTATTCGTCTTGAAATCTACGGGCGAGGTCCTCGGTACCTACACCGGTCAATCTCTTTTCGAAGAGACCTTCAATCCTACCAAAGAGGTCCCTCCCGGTGCCCGCCTCAATCGAGCCTTGTCCGAAGCCGTCCGTCAAATTCAGGACGAGATCTCCCATGACGTAACGCTAAGAAAACTCGTATCGCGTTAGGCTTGCTTGCTATTCAAATTCTTAGCGTCTGGAAGTTGAAAATCAAGAATTGCTAGTGTAGTGTCCCGTAAATAACTTGACACACGTCTTCCCTCGAACCTATCCTCTCAGGCATGAGAACCGTAGCCCCCATCCTGTTGTCAGCCGAGGAGCGTTCGGCTTTGGCCACGTGGTCATGTGGCCGACGCAGCCCCGTGCGACTAGCGCAGCGTGCACGAATCGTCCAGATGGCGGCCGATGGCATCCCTGGGCAACACATTGCCCGAGGGTTGGGCATCTCCAGGCCCACGGTGCAGCTCTGGCGAGAGCGATTTCTGGCTCTGCGGCTGGAAGGCTTGGAAAAGGATGCGCCTCGTCCCGGACGCATCCCGAGCATTCCCGACAAGACAGTCCGCGCGGTCGTCGAAGCCACCCTGCGTACGACGCCTCCCAATGCCACCCATTGGAGCGTCCGCAGTATGGCCAAGGCTCAGGGGATCAGTCGGATGGCGGTGCAGCGTATTTGGAAACAACACAACCTCAAGCCCCATCTCGTCAAAACCTTCAAGCTCAGCCGCGACCAGCACTTTGTCGAGAAGCTCTACGATGTCGTCGGCCTGTACCTCAATCCCCCGGACAAAGCCCTGGTCTTGCGTGTCGACGAGAAAAGTCAAATCCAAGCCCTCGATCGCACCCAACCAGGCCTTCCGTTGAAGAAGGGCCGCTGCGGGACCATGACGCACGACTACAAGCGCCACGGCACCACCACATTGTTTGCGGCCCTCAGCCTGCTCGACGGCACGGTGATCGGCGACTGTATGCCGCGCCATCGGCATCAGGAGTGCATGCGCTTTCTCAAAAAGATCGATGTCGACACCTCGTCCGATCTCGAACTGCATCTCATCGTGGACAATTACGGGACGCACAAGCATCCTCGCGTGAGGTCTTGGCTGCGGCGGCATCCCCGGTTTCATCTGCACTTCATTCCGACGTCGAGCTCCTGGTTGAATTTGGTGGAGTGCTGGTTTCGCGACCTCACCGACACACGCATCCGTCGCGGCAGTTTCAAGAGTGTCCCGGAACTGATTGCAGCGATCAGAGACTACCTGGACCATCACAATCAGAACCCTCGCGTGTTCGTCTGGACGGCATCTGTGGAGCGCATCCTGACCAAAGTCTGAGCTTCCCCCGAAATTTCGTCTTCCACGGGTGACGTACAATCGAAGTCACCATGAAAGGGGAGGCGAAGATGATACCGAAGCAGCAATACACGATCGAGTTCAAGAAATTAGCGGTCACGCG
>Ga0163153_10007180_pt1 | contig 12116 bp, 12 predicted proteins | sample OliLakLV19MP6IB1_FD_148629 | JGI IMG/M metagenome (GOLD analysis project Ga0163153, IMG submission 148629) | Freshwater microbial mat bacterial communities from Lake Vanda, McMurdo Dry Valleys, Antarctica - Oligotrophic Lake LV.19.MP6.IB-1 | ecosystem: Environmental > Aquatic > Freshwater >... | reverse complement strand
GCAGCTGCACCTGTTGGTGAGCCAACTCGACGTGCTCGATACGAAGACCATTGACGCCGAGCAGAAGTCCGCGTGATATTGTGAACGTCGGTGGAACCGGCTTTTCAACTAACGGAGGGACATTCTCCTCCTACGTGTCTCTGCGGTAGAAAACGAATTTCGCAGACGAACATCCCTCTGGCCTAAAAAATTCCCGCAAGAATCTGCAAAAAAGATTCTCCGATTTCCATCTTGAAATTAGCCACCCAATTGTTACTATACACATGTTCACAAGCACCGACTTGTGTTGTGAGGTCGACGGGTACGTCAAGCAAGCGGCTGGCTGTCGCTTGGCGCTAGGGCCTGAGACTTGCGCGGGGCACCGATTTCTCGAGAAGTGATGTGGGGGTTTATGAGGGACTTAAGGACGATTGGACGTAGGGCCAATTATCCGAGGTTGCAGATCTCAGCCACAGAACGATGGATAATGTCATTCCGAGTGGATGGGCACCACGCTATGGTCGGCTAAACGATTCAATAGGTCATTCGGACATTTCCTCGTCCCATCGTCCCATCGTCCCATCGTCCCGCAGTCCCATCGTCCTACTTCAAATCCTCCACAAACCGCAGCATTTCGGCGTCGAGTTGTTTGAAGTCGCTGCCGAAGTAATGCACAAAATCCGTCAAGCGCTGCTTGGCCGCATACTTGCTGAACGCCTTGCGCGAGCCCACTCTTTCCAGGTAATCACAATATTCTTTGGGCCGAGTTTCGCAGAGAAAAAACGAGAGCGTCCAAGCCTCGGCGTACGCCGCGGCCGCATCGCGGTCGAAGTCTTTGTCCGAGGCGACCAGTTGGTATATCGCATCCGGCGAACGATTGGCCAGCAAATAACGAAAATCGTTGAGTCGACCACGATTGATGCGGTCCTGGCGAGTGTGTGTCGACTTGGCATCCCAGAGGCCCGGCGCTTCAAACATCGTGGCCAGCCCCTCGCCCAGCCACCGGGGCTGTTCAGCAAGTCGCCGATGCACGCCAACATTGAAGGCGGTTTGATGCGTGGCTTCGTGAATGATCGTGTCGTTGCTGGCCGCCCAATCCTTGCCCTTTTCCAATCCTTCGTCGAACAAGTAAATGCGATTTGTACCGCTGGAGTAATGGCCCAACGTGTTCGGTTGCATCGGCGTGCCACTGTCCTGCGCGTAGCGGTAGTACTCGGCCTCGTTGCGAAACACGATTGCCACCAGCGGCACACGCGGTTCATCGAGCCGGAAGCCGCGCACCGACATGTAGTGTGTGAACGACCGATACAACGCTTCGAGCCGATCGGCCCACACGCTCCAGGCACCGCGCGGGTGTACGACCACGAAATGTTGCGTATAGCTAACGTCGAAATCCTTGCTGAACTCTTGGCGGAGCCGGTCGCGCATTTCCATGATCGAATAACCACGGAACTGGCTCGCGGTTTTCTTCGATTTCTGTGCGTGTTTGGGGGCGAACTCGTAAATCTGACCGTCACGTCCCATCAGCACCATTTGATCGTCGGTCCAAGTAAGCGGTTGGCCTTCCAGTGCTTCGCCGCCGACGTGCGTGTGCATCATAAAGGGGGCGGGAGATTGGGCGTGAACCCCAGCAGCCAGCCACGCGAAGAGAATAACGAGAGGAGAGTATTTCATGGAACTTGGCTAGTGAATTCGGAGTTTCCTTGGATCGCGTTGCGATCCGGCTAAGGGAAAGCTTAGCTCATAAACCTGAGGGGCGCTCGCTCCAACCGCACCAGCCGCTACAATCATTCATCATGAACTCCCTCGTACGCCCTTGCCTCACGCTTGCGGTTTCGCCGCTCTTGGTACTCTTCGTTCGCGCTGCCGAACCGACCGCTGAGGAACTCCTCAAACCGACGCGGCTGACGCTCATCACCTCGGGTTCCGATTTGGCACCGGTCCTCGCCGACATCGAACAGCAAACGGGCAACAAGCTCGTGGATGAGACGGGCCGTTTCAGCGACACGGAAAAACTAGCCCCTTGGAATTTCAGTTTGTACGACCGCGAATTTTGGCCGCTGTTGGACAAATTTCTCGATGCCGCCGACTTGGAGCCGCTTAACAATTCCGGGGGCGACGGTCTGCCGATTGGTCGTCGTCCGTTGGGCATGACTCCGCGCTTTGGCCAAGCGATTTACGTCGGGCCGTTTCGACTGGAAGTGACCAAGGTCGCATCACACATCGGCACGAGATTCCAGGGCGATCATCGGGCCAGCGTGGAACTCGAAGTCGCCTGGGAACCGCGCTTGCGGCCGCTCATGTTCACACAAACTGTGAACGAACTCAAAATGGTCGCCGATGACAAAACCCCCGTCACGGTCGCCGACGGATCGGGCGAGTTGAGCGTCGAAACAACCCGCGACAATCACGCGGTCGAGTTGCACCTGCCGTTGCAACTCCCGCCGCAGCCATTGGAAACGATCAGTTCCCTCAAAGGCCGCATTAAGGCCTTGGTTGCGACCCGCATGGCAAAGTTTCGCTTCGACCAGCTCGATAAGGCCCAAAATGACAAGAACCAGAATGTCGAGCAATCCGACGGTGGCGTGAAAGTGGTGCTCGACAGGGTCCGCGAGAATCAAGGTTTGTGCGAATTGCACATGCGAGTCGAATTCGCTGAAAATCTGCCCGAGCATGTTGCGCAAGGGAGTTGGAACTTTCAGAATCTCACGTACTTGGAAAACGCCGCGGGGGAAAAGCTCGAGCACGAGGGGTTTGAATCAACCATGCAAGCCAAGCGAAAGCTGGGCCTCGCCTATTACTTTGACGTCCCCGCGGAAAAGTTGGCCGATTACACTTGGGTGTATGAGATTCCCGCGGCAATTGTGGAAGTGCCGATTGAGTTTGAGCTTAAAGAGATACCACTACCCTGAATAGCCGCCAGCGCAAGCTGGTGGTTCTTCCGACTGATCCCCTCAGCTTGCGCTGGGGGCTACTCGTTGCTTTTCTTAGCAAACAAGCCACCGAGCTCGACCACTTGCAAACCGTCGGTGCGGAGTTCGTCGAGCCAGCCCTTGAGCGCGAGCGGATCGGTGGGGTCGAGCACGAGCATTTGCTCGACCACTTCGATGGCGAGCGGCGTCATTTTCAGATTGTGTAAACACCACACCAGCCCGCGGCCGCAATCGAAGAACACACGGTTGGCCGGATGCAGCGCGGCGACCGGCGTGGGTTGCCCCGCGCGTCGCCAGGCTTGCAGTCCCAATTGATAGCCAGCGCCAAAATGACCACGACCGAGCGGTATGTCGTGATCGACTTCCACGGCGAGCTTGCCCAGCAAATCATGCGCGGCAAGCATCTCGCCGCAGATTTCTAGCAGCCACCGTAGTTCGTCGACCGCCACGCCGGTTTCTCCGGCGGCGATCATCTCGCGGACTTCTTCCAAGTCCTCGGCACATTCGCGCACCTCGCGGGGATGCGAAAAGACCCAAGCATTGCCGCTCCGCGCACGCTCCAGCGCGAGCGAATTTTTGGAGGAACGACGCTTGGGATGTTTGGCCACGGCAAAAAATCTGAAAATTATTTAGCCGCGGTGCTTGCACCGCGCTGCAGAACCCGCCGCAAGCGGCGGGGCTAAATAGTGTCAACTATTTCGCGTCAACCAGCAACTTGCCAAGATTGTAAATTTCGTCCGCGTCGAGCACGCGCTGGTTGGAATCAAAAAGTTGGCGGATCGCGGCCTTGTGGATTTTCATCTTCAACCCGCCGACGCCCAAGGCCCCGTAGCAAACTTGTCTGCCCTTCTTGGTGCCCTTATCGGTGGGTTCGATGCCGGCAATACCCACCGGCGGCACGGCATTGAGGTCAATGGCGACTTGCAGGGAAGACGCACCGTCGCGGCTCGCTTTGTCCATGAGTTCCACACCGGCAGCCCCAGCGGAGATGACCAATTGCGCGCCATCCAACAGCGAAGCCAAATCGCTATCGGTCGTGGAATGTGGCGTAAGCCTAGCCCCTGGCACGGCCACGCCAATGCGATGGCAGACCGCCTCGGCATGGGTTTTCTTGCGCGAGGCAACGCGCACGTCGGCCCCCACGCGGGCCAACATCCGCACCACCCGCTGGCCGACCGAGCCGGTGGCACCCAACACGAGGGCATTCGTTTCCGGACCAAGGGGCAAATGGCGACTCGCACACACCACCGCCGCGGCAGCCGTCGTGTTCGCCCCGTTCGAATCGAGCATCACCGACACCCGCACGGGACCGAAAAACGACTCGCGCACGGCTTGCAGAATTTGCTCGCCAGCCACCACGTCAGACCCGCTGATAAACACGGCCGTGTTTTTCAACTCTTCTCCACCGCGCGTGAACATTGCTCCGTGGACAAGATAGCGTACCACGGCGGGAGTGACCCCGCCGTGGCGCAACAAATGATCCACGCCCGCATCGATGGCGACAATGCTATCGAACGCGCTCGGTTGCGGGTCGCTATCGAGAAAGAGGAGAATCTTTTTCACAACGAATTAATCCTGCTGAGCAAGGTTCAAAACGGAAATAAAGACTAGCCACGGAATTTCACGGATGAAACACGGATCATTGGGAGCGATGCTTTAACATTAGCAAGCCTCGTAGTCGCGGACCAAAAAAGTTTTTTTACCATGCTATTATCCGTGTTCAATCCGTGTTTCATCCGTGGCTAATTCCTTTGAACCTAGCGCTGTAGAACTAACTCATTAGAAGCCGCGGAACGGATGGGCTGCTTTGTCTTTGCCGGCGAGCATTTCCTCGACTGAAGGCTTGCCTTCCATCGCACTCTTGATCGCCATCTTGGTCGCTTCGTAGTTGTAGTCGTAAATCTTTTTGTCGTCGGCCGCTTCGGGATGAATGAACACACCACAGACGCAAACCAAGTTCTCGGCGTCACCCTTCTTAATCACGCCATCGGCCACGGAGTCAGCAACCGCCTTGGCGACCGCGGCTTGGGCCGGGCCGAACATCTGCACGGCTTGCCGCATCCCCTTGATCGTGACTTTGGTGATCATGACGGTGGCGGGCTTGACTGCCAGGTTGGGGGTCAACACGGCGAGCAAGTTCGAGTGTCCTTCGCTTTGACGGGCCAGGGCATTGGCGAACGCCACGCCCACGGGGCCATCCTTGCTGCCGATCAAGAGATCGATATGGGCGATTTCGTTGCCGTCGCCGGCCAGTGCTTCTCCAATGAACATCGACATCAGTGCGTTCTCCTGCCAGGGAAATTTAATGTTGTTTGTCGTGCCGCCATGCGGGGACACTCCAACATATCAGCGGCCTTGGTGTCCCGACAACCGCCTCTCGGGCGAATACAACTGTCTCCGGCAAGCATGCCGGGGCGATCAGAAAACTCGCTGATTCCCGAGCCGCGAGCCGAAAAACATGACTTTGCTGGACAAGTCACGCAAAAGTTGCGAGAATTAAGCTTGCTAGTCGGCTTTTCGGAACAGAGGTCCGGTACTATCGCTGCGTTGATCTCTCGGCTTGGCGTTGCTGTATGCGCGCTCGGTCCACGACTGGCGGGGCACAATCGGTTTTACCGTAATTGGAGACAATAGAGATGAGGCACTCACTACGTGGTCGTTCGCGTTTGGCGTTTACGCTAGTCGAGCTGTTGGTCGTGATCGCGATCATCGGCACGTTGGTCGGACTGTTGCTCCCCGCCGTGCAAGCCGCCCGCGAGGCGGCACGGAATAACACGTGCAAGAATAATTTGAAGCAGATGGGGATCGCGATTCAAACTCGTGAGACTTCGCAGAGCACTCTGCCTGGATATATCAATCCCTTGGGTATTACTGGCAGTAACTTCTTGTCGCGAGCAAGTTGGGTTGTAACCACATTTCCATATATTGAACAAAATCAGTTGTTCGAGCAGTTTAGTAACGGCAATCCCGACCTTGCCAATCTTCCTCAAATAGAAATATTGGTTTGTCCCAGCAATCCACCTGCCGTGGAAGGTGCTCCGAATTTATCTTACGTTGCGAATTCTGGATACCGTTATGCTTGGAACCGTGGCGAGAATACTTCGAATAAGCGACTTTCATGGGAAAACGCAGCCGATGGTGTATTTCTTGATCGTACGCGTTTGGAAAATGTTCCTAATGGAGTTCCGTGGAAGAACAACACTGCGGATAAGCGCGACAATCCAGACTCAGCACCACTACAGTCGATGTCGATTGCATATATCCAAAGCAAGGGAGATGGGACTAGCAAAACACTCATGTTTTCGGAAAGTTTGGCCGCTTTGTATTGGGGTTATTCGGTTGACCCAGCAGACCCTACGGCCGGTGACTATTTTGAAACTTCTGATGCTAACTTTCACTTTGGCTTCACATGGGTACAGCCTGACGAGGTTGTTCAGGATAATCGTCTAAGGATAAATGGAAGTAAGGAAGTGCCTCTTTACGATACTTTTGCGGATATGAATAGTCTCGTTCCCTCGAATGCGGCAGCTCCTCCTAGTGAGCCCCCTATCCTACCCCGCCCGGGCATTGCCTCTAGCTTTCACCCTGGTGGAGTAAATGCAACATTTGTGGGTTCTCAAGTCTCGTTCATTACCGATCAGATTGAACCGTTCGTGTTTGCCCAGTTGATGACCTCCAATCGCAAGCAATCGAGTTTGGGTAATGATCCCAACTATGAAACGAATGCCCCAGAACCCGAAGACGGGTCGTACTAGCAAGCACTGAGAAAGAATTCAAAAACCGAGGTGCCCCACGGCACCTCGGTTTTTTTGTGTGCGGGGCGTGGGGTTGTTCGTGCTTTGACCCGGGGAGTGCCATCCCCGGGCTTGGGGGGAATCTTCAAGGCCCGGGGACGGCGCTCCCTGGGTCTGTGCGCTCACGAATGTTCTTTCAGAACCCGCTCCACGACCTCATCGGCCAGCCCTTCCCAGACCCACACCCAAGCACCTTGGTGGTAATGTCTGACGATATATCGAAAACTATTGCGGTGATGCGAATTGTCACGTACAGGCGTGATTTTCGCCCCTCCGGCCCAGAGCTTGGATTGCTACCCAGCGTCGCGCATCTCAAACCAAGCGTGTTTCTTGGTACGCCCGACCCACTTGCACGCCTCACCGCTCGGCAGTTTCGCCAAGAAATGAACGTGACCTTCCATCACCGCCGCGGTCAGGACAAAGCCACCAAGTCGCCGCAATTTTTCAATGAGTGCCAGGCCCAGGATTTCTCGGTAGTCCTCCACCAATCGTGTGGGGGCATGTGTCATCTGCAACGCGCTCTTGGCATGGAGTCCGCAATAGTCCACCACGGGTGGTGATTTGTAATCGCCCTCAACGTGCTGCCGATGGTGCCTGGTGCGAAAGCCGCGCGGGTCGCCGGGGAGCCAGGTGCCGTAGGTGGTGAGGACGATGTGGAACCAATTGAAATTTGGCGGTGGTTGCTTGGAGCCGAAATTGAATGCTTGGCGGGAGATTGGCATGGGCAACTCCTGAAATGTGTAAGCATGTACACTATTTGGAGGGCTTTGCCTAGAAAATCGGGATTATTTGGGCAACCTGACGAATTTCTGGGCAAAGAATAAATGGTAGCTAAACGTCGGGTGCAATGCCCGCTTGTGATGATTGAATGGGTGGACAGCGTACAGCCGCAGTCACGATGGGAAATGCTCGCGAATGTCGGGCATCCAAGTGGAGTCAAATGCGTATCTGTAGGTTGGCTGGTATCCGATCAGAAGGACCGAAAGAGTCTTGCCCCCAACATGGGCGCAGTTGGTTCCGAATCCATGCAGGTCTCCGGAATCATCACCATACCTGCACGATCCATCACCAAGATAACTCGTCTCAAAGAACCGCGAATTAAGATTTAGGCTTTTGCTGGCCCTTACGTTCATCCTGGCTAAGGACAGACGCCGCGAGCTTCTTTGCATCTGCGACCGTTGGTTCCTTCTTGCCAGATAGAATCGCTGCCGCGAGTGTTGAAATTGCCGATGTAGATTGTTTCTTCACATGACTCGTTGATTTCTTAGCCATTGTTCCCTCCGTGAATTAGGAAGCGCTGGTGAATGATACCAGAAACCACAATACCCACCAATACAAGCTATCAAGCAGCAGCCCAAAACACCGGTTCAACGTCAAGTTCGTACATCGACTGAATCAGGCAGCAAATGTTGTGGCACAGGAACTTGCAAAGCACTTCGTTCTTCATGGCCACATCCAGCTTGCTGCGAACCGAGTCGCCGAACTTGGCTTTGACCATCGAAAACGTACTCTCGACATTCGACCGCTGGTGGTAACGAGCTAGAAAATCCTCACGATTCAAGTGAAAGTAATGATACATCTTGGACCACAAACCGGACTCACTTTCCCGTGGAACGCTGTTGCGCTTAAAGGGAATGAACGGAGTGGCACCGCGAGCCACAATCGACTCAAAGTTGCTCTCGCTCAAGTAACCCATGTCGGCCACGACTTCACTGACATTGAACAGCTTAGCAGTCTCAGCCAAGAGGGGCTTCAAGAGCGGGCTGTCACCGGCATTTTGACTATGGATTTCGACTGCCGTAATGACGTTGGTTTTGACGCCGCACATAATATGGGCCTTGCACCAAGCTCGCTTGATCCGATGATCGCCGAACTTATGATCGTACCAGCGGTCGAACCGACTGCCGGAGAAACCGGACGAATCAGCAGCGAAAGTGGTTTCCAAGGCTTTGAGCGGCAGAGCACTTTCGGACACAAGCCACTGCAAGATGTTGCTCGTGGCCTTGGAGTCCAAGATGTTGAAGATGCTGTTATAAGACGGAAGCCGACCGATGTAGCCTTTTTGATGGGCGTCCCGAAGATCGGACATGAAGCGGCGACCGCTCACTGTGCTATAGACCTTGTAGGTCGCTGCAAAGATGGCATCACCCATTGGAATAGGTGGGCGTCCGCGACCTCGCGATTGCTGGTCGCACATGTTCAGACCTTCGCATAAGTCACGCAACAGTGTTTGGAATTTGTCTTTTTCGTTGGTTTGGGCTGCATTGTACGCTGGCCAGTTTTGCGGGTAGGTTTTACGAACCCGCTGTACGGTTAATGTTTCCTTGCTAGTAATTGTTCCATCCTCAGAATACTCGCGCTCAATGGTGTACCGAACGGCAAAGATATGCTTACAAACAACGCCGCGCGTTTCATGGTCAGGGCAGGTGCAATGCGGAGCATCGTCATCGAGACAGACGGTGTACTTGCCAGTGCCCGATTGAGAAGGGACCAGCCAAACACCGCCCTTGGGCTTAACTTTACTGCAAGCCGCAATCACCAAACCGCGTTGTTCACGTTCACACATGGCGTCAGTCTCCTTGAGTTGTAGTATCTACTATTAGTATAGATCGCAGATATTGACAAGTCAATACTTTTGAGATATACTTTTAGTAGCTACACTCAAGGAGGCTGACATGAAACAAACAAAGAAGGCTGATAAACAGCCAGAGATAGGGATGGTTCAACTCACGGGCTGCCGGTGCCGCTGCGGGCACGAATGGTTGCCACGAGATAAGGACGAACCCCCAAGGGTCTGCCCCAAGTGCAAATCTGCAAATTGGGATCGACCGAAAAAATTTGAACGCAAATGAGCTACAACATTGAATACCTCCCTTGATTAGTGTCGAAAACGAAGTAAGATGATTTAGAGAACGGAAGGTGTGGGATTCGGACCCACGGTGCCCAGGACTAACTTGACACGCCGGTGTATCAGACCGGTGCATTCGACCACTCTGCCAACCTTCCGCTGGATTGCAGTGAGCGCGTAAAACGACCACTCGCCCTGCAATTCAGGTCAATACAACAAACTCGATATAAGTGGTGGCCCCGGCAGGATTCCAACCTGCAACAATCCGGGTTCGAGCCAGGTGCTCTATGCAATTGAGCTACGAGGCCACTAAAAGCCACTAGGAGCGCGCACCGCTCCCAGTGGCCTGTTTCTAAGGCCGTACAGCGTTCCAGACGACCCTTTTAGGTCGTCGGTTAGCTAATCAAATTGTGACTGCGGATTGCTACTTGCGCAGCATCAGCCGCAGCGCGCAGTATCCCAACTGCACAATTCAATAATACTTCACGATTAGAGAAACGCTAGCGATTGCGAAGAGATTTCGGCCAAAAGAAAGCCCGCATAGGTTGGGTTATACCACCTATACGGGCTGTAACGAATATAACGTGGCTGTGAAGGCTATCGCCGACGCAAGAACACGAAACCAAGCAACAGAACCAAGCAGCTAGGCTCTGGCACTGCGGTAGTCGCGGCTAGCGTCCCGAATCCGTAGTTGCCTTGCCAATCAGACAAGTCGCCAGAGCTTAGCGGGTTAGGCGAATTGCCGCGCTGCCATTCGAGGAAGTCGCGACCATCTACGTCGCCGTCCCCGTCGAAGTCACCGGCTTGGGTCGCGGGTCGCTCATCTGGACCTGCCCACCAAGCCAGCGCAAAGGGTATTGTGTTCTCGAATGTCTCTACTTCAAGAGTGTAAGTACCAGCGGACGGGACTTGTGCGAAAATATGCTCCACATTCGATGATATGCCGTTGGATGTCTTGATGACAGTCCCACCACTGGACCGCAAGGTAAGGTCAAGATCGCCAAAACCGAAGTCAATGAATTGGTCGCCCGGAACATAATCGAGATTCCCCGAGTCCAAGAACACCTGTCGATCCCATACGAGCGTGGCTGACACAAAATCACCTGCACTCAGAGTGAATGAATAATTGTTCAAGATGAACGGATCGTCTTGAATGTTGTAGTCCCAACCTATTGGCGGTACGCTGCCCGGATCAAACTCGTCAGCTTGGAACTGTTGAAGTGCTCGGCTGGCATTCAAATGGCCTGTCCCCATTTCTATATCGAGGGGAACGGTAGATTCGATGTCGGCAGTTGAGCCAAACCAAGTTCCGCCACCTCCTTTGACAACCGTCCGCTCCATGCCCATGATACCCTTGATCTTGTCAGGCCGAGTTCATCAGCACCGCCTTCATCACTTCATGCCGACGCTGGTGGGCAGTGAACGCATTCTGCTGCAACAATGCCACCGTCCCGGTTACGTGCGGAGTGGCAAAGCTGGACCCATTGACCATTCTGTGGACATCGCCGAGTGATGCTACTTCTATGTTATCGCCAGGAGCTATCAATGAGGTAGACGTTCTGACACCGAAAGCATCTTCGTCGTAATTATTGTTAGGTGAGACCAGGCGATATACGCCATCCGCTGCCCTTGCCGATCTACCTATCGTCATACCGTTATAGTTGTCTTTCGGTGCCGGAATGTTGGCCGTTGTACCTTGATTCCCGGCTACTAGATGAAGTACGTTGTGCCGAATAGCTGACCAGTCAAGGGCCATCGTTAATAGCGATTCCCCGTTGTTCGGGTTTGAAAAATCCACTTCCTCTTTTCCCCAACTGTGATTAACCGCCCGCATGTTGGGAATCGAGGCAATACGCTGAAAGGTTACAATCGCGTCTTCATAATCAGCAGGATCAGAGCCCAAAGTGACGTATGCCGAAGAGTAGAGCGACGCGCCTGGTGCCACGCCGGTAGGAAAGATGCCATTTGTGGTAAATAGTTCTGGATGTTCGGGGTCGAATGGGGCATCATTTGGCGATGAGTCTGTGGTGTTGGTAGAAATCATAACTCCGGCAACCTCCTGCGCATGGGCATGTACATCGGTGGTGTTAGGCGGCGCATTTCCTGGAATGTTCTGGATGAATACACTCGTCGGGTTCGTGGTCGTGTTGCGGTGCGCGAGGTTATCGCCGACATCGGCATCGCCGGGGCGTCCTTCTTCGACCTGGCCGATCCTGACTCCGGCACCGGTCAGCCCTAACCCAGCTGAATTGATCCCAGCGGGGCCGATACTCCGTGTGTCAGCATGTATAGAGGGAACCAATAGCACCATGAAGGCAGTAGTTCTCAGTAGTTGGTCATACATGACCTCACTTCCCTTCTTTGATAGAAAAAGTAGATGATCCGCTGATGATTCGAGAATGTCCCCCGTGTAGTTGAAAAGCATGGCGGTTCCTCCGCCCAGAAGATACCTTCTGGGAAGAACCATTTTCCCTTTATTGGAGGAACCAACCATGCCCAAGCAAGCGTATCGGAAGCGGCGGCCGTGTGACAAGCGGGCTCAACCGGCGGCGGAATTGCCCC
>Ga0163153_10007179_pt1 | contig 12117 bp, 9 predicted proteins | sample OliLakLV19MP6IB1_FD_148629 | JGI IMG/M metagenome (GOLD analysis project Ga0163153, IMG submission 148629) | Freshwater microbial mat bacterial communities from Lake Vanda, McMurdo Dry Valleys, Antarctica - Oligotrophic Lake LV.19.MP6.IB-1 | ecosystem: Environmental > Aquatic > Freshwater > Lake... | reverse complement strand
CTCAATATCGCCGCCGAAACGCAGAGGGCCCCCGATCGGGGGCCCTCTGCGTTAACACCTGCATCCACCGTCAGTGATGTACTTTTACTCCGCCCAAGTGATGTACTTTTGGTCCGGCGTTGACACCTAGCTCCGCTGAAGGCTCCGAAACTAGCTCACTGCTGGCCTCGTCAGGATCTTCGACCGCTCAGCCGGCTTTCAATAAGGTCGAACTTTGCCTTGTGGGCCAAAGGGCGCTTGAAGACTCTCGCCTCTATCTGTGAAGCAACTTTACTTACGGCTATATAGGCCATGCTGACTGGCGAAGTTGGCTGGGCAGACTTCTTCCCGATGAAGTCGTAGGGAAAGTTCTCGCAGAAAGTCGTGAATCCGGAGAACTGCGCGAGGTTCTGGGTGAAGTGAAACCCGTCCGGGGTCGCCCGCGACTTCCGGGGATGGTACATGTCAACAAACAGGAGAAACCATTCTTTTCCATCCCACGTGACGGCCTCAAACGCATCTATCGTGCCAATGGAAGCCAACCGATGGAACAGGAGGCGTTGGCCAGCGCCAGTTTCCAGCCTAGAAAGGTAGGCTAGCTGTCCGATCGGACCATTGACAGGGATCGGATTTGTTTCGACCAACCCGAACGGTCCGGTTCCATTGGGGTCTCGGTCGTACACGGGGCTAGATGTGATCATCGCCTTAACCTCGGGGTGGACGAAGCTCAGCTGAACTTCCTCGTCCTCGATGACTCTTTTTATCAGGGCAAATGCCTCACGAAGTGCTTTCTTTCCTTCGTCCTCCTTGCTGCCCCCGAAGATGTTGGAAAATATACTCATTCGTTTTGGTCCCGTTTTTTCAGCTAATTGAGCAGGTCACTCAATCGTTGCAATCCGGGTCTCTTGAAGGCCATGTGAATCGCCTGTTCAAGGATATGCGTATTGGCGTCGTTGATGTACGACAGAGCCACGTAGGTTTTCTTGTCGTTGGAAGCGCCAATGCAGAAAGAGCCATCGGCGGACCACACTTTTACATCGCCCCAGGAGCAGCGCACCAGCTCATTTGAACCGAACATCTTGTGCTTCGTGAGCGTGATGCCATCGTCGTGCAGAACGGCCTCGCCGAATGAAAGCCGTCTACCGGCCTTCAAGGTTTCCAGAATCTCAGTGAGAATGCGGACGCCAACCGCCCGCCAAAGCTTGTCCGTGAACTTGATAAATGTATACTCCGCCGCACCATCGAAGACAGCTTCCGAATGGCTATCACCGAAGGCGATCGTGTACGTTGTTCCGGTCGGAATGCCGTTAACGGATCTCCGTACGGCGCCCCAACGGACGCGAGACACTGACGCTAGCGGATACCGTTGCTTCTTCCACTCGACGCCTTCAGGGGAGATACTTAACGTATTCTTGAAGAACGTCCCAATCTCTTCGCGGTAGGTGATCTCCATCTCCCACTCACTCGCGCGAGCTTTCGCCTCACTGCGCTCCTCGAAGATTCGGTCAAGCGCATCAGCGTCTTCCCCCACCCGATCGGAGACGTCGGGAACCTCTGCAAATACCTCCTGTAGAAGGCCAGTCAGTCGCTTGGACTGCGGCAGCATGTCGTGCTCGTTGAAGAGATCAATGGCGAGACTGCGAATTTCGTATGCCAGTGTTCGACTTGGCTCGTGGTCGACGCCGCGGGCCTTGGAGCTCAATTGAATGGGCTGGGCGATAGCGTCCCAGTTGCGCACAACTTTTGACAGCCTGTCGATCAACGGCTCGACGGCAACCTCACCTGAGGCCACGGCCCGTCTCGTCGCGGCTATGATCTTCTTTACATTCTCGCCCTCTGACGCGAGAACTCCCTGCGTTTCAACGGCGTAGCTGTCCACCAGCTCGTCAATGAGTTCAGTGGCATGGTTCTCGCCACCGGAGGTCGCCTCTTCCACGACCTTGGTCATGACTTCGATTAGCGATGATGCTTCAAGACGGTTTAGCGCACCCCTGATCGCGTCTCTGTAATAGCGCTTGCGCTCCGCAAATTCGGCCTCTAGTTGATCGGCGCTGCGGATCTCTGGGAATCCGGAGACAGCGCGGTCCTCGTTGATGTCTCTCATGACTTCGGCGGGAGAGAGGCCATCGGCACATCGTGCGAAGTCCTGAATAAACTCCGCCAGTACGCCGCTAGTCACGTGGTGCCGAGGTGGTACAGCACTCTCGTCGCCGTCGGCGAGTTCAAATGCTGCAGCCATGACATTCAGGCGTGCGAGAGCCGGCACCCCCTCCTCAATCGGCGCGCCGAATGGATCTTGGTGAAGCTCAGATAGGAGCTTCGAAGCTCGGCGCGGAGAAACTCCAGGGAGCCAGGCGAGTTCTGCCCCGAGTCGAGTACGGGGACTCGTGAGGTCAGACCGTGCCTTCTGGCACATGTCGTGGTCGATCTCCAGAGCCCGCTCTTCAGCGGCCTCGACGATGCGGAGCCGGTTGTCCCGAATGTTGACGCCAAGCAGAGCAAAAGCGTTCCGATGGAGGGTCGTATCCACCGTCGACAGCGGGACGTCGGCCGGCGAATGCGGCTGGACAGAGGGTGGAGGAAGTGTTGTCGACGGGACGCGTACAGGCGGGACTTCTGACGTGCTGCCCTGCGTTTCCGACCGGCCACATTCGCCAATCAAAGCCCGAAGCTGGGGGTCCCTCAGAGCCTCCCATGCTTGGGCCAGAACATCGCTCGGCACTGATGGCCTTTCGTTCCTCCGAATCCGATGCGCAAAGGTTGCCAGAGACGACTTTGAAGACAAGTCGTCCGAGAGTGCCAAGGATAAGGCGGCATCCCCCTCGCTGCGAGGCACCCGATTGCAGGACGGGCACAGATTCAATGCACCGTTCTTAAACGCGCCACACCAGAGGCATACTGCCATTGTCATTGAAAACGATTCCTATCGAGTAGCGGCTAATCGCTCGGCGGCGGCCACTTGAGCAACCTCGGCAGCCGAAAGCACCGATCGCTTACAGAGATTGGCGTAGTTTCCGCTCAGGCAAGTCCTCAGGTTCGCAGCCCGCTCTGCTTCAGCGACCTGAGTTGACTGTTCCGGTGTGAGCAATGAATGTTTACACAGACTCGGATACTCGCCGGAAATGCAAGTTCTGTAGTTTGCAACGCGCTCCGCGGCAGCGACGTTCTGGGCTTCGTCTGGGGTCAATAGGCCGTGCTTGCACAGGCCGGGGTATTCGCCGGATATGCAAGTGCGATAGTTCGCGCGTCGCTCAGCCGAATCTACCTGCGCAACCTCGTTCTCGGTCAATAGGCGACGCTTGCAGAGACTTGGATACTCACCCGAGATGCATGTCCGAAAGTTTGCGTGCCTCTCGGCAGCGGATACGAGAACGGCCTCGTCCGACGTCAACAGGGAGTGCTTGCAGAGACTGGGATATTCACCCGTGATGCAAGTTTTGAAGTTTTCACGATCTCTGCTCGATTCTGGTGGAGGCGCGGTGTTCCGAGATGAAGCCGTCGCTGGGATTGAGGGAAGGGGTGGGGCGCCTAAATTGGCTTTCAATTGCAGCAGCAATAATTCCGTCGCGCGTCCGTCAGGCGCGAGATCACGAGCGGCTTGGAACTTCCGAATAGCCTTGACAGTGCGCTGGCCGCTGTAGCCATCCGCCATCCCGACGGCGTACCCCAGCTGATTAAGCCGCTGCTGGACCGCCAAGACTATGGGGTCTGGAACAGGCTTTCGTGGTTGGGGATTTGGGATGAGCACGCCGCTGTTGGGCCGGTTGGCTCCAAAAGGATTTGAACCCACGATGCGACTTCTGCCTTCGGCCTCGAGCTGCGTGCGGTAGGGTTCTATTGCCCGCTCGGCACCTTGCAATGATCCTTCCCGATAGCGGAAGTGCCCACAGCGATTGTTGTAGTCGCCTACGGAGGAATTAAACCGATCGACATGCGCCTCGTTGTAGTTGTCCACAACGAGTTCGCTGGCGTCGAGACGGATCTTCTCTGCCACACAGTAGCGAAGCTGGGCACCGGCCAGCACATTGTCTTGGCCAAAAGGAGGCCGTGCTTCTGTTGGTCTCGTGGGGGCGACAATCTCGGGAGCAGTCGGCGGCGCCGTCGTCGTCGTGGGCGGATAGGTGAAGCTCGGCGGCTGCGAAGTGCTGGAGGTCTTCGAGTCATTCCCGGAGAACCAAATGACCACAATTGCGACTACGAACACGCCAAACCCAATCAGCCAATTCTTCCCAGACGAGCCCCCCGCAGGCGGCGGGGAACTGTAGGTCGGCGGCTGATCGGTAGGCTGCACGGGGTCAGCCGTGCGCGTTGCAGCGTTGGGTTCTGGCGTCGCCGGTCGGGTCGGGCGCGATGCGGTGTTCTTCGAGGCATCGGCGATGGCGTCGTCGACATCCGACACTAGAGACGAGAGTCCCGCGAACCCCTTCCTTTGTGCTGTCTTAGGTGGTTTGTCTGCGCCCGCCAATTGTCTTCCCCTTTTAGACGAACCCGATCCGACGCTTCTCCGCCCCTTCAGGCCCACGGGCGGGAGCGGTGCGGAGGGCAGCGAGCATGCTTTCCTGAGATAGGCGATCTTTGCCTGCGCGCACAGCGAGACGCGCACCCTCGCGGATGACAAACGAGACGTCGGACAGGGGACGACCGGCGAGCTCCTTCGCCAGTGGTGCCGCGTCCACGTCGTCGTCTTTCGGGAGTTCGGCAACGAGTTTTTCCAGCAGCGCCCGCACCTCTGCCTCGCTGGCGAAGTCGACCTTTATGACATGATCGAATCGCCCGCGGCGCTGCACGGCGGAGTCGATCATGTCGATTCGGTTGGTCATGGCGATGATCAAGACTTCGTTCTTGACGGCTTCGGGGATGCGCCGCAGGAACTCGGCAACCTCCTCCACTCGATGGTGCGAGCTAGCAGCGCCCATCTCGCGATCGGCGAGGAATGCCTCCATCTCGTCGATGACCAGGACCGAGGGCGCGTCTTTCATCGCCTGTTCAAAAACAGCGGCGACTTTCTTGCTGGTCTCGTGGATGAACGGGCTGGCGACGCTCGATGCATCGATCTGGAAACTCGGCCAGCCCAGGAAGTCGACCAACCGCTCCACAGCGAACGTCTTACCGCAGCCCGGTGGGCCGTGAAGGATCACTGCGGAAGGGAATCCGATCCCGAGTGCCGCGTATCGTTCGCGATTCTGGACAATGTCAACAATGTGCTCGTTGAAGAAGGCTTCCAGCTCGGGCCGCCCAGGCAGCTCAAACACGTTGCCGGGATGCTGACCCTTAGCGGCAACGTGCTCGGATTCGGTCACCTGTTCCTTGGAAGCCTGTCGCCCACCACTCTTTCGAGTCCCCTTCTTCGGGACAAAGACCTGCACCTCGATGCCTGCCGCTTCGAGGATGTCTTTCAGCTGTTCCGCAGGCAGCCAGCTCAGGCTCTGCAGGCGCCTGAACGCGCCGGCAGAAACTCCCACGCCGCCGGTCAGCCAGTACCCGAGGACGACGTCGTCGCCAGTTCGCAGCGTGATGCTGTAGGTGGGCAGCAGCCGGGACGCCTTCTCGACATAAATGGCGTCCTGGAGCGGGGATTCCGCGTCGATCGCGCGCGTTGCTTTAAGGGCCTGCGCAAACGCAAGGGCTTCGGTCTTGTTGTTCGGCCCCGGTGCCTCGGTGACCGGGTGCAGGGTCTGGCTCGGGCCCGACGACAGCGACCAGAGCTGACGATCGCCAAACCCGAACTGGTGAATATCTCCCTCGTAAACGAAACCAGCGGAAATCCAGCGTTTGACGAGTACATCTGCCGCGACGAGCGCGCGGCCGCCTCCCTGCGTCTCTAAGATCTGCCAATCCGCACCCTGAAACAGGGGTGCCCGCGCTTTCGCTCCGTCTGGCAGCGCAAACCCGATTGGGAGCCATGCTTCGAGGGCCATGCATTAGCTCCGAACGATGTTGGCTGCGGCCATCATGTCGTCGTCACCGCCGCCAGCCACGCGCATCGAATCGAGGTGACACACCAACTGGCGAAGTTTCTCGATGTCGTTTGCCTTGAGGGCCTCCAGACCTACGGCAACCAGCTCTGCGTGTTCGCGAGCATCCGGGAAAAGGTGGACGTCTTCGGCCAGCCACTTGAACCGTTGAACGACAAACCAGTCCTGGCGCCAGAGAATCTGGAAATTGCGGCCTTTCAAGTCTTCCATGTGCGACTCGAAGTCGCTGCTGTTGCTCTCAATGGCGCGCCGGGCGGTACGCGTCAGGTTGTCGAAGGACTGCTCTTCGGTGGCCCGAGCGTGTTCCCGCACGTGCTGATCGAAGAACTCAACTGCCTTCTCCAGTTCCAGCTGGCGTATCTCGCGAAGGTGCCCCTTGCGGGTGAGAGCCAGCAGACGCTTCGCCTCTTGAACGTTGTCCATCGCCTGCTTGGCCGACTCAGGGTCTGAATCGCCGCTCTTCAGCGCGTGAGCCTGGTCAAGCTTCTCACGGGCTTGGTCCAGTCGCGGATCGTCGACTTTCGAGGCGATCTGCTCAAGACGCTCCAGCGCGTGGGCAGACTGCTCCTCCACAAGCCGGGACGCCTTCGAGTAGTCGATCTGGCCTTCGACGCGCGAGTAAAAGTTGCGCCCGCTATGAAAAGACCCCCCAATGGAGGGCACCGACACCTCCATCACGATGTTGCCGGAGTCGCGGATCTCGTACTCGCAGACGAGTTCGGCGCCGGCAGCTATCACGCCATCGTCGAAATCCGAGCCCTTGATCTCAAACATCCCGACGAATCGGTTGTCGGTGATGGGCTCGGAGATGTCGCCCTCGAACAGCTTGAACTTGAGGGAGCCGGTGCTCCCGGCCTTCAGGGACTCGCCGGCCCGGAAGTTCTTCTTGCCCTTCTTCGGGAGCTGGTCGCCTTCCTTGACCAAGTAGTCGAGCACTGTGCGGCCACCGATCTTTTCTCGGGCCTCCACGCCGATCGAGTGGGAGGCAGGAATGGCATCGATGCTCGCGGCCGTCCTGGCAATGACAATCTTGTCTTGTGGGAGGGAAACCGGTCCACCCTTGGAATCGAAAACGAACACCTTGAACGTGTTGTCGCCAGGTTTGGCCAGTGTCAGGTCAATGCTGGCGCCGTCTCGTAGCGCCATGCGTCCGGAGGACCAGCCGGTATCCAGACTGTCGATCTGGAACTCGATGCCTGCCGCAGCTCCGCCGCCAACTTTCACAACCAGGCGGGCCTTGGATTCAGGGGTGCGGGCAATGTAGTTGAATGTGTGATCCAAGGCACCGCCAGCGCTCAGGGCGCCGCGAGCGCTCTTGCGTCCGCGACCCTGGGATGACCAGTCAATCGATTCGGCAAACACCGCCGCCCCCTCGGCGACGGCCGTCATGGGATTGACGTCCGTTGACGCCGCAATGCCCAGCTCGAAGGCGACCTTGTCCCGCAGAGGCTTGTAGTGGGTCGGGCCACCCACGAATACCATGCGTTCAACGTCATGGGGGCTGAGGCCGGCCTTCTCTAGTGTCTCACGTGTCGCCCGGATGGATTCCTCGACCTTCGCGGCGATAAGGCCGTCGTACTGCTTCCGTGTAATGACAACGTCAACGAACACCTCTTCCCCGGACTCGTCTCGGACTCCCACCTCGGTCTCGGCTAGATTAATAGTGGCCTCCTCCTTCTGGGAAAGTTCGATCTTGGCCTTCTCGGTGGCCCACAGGGCGACGGTGCGCAGCGCCTTGTATTTCGGGTTGACACTCAGGTCTTCCGGCAGCTTGAACTGGCTCAGCAGCCATGGCTTTACCACGGCATCAAAAAGCACCCGGTCGAAATCGCGCCCACCGCACATGGCGATGCCACCATGGGCTTGCAGCGTGACGCGGCCAGAGATGCTTTCAGCGATGGCGATATCGAGGGTGCCACCGCCCAAGTCGTAGACCACGAACACACCATCGTTCTTGCGCTGGCGCATCACGCTCATTACTGCGGCCACCGGCTCCTGCATCAGGGCGACGCGACCTATGCCGGCAGCGTCCGCTGCGGCCATCGTGGAATCCTTCTGCATTTGGTTGAATGCCGCCGGGACGGTGATGACCGTGCCAGTCCCGTCGCCGCGGAACTCCTCGGGAAGGTAACCAAACAGTGCGCGCAGGATTTCGGCGGAGCACTCCTCTGGCGTCAGCGTCAAGTCCACGGCCGAGAGCTTGACCGGCGTGCTAGTGCCCATCAGTCGTTTGAACAGAGTCGCCGCATTGTCCGGATAGCGTGCGGCATTGTTGTAGGCGCGCGAGCCCACGTACTTATTGCCGCGCTTGTCGATGAAGATGGCTGACGGGGTGACGTCATACTGTTCGGGGCTCTTGTAAAGCCGGATGGATTCGCCATCGAACGAGCAGATAGCGCTATTCGTCGTTCCCAAATCGATTCCGACGTACTTCATGCCTGAACCCTTCTCAGCATCACCGTGCCTTCCTTTCGAAGCCCGGTCGGGCCCATGATAATCGGCTCGACCATCTGGTCGACCAACAGGACATCCTCTGGCCCGAAGTCCCCAACGTTCAGCGCCGAGGCAGCCATGCCGGGGTCATACGGCTGGCCTTCGACGTTGACCAATTTTAGCCCGTTGATCTCCAGATTTTCCTCGACCTTCTTCAGGAAGTAACGCAGCTGGTTCTGATACCGACCGACCTCGCCAGCATCGAGCTTGTTGACGACGCGCGTGAAGAGGCGAGAGAAGCGCCAGCTTTCCACGGCGACGTCAATCAGCGATTGTTCTAGCTGTTCTTGGTTAGGCACCTTCTCAGTCATCGATGCCTCCCTTGGGCGTCTGACTTCCGAGTTCGTTATTCGCGGCAGGATGTGGACCCGCCGACGCTGTACACATCCAGATCTCCGTACAACAACACGCCCCCGGCCGGTCCAGCTGCAGGGGTTCACTCCACAACTTTCACTAGCGGTTGACCCAGACTACAACAGCTACGACGGCCAGTAATCGGGCCATTACTTAGAGGCCAGAGCGGGTCAGCCTTCGATGGAAGACGCGCCTGAAAGTGGATTAGCTTGGGATGGATGTCAACAGACGACATCAAATCCCTCGGCCATGACTACCGCTGCGGGTGATTCTACCGGCTCGCGCGGCACACGCCGCCCATTACCGCCCGATCCCCCGTCCTCTCCCGGGCCCGTCCATCGCTATCCCCCGCTGGACCCCCCGCTCCAGCTCCCGCCGCCAAGGCACCAGGCTGAAGTTCATCCCGTCGCCCAGCAGCGCGTACCGCCCGCTGACCAGCTGGACTGACTTCAGGTAAACCCCGGTCCCCGGCTTGCCGTCCGGCACGTGCCGGTAGGTCATCCCGGTCCGGGGAGCATGCTGACTCCCCACCGCCGCCAGCTCCCGGTTCCGCAGGGCCGGCAGCAGGTCTTTGGCGAGCCGCAGCTGCCCGTCCTGCCGGTCGGCCAGCCCCTCCCCGATCAGGAACTCGGCCCGGACAGCGAGCGCCGCTCGCACCTCGGCCCCGAAGCCGCGAGTCGCGAGGTCGGTGGCGCCACTGACGAGCTGCGCGTCCAGCCAGGTGGCCCCGAGGGCCTGAGTCTGGCGGGCAATCGGCAGCGCCGACACCAGCACCAACCGGCGCCCCAGGGTCTGCACGATGCCGCCCACCGGGAACTCCGTGAGGTTCACCTTCCCGGGCGGCCGCAGGTAGTGGGCACGGCTGTCGATTCCCTGGACGACCAGATAACCCTCCTCGGTCAGTTCGTCACGGAGCCCCTTGGCCGCGATGCTGCCGGTCACAGGGCGTGAGCTGGCCGGGTCGAAGATCTGGATCTCGGTGCCCGGCGCCGGTACCGCCCGCCGCACGGTCCGGAGCATGTCCTCCCGCTCGCCCAGATCCCGGAGCATCGCCTCGGCATTGGGATTCAGCTGCCAGCGACCGGGGCGGCTCTGCTCGGCAAGCCCCAGCTGGGCCAGGTGGGCGAGGCGTCCCAGCTTCAGGGCGTGGGCCTCTCGCGCGGACGGCGTGGCCGGTATCTGCCGGAGGTCGATCACCCCGTCCACCGCCTCCCGTTGCAGCGCCCGGTCGAGGGGCGTCACCCGGTCCGCCACCAGCTCCTGGTGCCGTGTTGCCTGGATCTCCCGGTCGGTCCGGGGACCAAGCCAATCGGTGGCGATTTCCTGGGCGCGCATCCGCATGCCGCGGCTGATGTACTCGCGGTCGATCACCAGGTCCTGGCCGTCGGCCGTCTTGCCCCGCAACAAGACGTGGCTGTGTGGGTTGTCAGTGTCCCGGTGGTCCACGGCGACCCAGTCGAGCTTGGTCTGCAGGTCCCGCTCCACCTGCTGCATCAGGGTGCGGGTGTAGAGCTTCAGGTCGTCCAAGGCGACCCCGTCTTCCGGCGAGACGATGAAGCGGAACTGGTGACGGTCGTCGGCGCAGCGTTCGGCGAGGGCATCGATGTCCGCCGTGTCGGTCTCGGCACCGTAGGCGGTCAGGTGACCGGGCTCCCGGGCCGGCTCCCGCTCCAGGTAGCGACCGTGCCGGAGGGTGGCCGCGCGCAGGCGCCCCGGCTGGACCACCAGCCGGGCCTTGAGGACGACGCGCCGGGTGCGGGGCCCCGGGGTGCGCAGGCCGATCCGGGCCGCAACCTGACCCCGGCTGAGGTGCCCGAGGCCCCGCTTCCCGCTAAGGCTCTTGGCGAACCCCGGACCGGCGGACTGGAGCACGCGGCTGAGGAAGCTGCCGTCCTTCCTGCCGGCCCTGGCCCGGCCGGAGCGCGGGCGGAAGTCCCTGTCATCACGCCGAGGCATGGCCCAGCTCCGGCGCACGGGAGCGTGCGGCAGCGTGGACGGCACCGAACTTCTTCTGCGAGATCAGGCGCCTGTGCAGATGCGCCGCACGCACCCCGACCCCGGCGTGCGGCCCGCATCCCGCGTCACGAATGGGGTTCAGCAAACGACGTGCCGCGCCTTCTATCTTGCAGAACCCCATTCGCGCTTTCTCTTTCTTGAATTTCCTGGTGTCGCGGGTTCTTGGCGTTGTATGGCGGGCTGTCGGGCAGCGGCTCTGGATCTGTTGCTGAATCGTTCGGAGTCGCGTCGGGGAACTGTCGACCGGCTGTTCGTAATCGTGACGGTGAGCGGTTGGCGCGCTGTTGGTAAAGAGGCATTTCTGGTGATTTGGTGGAGAAATGCAGGAGTCTAGGCTGAGCCCTACGGGCCGCTTTCCAAGCTATATCGAGCAATAGCTGGTCGTTCCCAGGTAGCCAGTTACTACGCAGCCGTACTACTCTGACAGCCAGATTCCTGAGGCGGTGGCGTGGTGAAGCGAGTTCTGTCAGAAGGCGTTGTCCCCGTGAAGGTCTGGACCGACGAGATCGAGGAGACCGCGCTGGAGCAATTGCGGAATCTCAGCCAGCTTCCGTTCGTCCACAAACATGTCGCCGTGATGCCTGATGTGCACGCCGGTTACGGCAGCACGGTGGGCTCAGTGATCCCTACGAAGTCGGCCATCATCCCCGCGGCGGTCGGCGTGGACATTGGGTGTGGGATGATGGCTCAACGTCTCCCGCTCACCGCCAGCGATCTGCCTGATAGCCTGTCGGCCGTGCGCTCAGCGATTGAAGCTGCGATACCCCATGGACGCACGGACCACGGTGGGGCCAACGATCGCGGGGCCTGGGGTGAGCCGCCCGATACTGCGGCGAAGACTTGGGTGGAGAACCTGGAGGCTCGCTTTGCAGCCATCCTGCAAAACAACCCCACGCTGGTCACCAATCGCCTGGGTGTGAACACGGTTCGTCACCTGGGCACCCTGGGTACGGGCAACCACTTCGTCGAACTGTGCCTCGACCAGAATGATGCAGTGTGGCTGATGCTGCATTCCGGTTCCCGCGGGATTGGCAATCGCATCGGGACCTACTTCACCGAACTGGCGAAGGAAGACATGCGCCGATGGTTCATCAATCTGCCGGACGCAGATCTGGCCTACTTCCCGGAGGGTACGGAGCACTTCGACGAGTACATCGAAGCGATGCTCTGGGCTGTCAACGCCGGACCAAAAATACATCACGCGGGCGGCGTAAAAGTACATCACTGACGGTGGATGCAGGTGTTAACGCAGAGGGCCCCCGATCGGGGGCCCTCTGCGTTTCGTCGCAGCCTCTGGGTT
>Ga0163153_10007177_pt1 | contig 12121 bp, 6 predicted proteins | sample OliLakLV19MP6IB1_FD_148629 | JGI IMG/M metagenome (GOLD analysis project Ga0163153, IMG submission 148629) | Freshwater microbial mat bacterial communities from Lake Vanda, McMurdo Dry Valleys, Antarctica - Oligotrophic Lake LV.19.MP6.IB-1 | ecosystem: Environmental > Aquatic > Freshwater > Lake... | reverse complement strand
GGACGAACATTTTCTCCGGCTCAGAGAGATCGTCGGGGGAAGTTCGTCCAGTTCGTCCAGTTCGTCCTGTATTGCGTTTGGCGCTCGAAGTTCGTCCGACGCTGTGACGAGTTCGTCCGAAAGTTCGTCCGACGTCGGGGTTCGCCGGGCAAGCGTGAAAAACCAAATGCCTTCGTTAGCCGGCCGCTGCCGGGGGGGCGGCAGGCATCGTCGACGGGTATTTCTTGCGGGGCAGCAGGCGTCGCCAGAGGAAGCGGATGACGAAGCCGAGCGCGATCCAGATCGGCAGCCAGGGGGTGATCGCCACGCAAAAGATCGCCAGGCCTTGGCCGAACTGGCGAAGCTCTTGGAGGCTGTCGCTCCAGGCGCCCGAGACGCGGGACATGAAGGCGAGTTCCGCCGTCGCCTGGTAAGCTCGAATCTCGCTGACGGAGAGGACGACCGTGGTGAGGCTCGTGAGGTTGTCGAGCCGGTTGAGCTGCCCTTCCATGCGCTCGATTTCTTCGCGGACCCGGCTGACCTCGCGTTCGGATGCCAGTACCTGTTCCAGATCGCCCGCTCGCTCTTCCTGGATCTTCAGAAGCCGCTTCTCGGTTTCCTTCTTGTTCTTGAGCCGGGCCGCGAGGTCGTAGTATTCCTCAGTCACTTCCTCGGACTTCTTGTTCTCCTTCGTCACTTCGCCCAAGCCGCGCAGGGCGGCGATCATCTCTTCGTGCTTCGCCTGCGGAACACGGATCGTCCATTGGCCCCTCCGATGCATCCCCTTGCTTCCGGAAAGGGTCGCTTCGGAAACGAAGCTGCCGGGAAACTGCTTGACGGCTTGTTCGACGGCGGATTGCACGCCGTCGAATTGCGAGACGACGACGTCGAGCGAGAAGGTGTAGACGATCTTGCGTTCGATGGCCATGTTTCGCGCGGCCGGCGCGCCGGCGGAGTTTTGCACCGCCTCTTCGGCGCTAGGGGATGAGGTTGCGCCGCGCCTGAAATCCCCGCCGCAACCTCCGGCGATCACCGCGGTTAAGACCAACAGCAATAGAACTCGCATGCCGTATGCTCCTGAAAAACAAGCTTCCCTATCTAAGATGCGCTTCCCTGAACGGGAATTCCGTAGGTGTGTTTGGAATCGACGGATTGGCCCTCGGCGGCTGCCGGCAAGGCGTGGCACGTGTGATTGTGCTTGCTCAGATTCTATCAAGCCGGCGCGCTCCGCCGACCGGGGCGATTTCGGTTGCTTGACCCGTACCACACGGCCTCCGACAATCGGGCTCGCGTGTCCAGTACGCACTGGTCGCAATTCTCGCACGTCGGGCCGTCATGACCAATCTCCGGCCGGCCTGCCCGCCCACCAGGGAGCCGCCCCATGACCGACCGCCGCATCTTCGTCGGAGTGCTTTTTTTACTGATCTTCGCAACACCTGCCGCCGCCGATCGGCCCCGGCCGCCCGAGTTGCCCAAGCCGCCGCAGGTCGACTATCCGAAGATCAACACGACGGTCGGCTATCGGGTCGACCCGGAGTGGCCGAAGCAAAGGTCGGAATATCTCTGGGAGGCGATGCCCGCTACCGCCGTCGGACCCGACGGGAATATCTGGACGCTCAACCGGGGTGAGATGCCGGTGCAGGTCTACAGCCCCGACGGCAAGCTCGTGCGGCAGTGGGGCAAGGGGGCGATTCTGAGCGGGCACCAGCTTCGCTTTGGCCCGAAGGGGGACGTCTGGATCGCCGACACCCACGCGCACGCGATCTACAAGTTCTCGCCGGAAGGGAAGCTCTTAATGACGATCGGCACGCCGGGCGAGCCGGGCGACGACGAGACGCATTACAAGATGCCGACCGACATGGTCGAAACGCCGGCCGGCGACGTGTTCATTTCCGACGGCTACCGCAACAACCGCGTGGTGCATGTCGACTCAAGCGGCAAGTTCGTCAAGAAATGGGGCGAACTCGGCGCGCTGCCCGGCCAGTTCAGCCTGCCGCACTCGATTGCGCTCGACTCTCGTGGGCGGTTGTATGTGGCCGACCGCAACAACGGCCGGATTCAGATCTTCGATCAGAGCGGCAAATTTATCGACGAGTGGCGGAACCTGGCCGCGCCGTGGACGGTGCGGATCACGCCGGAAGACGAGGTTTGGATTTGCGGCGCCTCGCCGGCGCAATGGCAGCCGGGGGAAGCACAGTTGACCATCCCGCCCAAGGATCAGCTCGTGATGCGGCTGAGCACGGAAGGGAAAGTGCTCTCCTGGTGGGCCCTGCCGCTGGGCCCGAACGACGACCCGAAGCCGGGCCAACTGGCGTGGGTGCACGGCATCTCGGTCGATGCCGAAGGGAATTTGTACTTGGGCGACATCATGGGACGCCGCGTGCAGAAGTTTGTCGCGATTAAGGCGGGGCCGAGCGATGGGAAGTAGAGAAGGCAAAGAGAAGAGGAGTTAACCACAGATGAACCCAGCGCGGCTCAGCCGCAACCAAAGGAAACAAAGAGGAATTTTTAACCACAGAGGCACAGAGTCACAGAGAAGACGGGAGAAGGGGAAGGATTTTTAGCCACAGATGGACACTGATGAACTCAGATAAGACAGATGAGAAGAACGGCTGCAATCGAAAGGAAAACGAACTCGCCGCGTAAAATCTTCGCGCCTCGCAAAGAATTCAGAGGTTAGTAGTACAGATCAACACAGATGAAAAGTTGGCCGAACCGTTCCCGGCATGGTGTCTTTATCCCTGTTTCTCTGTGTTTACCGGTGGCAAATAATCCTCGGTTTCGAGTTTCGTGATTCAACTCTGGTCGCCTTTTTTATGCGACTTGCCGTCTTCGTCGGACTACTGTCGGTCTCGGTCGCCTCCGCCGTGGAACCGGCCTGGGTCGGTCGTGGCACACATCGCGTGCTCGTCACCGTCGAGCCGGTTGATCTCGGCGCGCGGAAGTCGGACGAGATGCCGGCGAGTTTTGAACTCGATCTGGGGGCGCTCGATGCCCCGAAGTTCGCCGGCCGGGCGATTGATTTCGACTCGCTGGAGGTTGTCGGCTATGACCCTGAGTCGGGCCGGGCCGTGGAGTACGACAATACGGCGTATGCCACGTCCGATTTCGACCGGCCGTTTCAGTTTTATGATGCTACGTATCCGCGTGAGTGTCCTGACTACGAGCGGTATCTGTCGCATCAGAAGGATGCCCCGTTTTTGCGGCCGAAGATGATTCCGTTTGGATCGCGGCACTTCAACGCCGTCGGCGATGGGCGGAAGGGGCTGTTGGTTTGGCCCCATATTCAAACCGGCGACAAGCCTTCGACTTATGCGATTTATTTCGACCTGTTACCGGCCGGTGCCGAGCCGATTTCGCCGCCGGCCGGTTTTGTGGGCGACGGTTCGAGCCGCGCCGTTCGGGAGAGCCCGCGGTTTGGTCCGCCAGGGAACATTAACGGGCGGGCGACCGACTGGAACGGCGATGGGCTGGTTGATCTCTTATTCGGCTCGTCGGATGGACACTTGAGCGTGTATCTGAACGGCGGGAGCGCGAAGTCGCCGCGCTACCGCACGAAAAAGCTCTTGCTCGATGCCGGCGGTACGCCGATCGACGTGGGGTTCAGCTCCTGTCCGTTTCCGGTCGATTGGAACGGCGATGGGCGGCGCGACTTGCTTGTGGGGGCCGCGAAAGGGTGCGTCGTTTGGTATGAGAACCGGGCGACCGATGCGAAGCCCGAGTTTCACTTCGCCGGATTTCTCGAAGCCGACGGGCAAATGGTCCTGACGCCGGCCAAGCCGATCGCCGAAGGGCGCGGCGAAGAAGTGTTTAAGGAAGATTACTTTCCGGTGCCGACGGCCGTCGATTGGGACGGCGATTGCGACGTGGATTTGCTGCTGGGCGGCTACGTGACGGGATTGACGTTTCTGTATGAGAACGTCGGCGTGGCCGGTGAATTACCGAAGCTGAAACCGCGCGGGCCGCTCGTGGATGCGGCAGGCACGGTGATCGATACCGGGTGGCAGGCGGCGCCGGCCCCGGCCGATCTCGACGGCGACGGCGATCTCGATTTGGTGCTCGGCGGAAAGCCGATCTCGCTCGGCGGCGGCGATACGAGCGATCCGTCGCGGGCCCTGTTCTACTACGCCAACGTCGGTACCCGCAGCAAGCCGAAGTTCGAGCGGCGTGCGTTTCCGGCCGACGGGCTTCCGCCGTTCGGCGGGATGGGGGTGCCGAGCTTCGCCGACATGAACGGCGACGGCCTGACGGACCTCGTGGTGGTCGACGTGCGGCAGAGAGTGTACGTGTTTCCGAACATCGGCCGGCGCGACGGGCCGAAGTTTGATTTCAAGTCGCCTGCGCTCCTAGGGACCTGGCAGACCGAAGGCGTTATGGCCAATCGGTTTTTCGACGCCGACGGCGACGGCGATTTTGACGTCTTGAACGGCTTCAACGTGATGCTCAATAGCGGCGAGAAGTCCCCCGGCTTTTTTCCGAAACGGCTGTACTACGGGGCCGGTAAGCCGATCAAGCACCCGCATCCGTACGGCGACGAAAACCCGGGGCTCATCCTCGACGACCTCAACGGCGACGGCGTGCTCGACGGCCTTTACGGCGCCCACTCGGGCCATATTTGGTTCCATGCGAATCGCGGCACGAACCTGAAACCGGATCTCGACGCCGAAGGGCGGCAGCTCAAGCTCGTGAGCGGGGCGGCACTCAAGGTGGGGCTTCCCGAAGGGACGAAAATCGAGAAGCTCGATTTCAACATACTGCAGGGGGCGCGGCCGAGGCCGGTGGCCGCCGACTTTAACCAAGACGGTCTGACGGACCTCGTGGTCGGCGACACGTACGGCAAGGTTCGGTACTACGAGAACCGCGGCAGCAAAACCGATCCGGTGTTCGCCGAACCGGTACTCGTCGACGACCGCCGCAGCCGGCTCTTCGTGACCGCGCTGGATTGGAACGGCGACAAGGTGCCGGACCTGGTGGTGCTCAAGGGCGGCATTCACGTGCTGGTGAACAAGGCGATCGAGGGGCGCACGGAATTCGCCGCGGCGGAGACGGTGCCGGTTCCGGCGACGCAGGGTTACCTGCTCACGCTCGCGGCCGTCGATTGGAACCATGACGGCGACGATGACCTGGTTTACCAATCGGCCGCCGGGGACTTTTGTTTCGCCGAACGATCGTTTTTGAAGCACGGGTATCGGGAGGCGCGGAAGTCGATTTTTGAGATGAAGCCGAGGTAGCCCTGATGAATGACGAATGTCTAATGACGAATGACGAAAGAATGACGAATGTTCAAATGACGAATGGGCCGGCGGCCTTTTGAGTGCGTTGAAGAAGCAGGGTTGTGTTTGTGGCGCAGGCCGCATTCTGGCGCAGCCCCTCTCCCACCCTCTCCCCGGATTGGAATCCCCTTGACCTCCCATGTCTCGCGCCGGGGAGAGGAGCCAAACAGGATCATGTTGGGACCGTTACCCAGGCTGCGCCGAGTACGGCGAGCCTGGGCTGACCTATTTGACCCCGTTGGGGTCACAGATCACGGCTATCGCTTCATTTGACGTCGTTCAGGTCGCGACGCCCCCCTGTCGTGCCACCCCTTGAGCGAATCTTCTCCACGCCTTCGGCGTCTCGTGGGAGACGGTTCCGGAGTAGCTCAATGGAGAGTGCTCGGCTTGTATCCGAGCGGTTGCGGGTTCAAATCCCGTCTCCGGATTTGAGCCGCTCTGCGTCAGCGGTTGGCAGAATGAACGAGACTTATTCCCGCCAGATTGCGGGAAAATGAGATGTGGCGACGGATTGGGAACAGACTACCTGCCGGGAAGTTCATCGTAGAGCGGTTCGAAGAGGAGCAGGTCGTCGATCGAGATTGTGCCGCCGGGCGGGACGGTGAAACGGATTTCGTCGAACCGGTCGCTCGAGTCTTTGAGGAACCAGTATTGGCAGTAGGCGGGGCCCCACTTCGGGCCGCCGCCGGGCTCCAGAATCCGGCGACGATAATCGATCGGCTTGCCGCCGATCAGCAACTCGATCTCGAACGTCTCCGTCCCCTCTAATCGATAGTGAAAATCGAGGCTGACCGACGGCGACAAGCGTCGCGCGCCCCGCAGCGAAACGGCGAGCACCCCTGAGCCGTCGGGCCGTTTGACGCTGCGGGCGTACTTCCACGTGCGAGGTTTCTCGTGCGCGACGATCTCGAACTCACCCGGCCACTCCTGGCCTTGCTTGCCGGTGTCGAACCAGCCGGTGAAGACGATTCGCTTGGGGAACGGCCGTTTTTCGTCGTCGGTTGCCGCGTCGTAGAGGACGATGTCGTCGATGAGGAGATCGGCCGCCGGATCGATGTAGAACTGGATGTCGTCGATTCGTTCGTCGGCCGCGAGCGGGCCGCCGCCGCCGTCCGGGCGCCGCAATTGAGTCATATCGACCGTGGTGTGTGACCAGGCTCCCTGCGGCAAGTCGGTGAGCGTCAGGCGGCGGTGGTAATTTTTCGAGAGGCTATAGATTTGCACCCGCAGTTCGCCGGTGCCGATCAGCTTGTAGCGGAACGAGAGCCGGGAGTTCATTCCCATCGGCGGGCCCGGCACCGGGTTGAAGATCACCGCCTTGTACTGCTTCGATTGGTCTCCCAGCTTGCGGTCGAAATCGTGCGTCAGGCCGGCTCGGCAGGCCCGCAGGCCGCCCCCTTTCGGAACGTCCTTGGTTTCGGGCGTTCCGGCCATCCACCAGCGACGTTCGATGTCGGTTTCGTAGTCCTCGACGACGTGGACTCGGGCGGGGAATTTTTCCTGGGGGATGAGTTTTCCCTGGGGCTCCGTGGCGGGGAGAGAGGCGGAAGTCCAGGTCCAGGCAAGGAGGAGGCAGAATATCAGTTGCCGAGAATCAGCTTGATTTAAGTGTGTCGACATCATTGTTTCTATCCGTAGCGAGGCTCGGAGCGCGGCCTGCGGCCGCGAATGGACATCGCCCTCACCCGGCCTTCGGCCACCCTCTCCCCGATTGTGCCGGTGGGGAGTGGATAATCGTTCGCGGGGAGAGGGGCTAAATCTCACTCCACGTTGAACGTGCGGACGATTCGGGTTTCGTTTCCTTGCCGGTCTTTCACGGCGACGGTCAATCGCCCGCTCGGCAGCTTGGCCGACGACTTGTCGAGCGGCAGTTCCCAGACGCCGGGCGTGACTTCGCGGAATTTTTCCGCGACGTTCGTGCCCGGCTTGGCGCCGGCGATCTCGAAATCGCCCGTCACTTGAAAGCTCGCCGGATCGAGGCCCGTGCCGTAGTCGGCCGCGCCGAAGCGAATCCGGTCGGCCGGTTCGTTGCGCCCCGGTTGCGGCCAAGCCAGTGTGAGCGTGGGGCGGGAGTCGTCGAGCGACCAACCGCGGCCCGCCGTTTCGGGATGATCCGCGTCGTAGTCCAAGTCGATCGGGCAGCCGAGATCGATCCACCGCAAGATCGTGCGGCGGTCTTCGTCGGTGAGCGGCTTGACCTTGCCGCTTGCCACGGCCGCCGGCGGCGGCATGACGCTGCCGGTGAAGTCGATATCGAGCTTGGCCCGATTCTTGTCGACGTCGGCCGGCTTGCCTTGGTGCACCAAGTCGCCGGAACCCGGTTTCGATTCCGACGGATGGTCGTCGTTGGAAAAACCGTCGAGCCGGCTGCCGAAGATCTTCCAGACGAGAAGGCTCCGCCGGGCTTGCAGCATGCGAATGTAGCGGGAGGCGTTCGGGTATCCCCACGATTTGTAGCCGATCGGCTTGTGGCCGAACTGGGCCTTTTCGTCCATCGCCAGTCGATAGTAGGTGCCGGGGAACTTGCCGCGGTTCTCCACGGAGATCGGCGTGTCGTCGTCGTCGAGCACGAGGTTTCCGGCCGGCGCGCCCTCGCTCTTGGTGTGGCACGCCGTGCAACTGCGGGCCAGGATCGGCTTGATATCGCGATGGTATTCAACCGACAGCGCTCCCTCGTGATAACGGAGGCCGGTCGCGTCTTCGGCGTCCCAGCGTCTTTTCGACTCTTGCTTCTTCGACTCGTCGCGCTCGGCGGACGTGACGAGCGGCGCGCGGCTTGTCAGGTCGAACGGCTCGTAGTCCTTCCGTGCCGCGACCGTGTCGCGAAACTCGGTCGGCTTTTGGCTGTGGGCGTGGCAGCCGCCGCAATCGTGGCGGATCTCGCCGGGACGAAGTTGGTGCCAGGTTTGGGCCATGTTCAGCAGCAGGCCGTTCTTGTCGATCGTTTGGAACGTGAACGGCACGTCGGCCGGAATGCGGGCCAAAAAGCTCGTGTCCGGGTTGCCGTCGGGGTCGGACGGCTCCGCCGCGGCGTTGCCTTCGGTCGCGGCGAACTTCCGGACTGGAATCTCGCCGAGGATTCGCAGCCGCTCCATGGCGTGGCTGTGGAACAGTCGCCCGGAATCGGGACCGCGCCGGCGGTCGGTGGTCGGCTCCATCGCCAGGATCCGCACGGCGTGAATCTCGGAGTTGTCGTACAGTCCGGCGTCGCCCCCTGCACGTGCCAGTTGAGCGGCATGCCGTTGCCGTGGCTGGTGAACGCGTCGAGGCCTCGGAAGGGGTCGTTGCCGCCGGCAAATCGGGCGGTGACGCTCCCCTTTTCGACCTTGCCGTTGGGATACGACTCCCGTTTGTACATGCTCGACGAACCAACCAGTCCGTAGGGCGTGCCGGCCGGTAGCAGCTTGGAGCGGCCGCCGTCGTTAGCGATCGGCGTCAGGTGCGCCGGCTCGGCCCGGCCGTAAATCCGCTCGTAGGGGACGACGGCCCGCGGCCAGCATTCGTTGTAGTTCGGGTCGTTCTTGATCAGCCGCATTTCGCCCGGTTCGTTGACCACAACGGCGTCTTTGATCAGGTAGATGCCGCCGTCGATCTGCGGCAGGTACTTGTACTGATGGTTGGCCGGCCCCGGCGACCAAACGGTGAGCAGGTGATTATCGGGAGCGCCGGAGGGGTGCGTGACTTTGCCCACTCTGGGCGACGTTTTGTCGCCAACGATCGACGGATCGGCTTCCCCTTCGCCGTTCAAGGCGAACGGCGTGAACGAGACTCCGCCGGTGGGCATGAACGGGATGCGATAGAACTTCCCTTTGCCGTTATCGAAGCGCCCGAATCGCCAGGGGGGATTGCGCTCGTCACGCATGTAGGCCGGGCCGAACGGAGCGTAGTCGGCTCCGGGCTTGGCCGGCAGCTTGATGTAGGCGCCGAAGCCGCTGTTATTCTGGTTGTAGTATTCCTCGACGACGATCGAGCCGTCGCTCAGTTGCGCCTGGAAGTGGAAGCCGTTCGAAGCGCCGCCCGTGTCGAACGCGCTGACGACCGGGTTCCAATTCGTGCCGTCGGGATGGATCGACCAGATGCCCCACGAGATGCTGCTGCGGATCCCTTGCGATTCGAGCGTGCTGAAGATGATCCGTCCGTCAGCCAACACCACGGGGTGCAGGGCGCCCGCGACGTTCATGTGGCCGATTTTTTCAATATTGCGCGGGTAGGGATCTTCGGCGTCGACGTCTTCGTCGGCGTCGTCGATCGTGAAGAGCTGCAAGGCGATCGCGGGATAACCCTTCGAGGGACGGAAGCCGTCGCGATTGCTCGTAAACGCCAGCCGTCCGCCGGGCAGCGGGCAGGGGCCCATGTTGAACACGCCGTAGTCGTACCACGACTTGTCTTTTTCGGCCGCTCCGTTACTTGCAGCCCGATGGCCGGTCGCCCAATCGGCGGCGCCAGAGTTCGGCGTGAACCGTTGGTTGGTGAGCCGGACGATCCGCCGCGTCGCCAGATGAATCTTGAAGATGTCGGCCCCTTCGCGGGGCGGCGACCACTGGCTGCGGTCCTGGAGATTGTACAGCCGCACGAAATAGACCCAGCGGCCGTCGAACGAGACGACCGGGTCGGTGATCGAGCCGTCGCCGCCTTCGACGAGCAGTTCTTCCTTGCCGTCCGGATGCAGGAGCATCAGGTCGGCCCCGGGCTCCATCGTCACCGGCTGCGAGAAGTCGGTGTAGTAGCGTTTGTGGATTTCGTCGCCGGCGCGGAGGGCCCGGACGTAGACGATGTCGTAGTCGTACTTGATCGAGCGATCGGTCGAGATGGCCGGCGGATCGACGTTGATCGGCGCCTTGTAGCGGGCATCATCGTCCTGGTCCGAGCTGCGGCTCGCCGCCGCCAGAACCAGCGTGCACGCCAAGCATGCGCGCAGTAAGGAAGCTTGCCGCCACATGACTCGGTCCTCCGCGGGAGAATCGAAACGGACTATCTTCGACGGGGCAGAGCGGCCCCTAGCGCGGCATTCTAGAGCACGGCCGGATGAGGCAGCAAACAAAATAGAGCCCGCTGCGGAATTGCCGGAATGCTCTCAGAAGCCATGGGGTGTGGCCGCAACCAAAGGGAGGAGCGAGCATTACCCAGGGTGCGCGGAGTACCGCGACCCTGGGCTATCATGTTGCACGCTTACAGCGTGCCGGAGGCCGTCCGGCCGGCACATGCCGCCGCACTTGTATGATGTTGTGCGCTCTGAGCGTGCCACCCGGTTGCGCCAGGCTATCGCGGCGCTAAGTTTCGTCCCTGCCAGTCGTAGGGCCAGAGGGTCGTGGCAGTGAAGAACTCCTGAGAGAGCCGAATCAGGCGGAGGTCTTTGCCGTCGTTGGTGTCGAGTGACGAGCCGCCGCCGTAGAACAGGTAGGCCGTGTCGCCGACCATCGTCACCGAGTGTTGGAGAAAGCCGTCGTCGCCTGCCGGGGCGAAACCGATCAGACGGAAATTGTCCCAGGTGCGCCCGCCGTCGCGGCTGATGACGGAGGCGAGCTGGCGACGGTCCTTCGATTTCTTACCCGGATACCAAGAGTGGACGATCGCCGCGAGCGTTTTGCCGTCGGGCAGCAGCACTAGCTTGGGCGGGTTGTCTCCGCCTCCCAAATAGAGCAGCGATTCCTTCGTCTCCCAGGTGTCGCCGTTGTCGGCCGAGAAGCTGAGCCGATAGAACGGCCATTCGTGGCGACTGAGATACACCAAGCGTCCGTCCCCTAGGTGTGCCAACGCCGCTTCGCCCAGCCGCTTGCCCGGCACGCGCGCGAGCGGCCGCCAGGTTCGGCCGTGGTCGTCGGAAGCGAAAACGTGGTTCACGCCGGTCGTATCCGACAACGACTCCAGGAGCCGACCGTCCTTGCCGACGATCAGCGTGTGGTTATTGGCCGACATCGGGCCGACGTCGACCGGTTCCGTCCACGTCGCGCCGTCGTCGGCTGAAGCGATGAACTGCCGGCTGCGACCGACGATTTTCCCCGCTTCGTCGCATGTCCAGCGACTGAACGTCATGCCGAGCCGGCCGTCGAGCATGCGCACCAGGGCCGGCTTTCCGAAGATGATCTTTTGATCGCCCCGCAGTAGCGGACGAGGCTTTGACCAATGGCTGCGGCCGTTGCGCGACGTGACGAGCCACAGGCTTTCGTCGTGGTGCGATTTGCGGGTCGCCACGTCGGCCAGGTCGTACGCCAGCAGTAACTCGCCCGATTTCAACTCGGCGGCGGAAGGAGACTTCGAGAAGTTCACTCCGTCGTCGGGAAAAATAATCCGCGGCTCCAGGTGCGGCTGCATGCCCAGTGTTGCCGTGGCGACGGCCGTCGTGGCCGCCGAGCCTTCGCCCGAGTCGTTGAAGGCCGCGACGTGATGCTCATAGCGGGTCAGTTGCTGCATGCCGCCGTCGTCGAAGTGCGTCGCGCCGCTCGCCGTCTCCCCCGCCAGGTACCAGTTGCCGCCGGCCTCACGCCGCCAGATGCGATAGCCCGTTTCATCCGTGGCGACGTCATCCCACTCGACGCGCAGATGGGCGGGCGAAACCCCGGTATGACGGACACGCGTTGGCGCGGCTAAGAGATGTTCGACGGCGGCCCGTTCGGCCCGGGCGACGGCTTCCGGTACGAACTGTACGGCGTCGACGACGACAAAGCCGTCGGCATCGGCCGTGGATACGACGACGGTCCCTGGCTTGCCCGCCGTAAAGCGAAACACGCCGAGCGCCCGCGGCACGCCGCTCACCAGCGGATTGTCGCGCTGATTTACGGTCCGCTTCGCTTCCCCCTCGTCGCTGAAGACGCTGACGGCGACGTTGGTCGCCCGGTTGTCGTCGCGTACGTAGAGCAATCGCACTTCGT
>Ga0163153_10007173_pt1 | contig 12126 bp, 1 predicted proteins | sample OliLakLV19MP6IB1_FD_148629 | JGI IMG/M metagenome (GOLD analysis project Ga0163153, IMG submission 148629) | Freshwater microbial mat bacterial communities from Lake Vanda, McMurdo Dry Valleys, Antarctica - Oligotrophic Lake LV.19.MP6.IB-1 | ecosystem: Environmental > Aquatic > Freshwater > Lake... | reverse complement strand
CGTTCCAAAGCCAGTGAACCCTTCAACGGCTTATTCAACAATGTCTTTGCGTGGCGTGGCCAAGTCCCCGTTTGCGGTTTACAACCGACTAAACGCTTTGTCCTTGGTGCTGTTTTTCTTTATCAACTCGTTTTGCTCTATCCATTCGAGCATAACCTGCCCTTGGGCAAACGCATTAAGCCCCTTCTACGGGCTGCCTGATTTATGACCACTCCTCAGCTAATTCCTAATTCCTACCCTCTGGACTCTTCGCCTCTATAACTACCTGTTTCGGCCAGAGAAAGCGAAAGGTCGTTCCTGCCCCATAGGTGGATTCTATCTGAATGACGCCGCCCAGATATTCCACTGTTCGCTTGACAATAGCCAATCCCATGCCACTGCCCTCTACGTCATCACGCGGACGTAGCGTTTGAAACATGCCAAAGATCCGTTTGTGATATTGGGGTTCAATGCCTGGACCATTATCACTAATTATAAACTCCACAAAGTCACCCTGATCCTGAGCGCTGATCTGCACAATGCCAGTGGTGGGCTGATGGTGATGCTTGATCGCATTGCCGATCAGGTTGCGGAAGACTAACTCCAGCGGGACACGGGGCGTGAGCAAAAATGGCAACTCACCGATCACGGTCATCGTGAAACCTTCGGGGGGCGCCAGGAGATAGATCACATCCTGAAGTAACAGATCCGTCTTCACCCCTTCCACCACGTCATCGCTGCGGCCAACGCGCGAATAAGTGAGCAGATCATCCAACAGTCGTTCCATCCGCAAGGTGCGTCCCTGTAACTTTGCCAGATGTTCCTGCGAAGGCGCCGGCAACTGATCAGCGGCGTCTTCGGCAATCCAGCCGGCCAGGTTGACAATGGAGCGCAGGGGCGCCCTAAGATCATGGGAAGCGACATAAGCAAATTGGTCCAATTCCTGGTTGCTGCGCTCTAACTCGACGGTGCGCTCTTTCACCCTTCGTTCCAACGTGGTTGTTAGCTCTTGTAGCGCCGCTTCGGCGGCCTTGCGTTCTGTGATATCCACGAAAATGCCCAGACAACCGCGCACGTTGCCTTCCTCGTCGTGTAGGGGCAAGGCATATTCATAGAGGGTAACGACATGGCCATCGGCCTGAACAACATCGACTTCCCAGTTGTTAACAGCAACATCATGAGTCGCCGCATATTGCATAGGCATTTCATCCGGCGTCAACTCACGTCCATTGCGCAACACGCGAAAGGGCAGTTGTTCGGCGGCGGGACCACTTTTGGAAGCATTCTCCGCTGGTTGTATACCCAGCATTTTTGCGCCGACGGTGTTGCTGGTGATCATCGTACAGGCTGGGTCATGGGCGACAAAGATGCCGATAGGCGCCACATCTAGCAAGCTCTGCAACTCATCAAAACGCCGTTTTAGATCACGGTTGAGCCGCTGAATTTCTTCCTCGGCCTCTTTGCGTGCGGTAATATCACTCAGCGCACCCGTAAGGCGAACGGCGCGACCGCTTTCATCCACAGAGACGCGGTTGCTAATGCCAAGCCAGCGTAATTCCCCATCGGGCCGATAAATCCGATATTCGTAGTCATAGGATTCGCCATAGGTGACTGAGCGTTCTAACTTTTCGGCCACTAAAGCGCGATCGTCAGGATGCACACGCATTAGCCACGCCGCGCGCGTTAACTGTTCATTGGCTTCAATGCCAGTAATCGCACGATAAATGGGCGAGTAGGTCGTGTGATGAGTGAGCAGGTCATGGTCATAGATGCCAATCCGCCCCGCTTCCGTAGCCAGCCGCAGCCGCTCCTCGCTGACGCGCAACTGTTGCTCACGTTGCTGTACGGCGTGGTGTAATTGCGCATTGCCGATGGCGGCCGCGGCGCGCTGCGCCAATTCTTCGGCCATTGTCAGATCAGCGGGTGTAAAGTGGCGCTCACTGTCGGTTGCGACAAAGGTGATGACGCCAAGGATGCGGCCATGCGTTTGTAAGGGCACAATCATCACTGAACGGTAGCCGACGGAGCGCAACAACTGTAGCTCTTCGGCATTTTTCGCCACCGCTTGCAACATGGCGTCGGTGATCTCAGGATAGAACTCGGATTGCCTCGTACGCATAACATTGGGCGTGCCCCGCGGTGCATTCATGTCAATGGGGTAACGTTGCTGCAGCTCCTCAGCCCACTGCACCTTGGCCGGGTCCACATGCGCAATCACCGCCCCACGGATCGAGCCGTCATCTTCGCGCAGGTGGATCACGCACCAGTCGGCGATGCCAGGCACGGCGGCACGCGCCACATTTTGCAGCGTCAGGCTATAGTCAAGTGAACTGGCCAAAATGGTGCTCGCTTCGGCCAGGAAACGCAGCCGTTCCTCGGCCTGTTTGCGTTCACTGATATCTGTCACCAGGGCGTAAAAGCCGAGAATCTGACCATCCCCCCCCACATCAGGGACGTAGGTCGTCAGGACGGTGCGGGTGATGGTGTCCGGGTAGGTAATCGTATTTTCAAACGTCACCCGCTCGCCTGCCAACGCTTCCCGAATGTGTGGTTGCGCCGCGGCGTAGGCTGTAGCGCCCAGAATTTCATGCACCGAGTGGCCCATAATCTGCGTGCGCGGCTGGGCAAACCACTGTTCATAGACAGCATTGACAAAACGATAGCACTGTGTCTGGTCCACATAGCTGATCAGACCCGACACATTATCAGTGACCAGGCGCAATTGACTTTCGCTGGCTTGCAGCGCCGCTTCGGCCTGTTTGCGCTCTGTAATATTGGTAAAGACCAGCAGCGCATGGGGGGTACGGTTGATCTGAATCAATTCGGCGGACATGAGTGCCGTGTGTACCTGAGCGTTGCGTACACGCACTTGAATTTCAACATCACGCACCGCGCCTTCTTGGCGGAGACGGGAGAACAACTGGAGCTGCGGCTCGGCTTGCAGATTGAGTTCAGCCGGTGTGCGCCCAATGGCTTCTGCCTGTGTATACCCCGTATCGCGCACCCAGGTTGGATTGACATCCACATAGCGTTGCGTTGCGAACGACAAAATAGCAATGGGGTAGGGGCTGTGATGGAAAAAGGTAGCAAAGCGCTCCTCGCTTTCACGCCCAGCGATTTCGGCCTGTTTTTGCGCCGTAATATCGCGATCAATACTAATAATTCCCAGCGGCTGGCCCTGTGCATCACGCCAAACGCTTTTGATTGCCTGATAACAGCGCCACGTCCCATGCACCAGCACTTCGCGCTCCACTGTCAGCGGTGCACCACCTATCAGTAACTGGCGATCCTCGGCCAGCACTTCTGCCGCATACTCCGGTGAATAGGCTTCGAGCATTAATTCCACTGCCGTTCGACCAATAATCGCCGCCATCGGCTTGTTCAAGATAGCCGCAGCCATCCTGTTCACCAACACATAGCGTCCCTGCAAATCTTTGACAAAGACCGCATCCGCTATACTCTCGATCAACGACGCCAGGAGAGACTGGCATTCCGTAAGCGAAGAAATCGCCGTAGATTGCGTTACTAAATTCGTTAGGCGTGTCACTATATCATCCTTTGAATTAGGAATTGGGAATTAGGAATTAAGTTGACAGCGTCGAATCAATTCGACGCCTGCCACGAAAAACCTGCTTAAGCAGGTTTTTCGTGGCAGCCGCCGGTTTCAACCGGTGGTATCCTTGTCAACCACATGGATTCCAAATGAGCCCTAATTCCTAATTCTCACTTCCTAATTATCTACTCTTCTTTCCACTTCGGCCACGTAAACCGGAAGGTCGTACCCTGCCCTTCAGCGGACTCAACCCTAATCCAGCCGCCATAGTTTTCCACGGTTTTCTTTACGATGGCCAGCCCCATGCCACTACCTTCCACCTGGTCGCGCGGTTTGAGCGTTTGGAAGAGTTCAAAAATTCGGTCGTGGTACTGCGGGTCAATTCCTGGTCCATCATCGCTAACAGTAAACTCAATGTGATCGGTGTACTCAGTGGCAACAATATGGATATGGCCGTCGGCGCGATTGTGATGTTTGATGGCATTGTTGATCAGATTACGTAGCACCGTTTCGAGCGGGGTGCGGGTGGCAAGCAGCTTGGGCATTGCCTCCGCCACAGTCACTTTAAACGTAGAGGGCGGGTCGAGTAGCTCAATAATATCCTGAACGAGCGGGCCAGTTGCCACCGACTCTGGGCTGTATTGATAGCGCCCGGCGCGCGAATAGGCCAACAAATCATCCAGCAAATTTTCCAGCCGCTTGATGCGCCCGTGCAATTTACTCAGGTGTTCCTTAGAAGCCGCGGGCAAGACAGCGTCGGCGTCTTCACTGATCCAAGTGGCCAGGGTGTCAATGCCGCGTAGCGGCGATTTGAGATCGTGCGAGGCGACATAGGCAAAGCGATCCAATTCACGGTTACTGCGCTCCAACTCGGCGGTGCGGTCGCGCACCCGTTGGTCCAGGGTCGCGTTGAGTTCTTGCAACGCCTGTTCCTGCTGCTTGCGTTCATTGATATCTTCGACGACGGCAATAAAGTATTGGGGCGCCCCGGCCTGATCACGCAGTAGGGCGACGGAAAGGTAGATCCAGATCAGATGTCCCTCTTTGTGGAAATAGCGCTTTTCTAGATGATGACGCTCCGCTTCGCCGGCTAGGACGCGTTGCATATTGGCCAGATCTGCCTCCAGATCGTCGGGGTAGGTGATAGCCTGGAAGGTCGTCGCCTGGAGTTCGGCGGATGTATACCCCACAATTTCGGTCAGTCGCTCATTGACACGCAGCCAGCGTCCATCTAACCCGATCTCGGCAATGCCGACGGCGGCATTTTCAAAGGTGCTGCGGAAGCGCAGTTCGCTGATGCGCAGCGCTTCTTCGGCCTGTTTTAAATCGTCAATGTCGGTTGAAGCGCCATACCAGTTGATGATCGCGCCTTCGTCATTGTACACGGGGACACAGCGGCTGAGAAACCAGCGATAGACGCCATCATAGCGACGCAGGCGCATCTTAAACTGGTAGGAGCTTACAATGGGCACGGATGCCTGCCAGGCCGCAACGGCCACGGCCGAGTCGTGCGGGTGGATGGCCTGATTGGGATCCTGTAAACTTTCTTCCCAGGTCAGCCCGGTGTAATCCAGCCATTGTTGATTCAGATATTCGACCTGCCCTGTCCTATCGTTGCGCCAGACGATCTGTGGCATAGCGTCGGCGAGTTGGCGATAGCGCGCTTCACTGGCGCGTAACGCGACTTCGTTCTCCTTACGCTCGGTGATGTCGCGGGCGACAAGCAGGGCGCGCTGTGGAAGGGACTGTTCCCCTTCTACACGGAAAAAGGTGCGCTGACGCATGTTAAGCCAGCGCACCAACCCATCCGGGCGCACAATGCGATGTTCGAGCGCTAGCCAGCCATCCCCCACCGGGTCGAGCGCTTCTTCGATCCGGTGTATCACGTCAGCGTATTCGTCGGGGTGGAAGAGAGCATGGAAATTGCCGCGTGGCAGAATCAGCGTATCAGACGGCAACCCATAAATGGCGGCGGCTTCGGGGGTAAAGTGTACGGTGTCGTCGGTGTAGTCCACCTCGGCGATCACTAACCCAGCTAGGTCTATGCCTAGCCGTAGACGTTCTTCACTAGCGCGCAATAACTCTTCGGCACGCTTGCGTTCGGTAATATCGCGCGCACTGCTGATCAAGCCGATAATTTCGCCAACAGTATTGCGCAGGGGCATTTTGAGCGTATGCCAGTAGCGGGTGATGCCATTGTGTTCGCTCATGTGTTCAAGGGTTATGGTCAGACCTTGCTCCAGCACCGGGCGATCCTCACTGCGCATGATCGCCACCGCGTCCGGCGCGAAGAGTTCGCGATAGGGTTTGCCTATGAGCACTTCCTTGTTCATTCCCACTTGCTCCGTGCCTGCTGCGTTGACCAGCAGATAATGCCCTGCTCGATCGCGCACAAAGATCGCGTCGTTGCTACTTTCCAGCACACCGCTGAGGATGACATTGCTGTGGCGCAGTTCTGCATCCAACCGTAACTTTTCTACGGCCAACCAGACGCGTTCGGCCACCGTTTCGAGCAGGCGGATCTCGCGCGCCTGCCACTGGCGCGGCTCCGGGGTGGTGACCGAGAGGGTAGTCACTAATTGTCCTTGCTGTAGCAACGGCACACCGATATAGGCGCTTTCCTGTTCCGGGGCGTAAACTGTTGCATAGATCGCCGCTGTGCGCGGGTCGTGTTGGGCATCGTGATTGACCACTGTATGACCAGCCGCCAGCTCGTCCATGGTGGCAGACGGGTAGCTGGAGAGCCGAAACTCGGTTGCCACGGGTGGCAATGTTGGGCTATACTGGTGATGAATGACGCCTTGATCCTGTGCTATGTTTTGTTCTGCAAAGAAGGCGCGCCCCACGCCTAAATACGCACCTACCTGGTTTGTGGCCTCGGCCAACAACACCTTGGCGTCTTCCGCCAGGCGGATGCGTTCGGCCAACTCGGCCAGGAAGCGTAGATCGGCTTCGGCCTGCTTGCGTTCGCTGATGTCCATCACAAAAAGATAAAAGCCCAACACCGCGCCATCCGCGGCGAATTGGGGTTGGTAGCGCCCCCAGATGGCACGAGTGACGCCATCGGGATAGGCAACGTCCGTTTCATAGCTAACGATTTCGCCCGCCAACACCTGCTGCCGATAGGTGCCTAGCCTTACACGCTCCTCATCCCCAATTAGCTCGCGCACGGTGCCGCCAATGATCTGGTGGCGCGGGCGTTGGAACCACGTTTCAAAGGTGGCGTTGACAAAGTGATAGCGTTCATCCGCCCCTACATAGCCGATCAACCCCGGTACATTGTCGGTAATTTGGCGCACCAGTTCTTCTTGTCGGCGCAGCGCTGTTTCGGCGCGTGTCTTTTCCATCAGCGGCCAGAAATGGTGGACCACACTCTCCACCAATTGCACCTCGTCGGTCCGCCATTGGCGGGGTGTTGATTGCAAGACGTGCAGTGAAGCCACCCACTGACCGTTGCGTAGACAGGGAACGCTAACCTGCGCCGAGAGACCGCGATCAAGCAACAGTTGATGGGGTGTCACAGGGCTACCATCCGTACTGGCGTCACTTACCACCACTGTGCGTCCAGCCTGGGCATCGGCAATGTAGGCCGGCGAGGCATAGGCCGAAAGTGGGATCACATGGAGGGGCGGCTGCTCGCCTGCTTGCCGCCAACTGGCCAGCAGCGTGGTCTTGTCCGCCACTAGATCAATCGCACTGAAGCGACAGCGGCTGGCGCCTAGATGTTCGCCCAGCCGTTGGACGACCGTCTGTTGGATTTGCGCCGGGTCGCTGAACAAGCTCAACTCGGCACTCAGTTCGCTGAGGAACTGTTGGTTACGCTCGGCGCGCTTGCGGTCGTCGATGTCGGTGGTGACACCAAACCAGGCAGTGATGCGGCCTTCCGCATCGTGGAGAGGCGTAGCACGGGTGATAAACCAGCGGTAGACGCCATCGTAACGCCGGTTGCGCACTTCGATCTCATATTCTTCCCCGGCTTCCAGCGCGTCCGACCACTGAGTGACACAGCGTTCAAAGTCGTCGGGGTGGAGCATCAGTTGCGGCCACTGGCGGGTGTTTTCCTCGGGCGTCAGGCCACAGTAGTGAAACCACCGATCATTGGCATAGGTGATCGTGCCATCAGGCGCTGCGGTCCAGATGATCGAGGGTACGGTGTTAGCCAATGTGCGGAAGCGGGCTTCACTGGCGCGTAGCTCTTTCTCGGCACGCGCTTTGACCACCAACGGCCAAATATGGGCGATGACATTTTCTAGGAGCGTAACTTCATCATTACGCCAGAGGCGCGGGCGATCATCGGCTACGGCCAGCAGGCCCACTAGCGCGCCCTTTAATTTAAAGGGGACGCGCACAATACTCTGAACGCCAATGGCTGCATAGCGGGCAGCCAGCCCCGCCGTGCGTGGATCGTGCAGCGCGTCGCTCACAACTACACTGCGACCGCTGACCAGCGTGGCGGTCATTTCCAGCCCCATTGCCGCAGAGAGCTTGTGGACGCCAGTCAAGTTGGGCAATTCATCACTGCGCCGCCAATGGGTGAGCGCAATGCCCTGGTCGGCGTCCGGATCGATCTCATTGAAGGTGCAGTGCGCCACGTCCAAATATTGTCCGAGGCGCTCTGCCGTCGTCACCAGGATCGCCTCGGCATCATCGAGCAGGCGGGTTCGTTCGTCTAGATCCAACAAAAATTGCTGGTTTAGTTCAACGTATTTGCGCTCGGTGATGTCGGTGCTGATGCTCAGGTGTTGTGTTACCCGCTCCTGCTCGTCGCGAGCAAAGACCACGGTGCGTTCTTGCCGCCAGCAATAGTCGCCATCAGGTTGTTGCCAACGGAAGACGATTTCGACGACCTCGCTATCGGCTGCGGTGTGGATTCGTGCAAACTCTTTTTGCACCCGCTCCACATCGTCAGGGTGAATATGACTGTCGATCTCTGCTGGTGTGGTGGACCAAGTAGTCTGACCGCTGAAATCGCTCATACCTGATCGGCGGTTGCTATAGATCATCTGCTGTTGACGCAGATCATAAATGCTGATGTCATCTGGGCTGGCTTCAGCCATGCGCTGCAAGAGATTGCGACTGCGCTTGACTTCGTCCTCGGCCCGTTTGCGTTCGGTGATGTTGCTGAACAGAAGGGCAACTCGGCGACTTTCTGGCCCACCAAGACGAAAGGCATAGACATCAAACCAGCGCCCCATGGCTGCGGACCCCTCGACAAAGCGCTGGGGATCACCCGTCAGGGCAATTTTTCCATAAATTTCAAACCAATGGCTTTCGAGATTGGGCACCAATTCGCGTGCTGTTTTGCCCACCGCCTGTTCTAGTCCGGTAAATTTTTCAAAAGCCGGATTGATCTCCACAAAGCGATAATCGAGCGGATGATTGGCTTCGTCAAAGATCATTTCGAGGATACAGAAGCCTTCGTCCATCGTCTCAAACAACATCCGGTAGCGTTCTTCGGATTGACGCAATGCTTCTTCGGCGCGCTTGCGCGCGGTGATGTCGGTCGAGATGCCGATGATGGCATAAGGCTCGCCCGCCTCGTTGAGTAGGGGCGCTTTGACCGTAGAATAGTAATTCGTCTTACCGTTGCGCGGCACGGATTCTTCGATGGTGATCGGCGCTTTGGCGGCCAACGCCTGTTGTTCGTTAGCGGCTAGGGCATCGGCCACCCCGCTCGGCCAACGATCGTAGACCGACTGCCCACGGATTTCGGCGTTGGTAATGTTGTTTTCTTGCTCATAGATGCGATTGACCAGAAGATAGTGATGATCCGTCGTCAATAGATAGATGGAGGCCGGCATGTTGTAGAGAATGGCATTGAGTTGCGCTTCACTTGCGCGCAGGGCTTCTTCGATCTGTTTACGTTCGTGGATGTCGGTGGCGGTGCCATACCACTTGACCTGGTCATCGCCGATGAGCATCGGCATCGCCAGACTCAAGTGCCAGCGCCAACTGTGGTCGGCCATGCGCAAGCGATGTTCAAAGGTATAGGGGTCGCCTCGCGCGGTGACCACCTGCCAAGCCGCAAAGGTTGCCGCCAGATCGTCGGGATGAACAAGGTGTTGCCAGTCAAAACCGCCCTCGACCAAACGCACTGCCGGGTCATAATCATCGATACGAACGTTGTAATAATCGACGTTGCCCTGAGCGTTCGCCGTCCAGACAAGCTGAGGCATGGCGTTGGCTAGGGTGCGATAGCGTTCTTCACTGGCACGCAACTGGGCTTCGGTTTCTTGGCGGGCCAGGGCTTCGCCCAATAGGTTGGCCACCGACTGGACAAAGCTAACTTCATGGACCGCAAAGGCATAGGGTCGTTTGCTATAGGCTGCCAGGACACCATAGGGCTGCTCGCTGCCACCAATCACCACACTGATGCCGGCGACAGCGCCCTGACTGTGAAAAGGGAGCGAAAAGCGTAGCCGTTTCTCTTGCGCAATATCTTCGACTACCACCGCTTCATCTTGCTGTAGCGCCACCCAGTTGGGATAGTCGTTATTCGCCTCGATTACTGTTTGACTAAGAAACGCTTCCGGCCACCCTACCCCTGTCACCGGTTGTAGTGTCTCTTCCCCATCCGCACGGTGGAGGGCAAAGACAGCGCAGAGGTCCAACTCCAGCGTTTGGGCAATGCGGGCGGTGGCGCTGTTGAGTAGCTCTGGTAGATCGTCGCTGCGTAATGCTTGACGCCCCAGCTCGGCCACAGCCTGCTGTTGGATGCGCTGTTGCACTTCACTTTCGGCGCGTTTTAAGTCGCTAATGTCGATAAAGGTAATGACGACTCCATCCACAACTTGGTCAATGGTGCGATAGGGAAAGAAGCGCAGCATATACCAGCGCTCATCTTCGCTCTGGATGATCGTTTCGACCTGTTCGAGCGTTTCCAGCACGCGCGCCGCATATTCGAGCGGTCGCACGGCCAGGGTACTTGTGCGAATTCGGTGGGCGATATGGGCAAAGGGGCGGCCCAGGTCACTTTCGATCAAGTGAAAGAGTTCGGTAGCGCGCGGGGTAAAGCGTTTGACGCACAATCTTTGGTCGAGGAAGATCACACCGACATCGGTCGAGGCGATCAAGTTGAGTAAATCGCTGTTGACGCGGCTCAATTCATCAATTTTGAACTTGAGTTCATGGTTGACCGTGATCAGCTCTTCATTCATCGACTGAAGTTCTTCTTTGCTGGTCTCCAGCTCTTCGGTGGTGGACTTTAGCTCTTCATTGATCGACTGTAATTCTTCATTGGACGCCTTCAATTCCTGACCAGAAACTTCGTACTCTTCAATAATGGTTTGCAGCCGTTCGCGCGTGCGTAACAACTCTTCTTCCATACGGGCGACCAGCGAAAGATCAATTTCAACCGCTTCATCGGTCGGCGGCAACCCGAGCAAGGCGGCGTTTTCTTGGACAACAAAGAGCACTTCCACATATTCATGGGGGAAACCAGGCTCGGTGACGGGGCCGACATGCAGTTGCACCATTTGGGAGCGTCCCTCTAATTCGACGCGCATCAAACGCGAAATGGTATGTTCGCGCTTGTTAAACGCTTGATAGAGGGCGGCACGCAGATCCAGGCGCAAGTCGGGGAGAACCTTGTGCAGAACATTTTGGGTAATGGCGCCTTCACGCTCTTGTAGGTAGCGATCAGCGCCGCCAAAGAGATAGGTAATATCATAATGTTCATTGACAAGGAGGCGCGGTGGCGTGTGCATGCGTAACGTCCAGGCCGTATACATCTCTTCGACGGTGCGGGCTTTGGGGTTTTGGGGTTGTGTCGTCCGCTCGCTGCTTTTGGCACCAAAGGTGACGGGGGTCGCTGTCGGCAAACGATGTTGCGGCACACTGATGACATCGCGGCGCTGATAAAGATGGCAATATTTGTTGAGTACGGCAAAGAGGTCGCTAGCCGTATCCGCCGATTCGGAAGTACCCAGAAAAAGATAGCCGCCGGCATTGAGCGAATAGTGAAAGAGATTGAAAATTCTTTCTTGCGCCTCACGCGTGAAATAGATGAGTACATTGCGGCAACAGATGAGATCGACGCGTGAGAAGGGCGGATCTTTCAGCAGGTTGTGGACGGCAAAGAGGACATGTTCGCGCAGCTCGGGGTTAATGCGGTAAGCACCATTCTCTTCGACAAAATAGCGTTGCAGTCGGGCCGGGGCAATATCTTTGGCGATGGTTGTTGGATAGAGGCCGCGTCGCGCCACCGCAATCGCTTCTTCATTCAAATCGGTGGCAAAAATCTGGAAACGGGGTGGTTCTTGCATCTGTAGCACCCGTTCCGCCAACTGAATGGCGATGGAATAGGCTTCTTCCCCCGTGGCGCAGCCGGCCACCCAAATTCGCACAAAGTCGGTGCGTCCCTTATTGAGAAAAAGCTGGGGAATACAATCGCGCTCTAGCATCTCATAGGCATCTGGATCACGAAAGAAGTTCGTGACCGAAACCAGCGAATCGCGAAAAAGGCTCCGTGTTTCCTCTGGATTTGTTTGCAGCAACGCAAGATAACGCGCCAAATCATGAATACCAGCCATCTGCATGCGCCGAGCAATGCGGCGCTGGAGGGTGGAAGCTTTGTAATGGCTAAGGTCGTGACC
>Ga0163153_10007171_pt1 | contig 12127 bp, 7 predicted proteins | sample OliLakLV19MP6IB1_FD_148629 | JGI IMG/M metagenome (GOLD analysis project Ga0163153, IMG submission 148629) | Freshwater microbial mat bacterial communities from Lake Vanda, McMurdo Dry Valleys, Antarctica - Oligotrophic Lake LV.19.MP6.IB-1 | ecosystem: Environmental > Aquatic > Freshwater > Lake... | reverse complement strand
GCGCGGCTTGTCGGCCGCGGCCTCGGCGGCCGACAAGCCGCGCAAAACCGAAGTTTCGATCATCGACGACGGCTTCCACATCAACGGCAAGCCGACGTACGAGGGGCGCAAGTGGGAGGGGCACAAGATCGAAGGCCTGCTCTTCAACAGCCGGATGGTGCAGGCGACGTTCGACGACCTGAATCCGAAATCCGTCGAACAGTGGGCCTACGCCGATACGGGGAAGTGGGATGCCGAACGGAACACGCGGGAGTTCATCGAGGCGCTTCCCGTGTATCAGCGGCACGGACTGTTGGCCGTATCGCTCAACTTGCAGGGTGGCAGCCCGCAGGGTTATTCCAAGGACCAGCCGTGGCACAACTCGGCCTTGAACGACGACGGCACGCTGCGCGACGACTATATGGCCCGCACCGAGAAAATTCTCGACCGGCTCGACGAACTGGGCATGGTCGCGATTCTCGGCGTGTACTACTTCGGCCAAGATGAACGGTTGAAGGATGAAGCAGCCGTGATCGCCGGCGTCGACGCCACGATCGATTGGGTTTTAACGCGCGGCTACCGCAACGTGGTGATCGAAATCAATAACGAGTGCAACATCAAGTACGACCACAAGATCCTGCAGCCGCGGCGGGTGCACGAGTTGATCGAGCGGGTCAAATCGAAAATGGTCGACGGCCGGCGGCTGTTGGTCGGCACCAGCTACGGTGGCGGCGCGATCCCGGGGGAGAAGGTCGTCAGGGCTTCCGACTTTCTCTTGATTCACGCCAACGGACAGACCGAGAGCAAATTCGCGGAGCAGATCCGCCGCACCCGCGAGGTTGAGGGCTACCGGACGATGCCGGTGGTCTGCAACGAGGACGACCATTTCGATTTCGACCAACCGAAGTACAACCTGCGTACGGCCGTCGAACGGTACGTCTCCTGGGGCTACTTTGATTTTCGGCGGAACCCGAAAAAGCTCGACGACGGTTACCAGAGCGTGCCGGTGAACTGGGGCCTTTCGAGCGACCGGAAACGGCAGTTCTTCGCGAAGATTGCCGAGATGACCGGGGCGGAAGGCGCCGGCGACGCGAAACCGGCGGAGAAGAAGCCGTGACGCCGGCGCTCCGACGGGTGTTGATCACCGGCGCCGCCGGCAACCTCGGCGACAAGCTCCGGCGGCACCTGGCCGGCCGCTACGAGTTGCAGCTACTCGACCGCGACGATCGGGGAGACCCGGCAATCGCGGTAGCCGACCTGGCGGAGTGGAACGAATCGTGGCCGCGGTTGTTTACGGGGTGCGACACCGTCGTTCACCTGGCGGCCGATCCGGTGGCGCACCGCACGTGGCAGGAACTTCTGGGCCCGAACATCGACGCCGTCGCGAGCGCCTACGAGGCGGCGGCCCAGGCCGGCGTGCGGCGGTTCGTGTTCGCTTCGTCGAACCATGTGATGGGAGGCTACCAGCACCGGGCCGACGCGCCGATTACCGAAGAGATGCCGGCGCTCTGCGGCACGCACTACGAGCACGAAGGAGAAGCCCGCGACAGCACGCCTTACGCCGCGGCGAAACTTTTCGGCGAGCGGCTCGGCAGAACTTACGCAGCGACCCGCGGTATGGAAGTGGTTGCCGTGCGGATCGGCTGGGTTTGGCGAGGGGACAACCGGCCGGAAGACCTGCCGGCCGAACGCGGGAGCTGGTTTCGGCAAATGTGGCTCTCCAACGGCGACTTCTGCCGACTGATGGAGGGCTGCCTGACGGCGGAACTCACGGAACGGTTCACGGTGGTGAACGGCATGTCGGCCAATATGGGTAGCCGGTGGAGTTTGGAGGCGGCTCGAAAGCTCGGTTATGAGCCGCGGGATGATGTGGAGGCGGAGTGAGAAGGCAAAATCCCAAGCACCAAATTCCAAATAAAGCGGACGGAAATCCCAATGGGAAAAAACGCAGGCGGAACGTGCCGCCGCTCGTTTGACGACTTGTGATCGTCGCGCAGACCGCATTCTGGCGTTGACCCTCACCCCAGCCCTCTCCCGCGATCTGCGCCCCTCGATCTTCGATGTTTTCCGCGCGGGCGAGGGGGCCAAACGGGGTCCATTCTTATTTGCTTCGCGTACCAGGGGCTTGCGGAGTACCGCCGCGCCCCTGGCAAAAAACGTCGACCCTCCGGGTCGCGGACCGCGCGCCGCCGAGTCGTTCGGCGGAAATCGCATCGCTTGCGCGATGCGAGTCTCATCATGCGGAGCTGATGACTACACTAGTACTCGACCACTTCGAGGTGCCGGGCCAGGTACTTGAGGATGTCGCGGATGCTGATCACGCCGAGCACGCGCCCTTGCGAGGTGACCGCTAAGTGGCGGTAGCCGCCGACGTCCATTCGCTGCAGGGCGTAGGCGATTTGAGCGTCGATCTCGACCGTTTCCGGCGACGAGGTCATGAACTCGGAAATCGCGTGATCGCGGACGTCGTCGATCGCGACACCGACTCGCACGACGGCGTCGCGCTCGGTGAAGATGCCGACCAGGCGCTCGTCTTCGACGACCAGCACGCAGCCGATCGAGCGCTCGACCAGCCGCTCGAGCACCTCGCCGACCGTCGTCGACGGTTCGACGATGATAGGCTTGCGCGGCAGGAGTTGCACGACCCGGTCGTGCAGCAGGCAGCGCTCCATTTCACTGTCGATGCGGCCCGGCTCCAGGTCGCCGAGCGGCTCCAGGCAATGTTCGCACACGTCGGAACCGTCGAGGTTCGCCACACCGCAGTAGCTGCATTTCGTCATGATAGGTCTCCTTACTCGACGTCCCAGGTATCGCCGGCCGCGAAGAGGGTTTCCAGATCGCCCTCGCCGCGCGTCCGACGGGCTTCGTCCACTTGTGCGTTGAGCATTTCGTCGTACTTCGGCCGGTCGACGGCACGGAACACGCCGATCGGCTCGGGGAACTCGGGGTACCGCATCCGCGACAGCAGGTAGGCGGTGGTCGGTTCGGCCGCCCGTTCGTCGTGGAACAAGAGATCGTCTTCGGCGACGCCGTTGCCCAGTTGGACCACCTCGGGGGTCAGGCCGTGCAGACGGATTCCCTTGTCGCGGCCCTTGCCGAACACCAGCGGTTTGCCGTGTTCCAAATCGACCACGGCGTCGGCCTTGGTTTCGCGGTCGGTGGCGTAGTCGTAGGCGCCGTCGTTGAAGACGTTGCAGTTCTGATAGACCTCGACGAACGACGTACCCCGATGTTCGGCCGCCCGCCTGAGCGTGGCCGCCAAGTGCTTGATGTTGACGTCAATGCTCCGGGCGACGAACGTCGCTTCGCAACCAATCGCCAGCGACAGGGCACTGAGCGGATTGTCGATCGAGCCCATCGGCGTGCTCTTGGTGACTTTGCCCAGCGGCGAAGTGGGGGAGTACTGCCCTTTCGTGAGGCCGTAGATCCGATTGTTGAACATGACGATGTTCAGGTCGAGGTTCCGGCGGATGGCGTGCATCAGGTGGTTGCCGCCGATCGAGAGCCCGTCGCCGTCGCCCGTGACGACCCAAACGGTCAGATCGGGCCGAGCGCACTTCAGGCCGGTAGCGATCGCCGGAGCCCGGCCGTGAATACCGTGGATGCCGTAGGTGTTCATGTAATAAGGGAAGCGACTGGAGCAGCCGATGCCGGAAACGAACACCATTTTTTCCGGCGGCACGCCGAGCGACGGCAGCACCTTCTTCATCTGCGCAAGAATCGAGTAATCGCCGCAGCCGGGGCACCACCGCACATCCTGATCGCTGGCGAAGTCTTGCGGCGTAAGCACCGGGAGCGACGTTTCGACGGTCATAGCGGGGGTTCCTTACGGGCAGTTGATTTCATTCGGGAGGAAAGTTTTCGTGAATACCGAATACCTAGGTGCTCAAAAGTTCGTTGATCTTGGCGGCCACTTCCGAGACGTGGAACGGACGGCCCTGCACCTTGTTCAGGCCGATGGCATCGACCAGGTAGGTGCCGCGGATGATCAGGCGTAGCTGACCGAGGTTCAATTCCGGAATGAGCACCCGCTCGTAACGCTTGAGGATGTCGCCGAGATCGGCCGGCAGCGGGTTGAGATGGCGCAGGTGGGCGTGGGCCACCGATCCGCCCGCCGCGCGGCATTCCTGCACGGCCGTGGCACAGGCGCCGTAGGTGCCGCCCCAGCTCAACACGAGCACTCGGCCCGCGTCGGGACCGTCGACCTCTTGCGGCGGCAGTTCGCGAGCGATGCCGGCCACCTTCTTGGCCCGCTGATGGACCATGTGCTCGTGATTTTCCGGCTCGTAGTTGACGTTGCCGGTGACGTCCTGCTTTTCCAATCCGCCGATGCGGTGCATGAGCCCCGCCGTGCCGGGAATAGCCCAGGGGCGAGCCAACCGCTCGTCGCGCTCGTAGGGCAAAAACGGCCTGCCGCCGGCGTGGCCGTTATATTCCTCGGCCGCCGGGTGCCGAACTTCGATCTTCGGTAACGACGCGACGTCGGGCATGAGCCACGGCTCGCTGCCGTTGGCGATGTAGCCGTCCGAAAGGATCATCACGGGGGTCATGTAGCGGACCGCGATTCGCCAAGCGACCTGGGCCACCTCGAAACAGTCGGCGGGGCCGCGGGCCGCGACGATCGGAACCGGGCATTCGCCGTTGCGGCCGTAGAGGGCCTGCAGCAGGTCGGCCTGCTCGGTTTTGGTGGGGAGTCCGGTGCTCGGTCCGCCGCGCTGCACATTGACGACGATCAGCGGCAACTCGGTCATTACGGCCAAGCCGAGCCCTTCTTGCTTGAGCGCGATGCCCGGGCCGCTCGAGGTGGTCACCCCCATTGCTCCGCCGAACGAGGCGCCGATGGCGGCCGTGATGGCCGCGATTTCGTCTTCGGCTTGGAACGTTTTGACGCCGAAGTTTTTATGCCGCGATAGTTCGTGCAGGATGTCGCTGGCCGGCGTGATGGGGTAAGTGGCGAGAAACAGACTGCAGCCGCTCTGCTTGGCGGCGGCGATCAGGCCGTAGGCCAGCGCCTCGTTCCCCATGATGTTGCGGTACCGCCCCTTGGGGAGCGCCGCTTTGGAGACGTGATACTTGCCGCCGAAGGCTTCGGTGGTTTCACCGTAGTTGAAGCCGGCCTTGAGGGCCCGGCGGTTGGCCTCGGCGACCTGGGGCTTTTTGGAGAACTTGGCCTCGATGTAGCGGAGTGTCGGATCGAGCGGCCGATCGTAGAGCCAGAAGACGAGACCCATTGCGAAGAAGTTGCGGCAGCGATCGGACTCTTTGGTTCCCAGGTCGAGCTCGTCGACGGCCCGCCGCGTGAGCTGCGTCATGTCGATGGGGAACAGGCGATACTTGGCGAGCGAACCATCGTCGAGCGGGTTGGTGGAGTAGCCGGCGGGCTTGAGGTTCTTGTCGTCAAATTCGTCGCGATCGACCACCAGGATGCCGCCCGGCACCAGGTCGCCCACGTTCGTCGCCAGGGCCGCCGGGTTCATCGCCACGAGCGCGTCGACCTGGTCGCCCGGCGTGAAGATATCTTTGCCGGCGAAGTGGACTTGAAAACCGCTGACGCCCGCCTTGGTTCCGCGCGGGGCGCGAATTTCGGCCGGAAAATCGGGGAACGTCGCAACGTCGTTACCGAGCAGGGCCGAGGTGTTGGTGAGCTGAGTACCGGCCAACTGCATGCCGTCGCCCGAGTCGCCGCAGAACCGGACCGTGGCGTCAGATAACTCGGTGACGGGGCGGGAAGGAGTATCGGGCGTGGCCGTGTTGGGAGAGGGGGTATCGGGCGTTATGGTCGACATAAGGTGGGTTCGCAACAAGACTAAGGGGTGCGATGCGAGGACGACCCGAGATAGGCGACAAAGCGCGGGGCGAGCGCCGGGCGATTAGGGTCCCTCCCGCTCCGGCACGGCGCCGGTTTGCTGGGGAGGCAGGTTGTAAATGCCGCGAGCGAACTGCTCGACGAGGTAGTGGACGAGCCCCGCCGTGGTGACCACGCCGCAGGGCCGGCCTTGGTCGTCGAGAACCGGCAGCCGGCGATAGCCGCCGATGGCCATCTTCCGCACGGCCGAAGCGAGCGACGTCGTGGGATGGGCGGTGACCGGCGAAACGGTCATCAGGTGACCGACGGGCGTATCGTGGGGCGTTCCCTGGGCGAGGGCGCGCAAGGCGTCGCGTTCGGTGAAGATGCCGACGAGCATTCCTTGGTGGCAAACGAGTACGCCGCCGTGGTGCTCATCGAGCCCGGCGAGCACTTCGCCGAGCCGCGTGTGCGGATCGACACAGAACGGAGCGATCGGATCGGCTTCGGCCACCGATTCCAGCGCGAGACGAAGCTTGATTTCCACGGCCGGCACCTCCGGAGCGAGATAAGAGTGCGGCACCGTATTTTTGCGACAGATATCTCAGCGATACGCATCTCGAGGATACGAATCGCGGCGATACCTATCTCAATGATACGGTTCTCAATGATACGGTTCTCAACGATACGGCGAGGCCGTCGAACGACGGTTGCTCGCCAAACACCGATATGACCAAACACCGATATGACTGTGTGGCCGACCACGGAGAGCGCGAAGTGAGGTGCCGCGCCGAAAAGGGTCGCAATGACGCCTTGCAGGCCGAGCCGGTGGCGGCGCCCAACGGAAGCCGCCAGTGGGGCGGCCCATCGATGCGCGCCGGACAAGTTCGGCTGACAGACGCCAAAGACGGCAGTCGGGGGAAGGGCCGAGGTGCTTCTCGAACAAAGCGAGCGACAAGCGAGACGGTTGTCCGCGCCGGTCATTTCGCACGTGCGGCCGATTCTTCCGCCGACTGCCGTAAGGTGTCGCTCAGGTAGATGGGGCGCCGCGGCGCCTTCGCTCCCCGTGCGTGCAGCCACTGCGATTCAACTTAGCGGTGTGTGCCGGCAGGCGCCAAGAAAATTCAGGAAAGAAATCAAGGGAGCGCGCGGAGTTGATGCGACGGGCGAGCGGCGGGGAAGTCAGTGAAAGATTTCACAGATTCGAACCAGCCGACTCGTCGGCAAGATCAAACAACGCACAAAAGTTCATGGCGCACGATAACCAAACAGCATAGTGAATTTTTTCACAGGAGCAAAATCCCGCGTCGGTGGGTGCCGCTTCTCACCGCTTACGAGCCGATTTCCAAGACTCGTATTCTTTCGATTTGCGGAACGCTTCGTACATCTCCGCATGCTCGACGCCACCGAGGTTGTCGCCATATTCATTCTCAAGATACAGCAGCTCACGTCGTACGAGATCAAATCGGCCGGCGGCGAGCGCGACGGTAAGTAGTCCGTCATGGGCTTGGCGAAGTGTAGCCTCGCGTGCGATGGCCTGCTCAGCCCGGGCGACGGCGCTCGAATGGTCGCCTTTCGTCGAGTACAACGTCGCGCGAAGCACGTCCAAATAGGGATCACCGCCGAGCCCCGTGTCGAGCCGATCGACTCGCCGGAGCGCGCCGTCGAAGTCCTTCCGATAGAAATCGTCGTCGAGCAACAACAAGTTCGTCCAGTCGGAATCTGCGTGATACTTACGAACGACGGCCAACGACTGGCGATGAGAGTCATCGGAGATCTGCTGCGCGGCGCTCATTTGCATCGCCAAGCACGCCCGGTCGCGCTGCAGCGATTCCGGAAGCCTGCGGAACGCTTCCACCGTATCGGCGAAACGCTTATCGCGAAAACTACTCACCATTGAATCAATCGTGGCAAAGCTGCGTTTGGCGTCGGCGGACGAGATGCTTTCGCCCGAAAGCAGCGAGGCGTCGCCGGTGTTCAAACCGATTAGTCGCCGAATCGTATCAGAAAAATTTTCCCCGAGCGCGTAAACATACACATCGCTCGCGATCGGCTTGCCTGCCGGCGACCGTACCAATTGTAATTCGAAATAGTTAAAACCCGCATCGGCCATCAACACGCGGACCAACACATTTCTCCCGCGGGCGTTTTGCATAATCCGCATCAATCGAAATTCGGCGGCTTGCTGCAAGGCTCCTTCGAACACCCCCTGAGGTCGGGCTGTGACTCCTTGCACGAATCCTTGAATCAGTACTTCCTTAGTGCGACTTTGTCCCATGCCGCGTAAGGCGATGTTCGCCAACAATTGGTAGTCGACGTAGCCTGGTAGCTCCACGTCCCGTCGCTCGCGCAGTGTCGAAAGCAAACGATCGGTATAGGCTCGCGCCTCCGCCTCGGTGACGTCCAGCTTGAAGCCTTCGGCGACGATGACCTCCTGCGGTGATCGCGGCGTCTGCTGTGCGGCGCCGGACATCGCCGAGCGGATTAGTTCCGCCTCCGGCTTGCCGCATCCGCAGGCGACGGCGACCGACAAGATGATCCAAACTCCGATTCGATTTCGCCCCGCCATCGTCGGTCCCCTCGTGTGTCATCCGGATTCCCTCCCCGGAATCGTAACGCTCGCCCGACGCAATCGCACGCAGACGACGAAAACCGCAGCAGAAAGCCTGCCGCCGGGAGCTCTACGACAACAGTTCGCGAATCACGCGGCCGCCGGTTTGGGAGATTTGCTTATAGCGCCCTTCGTGGAAGTAGCGGAGCTTGTCGTCGTTGAGGCCGAGCAGGTGCAGGAGCGTCACGTGCAGGTCGGCGATCGGGCGGGCGACTTCGACGGCCACGGCCCCCAGTTCGTCGGTCGCCCCGATGATTTCGCCGCGCCGCACGCCGCCGCCTGCCAGCCAGACCGTCATGGCCCGGGCGTTGTGGTCGCGGCCGATGGTGTTGGCGCCGCCGCGCACGCCGTTATCGGGCGAGCGGCCGAACTCGCCGGTGCAGACGACGAGCGTCTCCTCCAGCAGGCCCCGCCGCTTCAGGTCGGCCAGAAGCGCGGCGATCGGTCGATCGACCGAGCGGATGCGGGCCTTGTGCGATGTGGCGATGTAATCGTGCGAGTCCCAACCTCCCGCGTAGAGTTGTACGCAACGCACGCCCGCTTCAACCAACCGACGGGCGAGCAGGCAGCGGCGGCCGAAATCGGCGGTTTCCGAGTCGTCGAGGCCGTAGTCGGCTTTCGTTTTCTCATCTTCGCCGGCCAGATCGAGCACGCCCGGCACCTCGGCTTGCATCCGAAACGCCAGTTCGTAGGCGGCCATGCGGGCCGAGAGCTCGTCGTGATGCGGATGCCGCGCGCGATCGGCCTCGTTCAGCCGGGCGAGTAGATCGAGATTCGCCCGCTGCACCTCGGAGGTGACGTGCGGCGGGGGCGCGAGATCCAGGATTGGCGAGCCGCCCGAGCGGAGCGTTGTTCCTTGGAAGTAGGCGGGCAGAAAACCGTTTGACCAGTTGGCCGCGCCGCCTTGCGGCGACGCCCCTTCCGGCAGCACGACGAACGCCGGCAGGTTCTCGTTCTCGCTCCCCAAGCCGTAGGTGAGCCAGGCCCCCACGGCCGGATCGCCGCCGAACCGGTTCCCCGTATTCATGTGGTAGCAGGCGGTCGGGTGGTCGATGCTCTCGGCCTGGCAGCCGCGGTAAACGCACAGCTCGTCGGCCACCCCTGCCAAGTGCTCGAAATGTTCGCACATTTCGAGGCCCGACTTGCCGACCTGGCGAAATTTGAACGGACTAGCGACATAGTACCTTTTGCCGCTCGCCATGGCGGAGGCAAATTTGTCGTTGCGGGTGAACTCCGTCATGTGGAGTTCGGCGAGCTTTGGTTTCGGGTCGAACGTGTCGATGTGGCTCGGGCCGCCTTCCAAGAAGAGCAGGATGCAGGACTTGGCCTTGGCGGAATGGTGGGCCGGTTTTGGCGCGAGCGGTTCGGCGTTTGCCGCCGCGGTTTTCCGCGTCTCTTCGGCTCGCAACAGATGATTGAACGCCGCGGTGCCGAGCGTGGCGCCGAGGCCGAATAGGACGTCGCGGCGAGAAACGGGCGTGCTCATGAAGTTTCTCCGCTTATCGCACGTAGATAAATTCGTTCGAGTTCAACAACACGAGCGCAATCTCGCTCCAGGCCCGCGTCTCCGCGTCGACGTTCCAGGGTTTGAGATCGGGGACGAATTGCTTCATCGCGTCGAGTTCTTCAGTCCAGTGGAACAATTTGCCGGTCAGTTCTTCGACCATCTCGCGGCGAACTTCGGTCGGCGGAGCCACCGGCTGCGGCTTGTGCAGCGCGTGGTGGTTCCGCATCTGTTCCAGATGCTTCCGACACAGGAGGCGCTCGTGCTCGCTCGGCCTTCGGCACAAGATTCGCTCGAACAGTGCGTCGAGCCGACGGTCGTCACTTGCGTCGGCCGTGGGTGTCGTAGGCCCGGTAACTTTCGCCGCCGTCGCCAGCGCGCGGTCGTGCACGGCCGCGCCGTTGAAGAGGGCGAATACCTGCGGCGTGACGGTCGTTTGGTCGCGTCGCTCGCAAGAGGTTTCGCTCCCCGGGACGTTAAATACTTCGAGCAGCGGATCGACGAGCGTTCGGCAGCGGAAGGCGTAGAGCGTTCGCCGATGTCGATCGTCGGGTTGTGCCGAGGGCTGATAGGCCGGCGCGACCGAACCCATGATGTGACGCGGCTGCAGGGCGGCTTCCCAATGGATTTCAGGGAACACCGGCGGACCGCCGACGGCGCGATTCAACTCGCCGGAGGCGGCCGCCATCGCATCGCGGAGTTCCTCGGCCGAGAGCCGGCGGGTCGGAAAATACGCCAGTAATTCGTTCTTGGCATCGAGTTGGGCGGCTTGCGCGGCATTGAACGGATGGGAGTTCCGCCGGTAAGCGGACGACGTCATGATCAGCCGGTGAAGTTGCTTGATTGACCAATCGTGCTCGATGAACCAGACCGCCAGCCAATCGAGGAGTTCCGGATGGGTCGGTCGGGCTCCCATCTTGCCGAAGTTGTTCGGCGTGGCGACCAGGCCCCGGCCGAAGTGCATCTGCCAGACTCGGTTGACGATTACGCGGGCGGTGAGCGGGTTGCGGTCGCTCGCAATCCAGCGGGCGAGCGCCAAGCGGCGACCTTCAACCGCCGCCGGCACCTTGTTCCAGGCGCTCGGCATGTGGGCATCGCTCGAATCGGCGCAGGGGCTCAGCACGCCGGGGGTCACCACGTCGCCGGGTGAGGCGAGCGAGCCGCCGCGGAGGATGGCCGTCGTCGCGACAACGGCCGCCGGCGGGGGTGCGAGCGTAGCAGCAACCTTCGCGGCCCGCTTCGCGCCCGGCTTCGCCTGTTGCGGTCGGCCGCGCTGCATGTCGAACACGACGTCGGGTCCGTCGTACACCGAGAGCGCCTGCGGCTCGTAGCGCCGCATTTCAAGCTGGAAGTAGGCCGCTCGTTTTTGCGCGATCTTGCGGAGGCTTTTTTCGATATCCGTGAGGCCGTCGTACTGCGGCGGGCGTTTGGCCGGTGGTACGTCGTCGATCGACGCGTAGCCGTGCTCCTTGGCCCAGCCGTCTTGCGCGGCCTTGCGCTTTTGTTCGAACTCGGCCAGCTGCGCGCGGGCTTCGGCAAGGCGGCGTTCGCTCGCCGGGCGGGCCGCATTGAGTGCGGAATGCGTTTCGCCCGGGAGGTAGGCGACGTCGCGATCGAGGAACTGCGTCGGCGCGAAGCAGGCCTGAATGCGGTAGTAGTCGCGGGTCGGCACGGGGTCGAACTTGTGATCGTGGCAGCGAGCGCAGCGGAGCGCCTGCCCCAAAAACGTCACGCCGACGGAGTTCGTCACGTCGTCCAAGAACGCCTGCCGCGTTTCGGCGGCGACGCTCATGGCCGTGTGCTCCCAGGGGCCCATCCGCAGGAAGCCGACCGCGACCAACAACTCCGGATCGGTCGGATCGAGTTCGTCGCCCGCCAGCTGTTCGAGCACGAACCGTTCGTACGGCTTGTCGGCGTTGAAGCTCCGCACGACGTAGTCGCGGTATCGCCAGGCGTGGGGCCGTTCGTAGTCGTTGGAGAAACCACTGGTGTCGGAGTAGCGGACGACATCGAGCCAGTGCCGAGCCATCTGCTCGCCGTAGTGGGGCGAGGCGAGGAGGTGATCGATGACGGCGGTGTAGGGGTGTTTATCCGCGGCCTCCGGGTTCTCCTTCTCATCGGCCAGCACGATCGAGGCCTCATAGGAGAGGAGGGAACGCTTGAAGGATAAATTCTCTTCCCACGTGGGCGGGAGGCCCGTGAGGTCGAGTGTGGCGCGCCGCAGCCACGTGTCGAGGTAGGCCGGAGT